>Ga0209698_10001622_pt1 | contig 25897 bp, 26 predicted proteins | sample LitLauG_LLR_2012_FD_187203 | JGI IMG/M metagenome (GOLD analysis project Ga0209698, IMG submission 187203) | Freshwater sediment microbial communities from Pennsylvania, USA - Little Laurel Run_MetaG_LLR_2012 (SPAdes) (version 2) | ecosystem: Environmental > Aquatic > Freshwater > Creek >... | reverse complement strand
TGCTGCTTCCAAAGGAAGAGCTCAAGCGCGTGTGGGTGCTGCGCAAGGTGCTCAACAACCTTTCGCCTGTGGAAAGCATGGAGCTGTTGATCGACAAGCTGTCGAAGACTCGCAGCAACGCCGAGTTTTTGGCTGCGATGAGCGGCTGATCTCGCCATGGGGCGGATTCGCATTCTCTCGGACAACGTCGCGAATAAAATCGCGGCGGGCGAGGTTGTGGAGCGTCCGGCGAGCGTCGTTAAAGAGCTGCTCGAAAATTCGCTCGACGCCGGCGCGTCCGACTTTCGCCTTGACATCGAAGCTGGCGGACGCAAGCTGATTCGCCTGGCCGACGACGGCTCCGGCATGATGCACGACGACGCTCTTCTCGCCTTCGAGCGTCATGCCACCAGCAAATTATCCGACGTAAAAGACCTGCTTTCCATCTCTACGCTGGGCTTTCGCGGCGAAGCGCTGCCGTCCATCGCATCCGTTTCTCGTTTACTCTTGGAGACCCAGTCGCGCGAAGAATCGGTCGGCACCGTCGTCGAAATCGCCGGTGGAAAGATGTTCCGCGTCGAAGATCTGGCGCATCCCGGCGGCACCACCATCACGGTGCGCGATTTGTTCTTCAACGTTCCGGCGCGCAAGAAGTTTTTGCGCTCGGAGCAGACCGAGATTGCGCACATCGCGTCTCTTGTGACGCATTACAGCCTGGCGCATCCCTCGAAAAGCTTCACCTTGCGCCACAACAATACGGAACTGCTGGCGGTCACTCCGGTCTCGACGCTGCGCGAACGCGTCTTTCAGGTGTTTGGCTCGCAGGTACTAGACGATCTGCTCGACCTGGGGGACCATGCGCGCGATATCAAGGTTCCTGTGGGTGACGATGACGAGCCGCTCGCCCGCCGTTTCCGCCTGCGCGGCTTCGTTAGTTCGCCCGCCGTGCAGAAGATGAATCGCAATTCGATTTACCTGTTCGTCAACGGACGCCTGATCCGGGATAAGCTGCTACTGCACGCGATTTCGGCTTCGTATTTCAACCTGATGCCTCCGGCATGTTACCCGTTCGCGCTGCTGTTCCTGGATTGCGACGCCGAAGAGGTGGACGTGAACGTGCACCCATCGAAAACTGAGGTCCGTTTCCGCCACGGCTCCGTGGTGCACGATTTTATCCGCGATACGATTCGCGAGCGCCTCATGATCGAGCGCCCCGCGTCTCGCATCTCCGCGCAGAGTCCTCCGCAGCCCGGCGCGGCGCTGCCCTATTCTGAGTTCACGCAGCGTGTCGAGAACATGACGTTCGATTCGTTGGTGCCGCAAGCTACCCAAACCTTCGCCGGAGCCGAACTCGCGGCATTGCCCGAGTTCACGCTGCACCGTCCCCCGTCGCATCTGCCGCGCTTCGATTTTATCGACGCTCCGGCACAGACCACGAAGGTGCCGGATACGCATGGGCCATTGTCTGAAGGCGGAACGCTGCCGGATTTGCAGAGTCTGGACGCGCTTACCGACCTGCGTCCGCTGGGCCAGATTCACGACAGCTTCATTGTCGCCGCCGGCCGCGACGGCCTGTGGATCATCGATCAGCACGTGGCGCATGAGCGCATTCTGTTTGAACAGGTGCTCGCCGCGCGAGAAATGGGCCATCCCGAAACGCAGCGCCTGCTGGTCCCGTTGGTGATCGGTCTCACCGCCGCGCAGCAGATCGAATACGCGCGTATCGCCGAGGAATTGGATGCGCTCGGTTTTGAAACGGAACCGTTCGGCAACCGCACCATCGCCGTGAAGTCGGCTCCGGCGGGGATCGGCGCGGGCGACGTGGAGCGGGCGCTGTTTGAAATTCTGGAGATCGCCGAAGCTGAGCTGCGCAAGTCGTCGCTCGACGAAGTGCGGCGGTCGATCGCCGCCTCCATCGCCTGCCGCGCGGCAATCAAGATCAACATGCGCCTGGAGCCCGAAAAAATCGACTGGCTGCTGCGCGCCCTCGCCGCGACCTCGTGTCCGATGAGCTGTCCGCACGGCCGCCCCATCGCGCTCCGCTACTCGACGCGGGACATCCTGAAGAGCTTCCATCGCATTTAGCGTGGTCTACAAACAGATGAAACCAAAGTACAACGGCAGCGGTCTGTTAGTATGACAGCAAGTGCGTATTCGAGTCCTTTTTTTCGGAATTCTCCGCGACGTAACGGGTCTCAGCGAAGATGTTTTTGACGCTCCCGGCGTCTGCCCTGCGTCTGCCGTGTTCGACGCCTATGCCGCCCGATTTCCGCGGCTCGGCAGCATGTCGAGGAGCATTGTACTAGCCGTGAACCAGAAATTTTGCGCTCCCTCGGAGCTTTTGCGCGATGGCGATGAGCTGGCCATGCTGCCTCCCGTCAGCGGAGGCACGGGCAATTACTACGCCTTGACTCGCGATCCCATCGACGCTTCCTCCATCGCCCGCAGAATCCTAGCCGGGGAGGATGGCGCGCTGGTCACCTTCGAAGGCGTCACGCGCAACAACACCAAAGGCCGGGCGACGCGTTACCTGGAGTACGAATGCTATGAGGCGATGGCGCTGAAAACCATGGCCGAGATCGGCGACGAAATCGCCCGCACGCATCAGATTTCGCGCATGGCGATGGTGCACCGCCTCGGCCGCGTCGATATCGGCGAGACCAGCGTGGTGGTGATCGCAGCGGCTCCTCACCGCCGGCCTGCGTTCGACGCCGCGCTGGAGGGAATCAATAAGCTGAAGCGCATGGTTCCGGTGTGGAAAAAGGAATTCTTCGCCGACGGCGCGGTCTGGGTGGACGGCGAATGGGATGAGTCGGTCAAGAAGGTCGGCGAATGAAGTTCTGGCCTTTGTTGCTGGCGTTCACGCTGAGCGCGCAATCGACCTTTCATACGGACGTGCGCCTGGTGCGCCTTCTGGTCGGCGTCAAGAATGAAGCCGGCGATGTGATCGGCTCGCTGGCGCGCGAGGAGTTCGAAGTGCTCGACTGCGGCGTGAAGCAGGAGGTTGCTGTGTTCGAACGGCAGACCTCTTTGCCCTTGTCGGTCTCCGTTCTGGTGGACGCGAGCGGCTCCACGCTGAAGGACATCAAGTACGAGACGACTTCCATCGGCAAATTTTTCAAGTCGCTGATCAAGGAAGGCAACGCGGGCGATATGGCGGCGCTGTATTCGTTCAACTACGATGTGCGGCTTATGCATTCCTTCACCCGCAACCTACCGCAGTTGACCGAGCAGTTGCAGAAAATCAGGCCTACCGCGGGCACGTCGCTTTACGACGCGGTGCATTTCGCCTCTCACGACGTGCAGAGCCGCGAAGGCCGCCACGTGATGGTGATCGTTAGCGATGGAGGCGACACCACCAGCTACTACAAGTACCACGATGCGCTGAGCGCCGCGCAGAAATCGGATTCGGTTATTTATCCCATCATCGTCGTGCCGATTTCCAACGACGCCGGCCGCAACATTGGCGGCGAGCACACGCTGATTCAGTTCGCCTCCAACACCGGCGGGCGCGTGTTTTATCCCAGCGTGGCGGAGCTCGATAAGGCCTTCGATGAAATTTTGATGGACCTTCGCACGCAGTACATGCTCGGCTACTATCCTCGCAATCTGCCGAAGGACGCTGACAAATTTCACAAGGTCGCGGTGCGCGTGAAGCGTCCGGATTTGCGGGTCTCCGCGCGCAGCGGCTATTATAGTGATGTGCCGTAAGGGCGCGCACTCCTCGTGGCCGGAAAAATCAGTCAGGCAAAAGCTCCAGACCAGACCTTCGAAGAGGTGAAATACCTCCGGCGTCTGATCGACGAAAAAGTTCCGGTGCGCGTGCGCCTCAGCGACAACCAGGAAGTAGAAGGCTTGGTGGAATTCTACGACACGACGTTTATCCGGATCACCCGCGAGGGTGCTCCCAACCTCTTCCTGTTCAAGCACGACATCAAATACCTGTACGAATTGAGCTAAATGTCCCACTTTCTGGAGACCGCCGAGGCGATCGCGCGCGAGGCCGGCGCGTTGATTGCCAATTACCACGCGCGCGGCATCGGATTCGAGTTGAAAGGCGATTACGACCTGGTCACCGAGGCCGATCGCAATAGCGAAAAGCTGATCGTCGAGCGTCTGCGCGAGCATTTTCCTGCGCATTCGGTGGTGGCTGAAGAAGGCGGAGGCAAGGACCGGTCGTCGGAGTATTGCTGGTACGTCGATCCGCTTGATGGTACGACGAACTTCGCCCACGGCTTCCCGATGTTCAATGTCACTCTGGCGCTGGAGCACAAAGGCGAGTTGATCGCGGGCGTGGTCTATCATCCGGTTCATGACGAAATGTTCGCGGCGGAAAAGGGCGCGGGCGCGGAGCTGAACGGCCAGAAGATCCAGGTGTCGAAAGCCGCGCGCATCGACGATGCGCTGGTGGCCACGGGTTTCCCTTCGCGCAAGCGGCACGAAAACGTCAACGTGTATTTTTACTACGAACTGGCCATGATGTCGCATGGCGTCCGCCGCGCCGGAGCCGCCGCTCTGGACCTCGCCTACGTCGCCTGCGGACGCTTGGATGCCTTCTGGGAGTTCGGCCTGAATCCCTGGGACATGGCCGCTGGTGTGCTATTGATCCGCGAAGCCGGAGGCCAGGTCAGCGGCATGCACGGCGAACCGTTTCGCCTTCGCGGCCCGCACATGCTGGCCGATAATGGTCTGCTGCACCAGTCCATGCTCGCGACGTTCGAGGATGTGTTTTCGGAACGCTACAAGTATCCGATGCCGGACATGAGACGGTAAAGAGAAGGAGCCAGGAGCCGGAATGGGTGTGCGTGCCGACCCCGCCTTCAGAAAATCAACTCCATCTGCACATCCGACCGCGCATACGGCGACGCATGCCGCTTCTCCTCGGGCAAGTGCCGGAACCCGAGCAGTTCGTATAGGTGAATCGCATTGACCAGCGTGCGATTTGTCTCCAAGAACAGCCGTTTCGGGCCTAGCTGGCGCGCGCGTTCAATAGTGAACGCCAGCAGCTTCTTGCCGATTCCCTGACCGTGGAGCCGCTCCACCACCGTCATCTTGGCGAGTTCGAAACGCCCTTCGCCCGTGGCGAGCAGCGCGCAGGTGCCCACGGATTCGCCGTCCAGCTCCGCCATGATGATCGCGCCGCCCGCGGCCAGGACATAACCTTGCGGATCGTTCAACGCCTTGCGGTCGGCGTCTTCCATGGTGAAATGGCGCCCGATCCAAGCTTCATTCAATTCGCGAAACGCGGTCTCATCGCCGGGGCGGAACAATCGAAACTGAACGGGTGCCATCCTTTCAATGTACAATCGCTTGCATGTACAAGCTGGCATCGGTCGCCATCCTCGCCGCCTCTGTCGCGTTCGCGCAGAACACCCGTCCTCCCGTGATCGACATTCACGTCCACACCCTGGGAGGCTTTCCGGGCGTCCCTCCGATGTGCCCCTTCAATCCGCAGTTTCTCGCCTCCGATCCACATGGCACGGAAGGCCCCACGGGCTGGGCCAAGCAGGACTGTACGGAATCGCTGGAGGCGTCGAAGACTCCCGACGAGTACATGAAGGCCGTCATCGCCGAATGGGAGCGGCTGAACGTGACCGCGGTGGTGATGGGCGATCCCGCGTCGGTCAAGAAATGGAAGGATGCTGCTCCCGCCCGCGTCATCATGGGGACGGGGTTCGACGCGGCCATGGGCGGAACCGGCTACATCGCTCTCGATCAGCTGAAAAACTCTTTCACCAAGGACGGCTTCCAGATCATGGGCGAGGTTGGCCTGCAATATCAGGGAGTTTCGCCCAGCGATCCAGCGGTGGATCAGTACTTCGCGCTGGCCGAGCAGTTGGATATTCCCGTGGGCATCCACATGGGCACCGGCGGCTCCGGTCGCGCGAATATTTCCACGCCGAAGTTTCGAGGGTCCATGGGCAATCCTCTGCTGCTTGAGGAAATGTTGGCCCGCCATCCCAAGCTGCGCATCTGGATCATGCACGCGGGCTATCCGATGATCGACAACCTGCTGACGCTGCTGCAGGCCAACTCGCATGTTTATGTCGATGTCGCGGGGCTCATCTGGAGCTATCCGCTGAAGGAGGTACACATGTACATCCAGCGCATCGTTGAAGGGGGCTTTGAGGATCGCGTCATGTTCGGCACCGATCAAATGATGTGGCCGAAGCTGATGGCCGCATCGATCAGTGTGATTGAAGGCGCGACCTACCTGACGCCGGAACAGAAGCGCGACATCCTGTATAACAATGCGGCGCGGTTCTTGCGGCTCGACAAGAAGAAGTAGAGCGGCAGGCTAGCGGTCCGTCAGAGCGACGAAAAAAAAGATCGCGCCATATTTCTTCAAGGGCTCATTCTGCTCGTCGCGCAGCAGATCGCCGATCTGGTCCGGCAGCGGCGCCGCGCACAGTTCGCGTGCCGCGGCCCAGTCGCGATCTTCCACAATATCGATGGTGAACCAGCCGTCGTCCAGGCCGTTGATGTACGATTCATCGCAGTCGACGTCGTAGCTCTCTAGAATCCGCTGGTATTTCAGAACCTCGCGCAATGGAGGACGGCCGCGAAACTCTCCGTTGTACCAGTCGTCGAGTTTGGTTTTCAATTCAGCCAGAAGGCGCGCGCCTTTTTCCGAAGGCTCCAACAGCATGGCCGGCAGAACATGGCGTTCGCTGTTCCATCCTCCCGCCTCCAGATCCACCAGCCGCCATTTCTCCGGTTCCGCCGGGCGCAATCGCGTGTGCCGGCCGGAGTTGAAATCGACACCCAGAATAAAGCGCGGCAGCACTTCGTCCCACGGTTCGAAATACTGGCGAGGATAGAGAAGCCGTTGGGCCACCAGGGTGACGAACGCCGTATCCACAGGCAGCGGCCGCGCCAGCCGTCCGGTCAATGCTAGGATTTCGTCGCAGACAAACTCAGCGTCGGCGATAGAGGTGGCGTTGGGGACGTACACCTCGAAATCGTGCGCCACAAAGGGCGCAGGCGGATGAAACGCGGGGCAGATGTCGGCCTCGGTAACACCCCACTGCTCCGCGCGGGCTTCTAGCTGTGCTTTCAGGCGCAGCAATTCTTCAAATCGCCAGTAGGAGTTCCAGTCGGATTCGCGATGCCCGCCCCAAAAACGGACCGTCATAGGCCCTATGGTCGCAGGAAATTACCCCGCCGCGTAGTAACCTTCGCGCGCCTGCACCACCAGGCCTTTGCCCTTCGCACTGACCTTGAGTTTACGGAACCCGGCGCCGGTCTTCTGATCGCTGGAATAGCCAATGTTGTACTGGCTGCGCAGTTCCTCTTCAATCCGCTCGTAGATTTTTTCCAGCGGCATTTTCTTGGTCACTTCGAAGAAAGCGCCACCGGTCTCTTTTGACATGCGCTCCAGCACTTTCTTGCCGTCGCCCCGCTGCATGCCTCCACCGCCGCCGCGGCGTCCGCCGCCCATGCCGCCACCTCCCATTCCGCCGCGGCGTCCCATGCCTGGTGCGCCGAAACCGGGGCCGGAGCTCTGCTCCTGATCGGCGAAGTAAATGGAGTAAATCAGCGTGTCGGACTTCTGCGCCGCCTCGATCGATTCGCTTAACGAACTGCGACTGCCGTGGTCGTCGCCATCGGTCAGCAGGATCATCGCCTTGCGTCCTTGCAGCTTCTTCATCTCCTCATTGGACGCCAACAGCACGGCGTCGTAGAGGATCGTGCCGCCCATTTGCCTCGCTGGAGGATATCCTCCACCCGAGTTAGGATCGCGCCTCTGCAACTGGCGCGGGGACGCACCTTCCACATCGTTCAGCGCCGATTGCAGCTTTTTCTTGGACGACGTCAGCTCCTGCATCTCCTCTGCCTCGGCGTCGAACTTGATCAGGAACGCCTTGTCGCGATCCTCGCGCATCACCTGCGCGATGAACGAAGAAGTCGCCGATTTTTCCTTGTCGAGAACGCGGCGCTGGCTCCCGCTGGTATCCACCATCAGCCCCAGCGTCAGCGGCAGATCGGTTTCGCGGGCGAAATATTTAATCACCTGCGCATGGCCGTCTTCCTCGATGGAAAAATCGTCCTGATTCAGGTCCTTTACCACTTCATTTTTGCCATTATGGACGCTGGCAAATACGTTCACGACGTTGACGCCGGCCTCGAACTTGGCGTCGGTCTTTTCCTGTGCGCGGAGTGGAAGCAACGCGGCCACGCCCAGCAGGAGGTCGCGGCGGGAAATGTGCGGAGCAATCATGAGGGTCCACACAGGTAGACGCGGACCAATGGTTCGGGTGTACAAATAGGGAGCGCTAAAGAAAAAAGCCGGTGAGTACTCGGAGGAAGATACTCACCGGCCGGCTCACCACTACCGCGAGGTTGTAGCTTGCCGAACTGTTGGGCAACTCACCGGGCAGGCGGCGAACATTACCCTAGAGAAAGAGACGCCATGAAACCTGTTAGAGTTTCATAACTGGACAATTCCATCCTAGCACTGGACATTCCCTCTGTACAGTCATTTTGTTAAGGAAATTCACAATCGGTACCGACGGAACCTGATGCTTTTGTGCGAGTTGGACAAGCGTCTTACAGGTGCGCAACCTACAAACCTTTACAAATGGGCCGCCTGGTGCAGCAGGTCCACCTTAGGCTTCCATACGATCTGCTCGATCTTGCCGATGACCAGCAAGTAAGAGCCCGCCCCCACCGCGAGAACTACTCCAACCACGGCGAACGCGTATGCAAAGTGTCCTGTATTCTTTACGATGACGCCCGTCAGCCACGGGGCGATGACGCCCGCCAGATTGCCCACCGCGTTTTGCATGCCGCTCCAGCGCCCTGCTGCGGCCGGTCCGGCCAGCGTTTGGGAGATCAACCACGGGTGAGAACTATAGCATCCGAAGGAAACGCAGGCGAACACCAGCAGCCCCAAAGACAGAGCCTGACTCTGTAATAGCGGAACTCCCACGATTACAATGGCCCCAATAAGCCCTCCGGCAGCGAAGGATTTGCGAATAAATGTTGGAGATGAACCACCCTGAACCAAGCGGTCCGAAATAAAGCCGCTGATCAACGATGCGATCCCGACCGCCCAAAACGCGGTCGAGCCGAAATTGCCCATCTGCTGCTCTGAATAATGCCGTTCCCGTACCAAATACCAGGGCAGCCACGTGAGCAGGAAATACCAGGTGTAATTCCCGCAGAACAGGCACAGGAACGTGCCCCACGCCGAGCGCTGTTGCGCGATCTCGACAAGTCCTGGACCGACCTCCAGTCCGGAGTGGATCACGCTACCATCCGATGTCCTACGCCGCGCGGTAACCCCCAGCCAGGGAATCAGCCATAATAAGCTCCCCAGGCCGATACCGATAAATAAAGCGCGCCAGCCATAATGACTGATGATGCGCGCACCGATCCACAGACCCAGCGCCGGCCCGGCTTTGCAGCCCGCGTCGATTAGGCCATTGGCCAGGCCGCGATGCTCGCCCGGGATGCCTTGCGCGATCATTTTTGAATACGCTGGATACGCCACCGATTCGCCGATGCCCAGTAGAAGCCGCAGCGCAAATAACGAAACGAACCCAACGGCCAGTCCTGTGGCAGCGGTCGCGATCGACCACAGAAAGAAGCCCGCCGCGAAAATCCAGTACACCGAATAGCGATCGATCAGCCAGCCGGCGACGATCTGCATCGCCGCGTAGGTCCAGAAAAAAGAGCTCAGCAGCAGCCCCATGCGCTCCGGGTCCATGTGCAACTCAGACGCGAGGCGCGGCGCCGCGATCGACAAGTTGCCACGGTCAATGTAGTTGATGGTGACCGAAATCACCAGCAGCGCGAGCAGAATCCATTGGCCTCGAACGCGTGACGTCATTTGAGTTTTTCGTTTAGCACTGCGGCTAGCCGGTATCCGGCCAGCGCGACCTGTTGCTGTGCGACCTTAGCCGCGTGGTCCATATATCCGGCGGGCAGGGGAAGCGGTTTATCGCGGGTCCCGTTTTCAGTGCCGAACGTGTACACGTCGCTGATCGCGAGACGGTAGCCTTCCTCGATCCATTTCTCGGGCTTCTTTTCCTGACGCCGCGCGGCAGGGTGCGCGGCCATAGCGTCGGCGATGTATTTCACCGCGTAGGCCTCGGTCTGGTCATTGCCCGCCGCTCCGTCCCATAGTGAATGCAGATTGCGTGTGCCGATATAAACGGAGTTGCCGCCCGCATCGCCTTTGGGTAGAGCTTTCGAAAAGCGCGACACGCAGTGCAGAGGCTGATGGACATCGCCTTCAATATGTTCGAGCCACGGCAGCAGATACACCGGATTCGCCGCGCTGGTGGGCGGCACGTCGGCCTTCGAGCCGATCAAAGGAATGATGCGCTTCAGCTCCGACAGCGCATGCGGAGGCTTCTGCTCCTCTGTTGGCGTGCCATCGGCGGAGATCGGCGTATCGTAGTAATGCCAGACAGTGTGCCGAGCCATGTCCGGAAACCCCGGCAACAATGGCGTCGGCGTCGCCCCTGCGCGCGTTTCATCGTAAAAGCGCGGATCGCCCTTGATCTGGTCGGCCCACGCGGAGGCAGCAATGAACGCCGCCCGCGCCCGAGCCTTTTCTTCAGTGGGCGCGCCTTGCAGAAAGAGCTTCTGGTAATCCGGATGCCGCCGGATCAACGCATCCACCCGCGCCCGAGCCTTGGGCGTCAGCCGGTCATAAGCAATGGCGGCAATCAGCCGGTGGCCTGTGGCGTTCCAGGCGGAAAGGGAAGGGGAGATCGCTAAGAGAATTGCAACAGACGCGGCAACAAGACGTGGGCAGCGCATGACGGATTCTCGAGGATAACACGGTATAGCCTGGAGCGCGCAGGAGCCCGCGATCTGTGTGATAGCCTCGTCACGATGACCGTGAACGAGGTATTGGACGAGCTCCGCAAGGTAATTGAAGAGGGGAGCTAATCACGAGGCGCTCCTGTGCTCTGCACCGAACCGCGGCAGTCATGGAGCGGATCTCGTGGGGCGAAAAATGGGCGCAGGCCGCTCTGTCCACGCGGCGTCTGAAGCTGCCTTGCTTTCGCTTACCGTGAGGCGCCTTGGGACAGAGTAGCCTGTCCCCATTTTTCGTGCCTAATTCTCGAACCGGTGGAAGAAGCTCGACTCCAGATAGTGCGGACGCGACGCGTTGTTTGCTACTCGCCTTGCCAGATCGCCCAGGAACGCATTGAACTGCGCCGCTGCCGCTTTATCCACGGGCTGCGACAGATCATCTTCAACCGAGTGATAGCGCTGCGCCAGCCATCCGCGCCACGCTTTATACTCCGGCGAATTTGCCGTCCAGCCGAACTTCATCGCTAGCGCCGGCACGCCGGCCTGCACAAAACTGTACTGATCCGTGCGGATGAACGAGTTGCGATCCGGTTCCGGGTCCACTGCTATTTCAATGCTGTGCGCTGCGCCGACCGCGCGCGCCTCATCGCCGAGCGTCGATTCGGCCAGGCCCTGCACGTGCAGTTTCTTGAGCGCAAAGATCGGCATAAACATGTCGAGGTTTAAGTCGGCCACGATCGCCGTCTCCGGAATGGTGGGATGCCCGGCGAAAAATCGCGAGCCCAGCAGGCCCTTTTCTTCGCCCGTGAAGATCACGAACAGCATGCTGCGTTTTGGCCGCACCGGATTCTTCGTAAACGCGCGCGCCACTTCCAGCACCGACGCCACGCCTGAGGCATCGTCCATCGCGCCCCCAAATACGCCCTTCGGCCCCGTTCCCAGATGATCCAAGTGCGCCGACACCAGCACATATTCGTTCTTCAACGCCGGGTCGGAGCCTTCCAACTTCGCCACCAAGTTGGGCGATTCCACGCTGGAATTTTCGCTGGCCACCTGCGCCGTCAGGCTCTTTTTCAGGTCGAAATGCGGCAGAGGCTTCTGCTCGTCGGCCAGCGCCAGCATCTCGGCGAACGTGTGGCCTGAGCCCGCGAACAACTTTTCCGCCTCGCCTGGATTGAATTGCGCTGAGAACATCGCGTTATGAAGGTCGGTCAGCGCGGGATGGCGCGCGGCCACCACTTCATCGCGCGGGTCGCGTGCGAGCCTCATGCCCGGCTGCCCTGCGTTCGCGGCAACTCTATCCCAGGGAAAATCCATCGACTTGGGCGTGGGAATGGTGATCGCGCCCGCTGCGCCCGCGTCGGCCAAAGCTTTCTGAAGCGGCGACGTGCGGGCAAACGATTTCAGAGCGCCCGAAAGATCGCCCGGGCCTCCATTAATATAGACAACGATTTTGCCTTTCAATGACGCGAACGGTACCTGGGCTGAATTGAAGTCGTCGTAATTGGCCTCAGGGATGTGCAGGCCATAGCCGATGAACACCAGCGGCGCGTTGACCGTCTTCGGAGGCGTGCCGCGCGCGCCAATGATCGCATCGCCAGGGATGGCGAGAGGCTGCGTCTTGCCATTGACAATCAGCGCCATGCTCGATTTGTCGCCCACGACGCGCGTCACGTCGAACTTCACCGGCTGATAGTAGCCGTTCGCGCCCGCAGGCTTCAGACCCATCGCGTCGAACTGCGAAACTACGTAGCGCGCCGCCCGCAGATAGCCTTCAGAGCCGGTGAGGCGTCCTTCCATGCCAGGGGCGGCCAGCGTCTGGATATGAGCCCACCAGGCGTCGCCGGCGGCGACGTCGGCCGGGGTCACGGGAAGTCCTTGCGCGAAGGCGGTGGTGCCGATCAGAAATCCAATGGAGAGGCGCTTCATAAAATTCTCCAAAGAATAGCATGGTTCACTTCTCCCGAGGCATCAGGCCGACGCGCGGGATGCCTGCGCCTCGCGCTTCGTCGAACACGCGCGCGATGTCCTGAAAATCCAGCTCCGGTGCGGCGGCGACGAAGAACAGGCCGTCGGGGCGGCGCACTAAGATTTCCTTGAACCGCTCGGCGAGCTTGTCCCATTCCACCGGCTGCGTATTGATTGTCAGGCTGCGGTCCCTGGCAATGTTGATCACAATCTCGCGCGGCAGCGGAGGCCCCTTCGAATCGCTTTGGTCGGCGGGCACGTCGGCTTTCAGGCCGTTTGAATGCTCCGGCAGGATCACCATAAAGATGATCAGCAGCACCAGCAGCACGTCGATCATCGGCGTCACGTTGATTTGCGCTTTGCTTCCGGTGTTCATCGCCATGCCCAAATAGACACCTCCGGGCCAAAGAAGTTCCGCCGCGCAACAAAACGGCGGCTGAGACGTCTAAACTCAACATCATGCGCAGAGATTTTCTGCACGCCTTTCGCGGGTTGCGCCAGACGCCGGTGTTCACGCTCACAGCGATCCTGACCATTGCGCTTGGCATCGGCGCCTCGACGGCGATCTTCAGCGTGGTGAACGCGGTGCTGCTGCGTCCCCTGCCTTATAAGGACCCGGACCGCCTGGTGCTGGGCTGGGCGGAGCTGCGGGCGCGGCATCAATACGACAGTACGGACTCTTATGAAGATTTCGCCGATCTGAAGAGTGGCTCTCCTGGCCTCGAGGACGCGGCGGTGATTTTAACTCAGCGCGGGACCATCCAAGCCGAAGACGGATCGCTCGAACAGGCCAGCTTCGCCGTCGCGACGCCGAACATTTTTCGTCTGCTGGGAGCGCATGTGCAGTGGGGACGCGACTTCAAGGATGAAGACGGCATCGTCCCGCAGCCCGATCCGGCGGCTGCGTCCAACGCACCTCCGCCGCGCGCGCAGACCATGGCGATCCTTAGCTATGAATACTGGCGTAGACGCTTTGGCGCAAATCCAAACGTGCTGGGGCAACCGCTGGGCAGCGTGAACGGCCCGGTGGTGATCGGAGTCCTGGAGCCGGGCTTCCAACTGCTGTTCCCGCCTAACGCCAACCTTGAACGCGCGCCCGACGTATGGGACGCGGGGCGCTTTCGTTACGATCAGTCGCAGCGCAACAGCATCGGGCTGCGGTCCATCTTGCGGTTGAAACCGGGCGTGACGCTGGAACGCGCGCAAGCGGAAGCAGAGGCCGTTTCTCGCGATCTGCAAAGCAAATATTTGATCGAGAAGGCCACCGACTATCACGTCCGTCTGGAGCCGATGAAGCAGAATATCGTTGCCGAGGCGCGTCCGGCGATTCTGGCGCTGATGGGCGCTGCGGCGTTCCTGCTGCTGATCGCCTGCGTCAACGTCGCGAACCTGCTGCTGGTCCGCGCGTCCTTGAAAGAACGCGAACTATCGGTCCGCACCGCGCTTGGCGCAAGCCGCTGGAGGCTGATGCGGCAGATGCTGGCCGAAAGCCTGATCGTCGCCGCGTGCGGAACCGCCGCCGGCCTGGTGCTGGCGCGCATCGGCATCGCGCAGTTGATCGCCATGGGTCCGGCGAGCCTGCCGCGGATCGATTCCATCGCCATCGATGGCGTTTCGCTCGCGTTTTCGGCGGGAGCGGGCTTGGTCGCGGCGGCGATTTTCGGACTGATTCCGGCGCTCCGTGCCTCGCGTCCTGACGTGATGCAGGTGCTGCGAGGATCGGGCCGGACGGCCAGCCTCGGCGGGGGACACCTGTTGCGCAACTCTGCCGTTATTCTCGAAGTGGCTCTGTCGTTCGTGCTGCTGACCGGTTCGGGACTGATGGTGCGGAGCTTCGTCGCGCTCAAAAATATCGATCCTGGCTACGACGCGTCAAACCTACTGACGTTTCTCCTCGCCGGCAATCGCGGCGCTGCACCGGAACAGCGCGCGGCGTTTCTCCACGATCTGCAAGGCAGGCTTGCTGGTATGCCGGGCGTGTTGGGCGCAAGCGCCGCCAGTCCGTTCCCGCTCGATGGACGCTTTAATCCGCTGCGCTGGGGCAGGGAAGAAGCGCAGGCCGACCCGTCGAAATTCCAAGCTGCCGATTGCGAACTTGTGCTGCCCGGGTTTTTCGAAACGATGCACACCAAGCTGATCGAGGGGCGCACCTTCACCGACGCCGATAACGATCCTAAGCGCAGCGTTGTCATCATTGACGACAAGCTGGCGAAAAAAGCGTTTCCGCATGAATCGGCCATTGGCAAGCGCCTTCTGATCCGCCTGCGCACGCCGGAGGCTGAATTTGTCGAGATTATCGGCGTGGTGGCGCATACGCGCGAAACATCGCTGGCCGAGGAAGGCCGCGAGCAGTATTATTTGACCGACGGATTCGCAGGTCATGGGGCGGCGAATCGCTGGGCGATTCGCGTGACGGGCGATCCCAGCCACTTCGCCGCGGGCGTCCGCGCGGAGCTTGCCAAAGTGGATCCGCATGTGGCCATGTTCGAAGTGAGGCCGATGACCGCGTACGTCGAGAAAGCGCAGGCGGGCACGCGATTTTCGCTGCTGCTGATTGGTGTGTTCGCGGCCATCGCGGTGATTCTGGCAGGCGTAGGGCTCTATGGCGTCCTTTCGACCACCGTGCGTCAAAGAACATCGGAAATCGGTGTCCGCATGGCGTTGGGCGCCGAGCCTTCTCATATTTTCCAACTGATGATCGGCCATGGTTTGCGGCTCAGCGCGATCGGTGTCGGCCTAGGCATCGTTGCCGCGCTGGCGCTGACGCGCGTCATGACGTCCATGCTGGTGGGCGTGAAGGCGTCCGATCCGTTGACGTACGTCGGCATGGCCGCGCTGTTTCTTGCGATCACCGCGGCAGCATGCTGGATGCCGGGCCGAAGAGCTGCGGCGCTGGACCCATTGGTCGCGCTACGGGATGAATAACGGGAAATCCCCGCCATCGCGCCGCCATGCATGCGGCTCTGTCCCTAGACTCTGACGCCGAGGGCCGCGCAGCCCTCAAAGTGCGTTCACAGTACGCCGCCGATCGCCGTATAACGGCTGCGGAAATACACCAGCGGATCGCCTTCGCCCGCGCTCGCGCCGAGCACTTCGCCGATCAATGCTCGATGGTCGCCCGCGTCGATCATTCGCTCCGTGCGGCATTCTATCCAGCCCAGCGCTCCGTCTAAGATCGGCGCACCGGACGCGCCCGCGCTCCATGCCACGCCTTCGAAGCGTCCCTCAGGCACTTCCGAGAAGCGGATAGACAAATGCTTCTGCTCTAGCGTTAGGAAATTAATCGCGAAATGGCCTGACGTTTCGAAGGCCTCCAGCGTTCCGCTCGCGCGGTCAATCGCCGCCAAAACCAGCGGCGGATTAAGGGATAAGGCGCAGAAAGCATTGATCGTAAGCCCGTGCGGAGCGCCGTCCAGCGCGCGCGTCGTAAGGACGGCCACGCCCGTCGGAAACTGGGCGCAGGCACGGCGAAACAGCTCGGGCGGAACAGCGGCGCTTGACATAGGGATAACTCTAATCCTATCATGGGGTTTCGCGCGCGTAACGGGAGGCGGCTTTGATCAAACTCGACATTATCAACGAAGTGGTCAACAGGACCGGTATCACCAAGACAAAGGCCGAAATGGCCGTGGAGACGGTTTTCGAGAGCATGAAACGCGCGCTCGGTAAGGGCGAGCGCATTGAACTGCGCGGCTTTGGCATCTTCAACGTCCGCCCGCGCAAGACCGGAATCGGCCGCAATCCGCGTACCGGAGCCGAAGTGGCCATTCCTCCCGGCAAAGCCGTACGCTTTAAGCCCGGCAAGGAACTGCAAACGCTGCAATAGGACGGCACTTGTCCGCAAACGGATACCCTCCGGCGCAGGCGGCCCTCCCGCCCCGGGATTTTTTCGAGGCTACGTGGACGCGTCCGCGGCATCGCTACTGGCTGCACGCGCTGCTGTTGCTGGCCACGTTAATCACCACCACCGCGGTCGGTGCGGAGATGGCCCATGCTTTCGCCCAATCGCGTCCGTTCGATTTCGATTTGGACCTGAAGGGCTACCAGCAAGCGTGGCAGCATCCAAAATATCTGCTCGACGGCCTGCCTTTTTCCTTGACGCTGCTGTTCATCCTGATGACGCACGAAATGGGGCATTTCCTCACCGCGCGCCGTTATCACGTCGATGCCACTCTGCCGTTTTTTCTGCCCGCGCCCACGTTGATCGGCACCTTCGGCGCATTCATCCGCATCCGCACGGCCATCGTTTCGAAGCGCGTGCTGTTCGATATCGGCGTCGCCGGACCCATCGCCGGATTCGTTATGCTGCTCGTCCCTCTGTTCGCAGGCGTGGCGAAGTCGCACACCGTCCATGGGATCGGCACGCAGGGAGACATCGCGTTCGGCGCGCCTCTCATTCTCCGCTTTGCCGAATGGCTGATTTTCCCGGGCGTTTCGGCAAACGATATTTACTTGCATCCGGTGGCCCGCGCCGCCTGGGTCGGACTGCTGGCCACCGCACTCAATTTATTGCCCATCGGCCAACTCGACGGAGGCCACGTGCTCTATGCGTTCCTCGGCGAACGGACGCGCCTGTGGTCACGCTTCGCGGTCGGCGCGCTGGGCGCGCTCGGCCTGTTTCAATTGTTCACGTCGGCGTACAAAATGGGCTACATGTGGATCTTCTGGTCGGTGTTCCTGCTCCTGTTCGGCATGCGCCATCCGACGATCATTGACGATTCGCCGGTCGGACGTCTGCGCTGCTGGCTGGGCGTCGCCGCGCTCGCGATTTTCATTCTGTCGTTTACCACGGCTCCCATCCGTGCCGTAAATCCGTGAAAATTTCCGCCACCATCATTACCTATAACGAAGAGCGCAACCTTCCGCGCGCCATCGAAAGCCTGCGCTGCGCCGACGAAATTGTGGTGATTGATAGTGGCTCCAGCGACCGCACGGTGGAGATCGCTGAAAAGCTAGGCGCGCGCGTCGTCGAGTGCCCCTGGCCCGGCTACGCCATCCAAAAAAATCGCGCGGCGGAGGAGGCCCAGCATGACTGGATTCTCTCTATCGACGCGGATGAATCTTTGAGCGAATCTTTGGAAGCCGAGATCTGGCAGCTCAAGAAAAACGGCCCGAAGTACGATGCGTACACAATGCCTCGTATGGCGCAGTATTTAGGCCGTTGGATCCGCCACTCCGGCTGGTATCCCGATCGCAAAGTGCGACTGTACCATCGCGCGAAAGCCCGCTGGGTGGGCGAGTATGTGCATGAATCGGTGAAGGTACAGGGGAGCATCGGCGACCTGGAATCGAACCTGCTGCACTTCACCTGCGATTCGTTGTCGGAGCATCTGAAGACGATGGATCGCTACACGACTCTGGCCGCCGAGCAAATGTTAGCCGCAAAGGAGCGGCCCAGCTTCGCCCGCCTTCTGTGGGATCCCCCGTGGACGTTCTTCCGCACTTATGTATTGAAAGTGGGATTTTTGGACGGCGTGGAAGGCCTGGCCATCGCGAATATGGCGGCGTTGTATAACTTCGTGAAGTACGCCAAGGCCCGGTTCATGAGCCCGGGCAGGCCATAATGGTGCCCGTTGCCAGCACGCAGACGCTGCAAGTCGATACAGGCCGCGAAATGCAAGGCGGCCAGTGGCAGGTGCTGTACCTAATCGAGCGCTTGATCGCCCCAACGCTCGTGGCTCCTCCGACTTCTCCCTTGTTCATCGCGGCCCGCAAGAAAGACATTGAGGCGCGACCGCTCGGAGGTTCGTGGATGCGGACCAACGCAGTTCTCATTCATGCCCACGATTCGTCCGCACACACGATGGCACTCTTTGACAGGTACCAGAGATTCTTCAACCCCATGCTGCGCAAACTGCCACTGGTCGTTTCGCGCCGCGTCGGATTCCCCTCCGGCCGCTCGATCCTCTCCCGGTGGAAGTATCGTTTCGCGGAGCGTTATCTGGCTGTCTCCGAATATGTCGCGATGCAATTACGCGCGGCAGGCGTCCCCGACCATAAGATCCGAGTAGTCTACGACGGCATCCCCATCCCTCCGCAATCCACGCCCGAACCCGGACGCGTCGTCGCCGTGCCATCGAAGTTCAAGGACATCGGCATCCCGGTTCACTTGACGACGAACCTGTTCGACGATCTCCGCACCGCCAGCGTCTTTTTATATATGAGCGAAATGGAAGGCCTCGGCTCCGCCGCCATCGCCGCGATGGCCGCCGGAGTGCCCGTCGTCGCCAGCGGCGTCGGAGGCTTACCCGAAGTTGTCGAGCACGAACGCACCGGCCTCCTCGTCCGCGATGGAGACTACGCCTCAGCCGTGCGCCGTCTGCTCGACAACCCCTCCCTCGCCGCCGAGCTCGGCGCGGCGGGCCGCGAGCGCGCCATCGCGAAATTCTCGGTCGAGAAAATGGTGGAATCCACGCTCGACGCGTACAATGAGATTCTTCGATGATGGAAATTGCCCTGGCATTCTTAGCCGGCCTCTTGATCGGCAGCTTTTTGAACGTCTGTGCCTATCGCCTGCCGCGGGACCTGTCGGTCTCCAAGCCCGCGCGCTCCTTCTGCCCGAACTGCGAAAAGACGATTGCCTGGTTCGATAACGTCCCGGTGCTCAGCTATGTTTTGCTGGGCGGAAAATGCCGCCTCTGCCGCGCGCCCATCTCGATCCAATATCCTTTGGTGGAACTGGCGACGGCTGCCGCCTTCGCTATATCGGTGTGGGCATTCGGCGTCACGCCGCAGGCCTTCAAATACGCGCTGTTCGGCGCGATCATGATCACGCTGGTCGCCTCCGATTCGGAATCGCGAATCTTGCCCGATGAATTCACGATCGGCGGCTCGGTCGTCGCCCTGATCCTCGCCTGGTTCGTGCCGATGGAACAAGGCCTGGGGTTCCTGTTCGTGCCGCAAGCATGGGGACGCAGCGCCATTTCCCTCGCCGACGCGCTGCTCGGTGGCGCGGCGCCCAGCGGCGCCATCTGGCTCCTCGGCTGGTTTTACGCAAAAATCCGCAAACGCGATGGCCTGGGCTTCGGCGACGTCAAAATGATCTTCCTGATAGGCGCGTTTTTAGGTCTGCCCGGGGCCCTGATGACCCTGGTCGCCGCCTCGCTCGTCGGGGCCGTAGGCGGCCTGATCTACATCAAGCTGAAGGGCGAAGACGCGTCCACCTACGAGCTGCCCTTTGGCAGCTTTTTAGGAGCCACCGCGCTAGCCGTAGCCGCATGGAGCGAGTACCTGCTTCACAGCCACACCCATTGAATCGCTATGCAATTCGGAGACCGCGCAATCTTTCGGTATGAGATCTGGCCTGCAGTGGGGCGGGCTACCCAGCCGGCAGCCGACTTTCAGTTGGCTCCGTCGCTCGTCCCACCAAGCCGGATAGAAATCTGGCTCCCGGCTGAAAAGCCCGCCCCACGGAAACAAACAACACTATTTTCGCTGTTCTAGAACACGCTCCGAGCCGGCAAGAGCCGAAGGCGCCTAACGCGGCGGCTTCAGCAATACTTTCAGCACACCCTTAGTCGCCGCACGGGCGAACGCTTCCGTGGCGCGGTCGAGCGAAAATTCCTCGCTGATCAGGTCGCCGACGCGCACCTTGCCTTGGGCGAGCATCTTGATCGCCGGCTCAAAGCGTCCGCAGCGCGAGCCGACCAGCGTAATTTCATTCACGATCGGCACCGCTGTGTTGATATTTACCAGTCCATGCACAGTGGACTTCATCACTACCGTGCCGCGCGGCTCGCACATCGTAATGGCGGTGCGCAGTCCTTCGGCCGATCCTGTGGCATCAACCACGATCTGGAAGGCGCGCTCAGGCGTGGTTTTCGTCACCTCTGTCACCGCGCCGGACCATTCGACGAGCTTCATTTTCTCTCGATGCCGGCCGAACAGCAGTACCTGAGCGCCGTGCGCCTGCAATACCTGCGCGATCAGCAGCCCGAGCTTGCCGTCGCCCAGCACGGCAACCTTTGTGCCCTTGGCGATTTTGATCTGATCCAGAATTTCGCACGCGGCGGCGACGGGTTCGATGAACGCGGCATGCTCGGTGGGGATCGACTTCGGCACGCGGTGCAGATTGTGTGTGGGCAGCGTCAGGTATTCGCGGAACGCTCCGGGATGTTTCACGATGCCGAGTACGGCGCGGGTCGGGCAATGACGGCCGAGCCCGCGCGCGCACCACTGGCAGTGGCCGCAGGCCAGGTTGATTTCGCCCGCCACGCGCGTGCCGTCTTCCAACTCGCCGACGAACTCATGGCCGGGCGTGCCGGAGAAGCCGTAGTAGCCTCGCTGCAATTCCAGATCGGTGGAACAGATGCCCGCAGCGAGAACGCGGATGCGCTCGAACCCCTTGGCCACGCGCGGCAGTGCCGACTTGCGAACTTCGACCGTGCCGTTCTTCAAATGCACTTCGATCATTCGTTTTAAACTTAAATGTTATGGCCTTCACAATGCAATCCCTGACCCCAGTGATGTTCGTGGACGCAATTGAACCGTGCCTCGATTTCTGGAAGCGGCTGGGCTTTGAAATTTCGGGCCAGGTGCCGGAAGGCGACTCGATCGGATTTATCATGCTGCGCAACGGACCCGTGGAAGTGATGTACGAATCGCGCCCCTGCCTGGCGAGAGACGTTCCGTCCATGGCGGATTATCCGTCTTGCCACGCGTTGTATATTCACGTCACCAACATCGAAGAAGTGATTGCCGCTGCGGGCGATGCCCCGGTGCTGATGCCCAAGCGCACGGCATTCTATGGTGCCGTGGAAATCACGTACCGCGAGCCGGGCGGCAATGCTGTGACGTTTTCCGAAATGAGCGCCAATGCCGGCTAAGCTCCGCTGCATCGCCGAATCCTGCGTAGCAGAGTTCGGCATTGAAGAGGTCCTTTATAACTGCCCGAAGTGCGGAGGCTTGATCGAAGTCGCCTACGACGCGCCTACGCAGTCGGCATCGAAGCTGAAGAAAGTCTTTCGCGAACGGCGCATGAGCAACGCTCCGGTGGACCAGAGCGGAGTGTGGCGTTATCGCGAGATGTTCCCGTTTCTGGACGATTTGTCGTACGTGACCACCTTGCGCGAAGGCAATACTGCGCTGCTCGATGCGCCGCTGGCCGCGGCCTACGCGGATCTCGATCGGCTGATGTTCAAGCATCAGGGCTACAACCCAACCGGATCGTTCAAAGACAACGGCATGACCTGCGGCGTGGCGCAGGCGCGGCGCTTGAAGCTGTCGCGCGTCGCGTGCGTGTCCACCGGCAACACATCGGCGTCGATGGCGGCGTACGCGGCGGCGGCCGGACTGGAGCCTTTGATTTTTCTGCCGCACGGCAATATCAGTTTCGGCAAACTGTCGCAAGCCATTGAATACGGCGCGCGCACGCTGCAGGTGGAGGCGAACTTCGATGAAATTTTGGCGCTGATCCGCGTTCTCGCCGAGCGCCTGGGCATCTATCTGCTCAACTCCATGAATCCGTTTCGCATCGAAGGGCAGAAAAGCATCGTGATCGAGATGATGGATCAGCGCGATTGGCGCGCGCCGGACTGGATCGTGCTGCCTGGAGGAAATTTGGGCAACACGTCGGCGTTCGGCAAGGCTCTGCGCGAGTTGGATGCCCAGGGTTTTCTCGACAAAATGCCGCGTCTCGGCGTGATTCAGGCGGAAGGCTCCGCGCCATTTTACGAGTTCAGCCAGCGCCATGGCGTCGGCGAATTCGTCGCCGTGCGCAAGCCCGAAACGCTGGCCACCGCGATCCGCATCGGCGATCCTGTGTCGTGGCCCAAGGCGTGGCATGAGGTGACTGCGTCGAACGGCATGGTGGAGCAGGTGACGGAGCAGGAGATCGCCGACGCGAAGGCGCAGATTGGACGCTGCGGCATTGGTTGCGAACCGGCGTCGGCGGCGACGCTGGCGGGATTGAAAAAAATGCGCGCGGCGGGTGTGGTGGAACGCAACGCCGATGTGGTCGCGGTGCTCACCGGCCACGTCCTCAAAGATACGGATTACATTTACAAGTACCACACGGGCAAATTGGAAACGCCCGCGGGAGTGCCGATCCGGTCCACGTACGGCAACATGCCGGAAGTGGTTCCAAACGACGCGGACAGGATCGCCGCGCTGCTGGTGAAGCAGGTTTAACGCTTGGCAGGCGGAACCGCCTGCCCCACCGCACGCCAGAGTATAATCGGATTGTGCGCAAAATCGCCTTGATCGCGGCTATTTGCTTGCTAGCCGCCTGCAAAAAAAATATCCAGACCAAAGATGCCGTGCAAGCCGGGATCAATGAATACCTGAAGGCGAAACAGGCCACCACGGGTCTGAACATGGACCTGATGAAGGTGGAGGTGTCGGCACTGCAATTCGCCGACGACGGCAATTCCGCGCAGGCTACCGTCACGTTCACGCCGAAGGCCGGCGGGGCGGGCATGTCTATGCCGTACGCACTGGATAAGAAAGACGGCAAGTGGGTGGTTCGCGCGCACGCCGAAGGCGAGAATCCTCATGGTGGGATGGGCGCACCTCCGATGGGCGCGCCGGGCGAGAATCCTCATGGCGGCGCGGGGATGCCTCCGCTGCCGGCACTGCCTGAGAAGAATCCGGCGGATAAGCAGCAATGAAAACCGTCGCCGTGCTGGGCGGCGGACCGGCGGGAGCGTTCGCAGCCGAACGACTGGCTTCTGCCGGCCTCAAGACCGTTCTGTTCGACGAGAAGCTCGCATGGGAAAAGCCCTGCGGCGGCGGCCTGACGTACAAAGCCTATCATGAGTATCCGTTCCTGATCGAAAACGACACTCCCAAAAAAATCGTCAGCGAAACGACGCTTTCCGCGCCGCGCGCGGGCGAAGTGAAGCTCACCCTGGACCGCCCTCTGGTGATTTATTCCCGCATGGATCTGAATCGCATGCTGCTGGACCGCGCGGAGAAGGCCGGCGCGGCCATTGAGCAGACCCGCGTGATGGGTATTGAGCGCCGCGAACACGGCTGGAATCTGCGGACCCGCAACGGCACCGCGGAGGCCGATTTCTGCATCGTGGCGACCGGCGCGCGCAATCCTCTGCGCGAGGTCGGCACGCAATGGGGCGCGAAGGATGCCATGAGTGCGCTGGGTTATTACGTGCCTTCGACGCAGGATCACATCGACATTCGGTTTTTGCCGCGACTGGAAGGCTACATCTGGGTGTTCCCGCGCTGCGGCCATCTTTCGGTAGGGATTTGCGGCAAGGGCGAATCGGCGCAGGCGCTGCGAGCGCGCCTGGAAGTCTACATGACGGAGCGCGGCATCTCTTATAAAGGCGGAAAGTTTTATAGCCACATGCTGCCGTCGCTGGAAACACCGACGTGGCGCACGAATCGCGTGGCGGGCGAAGGATGGCTGGCCGTTGGAGACGCGGGTGGCCTAGTGGATCCCATCACGGGTGAGGGATTGTATTACGCGATGCGCTCCGGCGATCTGGCCAGCCGCACGGTGATCAACGACGCGCATTGTCCGCAGACCAAGGCTCATGCGTACCGCGCGGAACTGGCGCGCGAATTCGCGCTGGATCTGGAGTTCGCGGCGGTGCTCGCGAAGCGCGTGTTCCTCGGCAGCTTTTTGTTTAAATCGGTGCCCGAGAAAATGATTTATTACACGCGCAAGAGCGCGCGCTTCCGCGTCTTGATGCAGGATCTGTTCGCCGGTACGCAGCCCTATTGCGATTTGAAGAGCCGCCTGCTGCGAAACGTCAACGGAGCCGTCCACGAAGTGATCATGAATTTCTTTCTCGACCGCATTATTCCCGAAAATTCCCGCGCCGCGCTATGAGCACCCAAAAATCCGCTCAGTGGTTCGAAAGGGCGCAAGCCCACATTCCTGGAGGCGTCAATTCGCCCGTACGTGCGTTTCGCGGCGTCGGCGGATCGCCCCTGTTCATCGCCCGCGGCGAAGGCTCACGGATGGTGGACGTGGATGGTAACTCCTACATCGATTACATCTGCTCCTGGGGGCCTCTGATTTTGGGCCATCGCCCGAAGCCGGTGATCGATGCGTTGCTGAAAGTGCTCGAGATGGGAACCAGTTTCGGAGCGCCGACGGGGCAAGAGGTGGAACTGGCAGAACTGATTTCCGAGACGGTTCCGTCGATGGAGATGGTGCGGCTCGTGAACTCCGGTACGGAAGCCACCATGAGCGCGCTGCGTGTGGCGCGCGGCTTCACCGGACGCGACCTGACGATTAAATTCGAAGGCTGCTATCACGGCCACGTCGATTCGCTATTGGTAAAAGCTGGCAGCGGCATGGCGACGCTGGGTATCGCCGATACGGCGGGCGTGCCGGCATCGTTCGCGGCGACCACCATCGCGCTGCCATACAACTCCATCGACGCGGCGGAGCAGGCGTTCGCTTCGTATGGAGAGAAAATCGCGGCGGTGATTGTGGAGCCGGTGGTCGGCAACATGGGCTGCATCCCTCCCGCCCCTGGATTTTTGGAAGCCCTGCGCGAATTGACCACGCGGCATGGCGCGCTGCTGATTTTCGACGAAGTGATGACCGGCTTCTGCGTGGCCCTGGGCGGCGCGCAGGCGCGCTTCGGTATTCATCCGGACATGACCACGGTGGGCAAGATCGTCGGCGGAGGTTTGCCGATGGCCGCGTACGGCGGACGTGCGGACATTATGAAAAAGGTCGCGCCCGTGGGGCCTGTGTATCAGGCGGGTACGCTGTCGGGCAATCCAATGGCGGTGGCCGCGGGGCTGGCGATGCTGCGGTATCTGGTGGCGCATCCTGAGGTCTACACGATCTTGGAGGCGCGTGGCGCGCAGTTGTGCGCATGGGTGCCGGAGGGCGTAACGGTGAATCGCGTCGGCAGCATGTTCACGTTTTTCCTGACGCCGGACGCGGTCACGGATTGGGATTCGGCGGCCAAGGCCGATAAAGAGCGCTTCGCGAAACTGTTCCATTTCATGTTGGGCAAGGGAGTGTACCTGGCTCCGTCGCAATTCGAGGCAGGGTTCATTTCGGCGGTGCACAGCGAGGACGATATTCAGCACACCGTGGACGCGATGAAAGAGTTCTTTACGGCTTGAATCCGATCCCCTGAACTAAAATCCCCAACGCCCGTCCATCGCCGGGGACGGAAAATGTTCTATCCACCACCAGCGCTGCGGTGACGGGGTCGTTGCCCGGTACCTGCGCCGATAAAGAGTATGCGCC
>Ga0209698_10001621_pt1 | contig 25904 bp, 23 predicted proteins | sample LitLauG_LLR_2012_FD_187203 | JGI IMG/M metagenome (GOLD analysis project Ga0209698, IMG submission 187203) | Freshwater sediment microbial communities from Pennsylvania, USA - Little Laurel Run_MetaG_LLR_2012 (SPAdes) (version 2) | ecosystem: Environmental > Aquatic > Freshwater > Creek >... | reverse complement strand
CTACGAGAATCTTCGGCGCATCTTTGCTTATCCAGAAATTTGCTCGAAATATCGGATTCGCATTCCATGGAAGCAAGTGAATGACTTCAGCATTGAGGCTGCAGGTGGAAAACGTATCGCCTTCCATTTTCGAGAAAGATTGCTTGTACTAATCCCTCGACCGGAAGGAACCGATTACTGCATGGTCTTTAAAGCAAGCTCGTCTTCAAGCGAAATGATCGCTGCACTGTTAGATCCAGCTAACGCTGTTCACTCCATCGGCTCCCACTAAATCACCAATTAGCTTCAACAAATCCTCTTCAAAGCGCATTCCCTGAAGAATCAGGGATGTCGAATTAGCTCAAATAGGTGGTGTGGATAAGCTATTTCATGACGGTGTTTGGGTGCCCGCGCAATCCTGGTAGGAGCGGCGGAAGCGGTAACAACGCCAGCGTACACTCCACCCGAAACGGTTTTCATTCGAGGGAGTAGGAACATGACGATCAAAGTAGGCGACAAGCTGCCGGAAGGCAAGCTGCAGGAATTCATCGAGGTGGAATCGGCGGGCTGCTCCATCGGACCCAACACCTTTGCCGTGCAGGACCTCACGCACGGCAAGAAAATCGCAATCTTCGGTCTTCCCGGAGCCTTTACGCCCACCTGCTCCGCGCAGCACGTTCCGGGCTATCTGGAACTGCACGACGCGCTCATGGCCAAGGGCGTGGACGAGATCTGGTGTTTCTCGGTGAACGACGCCTTCGTCATGGGCGCCTGGGGCCGGGATCAAAAAGTGACGGGCAAGATCCGCATGATGGCCGATGGTTCCGGGGTGTACACCCAGAAGCTGGGACTGGAATTCGACCTCACCGCGGGTGGCCTGGGCGTGCGCTGCCAGCGGTTTTCCATGCTGGTCGACGACGGCGTCGTCAAGGTGCTGAACGTCGAAAAAGGCGGCAAGTACGAAGTGAGCGACGCCAAGACGCTGCTGGGCCAGATCGGCTAGCAGCGCGCCGCCCTCCATGGTACCGCCCTGCCCCGGCGTTCGCCCGGTGGCAGGCGTGCGCCCTGGGGCCTGGCCGCGCGCGGTATGCGGCACAAACGCCGTGCGCGGCCGCCTTGACGGCCTCAGCGCGTCCGCAGGACAAAATCGCGCGGCCGGAAGCCCAGCAGCAGCAGCAGGACGCCGTACAGTGCACCGGCCCCGCCCACCGCGGCCGACAGCCACAGCACCCGTACCAGCAGTGTGCCCGGCACAAATGCGGCGTACGGAAAATTGCGCTCCACCAGCCAAAGGCCACCCGCGAGTCCGCCAAGGGCCAGCGCTAGGCGCCAGGCAAAACTCCGCCACTCCGGCCCCGGCGAGTAGATGCCGCGGCTGTGCAGCCCCTTGAGCAGGAAGGCGCAATTGGCCAGCGCGCCGATGCTGATGGACCACGCCAGTCCCGCATGGGCCAGCCACGGCACCAGTGCCAGGTTCACGATCTGGGTGGCAACCAGCACGACGACACCGATGCGTACGGGCGTGCGTACGTCCTGCCGCGCGTAAAAACCCGGCGCGAGGATCTTGATACCGATGAGACCCAGCAGTCCGGCGGCGTAACCGCGCAGCGCCGCGGCCGATTGCGCGACGTCCAGCGCGTCGAAGCGGCCACCCTGGAACATGGCGCCGACCAGCCCATCGGCCAGCAACCCCAGGCCCAGGGCCGCGGGCAGTGCCAGCAGACACGTCAGGCGCAAGCCCCAATCGAGGAGTTCGCGGTAATGCGCGGGATCGCCCGCGGCGTGCGCCTTGGACAGGTTGGGCAGCAGCACGGTGCCGATAGCAACGCCCAGCAGCGCGGTGGGCAGTTCCATGAGCCGGTCGGCGTAATACAACCAGGAGTTGCTGCCCGTCCCCAGGTGGGAAGCGATATTGGTATTGATGATCAGGCTCAGTTGCGCCACGGAAACGGCAAAAACGGCGGGAAGCATCTGGCGCAGGATGCGCCGCACCACCGGATCGGCAAACGCAGCGCGCACGCCACAAATGCGCGGCAGCATGCCCAGACGTGCCAGCGCCGGCACCTGTATGGCGAGCTGCAGCGCGCCGCCCAGGAGCACGGCCAGGGCCAGCACGAGCACGGGCGGATCCATGCTGCGCCCTGCCAGCACGGTCAGGGCGATCATCGACACATTCAGGAGCACCGGCGTGAAGGCCGGCACGGCAAACCGCCCGTAGGCGTTGAGCACGCCGCCGGAACAGGCGATCAGGGACATGAAAAGGATGTACGGAAACATCCAGCGCGTCATCAAGGTGGCCAGATCGAAGGCCGCGGAGTGACGAAATCCCGTGGCGATACCGGCCACGAGCAGCGGCGCGCCGACCACGCCCAGAATGGATACGGCCAGGAGGACCCAGAAAAGGCCGGAGGCCACGTGGGAGAGCACCGTACGGGTGCGCTCCGGCCCTTCGTTGAACTTCACTTCTGAAAAGATCGGCACGAAGGCCTGGGCAAAGGCCCCCTCGGCAAACAGCCGCCGCAGCAGATTGGGGATACGGAAAGCCACCGTGAAGGCGTCCATTTCCACACCGGCACCGAAATACCGGGCGATGAGCAGGTCGCGCGCCAGGCCCGTGACGCGCGACAGCATGGTGAGGCCGCTGATGCGCGCGGCAGCACGTAAAAGGTTCACGGACGCGGCCGGCTCAGTGGCCGTAAAGTACTGGTTTTGAAGAAATCATTCTGTTATAGTGTAAAGCTTTGCTGTGGCCGCGAATGCTTTGCAGCACCCGCAACGCCCCGGCAGCAAGCAGCATCAAGCACCGCGCAACATCGTCCGCACAGAATACGAAGGATTTGGCATGGCAAATAGCAAGCAAGCAAAGAAGCGCGCCCTCCAGGCGCGGTCCCGCAATGCCCAGGGAGCGGCCCAGCGTTCGCGTCTGCGTACGGCCATCAAGACCGTTCGCAAGGCCGTCGCTGCCGGCGACAAGGCCGCTGCCGCGGCTGCGCTGCAACAGTCGACCAGCGTCATCGATTCCATCGCCGACAAGGATCTGGTCCACAAGAACGCCGCCGCTCGCAACAAGAGCCGCCTGGCCGCAGCCGTAAAGGCCATGGCCTGAGTTGTAGGCTGCTGCCGCCCTTCGCGCGCGGAGCATGCCACTGTTGAGCGCCTGACGGCGCCTGCCGGATAGCGCATGCCCAAACCGTCCTCCCGGGTCGTCGTCATCAACGACGACCCCCTGATACTCAAGGAACTCCTCAAAGGGTTGAACGCCGCTGCGCGTTCCCTGGACAACCCTTACGGCATCTGCTTTGCCGGTGCCGCTACCGCTGATGACGGCCTGGAGCGCGTGCGCGAAGACGGCGACGTGCAACTGGTCATCGTCGACGACAAGCTCGCGGCCCAGCCGGGCCCCGCGGCGCCCGGCAAACCCCACGCCAGAGGCAAGACACGCGCGGCTGCCCGGGAGCGGGCTCCGGGCAATCTCGTCCAGCGCATTTCCGCGCTGCGTCCCGAACTCGAGATCTACGTGCTCATCGAGCGCGCCAAGGCCGAGCAGGTGGTCGATTCGCATTTTGCCGATGCCGTCAACGGCTATTTCTATCGCGAGGAGCACGACTACCGGGGCATGTTCCGCATACTCAACGCCCAGATTGCCGAACGCGCCCGCACGCCGTTTTTCGATGCGCTGCGCTCCTATGTGGCTGCCGCCAAGGATGCCTGGCACACGCCGGGGCACTTCAGCGGCGACGCGCTGCGCGGCAGCCCCTGGGTGGATGATTTCTACCAGTTCATGGGCGAGAACGTCTTCACCACCGACCTCTCGGTGTCCGTCAAGGCGCTCGATTCCCTGATGGACCCCACCGGCGTAGTGGCCGACGCCCAGCAGATGGCCGCCAAGGCCTTTGGCGCGCGCCGCACGCTGTTCGTCACCAACGGCACATCCACCGCCAACAAGGTGATACTGCAGACGCTCATCAAGCCCGGCGAAAAACTGCTGCTCGACCGCAACTGCCATAAATCCATACACCATGGGGTGGTGCTGTCGGGTGCGCGGCCGGTCTACCTCGACTCGAGCGTCAACCGGCAGTACGGCATCTTCGGGCCGGTGCCGCGGGCGACGCTGCTCGACGCCATTGCCCGGCATCCCGATGCCCGCCTGCTGGTTCTCACGTCCTGCACCTACGACGGGCTGCGCTACGAGCTCGAACCCATCGTCGCCGCCGCGCACGCGCACGGCATCAAGGTCCTCATCGACGAAGCCTGGTACAGCCACGCGCGTTTCCACCCGCAACTGCGCCCCACGGCGCTGGAGGCCGGCGCCGATTACGTCACGCAATCGGCGCACAAGACCCTGTCGGCCTTCTCGCAGGGCGCCCTCATCCACGTCAACGATCCGGAGCTCAACGACCACAGCTTTCGCGAGAACTTCAACATGCATACCTCGACCAGTCCGATGTACAGCATGATCGCGAGCCTGGACGTCGGGCGTCGCCAGGCGGTGATGGAGGGCTACCGCCTCCTGCAGCGCACACTGGCGCTCGCGGCCGAACTGCGCGAACAGATAGACTCCACCGGCGCGTTTCACGCCCTGCGCCTGGAGGAACTGCTGCCCGACGAGGTCAAGGCCGACGGCATCCGCCTCGATCCGACCAAGATCACGGTGGACATCTCGGCCTGCGGCATGACGGTGGACGAGTTGCGCGACGAACTCTTCAACCGCTTCAACATTACGGTGGAAAAGTCCACCTTCAACACGATCACCCTGTTGCTCACCATCGGGACGACGCGCTCCAAGTGCTCGCGGCTCTACGACGCGCTGCGGCGCATCGCCCACGAACGCGGGGCGCCGCGGCGCCTGTACCGGGCGCCGGTGCTGCCGCCGTTCACCGACCTGCTGTGCCTGCCCCGCGATGCGTACTACAGCACCGGGGAACTGGTGGGCCTGCTCGACGACGACGAAAAAATCAATGTGCGGCTGCTGGGCCGCGTCTGCGCCGACCAGATCGTTCCCTACCCGCCCGGCATACCGGTCCTGGTGCCGGGCCAGATCATCAACGAAACCGTGATCGAGTTTCTCGTGCGCACCCTGCGGGTCAATGCCAAAGTGGAATTGCACGGGGTCGTCTTCGAGGGTTACCTGCCGGCCATCCGCGTGCTCACCGCCAGCGAGCAGGAACGCCTGAGCGCGGATTTTGCCCGCACGGCCATGCCCGCAGCCCGGGGCGTAAGAACAGCCACGCGGCGCCGCACCCGTACCGCTGCCGGAGGATGATCGACCTATGAGCACCAGCGTGCCGGCAATACGCCATTTTCTGCAACTGTCCGATCTGACGCGGGCCGAACTCGAGCACGTGATGGAACGCGCGCGCGTCATCAAGCAGCGCTTCAAGCGCTACGAGCCGTATCAGCCGCTCACCGACCGCACCCTGGCCATGGTGTTCGAGAAAGCCTCGACGCGGACCCGTGTGTCCTTCGAAGCGGGCATGTACCAGATGGGGGGATCGGTGATCCACCTCACCACGGGTGACTCGCAGCTGGGCCGGGCCGAGCCCATCGAGGACACGGCACGCGTCATATCGCGCATGGTCGACATCGTGATGATCCGCACCTACGAGCAGACCAAGATCGAGCGCTTCGCGCAGCACTCGCGGGTACCGGTCATCAACGGCTTGACCAATGAATACCATCCCTGCCAGATACTGGCCGACATCTTCACCTTCATCGAGCAGCGCGGGGCCATTGCGGGCCGCACCGTGGCCTGGATCGGCGACGCCAACAACATGGCCTACACCTGGCTGCAGGCGGCGCGGATACTCGGCTTCACGGTCCGGGTGTCCACCCCGCCGGCCTACCGTCTCGACCAGGATCTGGCCGTTGCCGGACCGCACTTCGCGGTCTTCGACGATCCGCTCGAGGCCGCGCGCGGCGCCGACCTCGTCACCACCGACGTCTGGACCAGCATGGGCTACGAGGCCGAAAACGAGCAACGGCGCGTGGCCTTTGCGCCCTGGAGCGTCGATGCGCGGCTGATGGCGCAGGCCCATCCAGATGCGCTGTTCATGCACTGCCTGCCGGCCCATCGCGGCGAAGAAGTCACCGCCGAGGTCATGGACGGTCCGCAATCCGTGGTCTGGGACGAAGCGGAGAACCGTCTGCATGTGCAAAAGGCGCTGATGGAATACCTGCTGCTCGGACACGACGTTCGGTAGCGCGGCGCCGGCGGGCAGCGGCGGCGCGGATGGCCGTTGACAAGAAAAAGTGGAGCATCAAACGACAAATGGAGATCAGAATTGGGTAAAGCGGCAGGCAAGGGTTCCGCAAAGGAGCAATCCGCGGCAGTGGCGAAGAAAACCGGCATGCAGGACGGCGCGGCTCAGAGCGCGGCGGGCAGCGCGAAACGCGGCCCCAAGCCGGCAGGGCGCAAGGCACCACGTGCAGTGACGGCAACCGGTGCCGCCAGTACTGCGGCCAGGCCCGCGGTGAAGAACGCGGTAAAAAAGGTCGTGCTGGCCTATTCGGGCGGCCTCGATACCTCGGTCATCCTCAAGTGGCTGCAGGACGTCTACCAGTGCGAGGTCATCACCTTTACCGCCAATATCGGCCAGGGTGAAGAGCTGGAGCCGGCGCGGCTCAAGGCCCTGCAGATGGGCATCCGCAAGTCCAACATCTTCATCGAAGATCTGCGCGAACCCTTCGTGCGCGATTTCGTTTTCCCCATGTTCCGCGCCAACGCGGTCTACGAGGGCGAGTACCTGCTCGGAACGTCCATCGCCCGGCCGCTCATCGCCCAGCGCATGGTCGAGCTGGCCCGCAAGACCGGCGCCGACGCCATCTCGCACGGCGCTACCGGCAAGGGCAACGACCAGGTGCGCTTCGAACTGGGCGCCTATGCGCTGATGCCCGATGTCCGCGTGATAGCGCCATGGCGCGAATGGGACCTGTTGTCGCGTGAAAAGCTGCTGCAGTACGCCGCCCAGCACGGCATACCCGTGGACTTCAAGAAGCGCCGCGGCGCGGCGCCCTACTCCATGGATGCCAACCTGCTGCACATCTCCTACGAGGGCGGCATCCTCGAGGACCCGGACTTCGAGCCCGAGGAATCGATGTGGCGCATCACCAATTCGCCGAGCAAGGCGCCCAACCGCGCCCAGGTGATCGAGCTCGAATACGAGCGCGGCGATATCGTCGCCATCGATGGCAAGCGCCTGTCGCCGGCCGCCGTGCTCACGGAACTCAACCGCGTTGGCGGCCTCCATGCCATCGGCCGACTCGACCTGGTCGAGAACCGTTACGTCGGCATGAAATCGCGCGGCTGCTACGAAACGCCCGGCGGCACCATCATGCTCAAGGCCCACCGCGCCATGGAATCGATCACCCTCGACCGCGAAGTGCTGGCGCTCAAGGACGATCTCATGCCGCGCTACGCCCGCATGATCTACAACGGCTACTGGTTCAGCCCCGAGCGGCGCCTGCTGCAGACCCTCATCGACGAGTCGCAGCGCAGCGTCAACGGCACGGTGCGCCTGAAGCTCTACAAGGGCACCGTGCTGGTCACGGGGCGCCGCTCGCCCCGCGACTCGCTGTTCGATCCGGCGATCTCCACCTTTGACGACGACAAGGGCGCGTACAACCAGGCCGATGCGGAAGGCTTCATCCGCCTGCACGCATTGCGCATGCGGATAGCGGCGAGGTTGGGGGCACGCAGAAAGAAGTAATTAGGCGGCCTGCTTTCTTGGCCTGCTTTCTTTTTACCTTCCTGCCTTCGCTCGTTCCGTGGCCTGGGGGCCAGGGAACGAGCTTCGGCGGGTCGTCTGGTCATGAACTGAGCAGACGACCCGCATCACCGATGATTTGCACTTCGGGTTCGAGCTGGATGCCGAAGCGCATCTGCACGCGCTCCTGCACTTCGCAGGCCAGATCGAGAATATCGGCTCCGGTGCTGCCGCCGCGGTTGACCAGTACGAGTGCCTGACCCTCGAAAACGCCGGCCCGTGCACGCGTCACGCCGCGCAGTTCGCACGCTTCGATCATCCATGCCGCACCGATCTTGTAACGCCCGCCGGCCAGCGGATAGCTGACGATGGAGGGGTAGCGTTCGATCAGGCTGGCATGCTGCTCGCGACCCACGACGGGATTCTTGAAAAAGCTGCCGGCATTGCCCAGCTGGGCGGGGTCGGGCAGCTTGCGGCGGCGCAGGCTGCAGACCACGTTGAAGATGTCGGCGGCGACAGGCCGCGGGCAGGCGCGGGCGGCCAGTTCGCGCTCGAGCTCGGCGTAGCCCGTAACCGGCTGCCAGGGCTGCGGCAGGCGCAGCGTGACGGCCAGCACCACGGGCAAGGTCTGTGGCCCCAACACCGTCGCCGCGCGGATCTGGCGCTTGAAGCGGCTGTCGCGGTAGCCCAGGTCGCATTGGTCGGCGGGTATGTCCTGAACCCTGCCAAGATCCGGATCCCAGACGTGGACGGCGTGCAGGCGTTCGGCCACCTCCAGGCCATAGGCGCCGATATTCTGTATGGGGGCCGCGCCCGTGAGCCCCGGTATGAGCGCGAGATTTTCCAGCCCGGGCCGGCCGGATCGGACAAGGTGTTCGACGAGTTCTGCCCAGGGCTCACCGGCGGCCACGCGTATGAGGCGGGCGCCGTCGATCTCGCCCAGGTCGTCCATGCCGCGCGGGCAGATGCGGACGACCAGACCATTGAAATCGCCGGCGAACAGCACATTGGATCCGCCACCCAGGATCAGTCGCGGCAAGTCGCGCACCCGGCTGTCGTCCAGCAGCTCATGAAGGTCCGCGGCATCGGCAACCTGGGCGAACCAGCGGGCCTGCGCCTCGACACCGAAGGTGTTGAACGACTTGAGGGAAACGCGCTCCTGGAGTATGAATGGCATTGGCCGATTATAGGAATCAAACGGCTACCGGGGTCGCCCCGGGGTGGCGGGGCCGTCCCGCCGATGGTGTTTTCTTTGCGGATCAGGAGCGTTTCGTGCCCAGTTTCGATGTGGTTTGCAAGCCCAACCTGGTGGAAGTCGGCAATGCCGTGGACCAGGCCAACCGGGAAATTTCCACCCGCTTCGATTTCAAGGGCTCCGACGCCCGTGTAGAGCAGAGCGACAAGGGCAAGGATTGCGAGCTCACGCTCTTTGCCGATGACGACTTCAAGCTGGGACAGGTTCGCGACGTTCTCATGGCCAAGATGGCCAAGCGTTCGGTGGATCTGCGTTTTCTCGACCAGGAAGCAGCACCCGAAAAAGTGGGCATGGACAAGCGCAAGCAGACTATCAAGGTCAGGGCCGGTATAGAAAGCGCAGCGGCCAAGCGCATCGTGCAGCTGGTCAAGGACAGCAAGACCAAGCTCACGGCCAGCATCAATGGCGATTCCGTCCGGGTGACGGGCGCCAAGCGCGACGCACTGCAGGAATGCATGAGCCTGCTGCGCACCCAGGTGACGGATGTCCCCTTGAGCTTTGACAACTTCCGCGATTAAATGACGGGGCCGCCAAAACTGTGAAAATACGGGGGATTATCCCTACACCACGCATATACGGGATGGATAAATTTGCTATCCTACGGATGTATGAACACCCGGTACCGCACATCCGCGCGCAACGCCGCCTACCTTTCCCGCATTACGGAAGGCTGGAAGGATACGGTGTTGACGCCCGACATCATCACGGATCGCAACTCGGTTGCGATGCTGCCGGAACTCGTTCCTAGCAAGGCCCCTGCGGATAAGCCGCCCATGATGGAGCTGCCCGCCCCCCGCATGCCGCCACGGACCGAAGCGTCTCCCCGCGTGGAGACGTCCATCATCGAGGCCCGTCACCCGGAAATTGCCCGCGCCATCACGCTGTTGTGGGGCTTCCCCGAGATGAACCAGTATTTCGACCGTCTATGGATGGCCGAAGGCAACCAGGGGCCCATCGACCCCGATGCCATGTCGGAACTCATGCTGCTGTCGCGTTTGCACCAGGGCATCGTTCCCCAAAGCCCGGGGCGCAGCCTCGCGGCCCTGTACGGCGGCAACCGCGTCAACGAATCCGAGGGCCGTCCGCGCAATCCCTGGAGCGACGTGCCGCCGCGGCGCTAAGCAGCCGGCATTTGACCGTACGGGCAGCGGGACTGCGCTCCCGCTAGCGCGCGAGAGTGTTAGGGTTGGGGCCTACTCGCCTCTTCGCCGCTGACCCCTCCATGACCTCCACCAAAGACCCGCGTCGCAAACCCGTGCTGCTTTTTGCGGCCTTCAGCCTGATCGCCATGAGCCTCGTGGCTGGGCTGTTCAGCCTGGGCGCGTTTCTGGAAATAGCGAAACTGTCGCGGATCAAGGACTGGCCCAGCGTCGACGGCTCGATAACAGCGTCAAGCGCCAGCCCCGGCTGCCGGGGGATGGACGCCTACAGTCCGCAACTGGAATACCGCTACACGGTCAACGGCAAGGCTTTCCAGGGCCAACGCCGCGACTTGGGGATGGCAGTGTGCGACACCCAGGCCCGCGTGGAACAGATTGTCCTGCGCTACCCCGTGGGCGCCCATGTGACCGTCCACTTTGATCCGACCCGTCCCGACTATGCCGTGCTCGAGACGGCGGTCGACACGACCGCCCTCTGGTTCATGGGACTGGCAACGCTGCTGGTCAGCGCCTACGGTTTTTACTGGGTGCTGCCGCGGGCCCGCATACTGATGCAGGGCCGCGGCGGCCAGCCGGCCTGACGGGTGGGGTCAGCCGCCGAGGAGTTCAACGGCGCTGTTGACGACGTGCTCAGCGGTAATGCCGAAGAACTTGAACAGTTCAGCCGCCGGCGCCGACTCGCCGAAGCGGTCCATGCCGATCACGCGGCCCGTGCTGCCCACGTACTTGTACCAGAGTGGCGTCACCCCGGCCTCGATGGCAATGGCCGGCAAGCCGCCCAGGACGGCAGCACGGTACTGCGCATCCTGGCGGTCGAAGCGCTCCAGGCACGGCATGGAAACCACGCGGGCGGCGATACCGCGCTGCGCGAGCGTCTGCGCAGCTTCCACGGCAAGATGCACTTCCGAGCCGGTGGCCAGCAGGGCAATGCGTGCCGGCGTCGCGGGTTCATGCAGCACGTATCCGCCCTTGTCCACCTGCGCGGCCAGTGCAGCGGTCTTCACCAGCGCTGGCAGGGCCTGGCGGGTGAGGAGAAGTGCGCTGGGACCGTTGCGGCGCTCGATGGCACTGCGCCAGGCAACGGCCGTTTCCGTGACGTCGCAGGGCCGCCAAACGTCCAGGCCGGGAATGAGCCGCAAGCTGGAGGCGTGTTCCACCGGCTGGTGCGTCGGTCCGTCTTCGCCGACCCCGATGGAATCGTGCGTGAACACGTGGATGACGCGCAGTTGCATCAGCGCGGACATGCGGATGGCGTTGCGTGAGTAGTCCGCGAAGGTAAGGAAGGTGGCGCCAAAGGGGATCAGTCCCCCGTGCAGGGCCACGCCGTTGAGCAGCGCGGTCATGCCGAACTCGCGCACGCCGTAGCTCAGGTAGTTGCCCGGCTGGCTCGCGGTATAGGTGACCGCGCCCTTCCAGTGGGTGAGATTGGACTCGGTGAGATCGGCCGAACCGCCGAGCAGTTCCGGCAGTTCCTGCGCCAGCGCGGCGATGGCCCGGTGCGATGCCTGGCGCGTGGCGAGCTTCTCGCCCTTCTCCACCGTCTGGGCAATGTAGGCGGCAAAGTTGCTTGCAAACGCTGCGGGCAGATCGCCCGCCATCACGCGCTCGAACTCGGCGGCTTCGGCCGGATACGCCGTACGGTAGGCGGCAAAACGTCCCTTCCACGCATCCTGGGCCGCCTGGCCGCGCGGCCGCGCGTCCATGGCGGCGTAGACCTCCGAGGGGATCTCGAAGGGCGCATACGGCCACTTGAGCTCGGCGCGCGCCTTGGCCACGCTGTCGGCGCCCAGCGCCGAGCCGTGGATGCCGGCCGTCCCGGCCTTGTCGGGGCTGCCCTTGCCGATGATGGTCTTGCACGCAATCAGCGAGGGCCGGTCGGACCGGCGCGCCCGCGCGATGGCCTCGGAAACGGCGTTGACGTCATGGCCGTCGACGCTCTCCGCGTGGAAACCATAGGCGCGGAAGCGTCCGAGGGTGTCGTCGGTGAACCAGCCCGTGACCTTGCCGTCGATGGAGATGCCGTTGTCGTCGTACAGCAGCACCAGCTTGTTCAGGCGCAGGGTGCCGGCCAGGCTGCAGACTTCGTGCGAAATGCCTTCCATCAGGCAACCGTCGCCCAGGAAGACATAAGTGTGATGATCGACAATGGTGGCATCGGGCTTGTTGAACCGGCTGGCCAGAACACGCTCGGCAAGCGCCATGCCCACCGCATTGGCAAGCCCCTGTCCCAGTGGTCCCGTGGTGGTTTCAACGCCGGGCGTCACGCCTACTTCCGGGTGACCCGGCGTCTTGGAGTGCAACTGCCGAAAGCGCTTGAGCTCGTCGATGGGCAGCGCGTAACCCGAGAGATGGAGCAGCGCGTACTGGAGCATGGAGCCGTGGCCGTTGGACAGCAGGAAACGGTCGCGGTCCACCCAGCGGGGATCGGCCGGGTTGTGCTTGAGGTGGCGCTGCCACAGCGCCACGGCGATATCGGCCATTCCCATGGGCATGCCGGGGTGCCCGGAGTTGGCCTGCTGCACGGCATCCACGGCCAGCATCCGGATCGCGTTGGCGGACAGCGCCTCGGCAGTTGCATTCACTTGGGTCATGTCGCGCTATCTCCTCGGGTTTCTATTGTCATCATGCGGGCGCACGGCGTCACTGGCGGCCCAGTACCTTCTTGCGCCGCTCCATCAGACGCCAGATGAAAGGCGTGAATATCAGCTGCATCGCCAGCTCCATTTTGCCGCCGGGTGCAACGATCGTATTGGGCCGCGACATGAAGGAGTCGTTGAGCATGTTGAGCAGGTACGGGAAGTCGATGCCCTTGGGATTGGCAAAGCGGATCACCAAAAAGCTCTCGTCGGCCGTGGGGATGTCCCGGCTGTGGAAGGGATTGGACGTATCGACCGTTGGCACCCGCTGGAAATTGACGTGGGTGCGATTGAATTGCGGGCAGATGTAATTGACGTAGTCCGGCATGCGCCGCAGGATGACGTCGGTGACCGCCTCCGTGGAGTAGCCGCGGCTGGCCTTGTCGCGATGGATCTTCTGTATCCACTCCAGGTTGATCACGGGCGTGACACCCACGAGCAGATCCACATGCCGCGCCACATTGACCGTATCGGTCACCACGCCGCCGTGCAGTCCCTCGTAAAAAAGCAGGTCGGTATCGTTCTCGAAACGTTCCCAGGCGGTGAAGGTTCCCGGTTCCTGGCCGTACGGTCCGGCTTCATCGGCGTCGTGCAGGTATTTGCGGTGGCGTCCGTTGCCGGTTTCGCCATATTCGCGGAACACGCCCTCGAGCTCCTCGAACAGATTGGCTTCGGGCCCGAAATGGCTGAAGTGCAAGCGGTTGGCTTTCTCGGCCTCGGCCATGGCGCGGCGCATTTCCTTGCGATCGTAGCGATGGAAGCTGTCGCCCTCGATGAGGCCCGCCTTGATGTTTTCGCGGCGGAAGATCTTCTGGAAGGTGCGGGTGACCGACGTGGTGCCGGCGCCCGAGGAGCCGGTGATGGCGATGATGGGATGCTTTTCGGACATGGTCATTGCTCCTGATTAGTAATTTCAGAGTCCCGGGCGGAACAGTCCGATCATGTTGAACAGCGGCGTGTCCACATCGGCGGCGGTTGGCCCTTCGGCGTGGTAGCGCTCGATGCGCTCGACTTCGTCGCGCGAACCGAAGACAAAGCCGATGCGCTGGTGCGGCGCCTCGGGCTTGACCTGCAGCACCGGCACCGCGCCGGTGCTGGCCCGTCCACCCGCCTGTTCCACGAGCAAACCGATGGGGTTGCATTCATAGAGCAGGCGCAAGCGCCCGGGCTTGGCCGGATCCTTGGTGTCGCGCGGGTACATGAAGACGCCGCCCCGCGTGAGGATGCGATGCGCCTCGGCCACCAGCGAGGCAATCCAGCGCATGTTGAAGTCCTTCTCGCGCGGCCCCTTGCTGCCGGCCAGCGCCTCCTCCACATACCGGCGGATGGGCTGCTCCCAGAAGCGGCTGTTGGATGCGTTGATGGCAAATTCCTTGGTCTGCGCCGGTATGGTCATGTTGGGATGGGTGAGCAGGAACTCGCCGATCTCCGGGTCGAGCGTGAAACCGAAGACACCGCGGCCGACGGTGAGCACGAACATGGTGGTCGGACCGTAGATCGCATAGCCGGCGGCCACCTGCTGCGTGCCCGGCTGAAGGAAGTCGGCTACCGTGGCGCAACGCGCCTCGGAAGGCGCACGCAGCAGCGAAAAGATGCTGCCCACGGAGACGTTGACGTCGATGTTGGACGAACCATCCAGAGGATCGAAGGCCAGCAGGTAATCCCCCTCCGGGCTTTCGCTGATCCACGGGTCTTCCATTTCCTCCGACAGCATGCCGCGCGCGTCCCCGCCCCACTGCAGGCAATGCAGGAAGGTGTCGTTGGCGAGGACGTCGAGCTTCTGCTGGGCCTCGCCCTGGATGTTGATTTCACCCACAGCGCCGTGCAGGCCGTTGAGCGCGCCATAGGCGACGCGCCGCGAGAGCGCCTTGCAGGCCAGCGCAACCCCCAGCACCAGGCTGTTAAAAGCGCCCGAGGCCTGCGGAAATCGCCGCCGCTCCTCGATCAGGAACTGCGTCAGGGTACGTGTCTTGGTCAGCATCTCCCCACTCCTCTGTGATGTGCTTGTGCACCATCGGCCTGGTTTGCCGCTGGCGCATCGGGCCTTTTCGCCCCCGCGCCCGTGCTCCAGGATTCATGTTTTTCTCGTTGCGACAACCTGCTATGAGGCGCCGTGCTTCCTGCACTTGCTGTTATTCAATTACGTGCCAGATCTTCCACCTTTTCAACCGTACTGCCACCGCGTACTGCCGTCAGCCGGCGCAGATCGTCCAGGCGCACATGCCCGGCGGCAAAGCCCGCGACCTCGCAGTCCCAGGGCCGGCCCGGTTCGCCCAGATCGGGAACGCAGGCGTCCGCGAGAGAAAAATCATCCAATTCGGTATAGCGGCTGGGCGTTGCCAGCACGGCAATGCCCGCCGCGCGAGCGGACCGGACACCCACGGCGGAATCTTCGATCGCAATGGCCTCGGCGGGCGCGATGTCCAGGCGCTGCAGGCAGGCCTGATAGACATCCGGCGCCGGCTTCTTGCGGGCGACCTGGTCGCCCGCCGCCACGCACGCGAACCACGCTGCCCAATCGGGCCCCAGCAGTGGCCGCAACAGTGCATCCAGATTGACTTCGGAGGTGGTGGTGGCAACACCCAGATGAAGACCAGCGGCCCGCGTTTCGGCCATGAGGCGCGCCACGCCGGGCCGCAGACGTGCCGCTCCGGCGGCGATGCCCTGGGCATACGCGGCATTCTTGGCAAGATGGAGTTCGCGGATGCGCGCGTCCGGCATATCGAGCCCCTGCGCGGCAAAATAGGCTGCGAGGCGCTCCTTGCCGCCGGTAATCTTGAGCAGTTCGCGGTACTGGTCCACGGACCACGCATGCGCGAGGCCGTGGGCGGCGAACACTGCATTGAACGCCTGGCGGTGGAATTCCTCCGTCTCGGCCAGCGTGCCGTCCACATCAAACAGTACTGCCTTGAGGATAGCCAACACGCACTCCAGGGGCCGGGCGGGTAAGCTGCAGGAATACCCCGCAGCTTCAAGTCATTTTGTAACCACAATTCAATAAGGTCTAATAAATAATTCTGAGAAATAGAATAATATTTACTTATGTCACGTCGCCAAACTACCATCCGGCAGCTGGAAGTGCTTGATGCGGTTGCCCGGGAGGGTAGCGTAACCGCCGCTGCGCTGGCCTTGCACCTAACCCAGCCGGCTGTCTCCATGCAGCTGCGGCAATTGGAAGAGCAGCTGCAGATATCCCTGTTTGAACCCGTGGGCCGGGGCCTGCAGATCACCGAGCCGGGACGCGAACTCGCGCAGATGGCGGCCGACCTGCTGTTGCGCCTGGACGACCTGGCGATCGCCGCGCGGGAGTTGCGCGGCGTGCGGCGGGGACGCGTGCGCCTGGGGGTGGTGAGCACCGCCAAGTATTTCGCGCCCCGCCTGCTGGCGCTTTTTCTCAAATCCCACCCCGGACTCGAACTGCGGCTCAACGTCTACAACCGCGAACAAATCATCGAGCAGTTGCAGAACTATTCCATCGACCTGGGCATCATGGGACGCCCGCCGGAGGGCGCAAGCCTGGTGGGCACGCCCTTTGCACCCAATCCCCTCGCGATTCTCGCCGCGCCCTCGCACCCGCTGTCCCTGCGCAACCAGATATCACCGGAAGACCTGGAAAAAGAGGCCTTTATCGTGCGCGAACCCGGTTCGGGAACCCGCATGGCCATGGACCGCTATTTCCAGGATGTCGGCGTCCATATCAATCCGGTGATGGAAGCCGACAGCAACGAAACGATCAAGCAGGCGGTCATGGCCGGTATCGGCATCGGCATGCTGTCCCTGCACACCGTGCGCCTGGAGCAGGCGGCGGGCCGCATGGTGACCCTCAAGGTGGCCGGCCTGCCCTTGCGGCGCCAGTGGTTCGTGGTCCATACCCGCCAGCGCAACCTGACCCCGGCCGCGGAAGAGTTCCTGCAATACCTGCTGCGCGAGGCCGACGACCTGATGCGCTCGGGTCTGTAATTGCGCCCTCGGCAGTATGAACGCCGGTTCAGCCGGCACCGCCTAAGGCGCCAAGTTGGTGCAAAATGCCGGGCATGGAAAATCTTTCATATGTGAACGCCCCGGCCAACGGCCCCTGGGCAACCTACCAGTCGCAAATCGACGAGGTCATTCCGTATCTGGGCCGGCTGGCTCGCTGGTCGGAGACACTGCGGCGCCCCAAGCGTGCCTTGTGCGTCGACATCCCCATCGAGATGGACGATGGCCGCATTGCCCACTTCGAGGGCTTCCGGGTCCAGCACAGCCTCACGCGGGGGCCCGGCAAGGGCGGCGTGCGCTATCACCCCGACGTCACCCTCGAGGAGGTCATGGCGCTGGCGGCCTGGATGACCATCAAGAATGCCGCGGTCAACCTCCCCTATGGCGGCGCGAAGGGGGGCGTGCGCGTCGACCCGTCCACCTTGTCGGAACGCGAGCTCGAGAAGCTCACGCGTCGCTACACGAGCGAGATCGGCATCATCATCGGCCCCCAGCAGGACATTCCCGCTCCGGACGTCAACACCAACGCCAAGATCATGGCGTGGATGATGGACACCTACTCCATGAACGTGGGCGCCACCGCCACCGGGGTGGTCACGGGCAAGCCGATCGCGCTGGGCGGATCCCTGGGACGCGTCAAGGCCACCGGCCGCGGCGTGTACGTGGTCGGGCGGGAGACCGCGCGCCGCATGGGGGTCAGCCTGGACGACGCGCGCATCGCGATCCAGGGTTTCGGCAACGTGGGATCGGCCACGGCCGAACTCTTCGCCGGCAATGGCTCGAAAATCGTTGCGGTGCAGGACCACACGGGCACCATCTTCAATGCGGCGGGCCTGGATATTGGCGGCCTCATGGCGCAACTGCGCGAGCACGGTGGCATTGGCGGCTTTGCCGGTGGCGAGCGCATCCCTGCGGAACAGTTCTGGGACGTGGAGTCCGATTTCCTCGTCCCGGCTGCGCTGGAGGGCCAGATCACGGCCGACCGGGCGCGGCGGCTCAAGACCCGCATCGTGCTCGAAGGGGCCAACGGACCCACCGTGTCCGAAGCCGATGCCATCCTGGCACGGCGCGGCATCACCGTGGTGCCCGACGTCATGGCGAACGCGGGCGGGGTCATCGTGTCGTATTTTGAATGGGTCCAGGACTTCTCGAGCTTTTTCTGGACCGAGGACGAAATCAATATGCGGCTGGAAAAGATCCTGGTGCAGGCCTACCGCCGCATCTGGGAAACCGCCGAGCAGCACAAGATACCGCTGCGCACGGCGGCATTCGTGGTGGCCTGCGAGCGCGTCCTGCAAGCCCGCGAGGAGCGCGGGCTCTACCCTTGATTGCGCTGCGGGAGCGCGAACGCGCCCCCGCAGCCGGCGCAGCGCAATGGGTCAGGGCTTCTTGATGGCCTCGACCTCGACCTGGATCTTCACTTCGTCACCGATATAGGGCACGTAGGTGTTCATGCCCCATTCGGAGCGCTTGATGGTCGTGCTCACGATGGCGCCGCAAACGTAATCCTGGCCCATGCGCTTGCCGCACTGGGTAGCCTGAACGCTCAGGCTGACCGGCTTGGTGACGCCCAGCAGGGTCAGGCTGCCGGCAACGGTCACCGGCTTGTCGGCCTGCAGCGTGAAATTGTCGGCCGAGAATGCAGCGGTGGGGAATTTCTCGACGTTGAAAAAGTCCTTGCTGCGCAGGTGCTCGTCACGCTTGGCGAACCCAGTGCTGATGGACGCCACGTCGATGGTGGCCTTGACGCTGCCGGTGTGGGACTGCTGGTCGTAGCTCAGCGTTCCCGTCGTGGAATTGAAAGTGCCGCGCATCACGGAAAACCCCAGGTGGTTGATTTCAAAGCTGGGGTAGGTATGGGTGGCGTCAAGATCAAAGGTGTCGGACGCAGCCCGGGCGGGATGGGCGGCAAGGATGGCAAGAGCGGTTACTGCCAGGCATTTGCGGAACATATTGGGGGATCCTCGGGTTGGGGTTGCATGGGATAGTGAGCATAACCCGGCAATGCAACGCGGCCGACACCGCCCAAGGGTGATCCACCGGATTGCCTACGCTACCAGCCGCTTTCCGCCGCATCAATGGAGGCAACCAGCCTTTAGCGTGGAGTCCCAAAGGCCCGCATGTTTCGGCGGGATTGTTTCGGCGGGCATGTTGGTCGGCCGCGTGCGCAGGCGGCGCACAACGCGGATCAACAGCAGCAACACCCAGGGCTACGGTACGGGAAAAAATCAATGGACAGCAGTACAGGAAAAGACCAACCCCTGGCCCTCATCGTCGATGACAATGCGGTGAACCGCAATGTCACGGGGCAGATGCTGCGGCGGCTCGGCTGGACATCCGTTCAGGTCGAGTCCGGCTTGCTTGCCCTGGAGCAACTCAAGAACCGCAGCTTCGATTTGCTGCTCCTGGACCTGCGCATGCAGGAAATGGACGGCGAGGAAACGTGCCGGCGCATCCGCAGCGATCTGGGACTCACGGATCTCACCATCGTGGCGTACACGGCGCACGGCATGGAAGACGATCGCGAGCGCATCCTCGCCGCGGGCTTCGATCGCATGCTCATCAAACCCATCTTCCTGGACGACCTGCGCACCCTGTGCGCCGAAGTGCGTCCCACGGTCGGATAGCCCCTCGACACGACCGCCCGAGTGACGACGACGACAGCGACCCGGATCCGCACGGCTCCCACTGCCCCTGCCACATGAGCGACCTCACCGCCCCCTTCATCACGACCGATGTGCTGCACGCCTGGACCCTGCTGCCGACCGTGGCGGAGACCCAGCCGTTGATCGATGCGCTGAGCGGACGGGGCTGGGCGGTGTCGCGCGGCTTCAGTACGCTGGCGGAGGTGATGGACGCCCTGGAGCGCACCGACACGCCGCCCGACCTGCTGATCACCCGCGTCCGGCTGCCAGATGGCGATGCCTTCGAACTCATACGCCGGCTGGCCACCATCCGCAACGCGCCCGGCATATTTTTCGTGTCGCGCCAGCAGCGCTCCGTCGTGAAGGCGGCCGAGTCGCTCTGTGAAGCGCACGGCGTTCGGGTGGCCGGCCATGCCGACATGCCGCTGCGCCTGACCGCTGCGCTGCCACAATTCGACGCCTTCCGGGCGACCGGCTGCCAGCGGCGCCAGCGCATTGTCATCTGCCCGCCGCTGCCCGCAGCCGATCTCCAGTACCTGGTCGACAACGGTGGCATCCGCGCGTACATGCAACCCAAGATGCGCCTGAGCACCCACCGCATTACCGGCTTCGAAGCGCTCATGCGCGGGGTGGGTGTGGAAGGCCACGTGATCTCACCGGCCCAGCTGATCGAACCGCTGGGCGATGCCGGCCTGTTGCGGTCGGCCACGCTGCAGATGTTCGACCAGATCGTTAACTTCCTGATGGATTGCCTCAACGATGGGATCGGCGTCGGGGCCTCGGTCAACGTGCCCCTGAGCCTCATCTCGGACTACAGCTTCTGCCAGAAGCTCGTGGAACGTGTCGAAGTCGTAGGTCTGGATCCGAGCTGGATCACCATCGAGATCACCGAGGACGAGGCCATGTCCAATCCTGCGTTGGCCATCGAGAACACCGCGCGGATCCGCATGTTCGGATTCAATCTGTCGGTTGACGATTTCGGCACGGCCTACTCGAGCTTCACGCAACTTACCAAGATTCCCTTTTCCGAGCTCAAGATCGAACGCTATTTCATCAAGGGCATCGAAACGGACAAATTCAAGCAGGCCGTGGTGTCGTCCTGCGCCATGCTCGGCAGCCGCCTTGGACTGGAAGTCGTGGCCGAGGGCGTCGAAACCCGCGGCGAACTCACCGCCGTCATCGAGGCCGGTTGCAGCGACGTCCAGGGTTTCCTGATCTCGCGGCCCGTACCCGTGCCCGAGGCCGCAGCCTGGCTGCGCAGCCTCGATGGCGAGCGCTTCGCGCTGGCCGATGAGGCCGCGCTGCAGAGCTGGGATCCGAGCCTGTAGCGCTGGGGGCGATCAGCGGCACCCGCCTGCGCCACGCGCAAAGAACACAGGGGCAATAAAAAAACCGGGCAGCGATGGCCCGGTTTTTTATTGCCAGCTCCGCCAAGCGGTTCAGCGATCCTGCACGATCAGCGGCGGCAACGTAGCGTCGTACACCATGGCGGTGTATACCGAGCCGCTGGTGAACTGACCGGTCGACTGGGCGCCCGTATAGCCGGCACCAATCAGGTCGATGGGGGCTGCCGACGCCGGTTTCACGCCGGTGTAGATGTAGGCCGACGTTCCGGTTGAAGCGGTCGGATACGTGACGCTGCTTGCGCCCTCCGCGTTGGCCACGTACATGGTCAGGCCACCCGAGTTGGTCACCGCGGCGTTGATGAGGCGCACGCTGGCATAGTTGGCCACGACCTGATTGGTGTCCGTGAGGATGAGCGCTGCGGGAGTCCCCGTAGGACCGCCGGTGCCGTAGACCAGGATGGTGTAGTCGCCGCCCGCCGCAAAGGTGCCGGCAGGCAAAGTGGCGATGGGAGTGCTGCCCAGCGCGATGGCCGTAACCGTCGACTGCGCGGGCACCAGCTGGTACGGCGTGGGCGAGGGGGCGTTGGCAACGGTCAGCGCGGTCGTACCCACCTGCACCGAAACCGGGGTGCCCGGGGACACGGGCAGCACCGACCAGACGCGCACACGCGCCTGACTGGAGGGCGTGAACACCGCGGTGGTGAGGCCCTGGGGAATCAGCACGGAGTTGACCAGGCCACCACCCGCGGTGGCCGTCAGCACCAGCGTATAGGGCTGCGCCGAGACGAAATTGGGGTTGGACAGCGTAAGCCGCACGTCATTGGGCGCAGCTGCCCTGGTCACGACGATGTCCCAGGCGATGGCCGCCGTGCTGCCCGAGGCGGGCGCGGTCGAGGCCAGCGTGGTGGCCGTGGACAGCCCCTGCACCGACGAAAAGGTGGGCTGGTAGCCAGTGAGCGAGGGCGTGCCGGTGCTGTGGGGTACCAGGTAGACGTCGAGCGGGCCGGCGTCGGTCGAGACGTTGGCAACATCGAGCGAGGAAAAACCCGTCGACGGAATCGCCTGATTATCCGAATACACCGCGGAGTAGATGTTGTTGCCGCGCTCGTAGGCCAGGGCGGTGTAATTTTGCGCGGTGCCCAGACCCACCGAGGTTGCGGCGCCGGTCAAGCCCGTCTGAGTGGCAACGCTGAGCGTATACGTTGATGGTGTGACCGACACGTAGCCGCTCGTGGCCTGGGCAGCGGCCGACACGGTTGCCAGGCCGTTGAGGCTGAGCGTGACATTGGGCGAGGCGGTGTCGTTGACCACGCGGATGGTGGCCGGGGCCGTGGTCCCACTGCCGCTGCCGCAGGCGGTGAGCAGGGAAACCGTGATCGCAGCGGCCGCGCACAGCAGGGTTCTCATCACAGATTGCATGTTTTGGACAGTCTCATGGTGGGGTTGCGCTGCGTCGAGGGCAATGCGGCCTGGCTGCGTGCCATGGGCACACACGCACAGCGTTTACGGCCTGCTAACACGGCAGAAAGCGGGGCATTGTAACAACTTCGTGCCATGGCCCGGGTAAGCCGATGTAACCGCGCCCCTAAAGGGCCTTGCCAGCGGGTGGCAGCCCCGCGCCCGCTTGACCCAAAGCGCACCGGAACAAAGGGCACCAAGGCAAAGGGCACCAAGGCCATTGTTGTGTTGCCGCATCGCGCGCGCTCCAATACGATGCGATCGTGGCCTACACCCATACCGTCGCCAGCAACACCTACCGGTTCGCGGACCTGCGCGCCCTCCTTGCCCGGGCGGGACCGGCGCGCAGCGGCGATGAACTCGCCGGTGTGGCGGCCACGTCCGAACAGGAACGCATGGCCGCGCGCATGGCGCTGGCCGACCTCCCCCTGAGCCGCTTCCTCGATGAGAGCGTCATACCGTACGAAGACGATGAAGTGACGCGGCTCATCGTCGACAGCCACGACGCGGCGGCTTTTGCGCCCATTGCCAGCCTGACGGTCGGCGAACTGCGTGACTACCTGTTGTCCCCGGAGTGCGATACCGACGGCCTCAAATCCCTGGCACCCGGTATCACGCCGGAGATGGCGGCCGCGGTGAGCAAACTCATGCGCAACCAGGATCTGGTGCTGGTTGCGGCCAAGTGCCGCGTCGTTACCGCGTTTCGCTGCACGCTGGGGCTGCCGGGCCGACTTGCGGTGCGGCTGCAGCCCAACCATCCCACGGATGATCCGCGCGGCATCGCCGCCTCCATCATCGACGGCCTGTGCTACGGCGCCGGCGACGCCGTCATCGGCATCAACCCCGCCAGCGACAACCTGCCCACCATCCTCGGGCTGCTGCACCTGCTCGATGAGATCCGCCAGCGCCACGAGATTCCCACGCAAACCTGCGTGCTCACGCACGTGACCAACACGCTGGCGGCCATCGACCAGGGAGCACCGGTCGACCTTGTCTTTCAATCGGTGGCCGGCACCGAGCAGGCCAACACGGCCTTCGGCATCGACCTGGCCCTGTTGGGCGAGGCCCACGCGGCGGCCCAGGCACTGCAGCGCGGCACCGTGGGCCGCAACGTGATGTATTTCGAGACCGGCCAGGGCAGCGCGCTGTCGGCCAATGCGCACCATGGCGTCGACCAGCAGACCTGCGAGGCGCGTGCCTACGCGGTCGCGCGCGCGTACGCGCCGTTGCTGGTCAACAGCGTGGTGGGCTTCATCGGCCCCGAATACCTCTACGACGGCAAGCAGATCATTCGCGCCGGCCTCGAGGATCATTTCTGCGGCAAGCTGCTGGGGCTGCCCATGGGCATGGACATCTGCTACACCAACCATGCCCAGGCCGACCAGGACGATGTCGATACCCTGCTCACCCTGCTGGGCGTGGCCGGTGTCAACTTCATCATGGGCATACCCGGGGCCGACGATGTGATGCTGCACTACCAGAGCACGTCGTTCCACGACGGCTTGTATCTGCGCTCGGCGCTCGGTCTGGGCCGAGCGCCCGAGTTTGAGCGATGGCTGGCGCAGGTGCAGCTCGTCGATCCGTCCGGGCGCTTGCAGCGCGCGGACAACGCTTTAGGTCTGATCGGCCATGCGCGTGCCCTGGAGGCCGGCAATGACTGACGCGCCCCCCGAAAAGGACATCCACAGCACAGCGCCCGCTGCGCCGCCATCCTCCCGCCGGCCCGGCTCCATCCAGCACGATGCCTGGCAGGCACTGCGCCGGTTCACACCCGCGCGCATTGCCCTGGGGCGCGCCGGACAGAGCCTGCCGACACGCGCCTTGCTCGAATTTGGGGTGGCGCAAGCACAGGCACGCGACGCCGTCTTCCAGGCCTCGCAACAGGCAGCGCTGCTCGCGCAATTGTCGGCGCACGGCTATGAGGCGCTGGGTGTCGCCAGTGCGGCCTCGGACCGACAGCAATACCTGCGCAGGCCGGACCTGGGCCGGCGCCTGGCGAGCTCCAGCCGTGAACGCCTTGAGCAATGGGCGGCGGCGGCGCCCGCCGGGGTCACGCCGGATCTCGTGCTTGTCGTGGCTGACGGGCTATCTGCGCAGGCGGCCGCGCGCCACGCCCTGCCCTTGCTGCGCCTGCTGGGCCCGTTGTTGACGGGCTGGCAACTGGGTCCCGTCGTCGTGGCGGATATGGCGCGCGTGGCCCTGGGCGACGAGATTGGCGCCATCCTGCGCGCTCGGCAGGTAGCCGTGCTGATCGGCGAGCGTCCCGGACTGAGCGCGCCCGACAGCCTGGGTATCTACCTCACGCATGAGCCGCGGCCGGGCCGTACCGACGCCGAGCGCAACTGCATCTCCAATATCCGGCCCGAGGGTCTGGCCTACGACGCAGCCGCGCGCCGCTTGCGTTATCTGCTCGCGGGCGCCCTGCGCCTGGGCCGTACCGGTGTCGATTTGAAGGACGAAAGCCGTGACAGCGGGCCGGAGGAGGAGCGGGCTATCGAAGCATCGCCGGACGCATCGGCGGCAGCTTTGACCGGGGCACCGGCGCCACCCGCGCCGGCAGTGCCGCTCAGCCCGGGCCGGTGAGCGCGCGCAGCGCTGTTGATGCGGCAGGTGTTGCGGGCGCTGCAACCGGGTCTATGGCCATCATGAGGCTGAGCGCCAGCACCACGAGCAGGGAAAACCCAAACACGCTGCGCGCCCAGACGCGATCGTCGGCGGCGCGGCGTCCCTGCACGGCCAGACGCAGCCAGCCCGCACCCACCAGCGTCATGGTCAGGCTGTAGGCCCAGCCCACGACGTGCAGCAAGGGCAAGGCTGCGACTGCCGCGAGGAAGGCCAGTATGTAGCCGAGAATGTGCCGCTTCGTGCGGGCAATGCCCTCGCGCACGGGCAGCACCGGAATGCGCGCCGAGGTGTAATCGCGCAGGCGCGCGATCGCGATGGCGTGCGCGTGCGGCATCTGCCAGAGACAGAAAATCGCCAGCAGCACCACGGCAACGAGGTCGAACTGACCGCTCACGGCGCAATACCCCGCGACGGGGGCGGTCGCACCGGCGAGACTGCCTACCAGTGCGCCATGAACGGACTGCCGCTTCCAGTGCAGGCTGTAGAGCACGACATAGGTCAGGAACCCAACCAGAACCACCGCAACCGTCAGCAGGCCGCCACCGGCGGCCAGCAGCGCGAATCCGGCCGCGCCCATCAGCGCTGCCATTACACCGGCGGCCAAGGGAGAAATGGCGCCGGTGACGAGGCTGCGCCGGCGCGTGCGCGTCATGATGCGGTCGATATCGCGGTCGATGAGATTGTTGCAGACGCAGCCGCAGGCCATGACCAGTGCAATGCCCAGGCCAGTCTCGAGCAGCAATAGACCATCAACCCGCCCGCGCGAGGCCAGAAAGAAGCCACCAAGGAAGGAGACCAGGTTGCCCAGGATGATTCCGGGCTTTGTCAGCAGCAGGTACTCCCGCAATATCAGGCCGCGGGATTCAATGACAGCGAGCATCGTGAACCAGGAAGCAGTGCGCGGAAACCTTGCTCAGGCGGCCCCGCAGCAGAAAGGGAGTTGCATCCTACTATCTTTTTTGCAACGCAACACCGCGATCTGCAGGGGTACATTCCACCCACGGATTGCGGCTGCGGACGGCGCAACGGCTTACAACGAGCGCTTCGAACGATCTCAGTCCAACGCAGCGCCTGGAGGCGCTCTTCGGCCTCGCGATACGCCACCCCGGTCCGCTCGGG
>Ga0209698_10001620_pt1 | contig 25905 bp, 37 predicted proteins | sample LitLauG_LLR_2012_FD_187203 | JGI IMG/M metagenome (GOLD analysis project Ga0209698, IMG submission 187203) | Freshwater sediment microbial communities from Pennsylvania, USA - Little Laurel Run_MetaG_LLR_2012 (SPAdes) (version 2) | ecosystem: Environmental > Aquatic > Freshwater > Creek >... | reverse complement strand
GGGCACGTTCGACACTGGTTAGACCACCCCGCCGAATGGCGAGATGTACCCTTGTCTGAGGAAAGGCCATGACCACTAACCGCGATGAAGCACTACGGCTGGCAAAAGAGGCGGGGTTTGATATGTCGCCGGAAGGCTACGGGTTTCTTGCCAGCAGGTTTGCCGATCTCATCACCCTAGCCCGTGAGCCGTTAGAGGCCCGCGTGCGGGAATTGCAAGAAGAAGTTGAAAAGTACAGGCCCTGTCACCCCTGCACCGTTCCGGGCTGTTGGAAGCAGGATTTTTACAACAAAACGAACCGCCTTGCCACCGCTGAGAAGCTGCTGCGGGAAGCGCGGCATCATATTGCGTGGGGAGATTCCGACAACCCGGCCCTTGTTGCCAACATTACCGCCTTCTTATCGGAGCAACAACCCAAGGTGGAAGCATGAAACCAAACCTACCAGACCTGCTGCCGCTGCCAAACCCATGGATTTGCGACCCCAATGGTTACATTGCTATGCAAATGAAGGACTACGCCCGCGCTAACCAACTAGCCGCATACAAAGCAGGGCTAGAGCGAGCCGCAGACATTTGCGAGGGAACTGCATACGATTGGGCAGAATGTTCTGCCGCAATTTACAAGGAAATCCGCGCACTAGGAGAGGGGAATGTTTAAAGAAACAACCTGCAAAGAATGTCTGGAACAAGCCCGGTTATTGGGCATTTCGGGCAGCGTCGAAGCCGCCCTTAGATCCAAACTTATTCAGGCTGAGGCCGATGCAAGGTACTGGCAACGAAAGTGTGAGTTTCTATCTGCCGAATTGGATCGTAAACCAGTTTAGCAGGATCAATTTCAATGTTTCGCTTCCTGGCAGCAATCAAAATATCAGTTTGCGCCTGCGCAGCAATCATTCCCCCTTGATCCTGCCAGCGTTTCAACTGGTTTCTGTGCCTGTGTATCGCCCCGGATAACTCCCATTCACCGCCAAATATCCGAATACAGTAATCAATCGGTGTTTCATAAGGCGTTTCCATAGTCATCCCCCAAAACGTAATACACAATGCTAGTATTTATACCTATTTAATTCAAGGGAATAATCATGGCTTCAAAGCAAAAAATCGACGTTGTTACAAATGAGGTTGTTACAAAGCAGGTGCATGAGGAAGCAATCCTTGCCAAAGATATGAAGATCCACCAATTGCTAGCGATCATCAATGGCAAGGAAGCAGAGTTGGAATTGTGGAAAGCCCGCAATGGCGAGCTTGTAGGCTATATACAAGCCCTTTTGCGCCTCAGCTCAGACGCAATACTAGACCATCACGATTAAAGCCCGCGTTTGGCGTTATTGCCCAAAGCGCCGATAATCTCCCGGCTTTCAAAGTCAATACGACCAGGCCGGGGCTTTCCCATAGGCGAATAGGGAACCGTACCATCCATGCTTTGAATCCCAAACCGGAAGATAAAGTTCATGTGATCCGGGTTTTGCTTCCCAATTACGGGAGGCATATTGGGCATATTCTCAATATCAATGGGCAGGGTAGGACGTTGCATTTCCCCCGGTTCTTTGGAGGAAAACCGCTTTGCTTTGACATTCTTGGGGCTAATGCCGCTAGTGTGGGTGGTCGGACGGAGAGTCTTTTTCATCTTGCAGTCCTTTCGGCCCATAGAGCCGGTAGATAAACCAACGGCCACCACGCAATAGCAACCGCTGTTCGCAACGCATCAGGCGCAGCCAAAGCCCATATGGTCACGGCAAACCCCAATAGCATAGCCCCCATGACCGTAGCCCTCAAAGACAATACTATCAAAGATACCTTGATATAAGAAAGCACCTTCTCAGCATTTGCAATTACTTCGGCCTGCTGGCCCTCCGACATATCCATTATTCCTCCGTAGTATCTAAAGGCGATTCTACTTCGGATGGTACGCCAAAACCAGTTCCATAATCATCAGATTCCAGGCGGTTTCTGACAGATTCAAGTTGAATTGCAAGCTTGCCAACCTGGATCTTTTCCTCGAAAGACATGGCCGAATCATCCCTAACGGCATCTTCCATCATCTTGTCCAGCATGGCTTCCAGCTTGACGTTTACCGTCTTTTTGGAGGATTTCCCGCCGCTGCGCAGGTTTTCCAGAAACTTCTGACGCTTGCCTGTAGCCATTATTCCCCCGTAAGGTGGTCGGCACCAATACCAGTTATCTTTTGGTTTGGTTTTATCTTTTGCGCCGCACGATAAATTATTTTGGCAGCAAGTGTTTTGAATTGAGCCGATCTATCCGCCATAAACGCAAGCGCTGCTTTGGGGTTTTTTGCAAGAGTTGCTAGTCCAGTCGGGTTTTTGTTTAATTCCAACAATACTCGACGCTCTCCAACATCAAGAGCGTTTATCAATTCTGATTCTCTTTTGTTTAGAGCAACAACTTCGGGGACTTTCTCGGCAATTTGCTCTTTCAACCCTCTTGCAAGAGTTTTTTGAGCTTCTTTTTCCGCCGTGCTTGATTCTCCGTAAGCCTCGTTTCCCAACTCCCGATAAGTGCCTTGTTTCATTTCTTGCGCTTGCTGCACTGGGATATTTCTAATTTCGGTTGTTACTTCTCCACCGGGGAATTGCTCTGTTTTAATCAAGTCTGGATGATTAATAAAATTGTTCCACGATTTTTTTACTGCATCCAATCCTTTTTGGGGGTTTACTTGTTTTTTCAATTTATCAATTAAAGTATTCAGATATTCAGCAACTTTTTCCTTGTCAACGGTTGCCGGTGAATTTTTAATAATTGAACTAATTTCATCGTTTAACTTACTGATTTCTGCTCGGAGTTTTTCAACGCCTTTTTCGCTTAAAGAAATGTTTTCTTTAAGCATAGTGTCAATTGCTCTTGCCGCATCACCGGATTTCAATTGTTCCAAAGTCGGCTTGATTGAACTTTGCATTAATGACTTTGAAATGCCTTCAAGTTTTCCCGCAACAACATTTGCAATTTTGCCCGGTATAGCAGCGCCTTCCTGTATGGCTTCTGCCGCTCCCTTGGCAATCTTTGGAGCAGCTTTAATAGCCATTTGGCCCTCTGGAACAAGGCCCTCAAGCTTTGATTCATCCCATACTTTCCCAATGCCACTAAAAACATCCCCCAATTCTGGAGTCTGTATTGCATCTTCCCGTGGCGGGAAATACTGAGGATCGGGCAAAGCTTCTGCGCCCTTTGGATTTCCAGGTATGTCCCGGTAAGGGTCAAAAGCAGGCTTTTCTGGGGCCTGCTTTAAAATCAAAGCCATGTATTGACCTTGAGCGTTTTTAGCAACAGAATCAGCGGGAACCCAAGCTCCGCCTTTGAGGGCCATATATTTGCCCTCTGCGTTTTTTGCCCCCGCTTCTACTGGTTCCCAATCCATTACAAAATCCCATACCCCGGAGGCGGAGGAACTTTAGGAGCAGTTTGCGGCGCTTGTTGCGGTGCCTGATTCATTGACGGGACTTGAACTTGCTGCTGTTGAGGGCTGCGGGTGTCATACGGATTTTGCATCGAAGCGTTCAAAGCCTGAACCTGGTTTTGCACGGAATCACGCGAAAATTTGGCTTCTTGATCCACCGATTTTTTAAGCTCTAGCAATGAAGCCATATTCACAGTATTGCTTATGGAGTCATCGGCGCGTCTTGCCGCTTCTACGGGAAGCATGGCGTTAGAAGTAGGCCCGCTCATCATTCGCGCATATTCTGTGCGAACCGTGTTCATCCAAAACGCATACGCATTTGCATCAGGGTCATTAAATTCTCTTTGACCATTCAAAATTGCCTTGTTTAAAGATTGAATCTGACCCGGCTTAATGGAAAGTCGTTCAAAAGCTTTAACGGCGGCAGCAAAAGTTGATTGCAATTGCTGTTGGGCTTTTTCAACGCCAGCGCCCCAATTAATCATGTTGGACAAAGCTTTTTGCTTTGCCTGATTGTTTCTAGGCAAAGAAACCATTTCCTGCGGAGTAAGACCCAATTGCCTACCAATGCTGTCAGCTAAACTAGCTACTCTTTCCCTTATTTTCCCAGAAGCATTAGCCAAACCTTTTACTTCTTGTCCGTACAAAAGTTTATTCCAAGCGGCATCTTCCATAGCCCCAGGAGTCATAAAACTCTTGTCCGCTTCTTGACGCGTTTTTAATTGCGCCCTTGCTTTCATATCTATTGCGTCTTGCGCTTCTTTTAATTTGGTCAAATTCATTGCCACGGCTTTTGTTTTGTCAATCTGACCATTCAACCCTTTAATAGCGCGTTCTTCATCGTTAATTCGATGACCGTATTGCATATCAAGAATTTTGGTTGCGTCCATCTTTTCTTGATACGCCATTTTGTCATTGTCCAAAATGGCTTTTAGTTTTGATTCGTATTCTTTTTGGTTTTTTTCCAATTGCGCTACGGCAGCGTCATAATTCTTTTTTTCTGCTTCATACTTTTCTTTCTTTCCTTCTTCGGCCCCATGAATCATGGCAGCAAACGCGCTCATAGCGCCTACCGCGTGCCGCCGCTGACCCTTGCCAGCAATAGTAGCCATAATCAACAAAGGGAACATATTTGACTGAACATCTTTCATAGTCAAAGGTTCCGATTGCGGCGCTTCAATGTCTTTTTGGGGACGTTCCATTTCCCCTTTTATAAAATCCTGACGGCTTTTTATTGCAAGATCGGCAAGTTCTTTTTGCGCTGCAATATCATCAGCTTCTTTTTGACTTTCTATAGAGTCAATTTTGGCTTGTCGTTCTTCGGCCTGCTTTTCCAGTTCCGGCCCACGGTTTTGTTTGTATTGTTCTTGATAATAAGCGGGGTAATTGGTTTTAGGAGCATCCGGCAAAACATCAGGCAAAGCAGCCGGGGCGCTACCAATCAATTCAGAAACATCAGTAGGGATTTCAGTATCCATGTTTATCAACTAAAAATGTTTCCAATTGCTTGGATTCCAGAAGAAATTATCCCGCCAATTCCTCCACCACCACCGCTACTTCCGCCGCCCGAAGCACTTGCTTTTGCCATTCCACCAAGGATGTTGTTCCAAAGATCCATTACTTCCTTGTCTCCAGTCATTTCTGCCTGGATGCCTTGTCCATAAATGTTTGCATATTGCTGGTCAGACTGAAGGAAGTCGCTAAACGCTTGTTGCACAAACTGACCATGCTGAACAAGTGCGTTTGTATCAATTTGCTGGTTTATTCCAAGACTCGTAGTGCTTTGGCCCGCTGTTCCTTGTCCGCTATTGGAAAGGAATTGCGCTCCCTGAGCCTTTTCCTGTTGGGTCATTTGGTCAATCTGCGCCTGCTGCCAAGGTTGCAATTGGCCCGTGGTGTATTCCTGAGCAGCTTGATTGGCAATTGCCCCTGCGGGCTGTGCTAGGGCCTTGTACTCGTTGGCATAAGTCTGTGAGTCTTTTTTGGCCTGATTAGCGGCATACAAACCGCCCGCAAGACCCGCAATACCACCCGCACTACCACCACCTGTAATGGCGTTTACCCCGCTTCCCACAAGATTCCCGGCAGCAGTTAGCCAACTTGGAGCGCCAGCAGTAGAAGCCGCCAAAACATCCGGCATTGTGCTTGCTATCGACGCCCCGGAAGCATCAACCGCAGTTCCCGCAGCCGCATTAGCAGCATCCACGGAACCCATAAAAGACGCATTAGCAGCAGCAGCGTCAAACCCACCCGCACTAGCAGTAGTCAAAGCAGTCCCCCCGGCAGCATCAGCCGCAGCAGCACCAACACCCGCATCAGCAGCGCCAGTTGCAGCAGCCGCACCCGCAGCATCAGCCGCACCAAAAGCACCTAAAGCAGCCCCGCCCGTTACGGCAGCAACCGCCCCTAAAGCCAAATCAGCAAAACCTTGCGATTGCCACCAAGAATCCTGTCCAATCCCCTGAGAGGAAACAGGTACATAATCCCCCGTCTTTGGATCTAATCGGTAGCCAACCTGCGTATCCCCGCCACCCTTGTTATATATGGTCAGCGAGGGCGCTACATTCCCATTCCCCGTTCCCCTTCCATGAGGAACAGCCGGTTGAGTACCCGGCGCAGCAACGCTTCCCGAAAACTTTTCGTTTGGCGCTAAACCTTTTTGAACCTGATCCCATTGGGAAGCACTGAAAATCGGAGCCAAAGCCCCGTCTGCCCCCTGATTAATTGCATAAGTGCCAGTAGCAGGATCCCAAACCGTTTTATAGGTATAAGACCCATTATTAGCCGCAACCCCCGGCAACGTAATGCCAGAAGCATACGGATTGGGGGGCGGAGTAGTAGTACCCGAAGTAGTCCCGCTGGTACTCATAGCCCCAATGCCAAATCAAAAAGATCGTGTTCAGTACGGTGCTGGTACATCCAATTATCAAAATTGGCCTGCACAGACAAATCCGTTTCCCCAAGGTTCGGATTGGCATTAACATTTAACGCAGTAGCAATATCAAAATGCTCCTGCGCGTGGTCAAGCATCCAAACACTATCCGTAGGCGATATATTGTCTATCTTGCTCTGCGTTACGTTGGCATTAATGCTTTGCCGGTAAGTCTGATGACGCAAGAAATGAGCAAGCGAAAACGCTATCCAGGCATCTTCATTGCCAAATGGCGCATCGCAGAAAATACCTAGGCTCATTTTAGTGCCTGCAAAGCCCTCAATTGATCTGCTAGGGCCTCAGCTTGTCCTGCAAGGTCTGTTGAAAGTCCGATACTTGCTTTGAGTAACTCCCCTTCGGTTTGGGCGGCACTAACAATTCCGGGGGAAGTGACAATTTTGGGCAGTTGGCAATCGTTACGTTTGGCGAAGGAGTCGATTGCGGAGTTGAGCAAGACGTTACGGCCACGCAAATCAGACAAAAGCTTGTTGCTTTTATCCTGTTCATCAAAATAGGTAGCGACAACAGCATTGCGTTCATTCTCCAACTCCTGTTGTTTTTTTGCCGATTCTTCAAGAAATTGAGCCGTTTTAATGGCATCTTGGGCCTGCATTTGCGAAATTTGGGCTTTTAGGGACTCAATTTCCCTATCTTCGACCACCCAAACGGTTCCACCGGCCAAAATCATCAAAATAATGGCAGCAATTTCGTAAATCCAGTTCATTTACTGCCTTTCTGAGATGTTTTTGAACCCAATAGACGCAATAATTGCCGCCAAGCCACCGGCAAAGTTAGCAAAATCAGCGCCACCAGCAGTAGCAAATCGATAACACATAACGCCTGCGCCAGCAGCACCAATTATCCTCCCTATACACCAACTTGTCCCGTCCCGCTCCGTAAACAAGTCAGTCAAAAACTTCATTTAATCGTTACCCAAAACTCGTTTACCCCCTCCTGAAGCGCCATAAACCGCTGGAAAGCGTCAGCAGAATTGGCTACATCTTCTTGCCCATTTAAACTCCCCAACGAGTCTCCAAGCAGGAAACAGCCCTCAGAATCGACTTCCGGCAGGTTTCCTTTGTGGATAAGTATTCCCCAATGGCCAGGTACGTCTTTGACTTCAAAAGTCTCAAAAACAGGACCGTGGCTAAGCTGGAAATGCCCCCTGCTGCACAGATACGTTCCGGCAGGAACTTTGGGGAGCCATACATCCCCGGAATCCTGCAAATAAGCGTGTTCTGCGGTTACGCAGACTTGGGTTCCGTCCGGTTCCGTCATGGTCCCAAAACAGCCCGTATCGCCCACCTTAAACCTAGTAATCGTCAAATCCATGACTACCCCTTAAAAGCCCATTCCAGAAAGCCAATTATGCTTTCGTGTTTATGCCCAAGAGCGTATAAGCAAACCGCCCCAATGAGCCATAAAACCCGTGATGCGATGGCTCTGCCAAACTGCTCAAATCGCTCCGATTCACGCCGTTTGTCCCGTTGGACCTGATAAGCGTCAAGGTAGGTTGCGATAGCTTGGGCTGCGCTTTCTGGCTCGAAATAGCAACCCCTTCGCTCTTGTCCATTCCAGGTATTTCTACGGTCTTGTTCCACATAACGCCCCTATTTGCGGTAGTTAAATTGTACTGTACGGTTTGACTTGTAGATAAAAAAGTGGTCGATCTTTGTCCGTGCCAGTTTTATCCCCCGTAAGGAACCTGTCAACAGAAAATATCTTCCATCCAAAGCCAAAACTTCCGCCTTTTGTGGCCGAATATCTCCAAGACCATCCAAATTCAAAATGAACAGTTCCAAACTGTTCAATAAATGCGTTCCAATGAGGATCACCCCTTGAGCCTACGTGGGTGTACCGCGCAACTCCGTAATAGTCGATTACAGGAGCCATCCAGAAAAACAGCGTGTAGCACTGGTTTCTGATCCCCAACCAATACCATTGCTTTGCCCGCCACCCAAACCTGTTATAGATTATTTTGACTTTAGGTTCATACATCCCTTGATCCGGGCCTAAATCGTCATAGGTTTCCAAAAACCGCAATAGCAAAGGCATACGCCCCGTAACCCGGTCCTGAAACCATACCGCCACCACCATTATTAACGGAGTAAAAGTATTCACCCCAATCATTACAATGAATTGGAGAATCCATTTGATTATGGCTACGGTCATTGGTTTACCCGTGGTTGGGGAATGGGATTACTGCCGGGGTATAGCCCGTAGTCGGGTATCTGGCAATGCCATCGGTAAATCGAAATTCGTCTATGTATCCTTGCTGGATAAACAAATACGGACCACCGGCACCGCCAGGATTTCCAATATCAAACAGCCCTCCAATAACTAATCCTTGTCCCAACGCGGGAATAGCTGTTGAATCAGTTACGTTGCCTTGGCTTACGCCATTAACAAAAAACGTATAAGTGTTGCCGCTTCTTTGAACGCAGATTTGATACCCGGTGTTTATTGTCGGAGTCCATGACCAGCTAACGGGAACATTGGTGTTGGTGTTGTAATACCGGGACAAAGAAAACGTATTTGCTCCGTTGTAATTAAGAGCAAAAAACCATTTGTAATTGGGACCAAATCCATTATCAGCAGAAAACAATGTTGAATTTAAGGTAACGTTTGTGTAGTACACCCACGCTTCAAGCGTAAAATCTCCTGACAGTAATCCAGAAGAACTTAAAGACGATTGCAGGAAAGTAAAAGAAGCCGGAATAAATTGGGCGCTGCTACTAAACAACGCCGGGGAAGCAGCAAGAGCTACCCCAAAGTTATTGGTAATAGTGCTTCCAATAACATCAGGAAAACCTGACGAATCCATGTGCAAAAGCAGTTTTACATTTGCAAAATATGGATCACCTGCGCTAACCGCAGGAGCATTACTAGCGGTTCTTGCGGCAAAAGTCATGAGAAAGTCTTTAACAAAGATCCGTACCAAAGGCTTGTTGAGCTTCGATACGTTGCAACCAATAAATCAACGCTGTTTGCTCCAGTGCTAAGAACCGGAGCAGATCCACCAACCCATTTGATATTCCCAGGCCAAGTAACAACCCGATTACCCGTTGCGTCTTGGGTAAAAAATACGTTGATTGTTTGACCGCCTGATGGGTTGGAAATGGTAAAAGTAAAATTGCTGGTAGCCGTTGCAACGTCAAAAACATTGGATAGCAAAGCATTTACCAACACTGATCCGGTAAACGTTACCGCTACCGTTGGCGTGTAGGAATTTCCAGCAATAGAGCCACCACCCAAAGCAAAAGCATTGGGAGCATAAAGATTAAATCCACCCAATCCCCCGTTAAGCGTCGAACTATAGATAAAACTGACTATCTGGCCCTGAACCAGCATCCCCGCTGCTACAAGATTCCCAAACGAGTCATAGATGTTTTTTGCACCAAACCCGTTGACGTTCAAGGTTGCGCCAACCGCAGTGCTGGTATTGGCTAGTTTTACCGAATAAACCTGACCATCCAAATATCCAACAAGGTTGTACCCGGCAAGCGTTATCGTTACCGAATTGACCGATCCCGTATCCAACGCATAGTTGGTGTACGTTGCAGGGTCATTTATGGCATTGGCAAGTATTGAAAAATTGTTATCCAATAGCACCATGCTATTGATAAGGTTGTTTTCAAATACTGTTAAGCCTGTAATTGGTTTAGCCACGGCTGTTTGGAAATGGTCCGGTTGGGGTGTAATTTGTTGTGTATCTTGCAATACTGCTAATTCTTAATTCGTCTACATATCCTGTAAAAGCCGCTCCACTTGGATTAAATCCACCAATTTGCAATAAAACAGGGGATGCAGTTAAAACTGATGCAGGCGCAAAAACAGAAGATCCAACAATATTTCCATTTAGATAAAAAGAAAAATTGCCGGATTTTCTAACCAATGCTATTGGATTCCATGCGTTTAACGTAAGAGCAGTATTTGTTGTGTTTGTATAAGCGCCCGAAATTGAAATTTGCCCTTGAACAGAAGATGTTCCTGCACCGCTGTTATACTGCAATCCTATTGTTGAGGAGCCATCTGTAATTGAAACAACATAAGGATAGTTTGTTGCAATTCCAAAACTTATTGGATAAGCCCAAAATTCAACAGTAAAATCTCCAGACCCAATGTTTACGCCGTTTGCTGAAATTGTGCCAACCAAAGAATTACCAGCAGCAGGAACATATATGGAAGCTCCACCAAATTCGTATTGGGCCGTACTGATGCTGACTCCATTAATGTTTGTTGAAGTAAACCCACCAAAAACATCAACAAAAGAAGTAGATCCGTTTGTTCCATCAAAATGCATTAACAACAATGTGTTAATTGCAACAGTTTGATAAGCAGTTTGCAGCGAAGCGTACCAATTCCCGTCTGATCTATATGTGGCAGTTAAAAGATCCGTATATCCTGCTATGGTACTCAAAACACCAGGCGTTCCACCGGCCCATTTGAAATTTGCAGGCCACGTTATTGTTCTAGACCCCGTAGAATCTTGAGATATAAAAACACTGATTGTTTGACCAATTGACGAATTTGTTATGGTTGACGAGGTAACATTTTGGTTCATCGCCAAATAAAAAACGTTGCTTAACGCGGCATTTATTAATGGAGTTGCACTTGGCGCAACAACAACTTCCGCTGTTTCAGCGTTAGCGGCAATTGATCCACCGTAAAACGGGTAATGATCCGGCGAATAAAGATTAAACCCGCCTACACCGCCATTTAACGTGGAATTGTAGATAAATGCGTATGTCTGACCCGCAATAATCATTCCGACATTAACAAACCGCCCCAACATATCGTAGATAACTTTAGCGCCCAATCCGTTGATGTTGAGCGTTGGAGAAGTGGAAGTTATCGAGCTTGTCACCCTTACCGCAAATATCTGTCCATCAGCGTAGGCAGCAAGCGTGAATAGCGGGTTGGTTGCCGTAATGAAATTAGGCGGGCCGGAATCAATCAGGAAATTTGTGTAATTTTCGGGAGCATTTAGCGCATTGGCCAAAATCGTGAAATTTTGGTCAAGATAAAGCAGGTTGTTTGAGACATTATTCTCAAACTGAGTGAGGCCCGTGATTTTGGGCATTACCCAATTCTCCTGATCTTGAATTGCGCGTACTGTTGCACGTTCATTGAAGAAAACGCAACGCTTGAAAGCACAGTAACGTTTTGATTGGTTGCGGTAGTAACGACAAACCCGCTAAGAGTCACATATCCGCTATTGGCACCGTTTGCACCCGCAAGGAATACATACGATCCATTGGTTGTGGAATTAGGCCCAATGATGGAGCTTGCCGTGCCGCCAAAGTAAAACACTGCGCCAAGATTTACCAGTGCGTCACCCACACCAAAAGACGCAGACACTTCATATTGCCCCGCAGCAGCAATAACAATGGCTCCCGCGCTTAGGCTAAAGTTTGATCCAACTTGGGAAATAATTGTGTTGTAGGTTATGGGAGTTCCAGGCGCACCAGCAACCATAGAACCGGAAGCATAGATTGCCGCCATATACATCGTATTGCCGTTGTTGGTCAATTGATTGTTGCTATCAATTTTCCAATTTGTCCCAAGAGCAGGACTTGTACCCGACAAACCACCCGAAGTCCCAGAAACCGAAGTAACCGTTAGCAAGCCCGTGCTAGGGTTGTAGGTCAATCCCGAATTGGTAGTAATCGGGTTATTGCCGCTGGTAGCTGCTACAAACGTTGGGTAGAAAGTGCTATTGGCAGACGAAGAATTAGTCGCCACGTTGGATGCGCTTCCAACAGAAGCACTTGGAGCGCCTACCTGATTAAATCCACCGGCAGCAGATGCAAGCGTGGAGTTGTAGACAAACGTATAAACGTTGTTGGCTACCAAATCACCAGCAATCATGCTGGTTCCGTCCTGATGGAATATAGTCTTTGTGCCAAGCGCGTTAATGTTTAGCGTTGGAACGCCAGTATTGGTGTTGGCAATCAGGATTTGAAATATCTGTCCGTTGACATATCCAATCATGTTCAGATTGGCAATAGTCACCGCTACGTTGTTTATAGTCCCCGTATCCGTGCCAAAGTTGGTATAACTGGCAGGGTCATTGAGAGCATTGGCAATCGTGGTGAAATTCCCGTCAAGGTTCACCAGAGAATTGCTGTTGTTATTCTCAAAAACGCTCAATCCTGTTACTGGTTTTGCCACGCTACCACCTTGCTCTTTCTATGAACTCGGACAAAATGCCCTGAACAACAACATCGTTGGTCTGACTCGTAACGGTAAATCCGTAATATTTCCCGATGTTGCTTGCATCCGAGTAAAGCGACCTGTAATTAGGAGCGGTCCATACCGAAACCTGCCCACCCGCTGTTAGCCAGGTTGCCACCACTCCCAATGCCGTAGTCCAAGTATCAATGTTCTGGTTGGACAGCGTTACGTTAGTCGAGTTGTTTTCCGTATCTACAGTGACGTTAAAAGAAGCATTGCCCTGCGGATAGGTAGCTTCAACCCCCAAGCGCATAACCTGCTTGTCAATCGTAGGATCGCCCTGATGCCAAAGAGCCGTTTTGATCTGGCAACGGGGTTGGTTAAGATCGTTGTTGAATAACTGGTATATGTGTGTTCCATCCGTTCCATACATTGTAGGAACGCCGGTATAAAAAGCCTGAACCGCATAAGTCAGGTTTACTACCGGATTGATAGCAAGGTAATTGCTGGCAAGAAGCCATTTGCCATCATAAAAACAGGCAAATATGTACCGGGTTATTGCAAGCAATGGGTCTTTGTAGTTAAACCCAAACATCACGATATTTGCCGCAGGACCGGGGCTATTGGACCCAAAATTGACCTGAGCCACGCCGCATACAACGGGCTTTGTAAAATCAATGTACGGCACTATCCCATCAAGGTTTGGCCCCATCTTTTGCGGGGATGCGCCCGCAAGAATGTGAGGTCCGCGATTAGTCATAAAGACAAGGGATCGCAGATAACCCGCCGCGCTAGGAGCAGCTTGGGAAGGAATACCAATGTTGGAGGTGATATTGGTATTAGTGAATAGCGTTACCGTGACCGTGGAAGCAGTGCCGCCAACAATCTGACTGGCCGTTCCAACGCGAACATCGCCAATAATGTTGATGGAATCCAACCCAAAGAAATACAGGTAATTGTTAGATACCGTCATCCCCGTAATAGATCCGTACAGGGAAGAATCCGAAACCGTCAACGCTCCACCAGCATCCGATACCGTAAAGTCAGTGTAGGAACCGGGCGCAGAATAATAAATCGTGCGGCCATTGGCTATCCATACCCTACCGGCATAAGTAGCAATAGCCGTTCCAGCAGTAGGAGCGGTTTGCGTTACGTTTAGCGTTATAGGCCCAACGTTGGCCGTGGTGCTGACGTTGTATGTGCCATTTGCGCTGTTTAACGTGCCATTACCACCATTGCCCGTTCCAAAGGAAATGATGGTTATGCTTCCGGTAATCCCTGCCCCGGTAAAAGTCATCCCAGGAGTCAGGATAAAACCCGCAGGAGAAGCCGTAACCGTCAAAAGATTCGTTAGGGTAGTCGTCCCTGTTATCGTAAAAGCAGTGTTCAGGTCTACTAATGTTGTTCCGTTCCATGACCAATAACCTCCCGTAGGACCGATTATCAAAGCCGTGGTGTTTTGCCACTGAGCTACCGCCCCGTTTGAATGGTCAAACTTGGAAGTGGCAAATTGCGTCAGCGTGTTAGTGGCAGTGGCAAATGTGTATCCATTGCCATTAGAACAAAGACAAATGATTGTGTCATTTCCGCCGATGTTTGCATCAAACATGGCGTAGATGGTGTCCCCACCACTGGTAGTTCCAAGGATGGAACTAGGACCGTCTATGGAACGCAGATTTGCATTGCCAACTTGAATCCAATTCTCAAGCCACGCAAAATCTGTTTCTTTTATCGCCTGACGGTTTGCAGATGTGTCAAGGCTGCCCCACTCCTTGAGCATATGTTGCTTGGGCGCGGCAAATGACGGACCATTATACGGCACGCTGCAATCTCCGTGTATACGCGGAGTTTATGGCTGAATTAATCTGAGACTTGTACATACGCTCAAACCATCGAGCCTCATCCCACTGCTGCATCTTTTGTTTTGCAGTATAAGCAGCGTAATACGGAACCGGAGTCTGATACGGCAAAGGAATAGCATCAATCGTTGGGTCCGTAGGGCTGACAAACACATACGGCGAAATGATCGTATCCCACTCGCTCACATAATTTTGATCCGGCGAAGGCCCTAGATATACGCTTAATTGTCCGTAAATCGAAAAAGCGCATGGCCTGCCCTGATACTGCTGCCAATACCGCAATTCCTGGTTGTACGCTGTCCAAGGGCGATACAGCAAAGGAATACGGCTGTTGCCCCAAATGATATTGATGTTCAAAATGTCAAACGCAGGTTGCGCGTTTGGAAGCGTGGTTGCTATAGGGTAGACTTCCTGCCCCTGAACCAGCGTGACGGTTTGCAAAGTTCGCAGACACCCGGAATCACGAACTACGCGAAACCGGGCATCGTTGATGTAATCCGTTAATTCTTGGGTAGACCAATACTGCGCCGTAACGTCATGCAAAAGCCTTTGCGTGGCCGTTATGTAGGTCGCAACAGTGTTTCCAGTAAAAGCCACACATTATCCTGCATTGCGAAAAGCAGTTTTTGTGCGGCTCTTTGCCCCGTTCAATCCTTCTTGCGTACTTGGTATCTCCGTGGGCCGTGAAATGTGAACAGCGACATCCTGTTCTTCATCTTCTTCATCATCATACGGCTCCAGCATAAAAGAATCCAAACGCTTCAAAGCCCCGTCCATTTCCATGCCAGTAGGTGCCCAACCAAGCCGCGTAATCTGACGCAACTTGTCTTGTTGGCCCATACCAAACATATGAATGGCAGCATCATCAGGGATGATTACCGATTCCCCATAAGGAAATTTGTAATCAACCCCGTTGTACCGATCCTGATGATCGGAACCCGATGCGTTAGTGACTTTTATCACGCCGCTACAGCCCAGAACGTGTCCGTATTGCCGCCCAGAGTGATCGCACCCGGCGTGTAAGCCGTATACAGACCAAACGACGCAGCAACCGTGGGAACTTGCTGATGCAAGCCACCATAAACCGGGAACGTATTGGTAGCAGTAATGCCGTTACCAAACGTCATGGCAGTAGCACCCGTCACGTTGGCAAGGATCAAACCGGCCTGCGGGGTCATAAGACCCGTGCTGATAGACGGATTGGTGTAAATCGGCGTAGCAGCCGTATAACCCGCGCCAATCGCGCAAGGATATACACCGCTCGTAGGCGACATACCCGTAACCGTAGGAGCAGCAATTGCCGTAACAGACAGGCAACCCACAACAATCGCGGTAGGCGAACCACCACCCGTCATGGTCAGCGTCGGAATGGCCGAATAACCAGCGCCGTTTTCCGTGCAATACAGCGCGGTAATGGTACCCGTACCCACCAGGGTAGAGGTCAGGATTGCACCGTTACCCGCCGTATCACCTTGGGCCGGGATTACCGTCCAAGTCGGAGCAGTCGTATAACCCGCTCCCTGATTCGTCACCGTCACGCCCGTAATGCCACCAACCGCGCTCATTGAAGTCACGATTGCCGTGGCGCGAACACCACCACTCGGAGGGTCCGAAGCGTAAAGAGTCGGGAAGTTCGTGTAAGACGTAACGCCGGTAAAGCCGTAGCTGTTACCCGCAGCAGTGATCGTCAGCGTGGTCGAAACCGCACCACCAACAACCATGTTCCACGTTGCGCGACGAGTCGGAGAACCGCCACCAGCCTCAGTAAACGCTGTCAAGGGAGTCGTGCCACCAGGAAGCGTGGAAGTGACGCCGGATTGCGAAGAAAGCTGATACACGCCGTTGTTCATGCCCGAACCAGCGCCAGTAATAACAGCCGCCAGAATCGTGCCGGTACAGTTCTTTACGCGGTAGTTTTGACCGTCAGACGAAACCGGAACCGGGTCCGAGTTGGGGCCGGTTTGGTAAGCGCGCCAGAGGTTAGACAGTGCGTCGTAATACTGGATCGCGCTGTACGGTCCAAGCGTGATGTACCAGTTGCCCGAAGGAATCAGCCAAGACGCAGCGGCAGGCAGGGTGTATTGCTGGCTGTTCTGCCAAGCCTGAGAACCCGCCCGTGCAATACCACCAAGTTGATTAATGCCCATGTTTTTCTCCGCTTAGATCGTCAGGTAGTTCAGATTCTTGACAGCGGTACTAGCCTTGGGCTTGGCATTTACAAGCTCCGCCGCCGTTACCACCGCACCAACAAAGCCAAGTTGCCAGTTCGGGAGCAGACTTTCAAACCCGGTAAAAGCAAAACTTGCTTGCTCATGCACATACAGGTTCATGTAATTCGTATTCGGAAGCCACAACGTACCTTCCGGCGCATACGGGTCCATGTAAATCGGCACGCCACCAATCATCAGCGCCCGGAAAGCGGCCTTGATGCCGTCGCCTTCGTTGCCTTCGTCAGAAAACGCCGAATCCGGCGTGACCACATACGTTTCCTGTCCAACGAAATCCTGAGCCAGCAACGTCCAAGTACCCGGACCACATAGACCATAAGTCGGAACTTCTCCGCAGTTCTTGACCGTACCAGCAATCCATTGCAGCACGTTCTGGCGCGTCGGGTTTACAGGAGCCGAAGCGTTGTAATACACCTTCGATTGGAACCAGGTGTTCGTGGAAGACCGCGAAATGTTGCCGTAGGTCGCAAGGTTGGTACCGTCATCAACAGCACCCGGCAGACCGATAATCTGGTTCAAGTTGCTGTAGTTGGAGTACAGGTTATTCGTCAGGAACAGAATCATGCTGTTCGTGGCATCGTTCATCCGCGCTTCAATCAGCGGGATAACCGCGTGGTCAAGCTGTACCAGACCTTCCATACCAAGGAACGGAATCGGCGTAATCAGAACTTTCAGGTTGAACTCAGCAAGGAACGCGCCCTGCTGAACGGCAGGCTGCGAGAACGTACCGGTGTAGTCCGAAGCCTGCGTATTAACAAACGCCTGACCTTGAACCGGAACCGACACGGAAGAAACACCGCCCGTGGCCGTTTGAGCCGTGGAAAGCAGCGAAGCCGCAAACGGAGTGCTGTTATAAATCTGCACAACCATCTTGGGAACAAAAGCACGGCGAGTAACCGCGTTCAGTTCGCCACCAAGGTTTGCGCCACCGTATGAACCACTCGGAACAACGCCACTTCCAAAAACCGGCATGATTTATCTCCTATCCTAAAAACATGCCGCTACGGGCAAGGTTAGTCATTACAGTCCAATGTGCTTTGCAGCAGCAGACAACCACGATTTAAGCATTTCTTCTTCCTGAGTCCACCAACCGGAAGAACTCAGCAGGGCAAAATCAGCCTCAAGCTTTGCAACTTCATCCTTTGCAGTTTGAAGTTTTGCTTCAAGAATCTGTTGCAGAGTCATGTTTACCGTCCCGGCGAACGACGCGCCTTGATAATGTCATCAACGGCTAGGTGAGCAAGCCGACGCGAAGTTTGCGTGGGATTCTTAAAAAACTGCTTGGCTTCCTGCGGCATATACATCGGCCCGCCGCGACCCGGAACTTCGGCAACCGGCTCGGCAAGGCGACGCTCGTTTGCCAAATGCTTGGCCGCAAACTCATGGTCCGCAACTCCATGCTTAACCATGATTTCTTCGACCTTTTCAAAATCTTCGTCACCAGCAATAAGACCTTCTTTTTCCAGCTTGTTGCGCAGACGGTTGCGCTGGTCACGTTGATCCCGTTGAGCCAGTTCCGCACGGAACTTCTCGTTTTCTTCCTGAATCTGCGCAAGACGAGCATCAACCTTTTCGTCTACTTCCAACTCAACAAAATGCGCAGTAGGAACAGCACGCTTTACCAGCTTTTGCCACTCTTTGCGCGTTTCAGGCTTTTCGCCCAAAGTCTTTGCAAGACGCGCAAGGGTCTCAATCTGGTCGGTACTCATGCCTTCAAGAGAGTCAGACATTTCTTACTTCCAATTCGTGTCAACGTCTTTGGAACTGCGACGCTTGGTCGTAGTGATTCTTTCGCCAACATTGCCCTGTTTGATAGGCTGGTCGCCCGTAGCACCCGGCATGGCAATGCGGAACATATTTTCCTTGAAACCCTTGTCCGAAGGAACATCCAGACCACCCAACATACCAAACCGGGGCGGGTTGGAAATACGACCGTTCAGGCGGTTATTGTCAATCGGCCCGCGAATGGCAAGACCACCGCGAGGGCTGTAAAAATACGAAACACCAGTGGTAGAAGTGCGTGCCATTACATAGCTCCTGGGGGTTTACCGGGTGGACCGCCTTGAGGTGCGCCACCCGGAGGTTTCATTCCGCTCATTAACTGACTGATTTCAGCAGGTACAAGTTCTTTTGCCTCATGCTCAGTCTTGCCAAAAGACTTGGAAAGCGTTTTGATCGCATCCATAATCGATTTTGCTTCCGGTCCCATAGGCTCAAAAGCAGCAAGACTCATTGTAAGCACTTTTACCGCTATCTGTATGGTTGCCTTGGCTTTTTCCATTTCCCCAAGTTTTTTTTGGGGAGTAGCCATCTGACCTGCGGCAGGGCCGCCGGGAGCCGCTTCCGCGTCCGGCCCGCCCATATTGGCTATGCCATTCTGAGGGCTTCCGGGCATTGCAATGGTCATGGCAGGACTTCAATGTATATGTAGAAATCAGCAAAAGCCGCTGTCTGGTTAGAAGCACCAGTGCGGATATACAGAGTCGGGGCAGTTTGGATCGTACCCGTGGCCGAAGCAGCCAAAGTAATGTCCAAATACTGAGTAATCGGCGTGGTAACACCCGTCACGGCCTGAGCAGAAACAAGCGTATTACCCGTGCCGCCAGCACCCGTAAACAGCGAAATCGTCGGGCTGGTAGAAAGCGTGGCTGTCGCGTTGGCAATCGTAAAACCGCGAACAATGTAGTTCAGCGTGCCGGTGTAGCCACCAGGAATCACGCTTAGAGGTACCGCAACGTCAGTAGACGCGGTATTCAAAGAAACCGCATAGGCAACCGCCGCCAACCGCGAACGGACGCCTGCAAGGTCACTGTAGACGGTCAGGCCGGATTTGCTGCCAACCCGTACACCGCCCCAATTATGATATGGCATCGTGCTGCTCCGATGTTACAGACATGACTTCCCGCCATGCCGCCCCTACAGGGGATGCCGAGGGGTCTCCCCCTCGGGTTAGGCGCGGGTGTCCCCGCACCAATTAACGCTTGCTCTTACGACCCTTGCGCTTGTGACGTGCCATGATGGTCTCCCTCATGTGGCCACTTTTGAAATTGGGAGCAGCCATACCCACAAACAGAATCTAACAATGATTTTTGTTTGTCAAGTTAAAACCAACCAATTGTTACGTCAGTCGTGGCAGAGGTAACTATGGTCAAACCATTCTTGCATTGGATGTTGTACGGCAGGGAAATTGGATCGGTCGCGGTCACAACGGTAATGATTGCAATAACCGCCCCAGAAGCCGTGGCGCTATCGTAAATTGTGATAGTTCCGCCAGGGCTAGTGGTATTGACCGTGACGGATACTAATGTGCCGCCAAAGTTGGTATTAGGCCCAACCGACGCTGCAATAGTCGTGGTTGTAGCGGTAGTAATGTGCGTGTACTGAGTACCTTGTCCGTATGCGGCTGGCATTTCATTGTCCTTTACCAAACATTTTCATCAGTTTATCGAGGAAATTAGGGTCATCATGCTGCTTTGCGGCAATGGAAACCAGTTCCATCTTTTCTTTCTTTTCCGCAGCTTGTTGCTCGGCAGGCTCAATTTTCTCTGCCAAATCATTAATAAGCGTTTGCAGCATAGGCGGATTCATCAACTGGAGGAATCGCTTTTTGCTTATTGACCCGCTTTGCAGCAATTGACTGGCCATCTGCTGCTGATCTTCCATGAAAATCGGGCTGTTGGAGTGTGCGTCCACTTTCACCAAGAACTTGTCGTCTATTTGGGCAAACACAAAAGACTGACCCATATCGTCAACATAATGCTTATCGTCATACCGGCGCATCAGTTTTGCGTAAAGCGTAGCCATTTTTTCTAGCGAATCCTCAATCACCAAAGCCCGCTTTTTGGCCCGGCTAGAACCCATTGTGGCTAGGCTCTTGGAATGGCTTTGGCTTCTAACGCCATGCTCTCCCTTGCCTTGCAAGGTGTTGGACAGTCCAACGGCTTCCTGAAACTGTTCGTCGTTGTAGCCAAACTCGCGCCACAAATCCTCCGGTATGGAAGGCCGAAACTCCTGAACCTTGGCGTTGGGGTTATCAATGGATATGTAAGAATCCGGCTCCCCAAGAGCCAGAAACTTTTCATCAGCCAAACCCGTCCAACCATCGCCCATAAGTGCTTTAGGCGGTTGGGCGTTTAAATCCAGCAAATGCTGGAGCATATTGGTCAGTTTGTCCCTACGCTTTTGCAAACCCTTGATCTGGTCAACTTCTGCCAATCCCCAAAAATAATCCGGCAGCGGGTTAGGCGTGAACTTGATAAACGGCAATTCGTGTTGCAAGAATACTTTTTCCGCAGGGCGATCAAAAACAATCACGCCAGGGTTTGCAATTGTCACGATCCGATAGTCGTTAAGATCATCGTCGTAAACGTATAGCTCATACATCTTTACCATGTCCGCATCTACTACCGGAGCATAGGCAAAAGTATAGGCAGAGGTTTGATCGGCTTGGCCCGTGATATTGCTTGATCCCGTACCCGGTCCCGCAGAAATTAACAGACGAGATATGGGAAGATTCTGGTCTCCATCGTCCTGACGTTTTGTCGCGGAGACTTGGGACATGATTTCATCGCGGCGGGGATGACCTACAAGTTGCGTATCCATGTCCGTGACGGTCTGCTGGTACATAACCGCGCACGCTTCTTGCCGGTCAAGCGAAGGAATATCCTCTCTTAGCACCCCAAAATTCTGCGGATTTACAAGGTAAGGCGCTATGTCCGTGCCACGAATGACCAGTTTTACGATCATTGTGTTGTAGACAAGGCCCCATTTAACCGCATCATTTGCTATGGAGTCAGCATTGGAATTAAACCATTCGTCATTAATGGCTTCATTCATGCTAGAAGCACGCTGAATACTTAATTTATCCGCGCTTTTGTCAAATTGCGTGGCAAATCGAGTTGTTTCCTGTGCGTACAAAAACGAGCAAAGAAGGTCAATTGTGGGATAAATCTTGTTGATTGACCCCTCTGGAAGTTGCCCCGTTTCCGATCCAAAGAGGTAATACATCCTCATTTGGGAATAAAAGTCCATGCGCGTCTGACGCGACGCAAAACATTGCGAAATTAGGCTGTTGTAAAACGCAATGCGTAGTGCCGGATCTGATGGAATTTTCACCGCAGCAACCTTCCATTTGCATCGCAAGACCCTTGAACCACGGGCTTGATAGGAACATTAGTGCTGACGCCGTTAATGGCCTCAGTCTTGCCAACAACCTTTGCCTTGGATTCAGGCAGGTTGGAATTATCCCGGTACATACATCCCGTAGCCGGATCTACCAGCATACGGCCACCAAAAGCACCTACTTTGCTTTGGATGTATTTTTGCATTGCCGGATCTGCCTCAGCAGCCGGTTTGTATTTGTCAACGCTGTTCGCAAGCGACCCGTTTTTGTTCGATATGTCCGAAAGCTTGTAATCAGACGCAATACCAGACAAGGTAGCGTCAATGTTTTTTGTGCGGCGCGAAACAGTAGCAGGAGCGCGAGTATGAATCCGATCAACAGATACGCAACCATTCGGACAAACAGCGAACCTGGATTCAAATTCCCCATGTTCCTTGCACCGCCATTCTTTAATAATTGCCATTTTATTTTTTATGTGTAGGTTGTAAAACCAGACAACGAAATAATCGTTGGCGTGTAGGCCGTAGTGTCTGTGCCAGCAGAGCCAGCTATTGCACTTGATTGCATGGCCGTTGCAATTTGGGAAACGTATGCCGCAACATTGGGAACTGTTCCAGCCCCCGGTGCCGGGGAATTTCCGGTATGCCACGTTCCAAAAAGACATGGGGTTTTTGTTGCATCTCCGGGGATAACAGTAAACACCGGAGAACCGCTGTCATTTACTATCGGCCCGTAAGTGTATTGCCTGCCAGCAGCAACGGCGGCGGGAGATTGCGACCACGGAGTTCTGTTTACCGGAGTTGTTTGAGCGCAGCCTGAAAACGTACACTCTCCCGTGCTTGGGAATGACGTCAGATCCATCAGCAGTATTTCATTGTATTGGTTTCGATACATTACCGGAACATAGATATAACCTTGTATTCCCGTTGCCTGATTCAATGACGCAAGATACGAAGAACCACTTGCCAGAGCAAAGTTGGTTGGCAGAAAAGAAAACGGTTTGCACTTGCTGGTAGGGATAACGGAATTTATTGCCACCGCTCCTGCGGCAGTATTCAAATACGCAACCGTTATATCCGTACCGGCAACGCTAGCCACGGTAATTACTTTCCCGGAATACACAACGCTATCGTTGCCAAGAAAATAAACAAGTGTCCCGTTGTTTACCGAAGCATGGCTCGCAAACAAAATATGGTTGGGAGAAATCAACGCACCAACATAAGAAGCGCCATACGGTGAACCGTAACTAAAAGGGATGCCGGTAGTATCAACCAGCGACGAACACCATAAAGATGAATTGGCCGTTGCGGTTGTCGTGGTAAAAGACGTGTACCTGCTGACGGTAGTTGATCCCCACGTTTTTCCGCTGATTGTAGAATCAATGGCAGAACTTATTTGTTGAGCCAAAGACCCCGTTATATAGCTCGTAAACTGTTGTGATGATCCTGATTGCGATACGGCTTGGGACAAGACCATTGTTCCAAGGGTTGGGTTTGTTGCCGTAATACTTGCAGTTCCAGCAGAAACAAACGTTGCAATTTGTCCGGGCGCTATGTTTCCAACAAAAGCGGGCGTATTGTTTACAAGAATAGTTCCTTGGTATTGAAGGCTGTCTGTAAGAACGCACTGAAAAACATTATTAGACGCGCCCGCTACGGTTTGTATATTCAAATCGTGCAAAGTTGACGCGCTGCCGCTTCCAGTGGACGCAGTTGTTTTGGGCACCAAAGAAAACTGAAACATCTCGGAAGGCGAAGCGCCTTTGACAATAGGCGATGCGGCATTAAAAACAAATGGTATGGTTGCTGTAGTCATTAGCCAACCCGAACCCAGGTGTTTGCAGGAGCGCCACTAACCGCGCCGGATTTGCAATACATATACTTGCAGGCGACCGCTCCAACCGCAACGGCACCAACAACAAACGGACTTCCGCCGGTAACGCTTTGACCTGCGTTTGTTGAAACGCTAAAAGAAGTCATTGCAAACGCGGAACCATTGGTAAACGTTAGCGTCAGGCCATCTATAGGATTGGGAGGGAACTGTTCCGTATGCGTTGCATACACGGCGTTTGGCATCATCACAACCGTTGAGCAACCGTCAGGAACGGTATGCGTTGCTGCGTTGGCGGTAATTGCGCTTACCGTGTAACCCTGATCGGCAAAACCAAACTGATAAGCAACGTTAGCGCCGCGACCGCCACTAAGAGTTCCGCGTGCGGAAGCGGTAGCGTTAAGAGGAACGGCGTTGTATTGCTTTGCGCTTCCAAGAAGAATCAGATTCCCATTGACACCTGCGGCTCCGGTACCTACGGCGTTTGTCAGAAAGTCAATGATGCACTCTGTTCCAAAACCTAAGTTTGGAAGGCACCCATTTCCAACACGCAACAGGCTTGAGCTGCTTGAAAGAAACGCCGCGTTGTTCATTCCAGCGTCTTGCAACGACACGCCAATACAACCGCCACCCGACATCAGGTCGGTAGAAAGCAAGCCCCAGTTATTTGACGATCCAATAACCGCCAGGTTATCTGCCCCGCCCGTTACTACGTTGTACGTTCCAATCTGAGTCATGTACGACCCGGTATTGGCAGGAGTAAGAGCGTTTGCTAAAACAGTGTTGTTGTTAGAGCCAATACTTGCAAAGCTGTCTATTAGGGAAGTACCTGTAATACCCGTTCCGCTAACGCTAAATCCGTTTGAACCGATATTTGAAGATTGCTTGCAAAAAGAAAGTTGGGTAATGCCAAGAATACCGGTAGACCCGATTACGCAATTATTGTAAGAATACCCATCAGTAATAATAGCCCCAACACCAATTAAAACGTTGTTTTGGAAAGCGCTTCCAGTTGCCCCATTTAACGCTATGTTTTTCCCTGTACCAATAACAATGTTGTTAGTGCCCAACACGGGCGTTACTGTTGATGTGTTTAAGTAGTTACCAATAACAACATCGCTTGATCCGCCCGCGTATCCTCCAGAAGCATTTGTTGAAGGATTTATAGTTACAGATGCCAGCCCAACACTTGTTGGCAGCGAATATCCGTTTTGGGCGGTGTTAACAATGCCGGGGATTGATGCGTTTACATACGCCAAGCTGCAACCAAAGTACGCAATTTTTCCTCCCGCAACGGTGCCAGTAAATTGCATGACAGCGGGTATGTCAGTAGCGCAAGCAAGTTCTCCGGCGTTGCCTATCGTAGATAAAAGATTGGCAATACTATTGGTACGGGGAACCCACTGACCTACGGCGTAACCACTGGAATTGATGGGCAGGAAGCCCAGCGTTGCGGTACCAGAACCCACCGTGCCAGACGACGCGACACCGGCTTGCAGCACGTCGCCGGGCTGCATGATGTTGCCCGAGCTGTCCTTGATGGTCTTGTACACCCACGTGTTGACGTCATTCGCCCAAGAAGCGATGACGCGGGTGGTGCCGTCGACAAAAGTTGTGCTGGCCATTTAGGTTCCTACGATCATGACACCAACAACAGCCGAGCCGACAATGGCGCCCGTGTACGTCGTCGGTATAAAAGGATACCCCGTTGCAGCCCATATCGGTAAGCCAATCGTCGCCCCCAGAACCGGTATCTCCGGCGCGCCCAACTGCACGTACATCGTGCGCTCCACGTTCTGGTTGACGTCGACACGCGGCTCGCGCAAAGCCTGCGGGTCCTGAATGGGGTATAGCCCTAGCTGCAACTGCGGGTGGTCGGGGTCGTGGCAAGACGGGCACACCTTGAGCCCCGTCTTTTTGAGCTTGACGACTTCGTACTTGAGATCCCCAAGCGGGTAGCGAAACGAGCAACGGTCACAAAAAGCCGAAACTACGCAAACCACGTGCATAAGGTTGGGGCATAGTTGTCCTCCATGCTCGGCACGCGTTTGTTGTGCTTCCGCAAATTCTCGGCCTCAGAAAGAACCTGCAGATTCGCTGCGCAATGCAGCCCGCACACCCACTCTGCTCGAAGCGGGTAAATGTGATCTACGACGTGCTTTACGCCCGTCAGCAGCGTACGACGCCGCGCTACGTGATATACCTCACGAGCAAAAAACCGCTCCCATTCTGAGTTAGCCCACGCGGGCAATGCGCGCAGTTTTGCTGTTTGGCGCCTGCGCACTTCAACCAAAACTTTCTCGGGATGCGCACGAGCGTACGCAATCGACTGCGCAACGCGCGCT
>Ga0209698_10001619_pt1 | contig 25912 bp, 26 predicted proteins | sample LitLauG_LLR_2012_FD_187203 | JGI IMG/M metagenome (GOLD analysis project Ga0209698, IMG submission 187203) | Freshwater sediment microbial communities from Pennsylvania, USA - Little Laurel Run_MetaG_LLR_2012 (SPAdes) (version 2) | ecosystem: Environmental > Aquatic > Freshwater > Creek >... | reverse complement strand
AGTAGCGCTGACGTTTCAGCTACGTGACCGGGCGGTTGAGATCACCGCTCCGGGAGGCGCGCGCGCGTCGAAGCCAGACGACCGAAACCGTCGCCGCGACCATGATGAGCGCCACCGCGACGGCCAGTTCGAAACTGCCGTCCCCTCCATCCGGGCTCAGTCCGAATAGTTTTTCCATCCAATCCATGGGCGTCTCCTGGCAACCCCTCCTCGCCGGCCGAGCGCTTTTGGCGAACCCCGCCAATGAAAGGTCGCGCAGCGAAGCGAAGGTCAGATGTCTCGATCATAGAACCATTGTTTTCTGGGAAAGTCACCGGCATTTTCGCAACCTAATGCTTTCTGGCGCAGGCTGGGACGGCGTCATTGCGGCAAGGGTTTCGCAACCCGAAGGCAACGTGAAGACGAGCGCCGCCCCTTCGCGATGGTGAGCCCGCGCTCGCACAACTATTCCCCCCTTTCAACCAATCAAGAGAGAGAGACATCGGCAGGCGCCAACTCGCGGAATTGGTGCGCCCCAGGCCGCGCCGTCGCGCCTCACAACCCTGCCGGGAAGCCCGCCCATCACGGAACATATTTTAGGCGCGGACCCGCGAACTGTCCTGCATGCGGACCGGCGGCGAGCTTTTGCGAAAGCAATTCGCCGGGGCTCGTCTTGAACTCGAACATCGCGCCGACCGCGTCGCCGACGCGATCGGGCTTGCCGTTTACGCCCTCGTGCAGGGCGGGCAGGAGATTAGAAGCGGCCCCGGCGGAACGAGACGACATGAGATGACTACGGCTTGCCTAGCGAAAGCAGAACGGTCGGACGCGGCGCAGAGTAATATTCCTCACCAAGCATCGTCGCGAACTTGGACATCAGAAAACTCTCCTCGACTAGTGCGCCCTTGCGCGGCCGAGTCTGAGCGACGCCAGCGACGAAATAGCCCAGCTCTGCATCGGGACCGACGTTTGGCTTCACGAAATCATGGGACTCGGCGCCTTCCTGATGAATGACGAATTGTACGAGGGGCGATTGGCGGCGTATGAACAGGAGCCAACTCCGGTCTCCGGCGGCGGCCGCGAGGGCGGCCGCCTCATCTGCGCTGGCGCCGAGCGCGGCGGCCAGGACGTTCCGCGATTCCCGGAACGTCCGCACGTTCTGCCCGAGCTTGCGTAAGACGAGATAGCTGCCGAAGCGATCAGGAGAGCCGGGTTCGGCGACGAAACCGCGCGAGTGCGGCGCCGAAGGGTCCCAACTGGCGCCGACGCGTTGGGCGACCTCTTCGTCCGCATCCTGCTTGATCATGCGTGGTTGACTGATTCCGTCCCGATGACCGAAACGTTCGATCTCCTCGTCCTCGCGCCCGGGTCCGACATTGAAGGTCTGTTGATCCCCCAACTCGACGAAGACCCTTTCGTTGAACGGAGCGACTTCCCTGCTCAGAACGTCGATGGCGCCCTGCAGCCTGTCGGCATCGGCGTCCGCCATCGTGATCATCGCGTCGATGCGGACGCGACAATTCGGCTCTCATTTGGAAGGCATTGGATCGGTCACGGTATTGGATGCGCCTGATGGCGTCGCCTTCATGCCGGCGCGGAAATGGACGCCTGCGGGCGTCGCCTCGTTAGGCACGCCGAGGCGAAAGTAGGCATTATTGGAGAGGAGCAACCTGTAAAAATGGATCGCTATTGAAGGCAAGTACAAGTTGAGCGGTGTGGTGGCGATCATGCCGTTTCAGGACGTTGCCCTGCACCCCGGTAAGAGAGGCGAACGCCTCGGAACGGTTGATGTCTAAAGGGCGTTCGGCAAATCCAGGAAGGGCACGAAACCATCCTCCCCTTGGCGAAGCGTTGTTGTCCCGGACGGCGGCGCGAGACCGGGTCGCCAAGACTCACGCGGGCTTCAATCAGGATATTTCGACGGCCGGACGACAACCCGGATGTCGGGCCAACCAGATCTCCGCTGCGCCCGGCAGTAAAAAAGCGCAACCCCATTTTAGTTGGTTCAACCAGGCTTTGGCCGGCTATTGACGGCACCGTGACGTTGAGACCACCGTAGAATGCGGGGCAAAACAAGCGCAAAACAGGTCTCGTAGCAAATGGACTTCGCGAATGTGCAACCGACCGCGTTAATTTGATGATAGGCTGGCTTTCAGTTGCGGGCGCGAGGGCAACCCGATGGCACCCAACGGATCGTAACTGTCAGGTGGGACCTTCCGGCGCTGCAAGTCCACGAGCGCCAGGAGGCTTTGCAGGACCGGCGCCTATTGACTGGTCGCGGGAGAAAGCGCCGGCTGAGCGACGCGTTCCCGTGCGCAGCCGTTCTAGCGAGAGTCGAAAAGTGAATCCGCTCGTCGTTATCAACGTCGTGGGCCTGAGCCCAAGGCAGATCGGCCCGGATACGCCGGGCCTCGCGAGGTTTGCCGCTGAGGGGACTCTGCGGGCGCTGAAGCCCGTGACGGCCGCTGTGACCTGCTCGGTTCAGAGCACGTTGTTGACGAGGCAGTTTCCTTTCGCTCACGCCGCCAATCGGCCCGCCTTGTCGCCGGCGAAGGGATATGTGAGGCGGCGCAGCGGCGCGACGCGCGTTTCACCTGAGCCCATATCTGCTGGTGGTAGGCCAAGCATAGCGGCGTCGAGTACAATGTCACGCCAAGCCCGCAATTTCTCTGGCCCACGAACGCAAAGTTCCAAGTTGCTGGACCTCGTCGGCGGAATGGCGGGACGAACTCACATGAGCATTGTGGTCGAAACGCACATCGCCGCGCGCCTGGAGCGGTTCAGGGTCGGGCCGCTTTATTTCCGCATGGGGCTCGCTGTCGGCGTCACGACCTTCTTCGAGCTTTGCGACGACGTCCGAGACCGCGAACGGGCAATTGAAGACCATCGTGCGCGTCTCGCGGGCGCAGCATGTCCTCTGACACCGATATAGGTCGGTCGCATGCTGAGCCAGAAAGACAAAGGCACGCTGACCCGAACCGGTCCCGATACGCCGATGGGCGAGCTCATGCGCCATTATTGGCGGCCCTTCATGACCAGCGGCGAACTCGCGGCCGGCGCGCCGCCCAAACGCGTCAGGTCTCTTAGCGAAGTGCTGCTGGCCTTCCGCAAGGTGTCGGGCGAGGAAAGATTGATTGGGGAATTCTACCCGCGTCGGTTGACCAGCCTCTATTTCGGTCGCTACGAGCGCGACGGCCTTCGATGCGGCTATCACAGCTGGAACTTTGATGCCGACGGCGCTTGTTTGGAGGCTCCATCGGAGCCGGCTGAGAGTTCGTTGCGCCGCAAAGGTCGCGCGCGGACCTGCCGAGTGCGGGAAGGCGGCGGGCTTGTCTGGACGGGCATGGACGAAGACGCCGAAGACGCGCCGCGACACGATTTCGACTGGTTGCGTCAGCCGGATGACCATCTCTGGTGCTCGCGCTGGTTGCGGGATTGCAGCTATACTCAGGCTCTGGAAAACGAAGTCGGTGAATCTTATGTGACCCTTCTTCATAGTCGTCTCACGCCGCCTGAGGGAGAAAATCACGCGCTCAACGGGGCATTCCTGCGCCAGGATCGCGGGCCGACCTACGTCGCCAGCGAGACCGAAAATGGCCTCGCCAGCGGCGCCCGCCGCAGCGTCCTGGGCGGTTGTTGCCTCTGGCGGCTCAATCTGTTCCTGCTGCCCAGGTTCACTTTGGTTTGTTCCAGTAATGACCCCCGCCTGCTCATCGGCCGCGCCTGTGTTCCTGCGGACAACGTGCATTGCTGGATCGGCTGCGTGTCCTGGCGAACCGACTGGCCGGCGTCGCCGCGCGAGATCGAACCCGGGCGCAACGGCGAGACGCAGCACCGCAGCGTGATCCCGGGCACAACCATGCCGTTCGAACGCGCCGACACCGATTATCTGCCGGACCGCGCGACGCAGATATCGACGTGCTTTTCGGGCGCCCCCGGCATCCGAGCGCAGGACGCCGTGGCGGTGGAAAGCGCGGGCGCCATCGTCGACCGCACCCGCGAGCACCTCGGCGCCAGCAACCGCACTGTGATCGCCATACGGCGCCGCCTCATCGTCGCGTCGCGCTACGCCCTGCGCGGCGATCCACTCGCGACCGTCCGAGGCGGCGCTGTCTATGCGGCAAGACCGCATCGGGCGTTGCGCGACGATGTTGCGGACTTTTTGAGGCGCCGGAGGTCGCGAAGGCGGACGTGCCGGTGGGGTCACCGGAGGGTCTTAAACCAACGAAACGTGAGGGTGAGTTGTGTTGGATTTTCGCTTTGCGAGAAGCGTGACTCTTTCTCGCCCCCATCGACGAGGGGAGTAGGCGATGATGGCGGCGGTTGTTATTTCCCGATCGGATTTACAATGCGCGAGCTTCGCCGGAGTCCGCTTCGCGCTCGACCGCGACCCCAGGATCTAGCGATGAGTCGAACTGCATATCCGGTATTTGATGCCGAGGTCAGTCGGTGTCATTTTTGGGCGCGTTTTTGCAAGGAGGATAGCCATGTACGCGAAATTCCCAGCCGTCGGACAGAAGTACGTTGTCGACTTCCAGGCCTTCCAGGTCGAGCTCGATTTCGCGTCCGAGACTTCACTTACCTACTACAATCTGGACAAAGACGGGAACAGAGTGGGTTCGGAAACGGTGACGACCAAGGTCGAGCCGATCACCGATGGCATTTTCCTCGTCACCTGGCAGGAATCAGACAAGACGACGGTCGTACACATCGAGGACTACAACCGGATGACCATCGTCACAAACATTACCGGTTCCGACCTTAGTTTTGGACAGTTTCACGGGACTGTCCGGAAGCTTTCGTGACGAGCCCAACGGGTCGCGCAGACGTTCCGCCGTGCGCTGCAGGGAATGGATCGGAGACGGCGCGATTCGGCTCTCGATGGGTCTCGGAGATCGCAAGCGTAGGACCGGTCGTCGCTGAAATCCATTCCCCGCCGGCCTTCGCCCCCGGATTGGTCCGGTTTCCCCACTCCCCAAGGGGACGGTGTATCAAACGCAATTCCCCCGGAGGAGGCGCTGCGCAGCGACAAGATGTCAATTTTAGTTGTTTGGGTCGGGTCCCCTACCCTGGCGACGGTCGTCACGGTGGGGATTGAAAAGAGAAAGTTGGATGGCGAAAATGAATCCGCGCGAGGATTGACCGTTGCAACAGACATGCGTATTTCTCGTTCGCAAGACGCATTTCGGTCGAAGTCCATTTTCGTTGTTTCCTGTTTCGCGCACCGTCAATACCGATTGCTGTTTGAGCTCGTCTTCGGACGATGTTCAGGATTGCCTCGCCGTCGCCTTCGCGTGCGCGCGTCCGAACGCACGCCGGGGATGCGCCTCGCTGAATTTATTTTCGTGATCAGTCTCGACCCATCTGGCGGCCACTCAAGTGGAGGATAACATGGTTGATCGCAAAGTGTTTGCCGACAGCGTTTCCGCGCTCCCCCTCGCCACGGGCCTGGCGGCCAACGGAATGACTGTTCAGGCGGTCCCGGCGCTTGATCGCACTGAGCGTCTGCCTCTGCTATTCCAGCTCGGCATGTCTCCCGCCAAGACAGCCGAACTGGAGGCGCGCGTGGCGCGCGGCGACATGCTGACGCCCGACGAATTCAAGGCGAATTACGCACCCACACCGGCGGCGTCGAAACAACTGGCGGATTGGTTGAGAGACCAGGGCTTCAGCGTATCAAATATCTCTGCCGACGGCTCGGCGGTTTACGCGGAGGGCGACATCGACAAAATCGAAAAATCCCTTGCCGTTTCCATGACGCGGGTGACGGTCGACGGCATGACCTATACGGCGGCGAAAACCGCGCCGAGCCTGCCCGCCGACATCGGCGCCGAGGTGCACGCAATCGTCGGCCTGCAGCCGTTTCGACGCGCCAACAAACACGGCCGCAAGCTCAGACGGGTCTCGGGGACCCGCGTCGGCGACGTCGCCGCAGCAGCGGGCGCGAAGCCCCGCGGTTTTCTGGTCGCCGATATTCTGAAGACCTACAATGCCAACGGCCTCGGACTCTCCGGCAAGGGCCAAACCATCGCCATCCTCATCGACACCGCCCCGGCGACCTTGGATTTGCAGGCGTTTTGGCGCCGCAACGGTTTTACCGAGCCTTTCCCCTCGGTCGAGGTGATCAACGTTTCCGGCGGCGAGCTGCCGCCTCGCGAGGGCGAGGAGACGCTGGACGCGGAATGGTCGAGCGGAATCGCGCCGGGCGCGAAGGTTCGCATCTATGCCTCCGGCGGGCTCGCGTTCGTGGATCTCGACCGCGCGATCGACCGCATCATCGACGACTTCAGCCATGAGCCGACGATGCGCCAGGTCTCGATCAGCTTGGGGCTCGGCGAATTGTATTTCGGCGGCGCGGATGGCGAAGTGCGCACCCAGCATCAGAAATTCCTGCAGCTTGCCGCGATGGGGGTCAACGTGTTCGTCTCCTCCGGCGACGCCGGCTCCAACCCGGGGTCCGACGGCCATACCGCTGACGGCGCCGTCCAGGCGGAATACGAGGCATCCGACCCCTGTGTGATCGGCGTTGGCGGCACCACCCTGTTCCTCGACGCCAACGGCGCGTTGAAGGCGGAAGTCGGCTGGGCGAGCGGGGGCGGCGGCGTCAGCGCCTATTTCGATCGTCCTGTGTGGCAGACCGGCGCCGGGGTCGCGGCTGGCGGCAAGCGACTGGTGCCTGACGTCTGTCTGGTGGCGGACCCCAACACGGGCGCCTTCGTCGTGCTCGACGGGGCCGAGGTCGAATATGGCGGCACCAGCCTCAGCGCGCCGATCTGGGCGGGGTTCTGCGCCCTCATCAACGAAGCGCGGGCGAACAAGGGCATGCCTGCGCTCTCGTTCCTCAATCCGCTCATCTATCCGCTCAACGGCAAGCCGCCGTTTCGCGACATCGTCGAGGGCTCGAACGGTCAATTCAAGGCCGGCAGGGGCTACGACATGGTCACTGGGCTTGGTGCGCCGCGCATGAATGAGTTGATCGCCGCGCTCACCGCCGACGCCGCCCTCGTCTGATCGCAACGCCAAAGGAGGACACCATGCGAAAGTTACTTTTCCCGGCAGCCCTGGCTTTTGCAACGATCGCCAGCGGCGCGCGCGCCGCCGACGATCCGAACCCCGCCCTCACCGATCCCGACAAGACCAATTGGCTGCTGTTTCTCGAGGTCAACGCAGACGCGAAGACGGCTGACAACAACAACGCGCTGTTCGAGACCTGGGCGAGCGACGCCGACACCTTCCAGACCAATCCGCAATGGCCGACGACGCCGAGCGTTCTCGCGCTGAAACCGCGAGCGCTTTCGCTAGTCGCGCGCTTGCGAAAGCCCACTGGCCTTCAGCCGCAGGTGATCGCGGGCGGTCTCCAAACGGAGGAAACCCGCCGCAACAAACCCGACTTCGAATTCATCGTCTCCAACAATCTCTACAAGGTCTCCGGCCTCGCTGCGGCGTTCGCCGGGGGCAAGCCATTGAGCTTCCCCCTCGACTCGCTGGAAGTGAAAGCCAATTGGGTGCTGGTCGACAATTTGAAAGATTACAATGGGTTTACGGGTTCCGCCGCCGATGCGGCGAAGACCTATCACGTCAATTCGGCGACCGATCCGACGACAGGGAAGAAGTTGACCTACGCCCTCGTCGCCATGCACGTGATCTCCAAGCTCGTCCCGAATTGGACCTGGGCGACCTTCGAGCACAAGGACAATCCCGGCCGTTGCGACGTCCTGGGCTGCGTCGATGCCTTCGGCGCGCAGCAGGCTTTCATGGCGCCGCAGTCAGCGGTGGAATCGGCGTTGCCGGTGGGAACTTCGAATTGGCCGCCGCCCACCGCGATCCACTACGCCGACTGCGCCAAGACCCCCGCGCTGCTCGGGTTGTTCGCCAAAGCAAAAATCGATCCGGCCTACATGAACTACTGCCTCAAAGGTTCGCAGACCGATTTCACCGATCCCAACGGGCTTGTGAACCGGGTCGGCAATTCGGTCACCGAACTCGGCTTCGTGCCTTACGCGTCCTGCATGACGTGCCATGCGCGGTCGGCGTTCGACAGGACGGGGCACGCGACGACCTTCGCCGGGTTCGATCCGACGTCGATTGCGACCCCCAAGTCGTCTGGCAATGCGCCGATCGGCACGCCCCATGCGGACTGGTACTTTGTGCCTGGCGGCGACCCGCCGCAAATGCCCTCGGTGGCGCACGAAACCGATCTTTTCCAATACGCCGTAGCCGCCGATTTCGTCTGGTCGGTCCCTTTCTGCGCGATCGACGACACAGCCAATCCTCCAGAGACGACATCCCGCTTCTGCGGCGGCAAATAGCGATGACGGCAGGGCCGCCGATGGCTTCGAACGTCCCAGCGAAGGCGCGTGCCTGGTCAGCCTGTCCTCGTCCCAAGGCGATAGCGGTTCGCAGGCCATCGCCCAATCAAACCCAAAATCGGCATGGGTGATTTTTCGAAGCTGCACAGCACTCACACGACGGCAGATCTCGTTCAGGGCAAATCTGACGCCGAGCGTCGCAGCGGTCGCATTCCGCCTTTCGGGATCGCGGCTCGCCGCCGCGAACGCGCCCACGGCCGTAGGACCCTGAGCGGGGTGCGCATTCGCGCGTCCGACGAAAGGTCGTTTTACGAAATCCTCATGCCGCTCGAAGATGCAGGGATGCGCGGCGAAAGCAGAGCGCACATGGCCTTAAACGCCCATCCAGCGCGGAAATGAAAATCTCTGGCTCGTTCCGAACCCTCAAGGCGCCCAAACCCTCACTTGCTTGAGGTCCGTCGTCTCGACCGCGCGAAAGCAGGACCTCAATATTCTGCAAGTCCTCACCGCCGCCCCAAGTCAGATCACCCTCGCCTTAACCGGGTAGGGGCGTCGCGGGAGTTACCCCGGTCACCAAAATGGCTCGCAACATTTTGAAAAGCCAATCCTATAAACGTATTTTCGTGACAAGCGACTGCCCCTCCTCCCGCCATCATGCCCGCGCGCGTTGCGGCTCGTACTCGAATTCGAGCGCGACGCCGCCTGGGAAACTGCGAACCACCCGCGCGTCACGATTGTCGAGGCGCAGGCGCTGGCCGACCTCATAGGCGCCGTCCGTGAGTAAAGCAGCGCCAGCGCGGGTGATGTCGGTGAGCTGGGCGGCGCGACGGCTTCCGTCCTGGGTTTGCAGAGCGACGTCGCGCCGCACGAACTGCCGCGCCGGGTTGCGCCGCTCGATATGGGCGGCGTCCAACAGCCAAGCGATGCGTTCCTGCACGCGCTCGCCTTTGCGGGCAGTGTTGTGGACCTCCAGGGCGAACCAGCCGATGGCGCGGCGAACTATATAGCCTTCGAGCCGGCCGATCCCATCGACATAGACGACGACCCGCGAACCCCACGGGCCCGCCACCGCCGCGCGCAGCCGCACGCCGCTGACGGAAATGTCCAGACATTCGCAGGGGTATTCTGCTCCGTCCTCGAGCATATAGCGGCCTGGCAGATTCACGGGGACGCGTTCGAACCGCCGCCGGTTCATGCCCGAGGGTTCGTTCTCTGCTTCCGAAATCTCTTGGCCTTCGTAGTCGATCATCTCGCAGACCAGCGGCCGCCGGTAAAGGCCAGCGCCCCCGACTGACATAGCGTGAAGGCGAAAGTTGAATATTGTCTTAGCGTTGGCCGCGCTCAGCCGCCCTTCAGCTTGAGCTTGCCGCCCTCGACAGCGAAGCTTTTGAGGCGCTCCAGAAATGTCATGCCGAGCAGGCTCTCCTTTAGCGCGCCCGGCCGGGCGACCAGCGCCCGTACGCCGCGCTCGACGATGGGGCCAACAGCGACTCTGTCGAGCCGCACTGGCGCCGCCTGCGCCGCGCCATTCGCCGTGGTGACGGACACCTGATAATCGGCCTCGTCAAAACGCAGCCCGGAAGCAGCGGCGTCCTCGGCGGTGAGCACAACGGCCGAGGCGCCGGTATCGAACACGAAGCTGACGGCGTGGCCGTTGACCTTGCCGGGCACGATGAACTCCTCGCCGCGCCGGCGGACCACGACCTCGCCGCCAGGGCCGACATGAGAGGGATTGGGGTCGAGTTCCTCGCCGACGCGGCGCGCGACCTCGGCAAATTCCGAGCGATAGGCGTAGATCGCAACCAGCGCGACGCCGATGGCGCCCCAAGCCGCCACGCTGCCGAACACGCGCGCCGCTCCCGCGCTCCCCGCTCGCGAAAGCCCGCTCATCAACAGCGAGATCAGCATCGAGAGGCCCATCGCGCCCCTCCCGAAGTCGTCGTGGCTGAGGCCGAGCACGGGCTGGCTCTCCGGCGTCAGCAGGAGAGCCGCCAGCGCCGCCGCGAACACCGCCAGCGGAAGTAGCCACCTCATGCGCGGCGCGAGCGCGCCCGGCCTGTATTGGCGGCGCGAAGCTTCACCGTCCTGAGACGTGATGGCAGCGTCGCCATGACCGACATCCGCTCAGGCTCCGTCATTTCGCTCCACAGCGAAATCTCCTCGACCGTGCGCCCGCAGCCGATGCACAAGCCCCCGACGGGATCGACGACGCAAATCCTAACACAAGGTGAAGACGTCATAGGGACCCTTCTAGGCGTCCCGGCCGCCGATGAGAAGAGCGATCAAAGTCGCAGCCTCCGCGAGCGCCGCCGCCGCGCCGCAGACGTCGCCGGTCTGCCCGCCAATCTGGCGGCGCGCCAGCATTATAAAGCCGCCCACCGTCCCGGCGGCGCAGACGCAGGCGAACAAGGCACGCACGATATCGAGCGCCGCGAGTCCCGTCGCCAGGGCCACTGCGGAGAGTGCAAGCGCGACAGGAGCGAGCGCCCGCACCCCCAGCCCGCCAGCGGACGCACCGGCGCCGTCCCCCCGGACAGGATCGAGCAAAGCAAGGGGCGCCAACGCCCCGGCGCGCGAAGCGGCCCCGGCGAGGATGAGCGCCGCCGCCGCAAAGCTGGCGTTCGGCCGCGCCAAAGCGGCCAGCGCATCGACACGGACCAGCAGCAACAGGATGAGAGCGGCGGCGCCATAGGTTCCGATGCGGCTATCACGAAGGATCGCGAGTTTGGCGGCTTGGTCCGTCCCGCCGCCAAAGCCGTCGGCAACGTCGGCGAAGCCGTCCTCATGCAGGGCGCCGGTGGCCGCAAGCTGCGCGGCGACGGCAACGCCCGCCGAAAGCCGCGCCGGCAGGCTGAGGGCGCGCGCGCCGCCCAGGACCAGCGCTCCGAGCGCGCCCACGAGCGCCCCGGCCAGCGGCGCCGCCCAGCCGACGCGTCGGAAGTCAGGCGCGCGGTCGCCGACGCCCAGTGGCAAGCGGGTGAAGAAACGCAGGTTCTCGGCGAAATCGCCGAGCGCGCGCGCGACCAGACCGCTCAAATCGCCCCCAGGAACAACGCCGTCGACACCACAGCCAGCGCCGTCTGAGCGTATTCAAGCATGCCCCATTGCCGGACCAGCGCCCGGGCGGCTCCGATATCGCGCGGTGCGAGGGAAAGAATCTGGTTGTTAAGCGGCGCAAGCGCGAACAGCGAATAAGGCCAGGTCGAGAGAGCCAGCAGCGCGCCGCCAAGGTGGCGCAGATCGCCGCTCTCCTTGAACGCCAGCAGCCCGGCGATCATGGCCAACAATGCAAGCGCCGCCATCAGAGCGAGACCGCGCCGATCACTGGGCGCCCATTCGGCCAGCAGCGCCGCATCGTCGAGCGCGAGCCTTGCGGGCTGCTCGACGAAATTCAGATAAAGCCCCGAGCCGGCCAAAGCCGACGCGAAACACAAGGCCAGAGCGCCCGTCACCATTTCGCCTCCTCAGGTCGCCTTGAGGCTTGGCCTGCGCACGCCGCCCGCGTCAAGCGGCCGCTTTGGAGAGCTTGAAGTTCCACTCGACGCTTCGGAACGGATTGGGAAGTCCGATCTCGGCGGCCTTTTTGGGATCGTCCACAGTCTTGAAGTCGGCGACGAGGCTCTCCTTGACGCCGAACACCGCGTCGTCATGCAGCCACGGACAATCGGGCGTGAAGATATGCGTCGTCAATTTATCGAAGCCCGGCGCCGAGACGATGAAATGCAGATGCGCGGGGCGGAAATGGTTGCGGTCGAGCGATTCCAACAAGCGCCCAACCGTTCCATCGTGCGGGATCGGATAAAAACGGGGGTAGGCTGAGCGGAAGAAATAGCGCCCGTCCGCCTCTGAGGTGAACACGCCGCGCAGATTCATCTCGGGCTGGACGCCCTTTTGCTGCACGTCGTAGAAACCGTCTTCGTTGGCCTGCCAGACATCGAGCGTCGCGCCCTTGATCGGTACGCCGTCGGGGCCGGTGACGCGGCCATGCACCCAGACGGGCTCGCCCTTGCCGTCTAGACAAATATTGGCGCCGTTGGCGTAATGGGGCGCGTTCTCGATGTAGAACGGCCCCAGCACGGTCGATTCCGTCTCGCCCGACATCTTGTGATTGTTGAGCGTCTCGACCAGCATCGAGACGCCGAGCACGTCGGAGAGCAATATATATTCCTGGCGCCAATCGGTGCAGAGCTGCCCGGTTTCGCTGAGGAATTTGATGCCCATCAACCACTCGTCCATCGTCGGGTTCGCCTCCTTGATGAAGGCGTGCAGATGTTTGACGAGGATGTTGGTGACTTCCTTCAGGCGGGGATTGGCCTTGGGTCCGGCGCGATCCTGAACGACCTTCTCGGAGTTCTCGACCGTGAAATAATAAGCCATATCGCGTTCGGTCATCGTCAAACTCCCAGAATGGTCTTGAGCGCCCGCGCAAGGTCCACGCGAGGGTCTGCGGTAAGGGCAGGCGCCCGCCAGGCGACGTGATGATCCGGGCGCACCAGCAGGCAACCAGAATCGCTGATCCCCCGCGCGCGCGCCCAGTCGCCGGTGTGATCCTCGTAATCTCGGCGCGGGCCGATCACGCGCGTGACGACATCGAGGCCCTTCGCGGCTTCGACCCACGCTTGGCCGCCGATTCCCGTCAGCAGCGTGAATTTGCCGTGTCCTGCGAGATCGAGCGTCGAGCGCTGCGCGCCGTGTTTGTCGAACACCCAGACATGCGGCAACCGCGCGCCGGGCCAAGTGGTCGGGGCGTAGTGCAGTTCTCTGTCCTTCTCGAAGGCGGGTTCGGACTGGCCGTCCGTGACGACGGCGCTGGAGCGATAACGTTGGTTCATCTCGACGCCGTGACAGTCGAACTCGTATTTCTTGAATGCGATAGCCTTGCGCAACGCCTCGCGCTGCGCCTCGCCCTGCGCGCCCTCGTCGCAGCGCGCATCCATGTTACGCTGGATCTTCTCGTGATCGACGCCGCCGTCCATGCCGAGCGCCTCGAAGATCGGGCCGAACTCGGCGATGGACTGATTGGCGCGCGTCACGATCTGCCTGGCGATGGGCGCGCGCTCGTCGTTGTAGCTGTCGAGCAGCGTGTCGCCCGCCTTGCCGCTAACGGCGAGCGCCAGCTTCCAGGCGAGGTTGAAGGCGTCCTGAATGGAGGTGTTGGAGCCGAGCCCATTGGACGGGGGATGGCGATGCGCGGCGTCGCCCATGATGAACACGCGGCCCGCGCGCATTTGCGTGGCGTACATATTGTTGACGGTCCAGGTGCTGGCCGAAAGCAACTCGATCTCAAGCTTGGGATCGCCGACGAGTTGCCGCGCAACCTGCGTCGCCAGCGCCGCATCGACCTTGGGCGCCGGTTGGTTGATGTCGTAGCCCCAGACGATCAACCATTCGTTCCACGGCCGCACCATGCGCACGAGGCCCATGCCGATGCCGCCGACGTCGGCGCCCGGCTGCATCACCCAGTATAGTACGGAGGGGCGATGCGCGACATAGCGCGACAGATCGGCGCGGAATAGGATGTTCATGGAGCCGCCGACGCCCATCTTGCCCTCGAAGGGCAGCCCAGCGTGCTCGGCGACCAGCGAGTTGCCGCCGTCGGCGCCGACCAGATATTTAGCGCGCACGGTGAACTCTTTGTTGGAAAGCCGATCCAGACAAGTGACCGTCACGCCCTCTGCGTCCTGCTCGTGGCGCAGATATTCGCTCGACATGCGGCTTTGCGCGCCGCGCGAACACGCCGTCTTGTAGAGCAGCGGCTCCATGAAGGTCTGCGGCAGATCGTTCATGCGGCAGGGGGACGACAAAAGATGCTCGGCGCGCGACAGCGGGTGCTTGCCCCAACTCTTCATCCGGCCGAGTTCTTCGCCCGCCAGGCTTACGCAAAACACGTTCTCGCCCATCAAATCCTGTTCAGTGGCGTATTGATACGCCTCCGCCTCGACCTCGGGTCCGAGATCGCGCAAGACCTCCATCGTGCGCTGGTTGGTGATATGCGCGCGAGGCGTGTTGGCGAGCCAGCGGTAGCGGTTGATCACAAAAGTTTCGACGCCGTAGCTGGCCAACAACGCCGCCGTCGTCCCGCCCGCCGGCCCCGTGCCGACGATCATCACGTCGGTCTGAATATCCGCCATGCGCTCCCCCTATTCCGCCGATTTCGACTTTAGCACGCGGTAGCCGGTGGGAAACAGCGAAACCGGAAACCGGCTTTGCAGCGCGCCCCAGACGCCCCTCGGCGCCGCAAGCATCACCAGAATGGCCAGCGCGCCAAGGATCAGCAGATAGACGCTGCCGAGGTCCGAGAGCGTCTCGCGCAACGCGAAGTAGATCAGCGCGCCGACGATGGGGCCTTCGATCGAACCGATGCCGCCGATCACGACGATGAAGATGACGTTGGCCGTCCAATCGTTGACGCTGAAGGCGGCGTCGGGCGAGATGCGGATTTTTTGCAGGGCGAATACGGCGCCGACCAACCCCGTCAGGCCCGCCACCATCACATAGACCGCGAGCTTGACGCGCTCGATGCGCACGCCGAGGCTGACGGACGCCGTCTCGCTGTCGCGGATCGCGGTCAGCGCGAGGCCGACGCGGGTGCGCAGCAGCATATAGGCGAAGATCACCGCGCCGATTCCGAGGCCCAGCGCCAGCCAGTAGATCGTCGCCTCGCGCCAAAACTTGTTGGCCGAGATCAGCTTGATCACCCCCGCCGGCATGGACTTGCCGGAGCCGCCGCCGAGCGCCTGTACTTGTGCGAAGCTTAGCCGAAACACCTCCGCCACGACCCACGAACCAATGGCGAAATAAGGTCCCTGCAAGCGGAACACGAGCCGCGACACCGGCCACGCCATAGCCGCGCAGACCAGACCCGCGACGGGCACGGCGTAAAGCGGGTTCCAGTCGGCGAGCAGCGCCAGCGAAAATACGACATAGGCGCCAAGGCCGACATAGGCCTGCTGGCCCACCGAGACGAGGCCGGCGTAGCCCGCCAGCAGGTTCCACAGGGTCGCCAGCGCCAGATAGATCATGAACTCGCCAAACAACCGCTCTGTCGCGACGTCGCCCCACCACGGCGCAGCCGCGAGTCCGGCGACGAGCAGCAGCGCGATGACCACCGCAGCCTGCGAGAGACGTGTCGAGCGGGCGATCATGCCGCCATCCTCGGGAAAAGGCCGCGCGGCTTTGCCGCCAACACGGCGAGGAACGCGAGATGGCCCGCCAGCACCTGCCAGCCGGGATCGACCTCAGCGCCGAGCCCCTGCGCGACGCCGAGCACCACGCCGCCAACCAGTGTGCCCCAGAGATTGCCCAGGCCGCCGATGATGACGGCTTCGAATCCGAACAGCAACCGCCCCGGCCCCATGAATGGATCGAAGTTGGAGCGGATGCCGAGGAACACGCCCGCCAGCGCGATGACGGCGAAACACAAAGCCATTGCGGCGGCGTAAACGCGGCGCGTGTCGAGGCCCATCAAGGAGGCGATCTCGGGGTCGTCGCTGGTGGCGCGGAAGGCGCGGCCGAGAGCGGTATGGTAGAACGTCCATTGCAAGGCGAGGATGACGCCCACGGCCGCCGCGAAGGTCATCAACGGCAAATAGCCAATGGCGACGCCGGGCAAAATCTCGAAGCTGCCGGTCTCCAGCGCGCCCTCGTTGAGCTTGTGGGAATTGACCGTGAAGATCGTCAACAGGCCGTTTTGGATAATGACCGAAAGACCGAACGACACGAGCAGCGGCGGCAGGATGTCGCGGCCGAGTACGCGGTTGAACACGCCCAGTTGCAACAGATAACCGACCGCCGCCCAAAGCGGGATCACCAGAATGAGGCTCGCCAGCGGGCTGAGACCGGTCGCCTGCACGATCACCCAGGCGAGATAGGCGGCGGCGACGATGAGATCGCCGTGGGCGATGTTGACCAGCCGCATCACGCCGAAGATCAGCGACAGGCCCGCCGCGAACAGCGCATACAGCCCGCCCACCAGAACCCCCTGCACGACGGCGTTGACCCACTCCATGTTTCAGGTTCCGAAATAGGCGTGCGTGATCGCCGCGCGGGTGTGCTCGCGCGGCAGGCCCGTGAGCGAGACGCGGCCCTCCTGCAAACATAGGAAACGGTTGGCCGAGGCGAGCGCGCGCGTGACGTCCTGCTCCACGAGAATCACCGTGAGCCCACGCCCGGTTATCTGTGGCAGGAGATCGTAGATGTCCTTGATCACGACCGGAGCGAGGCCGAGGCTCAATTCGTCCAGCATCAGCAAATCAGGGTTCGACATCAGCGCCCGGCCGATGGCGACCATTTGCTGTTGGCCGCCGGAAAGCGAAGTGGACGGCTGATGGCGCTTCTCTTTCAGGATCGGGAACAGATCGAAGAGGGCGGCGGGCGACCACGGCCCTTTGCGACCGACTTGCCCGCCCAGCGTCAAATTCTCCTCGACCGACAGGGAAGGAAACAGCCGCCGTCCCTCCGGCACCAGCGCGATTCCCAGCTTGACGACGGCGTCGGCGGTGAGCCGCGTGATTTCTTGTCCCGCAAACGCGATGCGGCCGGTCTTGCTGGCGAGCAGCCCGCAAATCGACTTCAACAACGTGCTCTTGCCGGCGCCATTGGCGCCGATCAGCGCCAGCGTTTCGCCGCGCGCCAGCGTGAAGCCGACGCCATCGAGCGCGCGCGCGTCGCCGTAGAACGCCTCCAGCGCCTCGACGCTCAGCAACGGCTCAGACATTCACGTCCTCGCCGAGATAGACATTTCGTACGTCCCGGCTGGCCATCACCTCGTCGGGGCGCCCGTCGGCGATGAGTCTGCCAAAGTTCATCACCACGAGGCGCCTGGCGACCGACAGCAGCGCATGGACGACGTGCTCGATCCAGACGATCGTAACCCCGGCGGCGTGGATGTCGCGGATCGCGGCGAGCAACGAGGCGCATTCGCCGTCGGTGAGGCCGCCGGCGATCTCGTCGAGCAGCAATAGCTTGGGATCGGTGGCGAGCGCGCGGGCCATTTCCAGGCGCTTGCGGTCGAGCAGCGTCAGGCCGCCCGCCAGTTGATTGGCCTTCGCCCGCATCCCTGTCTGCTCCAACACGGCGAGCGCGCGGCCTTCGGGATCGCGCGGATTGCGCCCGAAGGCGGCGCCGACCAGCACGTTTTCAAACACCGTCATGCCGCCGAACGGATGCGGCACCTGAAACGAACGCGCCAACCCCCGCTTACAGCGCGCCGCCGCGTCGAGCCGCGAGATGTCCTCGCCCTGAAACGCCACGCGCCCGGAATCCGGCCGGACCGTGCCGGCGATCAGGTTGAACAGCGTCGTCTTGCCGGCGCCGTTGGGCCCCAGCACGCCGAGGATTTCGCCCTCCTCGACGTCGAGGCTCAGCCCGTCGGTGACGACGAGCGCGCCATAGGCCTTGGAGAGCGATTCAAGCGAGAGAAACGCCATAAACTCAGGACAGCAGCTTCAGCTTGCCATTGGTCTTGATGTCGGGGTGTTGCGGATTGACGATCAAATCGAGATCGTAGCCGCCGGCGCCCTTGATCCACTGGCCGCCGACCAGCGGCGTCTTGCAGACGTTCTTGACCGGGTTGTTCGGCCCGCCCTTCCACGAGATCGGCCCGATAATTGTGTCGAGCTGCGTCTCGGTCAGCGCGGCCAGCACCGAGTCCGGGTTGTTGCGGTCTTTGGCGCGCTTGATGACGTCATAGGCGATTTCAAACAAGGCGTGCGCGAAACCCAGCGGCTGCGTCCATGGTTTGCCTGTGCCCTTGGTGTAGGCCTCGCAAAGCTGCTGCGAGGTTTGACCCGTCAGGCTCGACTTGAACGGATGCGCGGGCGACCACCACACTTCCGTGGTCAGGGCGTCGCCGCGATCGCCCAGCGCCGCGATGGCGGAGGGGAACAGCAACGCCTTGCCGACGGTGACGACCTTGGGATGGAAACCCTGCTGCGCACATTGCGACCAGAAGGTCGCGAAATCGGGGGGGATCATCACGCCGGTGACGATCTCGACGCCCGCTTTCTTGAATGCGGAGATTTGGGCCGAGAAATCGTTGTTCAGCGGCTGAAAGCGGCCGGGATCGATAAGCTTGTAGCCGGCCTTGGCGAGCGGACCGGGGAAGCCGATCTTGGGATCGCCCCAGGCGTTGCCGTCGGAATCGTTAGCGAACACGCCGCCCACGATCTTGGCCGCGCCCGAGGAATCCCAGATCGCCATGTAATTGGCGATGACGTCCTCAAGGCCCCAGAACGCATGGTAGGTCCAGGTGAAGGGTTTTGCGGGATCGCCCTTGCGGCCGAAGAAATACGATTGCCACGGCGCGTCGTCGGTGATGCAGGGCACGCCGTTGAGTTCGGCCTGATCGGCGACGGGATTGGTGGTGTCGGGCGTGCCCTTGGCCAGCAAAAGATTGACCTTGTTCTTCTCGATCAATTCGGTGGCGACTTCCGCCGCACGGTTCGGGTTGGATTGAGAGTCCTTCTGGATGATCTCGACCGGCACAGGCAGCTTTGCGGTGACGTCCTTGAGCTGCTCGACCACCCACGAGGTCGCCTCGCCGAAGCCCGCCAGCGGCCCGGTGACAGGGCCGATCTTGCCGATGCGGAACACATCGGCCGCATAGGCGCGGCGCAGCACGGCGGGCGCCGCCACGAGCGCGGCGCCGGTCTTGAGCACATCGCGTCGAGTCCAAATAGAAGCCTTCGACATTTCGCGTCCCCCCTTTTGAGTACATTTATATTGCGTCTGGAACTTGACCAGACGATTTACACTAGCCGATTGCGAAGTCCACGCCGATGTCAGGCCCAGACTCCGTTTTTGCGAACGCCGCTAGAATTTCGCGCCCTCGGGATAAGGCATCGCCACGATCATCTTGGCGACGTGGTTGCTGCGGTTGACGATCTCGCGCACTTCCCCCGGCGCGATGGTGCAGGAATCCATCGCCCTCAGCACGATTTCCTCGCCGGAAGCGATCACGCTCAATTCGCCCTCGGTGACGACATAGACCTTCTCGAACGGGCTCGAATCCGGCCCCGCGCCCCCGCCGGGCAGATATTGCGAGAAGCCGACCCAACCATGCGTCGGCCCGCCGGGCTCGAAGCCCTGCAGGCGCAGGCCGACGACGCCGCGATGATTGGGCGCTTCATAGGATTTGGCGTCCGCAAAGCGTTTGACGTGCATCCCGTCTCCTCACAAATAATCGTTGTCGCCCGACAAGCCGGCGAACGCCTTGCGCAATTGGCGATAGCGCCGCGCGCCATAGAGCAGCGTATCTTGTCCGCTGCGATGCGAGCAGGCGACGACGTCGCCGAAGAACACCGTATGCGTCGATTGATCCGACAACTCGCCGACCCGGCAGTCGAACGCCGCCGCCGCCCCTTCCAAAATCGGCGCACCGGTCTCCAACCGCCCCCAGACGCCGACCCGGAACCTTTCGGCCGACCCCATTTTCATTGCAAAGGCCGTCGCCACCGGGTCTTGACCCTCGGCCAGCACATTGACGCCGAACAGTCCCGAAGCGCGCAGTTTCTCATGCGTGAGGCCGGTCTTGTTGAGGCACACCAGCAAACGCGGCGGGTCCGCGCTCACGGAGGCGACGGCGGTGGCGGTGAGGCCAAAACGCTCGCCGTCCCATTCCGTCGTCACCACGCAAACCGACGACACATGATGCGCCATCGCCGCGATATAGTCGTTGGGCGTCAAATGACGCCCGTGCCGGGATCGACGCCCAGCAGCACGCGCCCATAAATCTCCGCGCCCGCGTCATGCAGTAGGAAGCCGTGCATGGAGGTCGCCTGAAGGTTGCGGAAGTTGAGTTGGATCGCGCTCTTCAGCGACAATCCCGCCGCTCCGCCGATGGTCAGCAACTTCTGCACGGCGTCGCGGCAGAGGCGCGGCACGGCGGTGATGTCCATCCGAATCCGACCGCGTAATTCCATCGGCATTTTCTCGCCCCGCCGCGCAAAGTCGTCCACGTCGTCGGCGCAGCGGTAGAAGATCAGCTCGGCCGTATGGATCATCGAAGCCGCCTCGCCGAGCGCGATCTGCAGGGCGCTCCACTCATGGGAGACATGCGAGGTGTACATCACTTTCTTGCCCGGCACGACCTTGACGAACTCGTCGAGCGAGCGCCGCGCCGCGCCCAGCGCCGAGGTGGCGATGAACATACCAAGCGCCGGTCCGGCCTGGCATTTGTGCACCGACGGCGTGTCGGCGCGCGCGAACGCGGCCGTCTGGTTTTCGAGGATCGCCGGCAGGGAGACGAAACGATGCGCGGGAACATGCACGCCCTCGCATTTCACGGAGTTGGAGCCCGTGCCCTGCAAGCCCATCACATGCCAATCGTCGAGCCGCTGCACTTCGGACACTGGCACCGCGAAATCGCCGGCGTCGATGGCTTCGCCCGCCTCGTTGAACACCTCCGCGCCCAGCAGCAGCCAGTGGGCATGCGCGTTGCCCGAGGCGAAAGGCCAGAAGCCGGTCAGCGTGTAGCCGCCGTCCTTTCCACGCACCGCCCGCCCGCGCGGGCCGATCACCGCCGCCACGGCCTGGACGTCGCCGGTCGAGTAAATCTCCTCCTGCGCCGCTTCGCTCATGTTGCCGATGATGTAGTCATGCGCGTGATAGATGCCCAGGACCCAACCCGTCGCCGCGCAGCCGCGCGAGACGGCGGCGACCGCATCGACATGCGCGCGCATCGAAAGCTCCGAGCCGCCCCATTTGCGGGCGCGGAACAAGCCGAGCAGGCCGGTTTCATTGAGACGGCGGATATTCTCGGCGGGAACCTGCCGCGCCTTCTCGGTCTCAAATTCGCGCGCGGCGAACTCGGGGATCAGGCTCTCGGCGACGGCCTTAACTTCGGACTCGCGAATCTGCCGGCCAACGTGCATGTTCATGATCGTCCTCCCGCACGGCGCTCATCGGCGCCTCCGAACTTGAACGTCATTCGCTTTCGAGCGAAAGTCAAGCGTCTTCGCCGTGAACTCGATTTCGAGCGATCCTCGATCTTGACGCCGCCGCGATTACTGCCCATTCCTGGGCGCGGAGGCCAGGATTGAACACGACCACGAAACCCGCCAAGGGTCGAGTCGCGCTACGGCAGGAGCGCAATCGCGAGGCGCTCGTGCAGGCGGGTTATCGCGTCATGTCCGAAAAGGGCGTAGACGCCGCCACGATGCAGGAGATCGCCGAACTCGCCGACGTCGGCGCGGGCACGGTCTACAGCTATTTTCGCTCCAAGGAGGAACTGGCCGTCTCCGTGATGGAGCGCGTCATGCGCAATCTCGCGTTGCGCATCGAAAACGTCACCGACACGTTCGCCGATCCGGCGCAGGTCTATGCGTTCGGCGTGCGTTGCGTGATGGAGGCGGCGACCGGCGATCTCAGATGGAAGCAATTGCTGAACCGCCCCGAGGTGATCGCCGACGCGATGTTTCGCTGCATGGGTCCGTTCGCGATTCGCGACCTGCGCAACGCCACCAAGGCGGGGCGACTGCGCGTCGCCAACGCCGAATTGACCTGGAAAATGGCGACCTACGCCATCATCGGCGTCAGCCTGGCGGTCACTCAGGGCGCCCTGCCTCTTTCGGTGATCGACGAGACCGTAGTTCAGCTTATGAGCATGACGGGCGTTGGGGAAGCGGAGGCGAGGGAACTCGCCAACCGTCTACGCCCCGCGCTTCCGCCCGAATGAGGGGCGCTTCAACCGAGGTTGAGTTCCTTGAAAAAATCATTGCCCTTGTTGTCGATGACGATGAAGGCGGGAAAATTCTCAACCTCGATGCGCCACACCGCCTCCATCCCGAGTTCGGGATATTCGAGCACCTCGACCTTTCTGATGCAGTCCTGCGCTAGCAGCGCAGCAGGCCCGCCGATCGAGCCTAGATAGAACCCGCCGTGCTCGCCGCAGGCCTGGCGCACCTGCGGGCTGCGGTTGCCCTTGGCGAGCATCACCAGCGACCCGCCCGCCGCCTGAAACTGATCGACATAGGAATCCATGCGCCCCGCCGTCGTCGGCCCGAATGAACCCGACGCATAGCCCACAGGCGTCTTGGCGGGACCGGCGTAATAGACGGGATGGTTCTTCATGTATTCGGGCATCGGCTCGCCGCGATCCAGCCGCTCGCGAATCTTGGCGTGCGCCGCGTCGCGCGCGACGATCATCGGACCCGACAACGAGACGCGGGTACGGATCGGATATTTGCTGAGTTCAGCTAAGACCTCCTTCATCGGTCGGTTGAGGTCGATGCGCACCACCTCGCCGCCGAGTTTCGACTCGTCGATATGCGGTAGGAAGCGCGCGGGATCATGCTCCAACTCTTCCAGAAACACGCCTTCGCGGGTGATCTTCGCCTTCGCCTGACGATCTGCCGAGCAGGAGACGCCGAGCCCAATGGGCAGCGACGCGCCGTGTCGCGGCAGACGGATCACGCGCACGTCGTGGCAGAAATATTTGCCGCCGAATTGCGCGCCGACGCCCAGTTGCTGCGTCAGCTTGTGAATCTCGCTCTCCATCTCCAAATCGCGAAACGCGCGGCCGTCGCGCTCGCCGTGCGTCGGCAGCGAGTCAAGATAACGGGTCGAAGCGAGTTTAACCGTCTTTAGACAAAATTCCGCGCTCGTGCCGCCAATCACGATGGCCAGATGATAGGGCGGGCAGGCCGCCGTGCCGAGCGTCAAAATCTTCTCTTTGATAAATGCGATCAATCGGTCGTGTGTGAGGATCGAGGGCGTCGCCTGATAGAAGAAAGTCTTGTTGGCGGAGCCGCCGCCCTTGGCGACGAACAGGAACTCGTATTCGTCCTCGCCTTCGGCATAAATCTCGACCTGCGCCGGCGCATTGTCGCCGGTGTTCATTTCCTCAAACATCGTCAGCGCCGCGAGCTGGCTGTAACGCAGGTTCTTTTTCAGATAAGCGTCCTTGACGCCTTGCACGAGCGACGCCTCGTCGTCGCCTTGCGTGAACACCAACCGGCCTTTCTTGCCCATAACGATGGCCGTGCCGGTGTCCTGACACATCGGCAGCACGCCGCCCGCCGCAATATTTGCGTTCTTCATCAGATCATAGGCGACGAACCGGTCGTTGTCGGTCGCCTCGGGGTCTTGGAGAATTTGCGCCAGTTGCACGAGATGGCCGGGGCGCAGCAGATGGTTGATGTCGATCATCGCCGCTTCCGACAACGCGCGGATCGCCGCTTGCTCGACCACGAGAAACTCCGCGCCCATCGCTTTCTCGACACGAACACCCTCAGACGTGATCCGACGATAGGGCGTCGCATCGGGGCCGAAATGGAACAGACCGCTCATCTCATCAACCTTTCGTCGCCGCGATGGCGTCGTCTATGGCCAGCGTCCGCCTCGCCATCTGCGCGTGCAGCAATTCGACCATCTTGCCGTCGATTTGCAAAACACCCTTGCTCGCATTTTCCGGCAGATCGAAGGCGGCCAGAATGGCGCGGGCCTGAGCGACCTCCACCGGGGTCGGCGCGAAGATTTCGTTGCAAATATCGACCTGGGCGGGATGAATCAGCGTCTTGCCGTCGAAGCCGAATTCCAGTCCCTGCCTGCATTCGGCGGCGAAGCCCGCCAGATCCTTGATGTCGTTATAAACCCCGTCAATCACGTCGCAGCCATGCGCGCGCGCGGCGGCTACGCAGGTGGCCAGCCACGGCGTAAAGGCCGCCCGGCCGGCAGCGAAGCGCGCGCGCGTCTCCTTGGCGAAATCGTTGAGCCCCAGCACCAGCGCCACCAGCCGCGAGGCCGGATCGGCGGCGATGGAGGCTATCGAGGCCGCATTCAACATGGCGTGCGGGGTCTCCATCATCGCCCAGAGCCGGGTCTTTTCGGGTGCGGCGCGCAGTATGCGGGCGGCGTGCATCACCGTGCCGGGGCCATCGACCTTGGGCAGCAGCACGCCGTCTGGCCCTGCGGCGGCGGCGGCTTCCAGGTCCGCTTCGCCCCAGGGGGTGTGGACCCCGTTGACGCGAATCAGCATCTCGCGCCCGCCAAACCCGCCAGCCTTCAAGGTTTCTACAATACGATCGCGCGCTTCCAGTTTGGCCTCGGGCGCGACGGAATCCTCAAGATCGAGGATGATCGCATCAGCGGGCAACTCGCGCGCCTTCGCGAGAGCCTTCGGGTTCGACCCTGGGATATAGAGAACGCTGCGACGGGGGCGAGCGACCATGACAATCTCCTGACGTTCCCGAAGCATAAATATTGCGGCGCGTTATCGCTAGGGGCGCGCGGGCCGCGCGCCTGCAACTTTGGCCGGGGGCTTTCCGATTTGACAGGCTGGCCGCTAGATGGTCCAGCCGCTCACCATTCCCAGGAGAAGCTATGTCTGAACGTCGGGCCGCTTTTTTTGATCGCGACGGCGTCCTGAACGTCGACTTCGGATATGTATCCGAACCGGCTCGACTGGTATGGCGAGCGACTGCTGTGGAAGCTGTCAAGCTATTGAATGAACGAGGTATTTTGGTCTTCGTGGTCACAAACCAGTCAGGCGTCGCCCGCGGGCTCTTCGATGAGGATGACGTGCGCGTCTTTCATGCCCACATGCAGGCGGGCCTGGCCCGCGCTGGAGCACACGTGGACGATTTCCGCTATTGCCCGCATCATCCTGAAGGAATCGTGGCCGCCTTTCGTCGGGAGTGCGAGTGTCGCAAGCCGGCGGGAGGTATGATTCGTGATCTGCTGCGCGAGTACGTCTTAGACCCCAACATGTGCCATTTGTTCGGCGACAAAGCCAGCGATCTCGAAGCGGCTGCTTCGGAAGGGGTTGCCGGGACGATCGTGAAAGCTGACGATCGGCTGGTTGATCTCGTGCGCAGAACGTTCGTTAAATGATTGCGTCTGAGAAGCCCGGATTGGGAACTGAATATGCGGCTTCGCATTGGACTGGTGCATCGGTCGAATTAATTCCCAGCGAAGGAGCATTCTGAGCCCGCCTGCAAAGTTCAAGTGCAGGGGATCGCCCCTGAAAACAGCCCAAATTGCGTCCCGAGTCGACGCAGCGCCTTTGGCGAGAGAGAATAGATGATTGCAGGCCGCGCGGAGACGCCTAGAATTTTTAGTCGGCGTCGAGACGCCGCAAGATGGTGACAACAATAGCAGCGACTTGGGCGATTTCGGGGCTGGTGACAGCGGGAATTGTTATCAGGCCAGGGAACTGGCCCGAGGCGACGTGGGCAGTGGCGGGGGCAGTCGCGCTCGTCATCTTCGGGTTGATTCCACCTGCAGCGGCGGCGGCGGGGATCGTCAAGGGCCTCGACGTTTATTTATTCCTGACCGGAATGATGCTGCTCGCGGAAGTGGCACGGCGCGAGAGCCTGTTCGACTGGCTCGCCACACTCGCGACCTCGGCCTCGAAAGGCTCCCCCATTCGGCTGTTTACGCTGATCTATGGCGTAGGAATCCTCGTCACGGCGTTTCTGTCCAACGACGCGACCGCGGTAGTGTTGACGCCCGCCGTTTTTGCCGCGACCGCCGCCGCGAAAGTCAAGGACCCGGTTCCCTATGTTCTGATCTGCGCCTTCGTCGCCAATGCCGCTTCCTTTGTGCTGCCGATCTCCAATCCCGCCAATCTCGTAGTGTTCGGAGGCGGTCACATGCCGCCGCTCGGCGGCTGGATCGAGCAATTT
>Ga0209698_10001618_pt1 | contig 25914 bp, 25 predicted proteins | sample LitLauG_LLR_2012_FD_187203 | JGI IMG/M metagenome (GOLD analysis project Ga0209698, IMG submission 187203) | Freshwater sediment microbial communities from Pennsylvania, USA - Little Laurel Run_MetaG_LLR_2012 (SPAdes) (version 2) | ecosystem: Environmental > Aquatic > Freshwater > Creek >... | reverse complement strand
GTCGGCGGCGGCGACGTGGGCCCGGCGCTCATCGAGATAGCCGTCAGCGACTCGGCCTTTGCGCCGTGCCCATGTGCCTGAGCTATCGGCGTCGAGCCATGCCGGGCCGATGCGACGTTTGACCTGCTCGCCGCGGTAACGGAACTTCGCTTCGTAGTAGGCCTTGCCGCCCTGCACGCGAACGATGATCGCGGCGCTGGGTTCCTCTACCGACATGCCGGGCCTCCGGTGTGTCCGTGCCTCTCGGCGAGTGCAATCGCGCGAAGGCTTGCTTGTGGGCTGAGCCCATCCTACTGCCTAGGGTACCAGTTGGGTACCGCGCTATGCGCTGGGTACCAGTCTGGGTACCCAATGGGCAGAGAAGCAAGTTCTGATAAGGCTTCCGAGCTGACGCCGTCGGGCTAGTGCTATCGGTTCGGGCGTCTGCAATCGGGCTCATAACCCGAAGGTCGCGGGTTCGAATCCCGCCCCCGCTACTTCAGAGAAGGCCCGGACCCCGGGCCTTCTCGCGTTAACTGCCCTGTAGTGTTGTGCCGGATGAGCGGCACAACGACAGAGGAGCTTCGGGCACTCCAGGAACCGTTGAAGCAGCGCTACCGTGACGACCCTGGGACCGCCGTCGTCACGCTCAGGGCAGACGGCACCCTGGATGACGGGGTGGCGTGCACTGTGGACACGGGACGAGCGCTCGTGCAGGCGGGCCTCCATCCGGCGACCGGTGGCAGCGGGCTGTTGGCCTGCTCGGGGGACATGCTCCTGCAGGCTCTGGTCGCGTGTGCCGGGGTCACGATGCGCGCGGTCGCGACGTCTCTGGGCCTCACCGTCAGCGGCTCGGTCCACGCCGAGGGTGACCTCGACTTTCGCGGAACCCTCTCGGTTGACAAGCAGGCTCCGGTCGGATTCACCTCGATCCGACTGAACTTCGCGCTGGAGTCCGAGGCGGATGAAGAGCAGCTGGCGACCCTGCTGCGTCTGACCGAGCGCTACTGCGTTGTGTTCCAGACGCTCGCCGGTTCGCCTGCGCTCTCGGTGACACGGGCGCCGGCTGCCTGAATACCAGCACTCGTGGCTTTCGCGTGAGACGAGGGTCCCCGTGAGCGGCGAATCGGGCCCCGGGAGATAGGGCCGTTCGCTCCTGTGGGGTGGTTCGCTGGACGCAATCACGTCGAGACTCCCACTCAGGTGCGAACTCCTCAACTGCTCGCCCCTTCTCATCAAGACCGCGTGGGTGATCGGCTAGCCAGGCCTTCGCGGCGGTGATGTCGCGGACTCGCAAACCTCGGGCCTTTCCCGGAAACCGATGACGGGGCGCGCAAGGCCGTGCTGGCATTCAACATGGCGCGCTCGTTAGTTCCAGTGGCAGTGGTCTCGCTGCCTTGATGCCGAGAGTAAGTCCTGCCTCAAGCCGGGAGGTCAGTGAGCCGTCGGCGCCTCAGTCGTGCTTTTCAATCTCGGTGCCCTTGCGCTGCAGCCAGCGCCCGAACACGAGCGCACCGATGATGGCGACCACCAGGATGGCGATTGCGAGGATCACACGAGCATCATGTCACAGTCGCCACAAGGCGGATAGACGGGATCTGACGCCGCAAGCTGAAGCCCCGTGACGCTGCTCGCGGCTCCGCAGCCGGCGCAGATCGATCGCTCCACCGTCGCGTGACCGCGTGGTTGGTGGTTCATCCCACAGCGGGTGGCCTGGACGTGGAGCGCTCGCGAGTTGCCGCGAGCGCTGCCTCGACAGCCTCGTAGACGTTTCCATGGATGTGCTCTTCGCCGACCTCGCCGATGACGCCATCCGCGGCGAGCAGCTCGCGTACCTGCGGCTTGATGCGCGCCAGCCACAGAGTGGCGTCGGATGCCTCGGTGAGCCGGAGGATCTCGCTGAGCTTCTCCGATCCTTGAGAGTCGATGAAGTCCACGCCCGCGAAATCGAGGACGACTGCATTGGGCGCCGGCTCTGATTCGGTTAGCTCACGGATGCGTTCTTCGAGCGCTTCGGCCGTGGCGAAGGAGAGCCCAAAGTCCAGGCGCAGGATGACCATCCCGTCGAACGTCTCGTCCTCGGGATGCCCGTCTGCATCGCGGAACACCTGAGTGCCCGGCTCGCGGCCGAGCAGCGGGATCTTCGGGGATGTGGCGACGTAGATGAGCCACACCAGCGAGAGAGCAACGCCTATGACGACGCCTGTCAGGACGCCGGCCGAGAGGACGCCGACGATCGCTGCGGCCGCGATCCAGAAGTCGACTTTCGCGACGCGGTGCAGGCGGCGGAGCTCTTTGATGTCGATCATCCCGAACACGACCGCGTCGATGATCAGGGCGGCCAGGACAGGCTTGGGGAGTTCGGAGAACAGCGGCGCGAGTATCAGCAGCGTGAGTAGCACGAGCGCCCCGGTCATGAGGGAGGCCACCGGTGTACGGGCTCCTGAGGACTCGTTCAGAGAACTGGCCGAGAGGCTCGTCGAGACGGGCATCCCCTGGAACGCTCCTGCGCCGACGTTTGCCATGCCCTGCGCAATGGACTCCTGGTTCACGTCGATCCGGTAGCGGTGCCGAGTCGCAAACGCGCGGGCGTCCCCGGCGGTCTGCGAGAACCCGATGAGCAGGAGCGCCGTCGCCGCTATCCCTATCGTCGCAGCGTTGGCCGTGAACACCGACGCGCCAGGGAGTGCCGGGGACGGCAGTCCGCTGGGCACTTCCCCCACGAGCGCGACCCCGTGGGTGCCCAGGTTCAATAGCGACGAGGCGAGCAGGCCTCCGACCACCAGCACCAGCGCCCCGGGGACCTTGGGCGCGATGAACCGGACGCCGAGTATCACGGCCAGGGATGCGAGTCCGACGAGCAGCGTCGTTGTGTGGATTTCGCCGAGCGTTCCAATCCACGAGCTGAGCTCGCGCCACGCGCTGTCCCCTTCGGACGATGTGCCTGTCAGCTTCGGCAGCTCGCCGATCACCACGTCGATCGCCGCGCCCGCCAGAAAGCCCGTGATTACGGCCTTTGAGAGAAACCGTGCGATCCACCCCAGGCGCAGCAGCGACATCAACAGGAACAGCACGCCGGTCACGAGCGTGATCGCGGCAACCAGCTCAGCGGCGTGCTCACCGCCGATTCCCGTTGCGAGCACCGCCCCTCCAGCGACAGCTGCGAGCGAGGAGCTCGGCCCCGTCGAGATCTGCCGTGAGGTGCAGAACAGCGGGTAGATCAGCGCGCCGGCCGCGGCGGCATAGAGGCCATTCTGGAGAGGGATTCCGGCGATGCCTGCGTAGCCGAGATTCTTTGGGACGATGAGCGCGGTCACCGCTATGCCCGCGGTCAGATCTCCGCGTAGGGAACTGCGAGAGTAGCTCGGCAGCCACCGAACGATCGGCACCCACTTCGCGAGTGACGAGGCGGATCGATCCGGCTCGTCAGGCACTAACCGGAACCCGCCTTTCCACGGGCCACCGGTCCGGACAAGGCGCGAGGCCAGCGCCCAGCTGGGGCTCGGTGCCCGTGTGGCTCATCGCACGACGATACAGCTACACCTGGCGCGGGTTCAGAAACCCCGGGCGGGTCTATCCTGGCGACCGCTTTCAGTTCGAAGCAGTCGTCACGATGCTCGCTTCGTTCACGGCCGCCGGGGAACGCAAGACGTTGCTTGTGGGCGTACTGGAGGGTCGGCCCACCCCCGGCGACCGCGAGCGGCAGCCTAACCGGAGGTATTGGGGGAATCAATACCCTGCGCGTGTTTGCGTATGGCAGCGGGGCCGTGGGTTTGTCAGCGCACATCGCCCCGTTTGACGTCGTGGCGAACCGAAAACTCGACAAAGGAGACGCCAGGATGTCCTTCGTGATCGCAGACAAGACGGTGCTCGTGACCGGGGCCAATCGCGGCCTCGGGCGGGCGCTGGTCGATGAGCTCTTGACGCGCGGCGCGAGCCGTGTCTACGCAGCCTCGCGGCGACCGCTGGCCCCCGAGGACCCGCTGGTTCGAATCCCGTCTACGCCATTCGAAGCAGCCCCGCAAACGAGGGGCGCTTGCGTGGGCGAAGCAGCCACGACGGCGCGGTTTTGTACCGTCCTGCCCACGTCGGCCGAGGCTGAGCCAGGGGGCGACGCTCTGCGCGGTCAACGCACAGCCACAAGAACGGAGCCAGATGGACGACATTCAGCTGATCAAGACCAGGACGCCGGAGTTCCGCGCGCTCCACGACCGGATCAAGGTCGCCACCCGGCTCTCCTCAAAGCTCAGTGCGTTCTTCATGGACGAACCCGAGTCGATCCAAGAGGCCTTCGAAGAGTTGATCGGTAAGGCCGTTGGCGACACCTTCAATCTCATCCCGCCGTTCTATACCGATTACGGACTGAACATCACTGTCGGTCGGGCCGTCTTCATCGGTTCTGGATGCGCGTTCACGGGCCACGCAACCATTGACATCGCAGACGGGGTCATGATCGCCCACAAGGTCAACCTGGTGACCGCCGGCCATCCCGTCGAGCCCGACAAGCGGAAGGCGTACATCACAGCCGCGCCGATCACCATCGGCACGAATGTGTGGATCGGAGCCGCCGCCACGATCTTGCCCGGCGTGCACATCGGGGCCGACTCCGTCGTCGCGGCTGGTGCAGTGGTGACGCGTGACGTCCCGCCGGCAACACTCGTAGCTGGCGTCCCAGCGACGGTTATCAGGCATCTGGAGCCGTACTCGGCGCCGGGTTAGCTCTCGCGAGGCGCTGCGGGCAAACGACCCAGGGTTCGCGCAGGACGGTGTGCACATAGGCAGGTACATCCTTGATCTGCACACTCGGCAAGCAGCCCGCCTGCTTCGGGCGGAGCGACGAATCTGATTTGCCCCAAAAGCGAGTCCCGAGCCTCGCCTGGCCCGCGACGGACGCGACGCTCGACCCGGATCGACGGCGCGCGGAGCACGGAGATCGGCGGCGCCGGGCGCGAGGGTGGCGGTGAGGCAGGTTGCGCGTGCGACTGAAGCGCGCTGCGCAATACTCCGCCGATGAAATCCGTCCCGGAGCCGGTTCGCCGTATCGCCGCGCGGGCACGCAGCCGGCCCAGCCCGGAGAGGCGGGCTCTCGGGAGGCACTTCGCCAAGGGGGGAGCGCCGGTGGTGCTGACAGACCGGTATGACGTTCGGTTCGTGCTGCACGAGTGGGAGCTCGACGCGGTCGATGAGCTGCTGAGCAAGGCGTTCTACAAGCCGGACTTCCTTGCGCTCGAGGCGCTGCTCTCTCCCGGCGACACGGCCGTTGATGTCGGAGCCAATGTGGGCACGCACTCGATCATGATGGGTCGCCGTGTCGGGGCCGGCGGTCGCGTGATCGCGTTCGAGCCCGTCCCGGCTACGGCGTGGGCGATGCGCGAGAACCTCGCGCTGAACCGGATCGAGAACGTGCAACTCGTGGAGGCCGCCGTCTCGGACAGCTGCGGGTCAATCGAGATGAACCTGTTCGACCCGCGCTACTCGGCGTGGAACTCCCGCGGGGCGCCCGTCATCGACGGGATCGCGCCCGTCGAGAAGGTCTCGGTGCGGGCCGAGACTCTCGACGAGATGCTGCGCACACTTGATGTGGAGCGCGTCAACTTCCTGAAGATCGACGTCGAGGGATACGAGATCGACGTCCTTAGGGGAGCCAGTGGGCTTCTGGGCAGCGGGGCCGTTGACCATCTCTGCTTCGAGATCTCACAGCTTCCGCTGCAGGCGAGCGGACACACGGCCAGAGAGGTCTTCGATCAGCTCGGATCGTTCGGCTACCTCTCCTACAGCTTCGATGAGGACACCGGTGGGTTTGTGGGGCCGTTCGAGGACAGTGACGACTTCTACGCGAACTTCTACGCGAGCCGCCAGGACCTGCGCTCGCTGCGGTAGCGCTCGGAGAAGCGCCCCGACCTCCCTGCGCTGGGACGCCCACCCGCCGACGCACGGCTGGTGGGGCGGTGAAGCCGGGACCTCCCCGTCGCTATCGTCGGCCGCATGGCCGTCCAACGCATGGATCACGTGGGCATCGTGGTCGACGACCTCGCTGCCGCGACGGCGTTCTTCGTCGAGCTCGGACTCGAGGTGCAGGTTGAGGGCGCGGTGGAGGGCGTTTGGGTGGACCGCGTCGTCGGGCTCGAGGGCGTCAGAGCGGACATCGCGATGATGCAGACCCCGGACGGCGACGGGCGGCTCGAGCTGGTGAAGTTTCACGCCCCGCCGGGCCGGGGCGGCGAGCAGCACGCACCGGCGAACGCCCCGGGGATCCGCCATCTCGCATTCGCCGTCGACGATATCGACGCCGTCGTCGCCGGCTTGGCAGCACACGGCGCGGAGCTCGTTGGCGAGGTGGAGCGCTATGGGGACAGCTACCGGCTCTGCTACGTCCGTGGCCCGGAGGGGATCATCGTCGAGCTTGCGCAGCAGCTAGGCCGCCCGAGCCATCCTCCGCCGCTCGACCGTGGGCCCGGGCCAGCGTAGTATCAGCCTTCTATGGACTCGGTTCGCCAGCCGAGCTTTTCGGAAGTGGCCGACGTCGCTTCGCGCGTGGCGGCGAACATCAGGCAGGCCATCAGGCTGCCGGAGCGCTCGCTCACCGAGCTTCTGGTGGCGGTGTTCGCGGGCGGGCACGCGCTCATCGAGGACTACCCGGGTGTCGGCAAGACGGCGCTCGCTCGCTCGCTCGCGGCGTCGCTCGACTGCGAGTGCTCGCGCATCCAGTGCACACCCGACATGCTGCCCTCGGACCTGGTCGGCACGAACGTCTACAGGCAGCACGACGGGACATTCGAGTTCCGCCCCGGCCCGGTGTTCGCGAACCTGGTGCTCGTCGATGAGATCAATCGTGCGTCCCCGAAGACGCAGGCCGGCCTGCTGGAGTGCATGCAGGAAGGGCGTGTGACGATCGACGGGGTGACCCATGAGCTCGCAAGGCCGTTTCTCGTCGTCGCCACACAGAACCCCGTCGAATACCACGGGACCTATCCGCTTCCCGAGGCGCAGCTGGACCGGTTCATGCTTCGCGTGACGCTCGGCTACCCGTCGGCAGCGGCGGAGGCGGCGATGCTCGCCGAGCACGCTCCGCGCGACAGGGTGCTCGACCTCGGCCCGGTGACGAGCGTGGCGGAGGTCCTCGCCGTGCAGAGCGCGGTTGCACAGGTCCACGCGAGCGATGCGCTGCGCGGCTACGTCGTCGCCCTGCTCGAGGAGACCCGCGCGGATCCCCGGACCGAGCTCGGCGCGAGTCCCCGGGCGGGACTGATGCTGCTGCGCGCAGCGATGGCACGGGCCGCCATCGACGGGCGAGATCACGTGCTTCCCGATGACGTGCAGGAGCTCGCGCAGGCCGTGCTCGCGCACCGGCTGCTGCTGATGCCCGCAGCGGGTGAGATGGAGCGCGCGGGCGTCGTGGACGACGCCGTCGCGAGGGTGCCTGCGCTGTGAGCCGCGCGCCGGCAGTCGCGGCGCTCGCACTCACGCTGTGCCTGCTCGCGGCCGCATTCGGCACGCCCGCGCTGTATGTGCCGGGGATCGCCCTCCTGCTGCTCGCCGCCGCGTCCGAGACCAGTGTTCGGATGTCGGCCTCGGGCGTTCGCCTGGCCCGCGAGCCGCTCGTAGCGACCGTGGAAGAGGGCACTCCGGTCCGCCTGGTGTCCACGGTGACAGGGCGGCGGCTGGCGCTGGGTGGTGGCCTGCTCTCGAGCGGCGCGGGCGCTGACGCCACTCCGCGGCGCTGGCTCGCGCAGGGACGCCTGCGGTTCACCGTCACGCCGCGGCGGCGCGGCAGCCACCACGTCGCGCCCTCGGCGCTGCGCCTGCGTGACCCGTTCGGCATCTGTGAGCGGACGGTGAACTCGCCCGCAACCGAGCTGCTGGTGCTGCCGCGGATCGACAGGAGCGCGCGGTCCTCGCTGGCGCGCATCACCGGCGTGGATGCCCGCGTGCCGAGGCGGGGGAGGGGCGCAGAGCCGGAGCTCGACGGCCTACAGCCGTATGAGCCCGGAGGGCCCGCCGCGCGGATCCATTGGCCAACGGCGGCCAGGACCGGCGAGCTGATGGAGCATCGCGTCGTCCCTGAGCAGGACGCCCTTCCACTGATCGTCCTTGACAGCAGGGCCTCTGCGGGCGAGGCCGCGCTCGACATGGCGGTCAGAGCGACTGCGTCGATCGCTCACGCGCTCGCACGCGGCGGAGGCTGCGCGGTCCTGCTACCGGGAGATCAGCACGCGCACCGGCTCGGGCCCGACCTCGCGGGCTGGCCCGCGCTCCACCGGAGACTGGCACTGCTTGGGCCAGGGCGGCCGGTGCATGGGTCTGCGGTCGCGCGGGCGCCGCTCGTGATCTGGGTGACGGCGCGAGCCGCGCCGCTGGACATGCCGCGCGCATCGAGCGCCGACTACCTGCTCTCCCCGTTCCCGGCGCCCCGCGCGCCCGTACTTGCCGAGATCGCGGGCTGCGCGGTCCAGGCCGCGGGGGGCACAGGAGCACGGAGGCGGGTGTGAGCGCCGCCGCGATCAGTGCCCGTGTGCGGCCGGTCTCGCGGTCTCGCGTTCCCGCCGTCCTGATCGCGCGCGCCGGCGTGTTCTTCGCCTTCGCGGCGTTTGCCGCCGTCGAGTACTCCTCGCTTCTCCTCCACCCGCCGGTGGTGCGCGCAGTCCTGATCGCCGCGATCGCGACGGCCACGGGCGCGCTCCTCGCCGCGAGCGACGTGGTCGGGGCGCCGCCGCGGGCCGCGATGGCGATGCGGGTCCTCATCCTCGCGGCGGCGCTCATCGGCGCCGTAGCGGCGGCGGGCGTGCCGGTGCACCTTTTGGTCCCGCGCCACTGGGGCACGCTCACACGGGACCTGCACGGTGGCTTCCGCGGGCTCTCGGCCGGTCTGTGGCCCTACATCGGTCCGTCGCTGTGGGCTCGCACGACGGTCCTCGTGGTGCTTGCGCCCTCCCTCACCGTAGCGGCGGCGCTCTATTTCTGGCCATCGCGCGCCGGTGCCGCTGAGCGTAGAGTGGCCGCGCTCGCGATCCTGCTGGCGCTCGTCGTGGCCGGCGCGGCGAACGCGCCGGCGGGCGCGTGGCGCGTCCAGGGGCTGCTGTTGCTGGCGCTCATCGCGGCGCTCCTGTGGCAGCCTTCGATCCGAGGCTCGGCGGGTGCCCGCGTGGGCGGATGGCTGCTCGCGTGCGCCGTTCCGGCGCTGGTGGCGGCGCCGCTGCTCGCGGGCGGCGAAGGCTGGTTTGCGAGGTCGAGCGCGACAGGGGCCCCGCAGAGCACGACGTTCCAGTGGGATCAGCTCTACGGCCCGATCACCTGGTCGCGCTCGCGCGCGAGCATGTTCGTTCTCTCGGACCCGCACCCGGGGCTGCTGCGCGTCACGTCGCTGGATCGCTTCGACGGGCTGCGGTTCCTGCGCTCGAGCGCCCCGCCGGGCAACCCTGCGCTGGACATACCGCGCGCCAACCCCGCGGTCAGCGGCGGCATCTGGGACCAGTACGCGACGGTTGCCGTGACCGGGCTGCGCTCGGAACTGCTCGTGAATGCCGGCGGCGTGTCGGAGTCCCTGACAGGGCTCGGCACGCCGCAGAGCGCCAGGCGCTCGGCCGACGGGACCCTCAGCGCCACGAGCACGCCGGCTCCCGGCGATCGTTACCGGCTCGTCTCCTACGACCCCACACCGCTGCCCCGGGAACTGAGGCGCGCACCAGCGTCCGTCCCCGGCGAGTACCGCCCATACGTGACCTTCGAGCTGCCGGGAGCGACGGCGACAGCGCTCACGCGGCCCGACCTCGGGGCCGACGCGAGCGCACCGCTGCCGCCGCAGGCGCTCGTCGGCGTGCCCGCATCGGGCGCCGCAACGCCGGCGGGCCGGCTCCTTGATGAGCGGATGGCGAGCTCGCCGTACGGGCCGATGTTCGCCCTCGCACGCGGCCTCGCGTCGGGACAGCGATCCAGCTACGACGTCGTGCGGCGGATGATTGGCTTCCTGCGCGCCCGCTACGCCTACGACGAACATCCGCCGCAGAGGAGGTTCCCTCTGGAGGCCTTCCTGTTCACCGATCGCCGTGGCTACTGCCAGCAGTTCTCAGGTGCGATGACGCTGATGCTGCGCATGGACGGAATCCCGGCGCGGGTCGGGGTCGGGTTCATCCCGACAGTGTTCGACGCGCTCAGGAGCGCCTGGATCGTCAGGGCCTTCGATGCCCACGCATGGGTCGAAGTCTTCTTCACCGGCATCGGCTGGGTCGCCTTTGACCCGACCCCGCCCGCGGTTGAAGGGAGTCTGTCCCCCTCGCTCGTCTCGAAGGCGGCGCTGCTCAGGGGAAGCGCCAGGTCCACGGCGCCCGGGACGGCCCGCCAGCGCCGCGCGGCCGCGCCGAGCACCGCGCAACGCGCCGGCTCGGGCGCCGTCCTGCGGGCGATCCTCGCGGCGCTGGCGGCGCTCGCGGCCGCCGTGCTTCTCCTGACTTGGGTGCGCGGCGCGCGCCGGCTGAGGCGCCTGATCGACGGCGATCACGGCGCGGCGGTCGCGGAGCTGCGGGATGCACTCGGGCGGACCGGCAGGGCCGTTGAGCCGTCGACCACGCTGGCGTCGATCGAAACGCAGCTCGGCGCGGCCCGCGCTGCCGGCTCGTATGTGCGGGCGTTACGCGACGCGCTCTACGCGCCCGGATCGGCGCTCGCCGCACGCGACGCGCGCGCATCCGCGCGGGCCCGCGCGGACGTGAGACGCGCGCTTGCCGCCGGCGGCGGCGTCTCGCTCGCCGTGAGGGCGTTCCTCGCGCTCCCTCCCGGCGTCTCGCGCCGCGCGAGGTGACCGCAAACACCGGCGATAACCCGCGACGCCCGTTGCGCTGTCGCGGAGCGGTGCCTATCCTCATGGCTGGCTGGCCGGCCAACGAGAGGATGCGGCTCATGACCGCGGACGAGGCAGGGCCGGCGCGCACGCGCCGGCCAGAGTTTGAGGCGGCGGTCGAGGAGGCCGAACGGCATTTCCTCGATGCGCGGGAAGCATGGCACGCCCAGCGCGGCGACATCACGCCGGCGCGGGAGCGGATGACGGGCCTGCCGAGCCACGCGCCGCAATCCCTCAAGGAGGCACTGCGACGGCATGAGCTGGCCCGCGACGCGTGGCTGAGCGAGCGCGACCGCGGGCTTGCCGAGCGCGATCACGGGCCCGGCAGCTAGACACGCCCGCTGCACGCCAGCACTTTCTTCCCGCATCCGTACGGGCCCCACACAACCAACAGGTTGTAAACTGGAGTGGCGGTGCAGCGGCGCCGCGGGGTTTGGTTCGACCGACGAGCCGCAACACGAGGGGATGGAATGAAGCGCACGAAGCTTCCGAGCCCGATTCCCGTCGACCTCGCCGAGCTGGTCGCCGCGAGGCTCCGCGTCATCGGAGACCCCAACCGGATCCGGATACTGGACCTGCTGCGCGAGGACGAGCTCACGGTCTCGGAGATCACCGAGCGGCTCGGGATGAGCCAGCAGAACACCTCCAAGCACCTCGGCATGCTGCTCGGGGCGGGAATCGTCGCCCGGCGCAAGGAGCGCAACAGCTCGATCTACTCGATCGCCGACCCCGGCGTATACGACCTCTGCGAGCAGGTGTGTGGGGGGCTGCAGCTGCAGCTCGCCGAGCTCACCGCGCTCGTCGAGGGTGCCGGCTGATCTTGACCCGCGCGGGCGTAGTCGGCTCTACATCAGTTCGCGCAGCGCGCAAGTGACCACGAGTTCAGCCGTTTAGCCCGCCCCGTGCCTCTTCACGGCCTCCGGCCAACCTCACGGCGGCGGTCGCGTTAACCATTCGAAGGGCTGCACGCGACGCCCTCATACCCTCTTGTACCGAGAGGCGTCGCGGGCCGTCCCATCAAAAGGAGAGGAAGGGTGAAAAAGGGACTCGTCGCCCGAGCAGGACGGCGTGTGCTCTTGGACGCCCAAATTACGAGGGACAAGGAGCAGTGCAAATGCAACGTTTCAAGATCATCGGTCTCGCCGCAGTCGCCGTGATGGCGATGAGCGCGATACTCGCCAGCAGCGCGTCGGCTGTCAATGTTGTTCTCCGCGACCCCGCCGGGATCATCCCCGCGGGCACCGTGACCACCGCCGAAAGCACGAACCTCACCACTGTCACGGCCGCGGGCAACCTGGAATGTGAACACAATGTCCTGCCGGCCACGCTGTCGAACAACAACGCGGCCAAAGTGACCGCGAGCGCGAAAGAAGAGCTCTCGTTCGGCAGCTACCTCGGGATCGAAGGCGCCTGCAAAACGTCGGCCGCAGGTCCCGCGGTGATCGAAACGAACGACTTCCCCTGGCCCGTTGAATACAAATACAGCGGCACCCTGAAAACTGGTGAGGTCTTCGTCAAGGGCAACCCGCTCGGAACGAAAAAAGTCGAATTCACCTCGACATTCCTTGCGCTCGAAGGTCCGAAAAACAAATGCACCTTCACCGCAAGCAAGATCCTGAGCAAGTTCCCCGCCGGCCCCGCTGGGAAACCAGTGCCGCTGGTGTTCACTACCACCAACCAGATATTCAAGCTCAACAAAAAAGCACCGGGTACGGCAGCCATCTGCCCGCCGGAAGGAAAACTCAGTGGTGAATGGACCGCGAGCGACGCGAACGGCGTCATCTCGGTCGAACTGTAGCCAAGCACCGATGAGTTGATCACCGTGGGCGGGGTGTGATGCGCTGACCGCCCGGGTGACTCTCAGGGGCCGGCCCTCCGGGGCCGGCCCCGAGTCGTTGACGGCGCCTCCTGGGCCCGCCGTGGATAGCCTTCCCGGGGCATGGCGGTGATCGGATATCTCTTCGCCGCGATCCCGGTTTCGGACCTGGATCGTGCGGCAGCCTGGTATGAGCGCTTCGCCGGGCGCGAGGCCGATCTCGTCCCCAACGAGCGCGAGCTGGCCTGGAGGATGAGCGAGACCGGCTGGGTCTGCCTGATCCTCGACGCCGAGCACGCGGGCTCGGCCAGGCACACGATCCTCGTCGACGACCTCGACGAGTTCCTCGCGGCGCTCGGCGAGCGCGGCATCGCGAGCGAACCGGTCGAGCAGCTCGGCGGCGGCGCGAGGCGAGCGATCGCGGTGGATCCCGACGGAAACCGCATGAGCGTCGGGCAACCCTGACCCGATCGGACGGGGTAGTTCTCCGCACGGCGGTCGTGGAGGGCCGCGGATGAGCCGGCCGGCACCATCGTTGAAGCTCGTCTCGCATGGGGGAATACGACTACGACTGGCTCGTGATCGGGTCCGGCTTCGGCGGGAGCGTGTCGGCGCTTCGCCTTGCGCAGAAGGGCTACTCGGTGGCCGTGCTCGAGTGCGGCAGGCGGTACGGCGACAGCGACCTCGCGCGCTCGGCATGGGACCTGCGCCGCTACTACTGGTGGCCTCGCCTCGGCCTGCGCGGCACGCTGCGGATGACGCTGTTCAGGGACATGGCGATCCTGAGCGGATCCGGTGTCGGCGGAGGCAGCCTCGTCTACAGCGCGGTTCACTACCGCCCGCCGGACAGCTTCTTCGACGACCCGCAGTGGGCCGGGCTCGAGGACTGGCGGGGCGAGCTCGCCCCGCACTACGACGAGGTCGAAAGGATGCTCGGCATCTCAGACCAGCGGCATGAGAGCGCCGCCGATCAGCTGCTGTCCGAGATCGCGCGCGAGGACGGCTACGGCGACACGTACCGCCCGTCCCGCGTCGCGGTCTTCCAGGGCGAGCCGGGCAGGCTCGTCCCCGACCCCTACTTCGGCGGCGAGGGCCCCGAGCGGCGAGGCTGCAGGTCCTCCGGCGCCTGCATGATCGGCTGCCGCAACAACGCAAAGAACGTGCTCACGAAGAACTACCTGTGGTTCGCCGAGCGCCTCGGCGTCGACATCCTGCCCGAACGGATGGTGATCGACGTCCGGCCGCTCGGGCGCGGCGACGGCTCCGACGGCTACGGCGTGAGCACCGAGCGGCCCGGCGGGCTGCTGCGAAGCGACCGGCGCGTGCTGAGCGCCCGCGGCGTCGTCGTCGCGGCCGGCCCGCTGGGCACCAACTCGCTGCTCCAGCGATGCAGGCTCGATGGCTCGCTGCCGCGGCTCTCGCCGCGACTCGGCCACCTCGTCAGAACCAACTCCGAGTCGCTCGTCGCGGTCACCGGCCCGCGCGGCGGTCCTGACTTCTCGCGCAGCGTCGCGATCAGCTCGAGCGTCCACCCGAGCCCCGGCACCCACGCCGAGCCGGTGATCTACGGCCGCGGCGGCGACGGCGTGGGGATGCTCTTCACGCTCCCCAACGAGGGTGGGGGCGGCCTGCGTTTCCTGCGGAAGTGCGCGAGGCACCCGATCGACGCGCTGCGGACCCTGAATCCCGCGGGCTGGTCACGGCGCAGCGTGATACTCCTCGTGATGGAGGCGATCGACAGCTCGATAACCCTGGCTCCGGCGGGCAGGATGCCCGACGGCTCGGTGGTTCTCGCGACCCACCCCGACCCCGCGAAGCCCAAGCCCGCACCGATCCCGGCCGCCTACGCGCTGGCGCGGCGGCTCGCCGGGAAGATCGGCGGCACCGTGCAGGGGTCGATCTTCGAGTCGGTGCTGGGAATCCCCGGGAGCGCCCACATCCTCGGCGGCGCCGTGATCGGGGCCGACCGCGAGCACGGCGTGATCGACAGCTCGGGCCGGGTGTTCGGCTACGAGCAGCTGCTGGTCTGCGACGGCTCCGCGGTGCCCGCGAACCTCGGCGTGAACCCGTCGCTGACGATCGCAGCCCTTGCCGAGCACGCGATCAGCCGCGTGCCTGCGCGTCCCGCGGGCGCCCCGCCGGCGCGCGGCGGAGCCGCGAGGTGAGCTGGGCGGGACGCCTGCGGCCGGCCGCGCTCGCGGCGGCGGCGCTGCTCGCCGGCTGTGGCAGCTCGACCACGACCGTGACCGTCCAGGGCCCCGCCGCGACGGTGAGGAGCGCCACCATGCAGAAGACGACCCCGACGGCGCCGGTGCCGACGTCCGCGTCCGCGCCGCCGACGAGCTTCGTCGCCGAGCCGAGCTTCCAGAGCCCGTCGGGCAATATCGGATGCATGATCATCAGCGGCACGGCTCGCTGCGACATCGTGCACCACACCTGGGCGCTCCCGCCGCGGCCCGCGAGCTGCCCGCCGATCGTCGACTTCGGGCAGGGCCTGATCGTCGAAGGGACATCGCGGGCGCGGATCGTCTGCGCGGGAGACACCGCGAGGAACCCGGCGGCGCCGAAGCTGGGATACGGCACGGCCTCGCGGGTCGAAGGCTTCGTCTGCGTGAGCCGCAGCGACGGCATGAGGTGCACCGACCGCGTGAGCGGGCACGGCTTCTTCCTCAGCATCCAGAGTTACCTGCTGTTCTGAGGTCCGACGCGGTCGCGATCGTGGCCGCTCCCGTCGGCGACGGGGCGCTAAGTTGTGCCGAGGAGATCCGCGGCCGAGGGAGCGCTGGCCACGCAGGCCACCGCGCCCAGGCCCACGACAAGAGGAGGCGGGGTTGTGAGCACGCTGACCGATGTTCAGCGCGAGGTTCTGGCGGCCGTCTGCGACACGGTCGTCCCAGCGCTCCAGGAGGAGGGCGACGGCGATGGCTTCTTCGCCCGCAGCGCCAGCGACGTCGGCGCACCCGTCGCCGTCGAACAACTGCTGCTCGGGATGCCCGCGGACCAGCTGGCTGGCCTCTGCGAACTGCTCGACGTGCTCGCCGAACAGGGCTACCTCGGCGCCTCGCGCCGCTCCCGCGAGCAGATCCTGCGCAACATCTCGCTGATGGGACCCGCCGCGGCGGCCGGTGTTGCGGCGCTCGGCGGCCTCGCGCTGTTCTTCGCCTACGGCCTCCCGGACGAGCGCGGCCAGAACCCCAACTGGCAGCGTTTCGGTTACCCCGGCCCGCTGAGCGCACCTCCCCAGACCACGAGGACGATCGAGCCGCTACAGGTCGAGGGCGACACGGTGCTCGAGGCCGATGTGTGCATCGTCGGCTCGGGGGCAGGCGGAGGCGTGATGGCCGGCGTGCTCGCAGGGCGCGGTCTCAGGGTCGTGGTGCTCGAGGCGGGCGGCTACTTCGACGAGAGCGACTTCACGCAACTGGAGCTGCCCGCCTACCAGAACCTCTTCTGGCGCGGTGGCCCGACACCGACCGCGGACATGAACGTCTCGCTGCAGGCGGGCTCGTGCCTCGGCGGCGGAACGGTCATCAACTGGACGAACTCGCTGCGGACGACCCCGTGGGTTCGCGAGCAGTGGGAGAAGGAGTTCGGGCTGCAGGGACTCGCCGGCCCCGACTTCGACGCGCACATCGACGCGGTCTGGGAGCGGCTCGGCGTCAACGACCGCTGCTCCGAGCTGAACGGCCCGCAGCAGCGCATGAAGGCCGGTGCCGACGCGCTCGGCTGGAGCTTCGCCACCGCACACCGCAACACGGACCCCGCCACGTACTCCTTCGAGACCGCCGGCTACATGGGCTTCGGCGACCAGAGTGGCTCCAAGCAGTCCACGACGAAGACCTACCTGCAGGACGCATACGACCGCGGCGCCGTGATCCTCACGCGCTGCACGGCGCAGCGCGTCCTGCACGACGGGGGCACCGCCAGCGGCGTGCAGGCCGTGTGGGCGGATCCCGAGTCGGGCCGGTCGGCGAGCGTCACCGTGCACGCGCCGCAGGTCGTCGTGGCGTGCGGCTCGCTCGAGTCGCCCGCGCTGCTGCTCCGCTCAGGGATCGGCGGTCCGGCCGCCGGCGACTACCTGCGCCTGCACCCCTGCACCGCCGTGTTCGGCTACTACGGCGAGGATCTGCAGGCGTGGCGCGGAGCTCCCCACGCGGGGCTGGTCCACGAGTTCGAGAATGTGCAGGACGGCCACGGCTTCCTGATCGAGGGCGCGCAGTACACGACCGGGGTCGCGGCGTCCGCCGTCCCGTTCACCGACGGCCCCGGCCACAAGCGGATGATGGCGCGCTTTGACCGCGGCGCATCGTTCATCGGCCTGCTGCGCGACCGCGGGCACGGCCGCATCACGCTGGACGAGAACGGCCAGGGGGTGCCCTGGTACTCACTCACCGACGAGCTCGACGTGGCCGTCACGCACCGCAGCATCGAGGCCCAGGTGCGCCTGCACGTGGCGGCCGGCGCTCAGCAGGTGATCGCGCTCGCGGCGGGAGCCCCGACCTGGCGGGACGGCGACGACGTCGATGCCTTCCTCACCCGCATCAAACGGATCCCCCTGCGCGCGGGCGGCTGGAGGCTGTTCTCCGCGCACCAGATGGGCACATGCCGGATGGGCACGGACCCCGCGACGAGCGTCGCCGACACGTGGGGGCAGCTGCACGACACGAAGGGCGTCTGGGTGGGCGACGCGAGTGCGTTCCCCACCTCATCGGGTACCAACCCGATGATCACGAACATGGCGCTCGCGCATCGCAACGCCGACGCGGTTGCGGCGGCGGCACAGAAGACGGTCGCCGCGTCCGCGCCGGCCTAGAGCAACCACACCTACAGGGAGGATCCCAATGGCCAGTGCAACCGAGCAGAACATCCAGGTGCGCGACAGGATCTACATCGGCGGTGAGTGGATCCCCTCGACCGGCAGCGGCGTGCTCGAGGTCATCAACTCGACCACCGAGGAGGTCATGGGCTCGATCCCGGACGGCACAGCCGAGGACGTCGACCGCGCCGTCGAGGCGGCACGCGCGGCGTTCGAGAGCTGGTCGCAGACCTCGATCGGGGAGCGCGCGGAGCTGATCGGCGCAATCGCGGCAGCGCTCGGCGCGCGCATCGAGGAGATCGCCGCGCTGATCGCGCAGGAGGTCGGCATGCCGGTGAAGCTCGCCGGCATGATCCAGGCCGGCCTGCCGACGATGGACTTCGGCTCGCTGCCCGCGCTGATGGCCGAGATGGAGTGGGAGCAGGAGATCGGCAACTCGCTGATCGTGCGCGAGCCCGTCGGGGTCGTCGGCGCGATCACGCCATGGAACTATCCGCTGCACCAGGTCGCCGCGAAGGTCGGGGCGGCTCTGGCCGCCGGCTGCACCGTGATCGTGAAGCCGTCGGAGGTCGCGCCGCTGAGCGCGTTCCTGCTGGCGGAGATCATCGACGAGGTCGGGGTGCCTGCCGGCGTCTTCAACCTCGTCACCGGTGTCGGCCCGGTCGTCGGCGAGGCGATGTCATCGCACCCCGGGATCGACATGATCTCGTTCACCGGATCGACCGCAGCGGGACGCCGTGTGAGCGCAGCCGCGGCGGGGACCGTCAAGCGAGTCGCACTCGAGCTCGGCGGGAAGTCGCCGAACGTGATCCTCGATGACGCGGACCTGCAGGCGGCCGTGACGGACGGCGTCGCCAAGTGCTTCCTGAACTCGGGGCAGACATGCAGCGCGCTGACCCGCATGCTGGTACCGCGCGAGCGCCTCGCGGAGGCCGAGCAGATCGCGGCCGCCGTCGCGGCTCACTTCAAGCCCGGCGACCCGTTCGACGCGGAGAGTACGCTCGGCCCGCTCGTCTCGGACACCCAGCGCGAGCGCGTGCGCGGCTACATCAACAAGGGCGTGCAGGAGGGCGCGAAGCTCGTCGTCGGAGGCGCGGAGGCGCCTGAGGGCCTCGAGCGCGGCTACTTCGTTCAGCCGACGGTGTTCTCCGAGGTCACGACAGATATGACCATCGCACAGGAGGAGATCTTCGGTCCGGTCCTGTCGATCATGCCCTATGACGACGAGGAGGACGCCGTCCGCATCGCGAACGACACCGACTACGGTCTCGCCGGCGGCGTGTGGTCAGGCGACGAGGAGCGCGCGAAGCGTGTCGCGCGCCGCATCCGCACCGGCCAGGTCGAGATCAACGGCGGCGCGTTCAATCCGCTCGCACCGTTCGGCGGCTACAAGCAGTCCGGTCACGGGCGCGAGCTCGGACCGTTCGGCATCGAGGAGTTCCTGCAGGTCAAGTCGATGCAGCTGTAGGGATCAGCAGGCGGCGGCGCTCACCCTGCGGGGGTCGGCGCCGCCTGCGCGATCATCGCGCCGACCCAGTCGTCGAGCTCCTGCCAGCGGTCATACAGCCAGGCGATCTTCTCCTCGCGGCCCGCCGGCACGTCGGAGGCGGGGAAGCGCCAGAACTTCATCTTCACGGTCGTGCCTATCAGGCCCCCGGCCCAGATGTCGCTGATGTACTCGAAGCCGTCCAGGCCGACGTGGCCGAACAGGACGATGTCAGCGCCCTGCGCCGACTCGAGCAGCACGAGCGGGCCACCGAGCCTGGGAGGAAGGACGTTCTGCAGGCGCTCCGCGAGCGGGGCGAGCGCGGGCTGGCGCTCAGCGATCACGGCCTTCGCGCGGGCGATCTTCTCGGGAGTCGCGCGGGTTCCCTCGGGGTAGATCAGGACCGCGTCGCGCTCGGCGAGGTTGACGGTCAGCAGCCGCATCAGCTCGAGCTCGCGGTCTATGTCGCCCGATGCGCGCCGCACGAACAGCGTCGGGACCCAGCGGCCGCCGATGTCGATCGTGGGGAGCATCTGCAGCTCGCGCTTGAGGATGAACCGCAGCCCGAGATTGTGGGCCCGGCCGACGATCACGTCCGAGAGCGCGTTGTCGATGATGCTGGCGTGACGGATCATGATGATCGCCGGGCCGGGGCCCGCGAGCTCGAGCCCATCGGTCTCGAAGCGCATCCCGAACAGCCCCCGCACACCGGCGATGTGGCTCGAGAGCCAGCGGCGCTTGAGTGCGAACACGCGCTCGCGGCGCCTCGCGCTGTCGCCGCCTGGAGAGGTGACCCCGATCCACAGCAGGCCGAGCAGGCCGTAGAGCTCGCCGACCAGGAACCACCAGAGCAGCGCGAGCAGCCGCACCGCCATCCAGGGCTTGCGGCGCCTCAGCCAGAGCACCGCGTCGACGATGACCGCGCAGGGGGCGAGCAGCGGAAGCAGCAGCGTGACGAGCAGGAACGCGAGCACCGTCAGGCCCACGCCGCGTGCGCGCCGCAGGTAACGGGAGGTTCGTGGGCTCTCGTCGGGGATCAGCGGACCCAGCTCTGCCATCCAGCGTCGATCGTACTCCCGTGCGCCGGCTGGGACGCTGCTCCCTCAGCCGGCGCCTACACGGCGCGGGAGTTCCGAGAGCGAGTTCAGGATGATCGCCCCGGCCGCCGCGAGCGCCTGCTCGTCGCTGTCGGCGGCGTAGCCGTGCACCGTCATCCCGGCCGAGACGGCGGCGCGCACGCCGGAGGGCGTGTCCTCGACGACGACGCACGCCGCGGGCTCTGAACCCATCGACAGTGCCGCGTGAAGGAACAGGTCGGGCTCCGGCTTGCCGTGGGGCACGGACTCGGCGCTGAACAGCTCCCGCTCGGCGAACAGGTCGCCGAGGCCCGTCAGGCCGAGCGAGGATCGCGTCTTGGCGAGGCTGCCCTGGGACGCGACGCAGGCCTTCAGTCCGGCGGCACGCACCCGCTCGACGCACTCCCGTGCGCCCGCGATCGCAGTGAGCCCGTCGCGGAACGCCAGCAGTCGCTCGTGCTCATAGTGCTCGAGCCACCGCTCCGGCAGCGCGCGGCCGAGCGTGCGCTCGGCGGAGGCCTTGACCTGCGCGAGCGTAAGGCCCTGGTAGGCGCGGCGGGCCTGCGCCACGGACATCTGCAGGCCCTGCTCGCCGAGCAGCCGCGCAAGCACCGCGTTGGAGATCGGCTCGCTGTCCACGAGCACCCCGTCGCAGTCGAAGATCACGAGCTCGGCGCTCACGCAGGATCTCCGCCGACGGTGAGGTGCATCAGGTAGTGATCCCCGATCCCTGGGATCTCGAACCGCTCGCCGAGCACCTCGAACCCGGCCCGCTCATACAGCGAGCGCGCCGCGACGCGGGCGTTGCACCAGACCCTGCGGCCGCCGTGTTCACGGGCGTGCTGCAGGCAGCGGGTCAGCATCGCCGCGCCGATGCCGCGGCCGCGCACCTGCGGGGCGGCGGCCATCCCGCGGACGCGCCAGTCACCGCGGGCCGGCTCGCCGGGCATCCCCTCGCGCATGATGCTCGCGACCGCGACGATCGTGCCCCGCTCGAGCGCGGCGAGATGCAACGTGGCCGGATCCTCGTCGCCGGCGAAACGCAGCTGCTCATCGTCCATGCCCGGCCGCAGCACCAGCCCGCGCAGCGGCCGGACATCGGCCGCGCGGGCGGCGCGCATCTCGACGCGAGGCTCAGGCAACGTCGATCTCCGCTGCCGCGCTGCGCAGGAGCTCGGGCGTCCCGGCCTCGCGCACCGAAGCCACCCCGAGAGCCTCCAGCTCGGGCGCGCGAAGCGCGCAGGAGCCGGCCAGCACGTGGACCGGCACGCTCGCACGCCGGCCGCGCCTTGCCACCTCCCAGACAACCTTGCCCTCGAGCGTCTGGGCGTCGAGGCGCCCCTCGCCGGTAACGACCGCGCCCGCGCGGCCAAGCCGCGCCCCGAACCCGACGGCGTCCATGACGAACGGCGCTCCCCGCACCAGGCGCGCGCCGAAGGCGGCCCAGAGCCCGCCCGACAGGCCGCCTGCGGCTCCCCCCATCGGCATTGCTCGCGGGTCACGCGGCAGCCTCTCGGCGGCCGCGTGCAGGCGAGCGGTCAGCCGGCCCACCGCAGCCTCATCCGCCCCCTTCTGCGGCCCGTAGAGATCGGCGGCCAGCTCGAACGGTGTCGTGACGTCGCACAGCACCGTCAGCTGCGCGCCGCGCAGGCCGCCCGCCGCGCCGAGCGCCTCGATCGCGCCCAGGCCGCCGTCGCTCGTGGCCGATCCGCCGGCGGCGAGCAGGATCTCCCGAGCCCCGGCGCGCACCGCGGCCGAGATCAGCTCGCCGGTGCCCGTGCTCGACGCACCCTCCGCATCCAGCTCGCCCGGGGCGAGGAGACACAGCCCGGAGGCGGCCGCGACCTCAACGATGGCCGTGCCGCCGAGCAGGCCCAGCTCAGCCACGATCGGCCGGCCCAGGGGGTCGTGCGTCTCGCGTTCGATCCTCTCGCCGCCGAGCGCGCCGAGCAGCACATCCAGTGTCCCCTCGCCGCCGTCGGCGAGGGGACACCGGTCCGCGTTGATTCCGGGACCGGCGCCGTCGGCGATCATGGCTGCAACGTCGCCGGCGCTGAACGTCCCCTTGAAGCTGTCGGGGGCGATCAGGAGCGTGTGGGTGCGCTCATCACTCGTGGCGCTCTCGGCACACATGCTCGCGCCGGTATAGCGCAAGCGCCTATGGAGCGGCGCTCGGCGTTGGCCTGCAGATGCTCGGCCGCGGTCCCCCGGATGGGGGACGGGGTGACCGCGACCGTCGTGCGATGGGCCGGTCTTCAGCCGGCGCTTGGCGTGATCTCGATTGCCTCCTTCCTGCTCTGCCTCGTCGGGCGGTCCTGACCGGGGCCGCCCGGGGAGGGGATTGCCGGTGGTCTGCTCGCCGCGACGCTCGGGGACTTGGCGACGCGCGCGAGAGGACCGTTTGGCCACGCTCAAGAAAGCGTGAGCAGACGTTATGTTCCGGGTGCGCTCAGGCCATCGGTGCTCGCCACCGCACCGCGTTCAGTAGATTCGCGCATCCGGCGCTACGTGTTCGCGAGAGCCTTGAGCGGCTGCATGCGCGTCACCCTCCACGCGGGGTAGATCCCGCCGAGCACGCCGATGGCGACGCCGACGAGCAGGGCACGCCCGAGGCCCCACGCCGTCACGGACGGGGTGACATAGGTGCTCACGCCGAGGGCCTTGACCAAGAGGCCGCCACCGATCACGCCCAGGAACAGCCCCGCCGCCGCGCCGAGCATGCTGACGGCGACGCCTTCGCCGAGCACCAGCGACGCGACCCTCACCGGTGACCAGCCGACCGTTGCGAGGATCCCGATCTCGCCCTGGCGTTCCATGATCGACATCGCCATCGTGTTGGCGACGCTGATTGCGCCGACTATCAGCGCGATCACCACGATCACGAGGATCGCCTTGGAGATCAGGGTGGCGTTGGCGCCCGCCCGCAGCGCCTGCTGCGGGTCGGAGATCGCCTGCGTGCCCGGGAAGTCCCGCTGCAGCGCGCCGACCGCGTGCTGCGCTCCGGTGCCCGGCGCGAGCTGCAGGACGATGTCGGTCACCTCGCCGGGCCGGCCCGTCAGCGCCTGCGCCTGGGCGAGCGTGAGGACGGCACCGGAGTCCTCGAACAGGATCCCGGAGTGGTAGACGCCCGAGACGGTGAAGCTGTGGCCGCTGATCAGGACACGCGAGCCGGCGCGCAGATGCTGCTGCTCGGCGAGCCGGTCCCCGATCAGCACCTGCTCCGAGCCGGCCGCCGGCGTGCGGCCGGACACGAGCACCAGCCCGCGGTAGAAGAACCCGGAGGGCTCTGCGCCGAACACGATCGCCGACGGTTCGGCCTTCACGCCTTCGACGATCAGGACGAGCGGCGTCGCGGCGGTGACGCTCGGGTGCGCGGCGACCCTGGCGACCATCGATTCGGGCAGCAGCGAGGCCGTCGGGTCAGACACGTTCGCCTGGAACAGCCCGAGGTCCGATCCGCCGAGGTGCACGAAGCCCGCCGCCGTCTCCTTCAGCCCCTGTGTGAACGACAGCAGCGCGACGATCATCCCTACGCCGACGGCGATGCCCATCGCGGTTGCGACCGTGCGGGCGGGGCTGCGCAGGAGGTTGGCGGTGACGATCGAGAACATGGGCTAGCGCTTGTAGAGCTCCGCGCCGGAGGCCTGCGGGTCGATGTGGCCGTCGATCAGGGTGATCGTCCTGTCTGTGCGCTCCCCGACTCCCTGGTCGTGGCTGACGATCAGGAGCGTCATCCCGATCTCCTCCCTGAGGCGGAGCAGCAGATCCAGGACCCGCTCCGAGGTCGCCGAGTCCAGCGAGCCCGTCGGCTCGTCCGCGAGCAGCAGCCTGGGTTCGTTCGCGAGCGCCCGCGCCACCGCCACCCGCTGGCTCTCGCCGCCGGACAGCTCCGACGGCCTGTGCTCGGCACGGCCGGAGAGGTCCACCTCCTCGAGCAGCTCGAGCGCTCGCCGGCGGCGCTCGCGGCGGTGCATGCCCGCACCGATCAGGGGAACTTCGACATTGGCCCGCGCGCTCAGCGACGGCAGCAGCAGATGGCGCTGGAAGACGAACCCGACGACCTCGCGCCGGGCCCGCACCTGGCTGTGCTCCGTCCAGAGCGGCTCCCCGTCGATCAGCACGCGCCCGGAGTCCGGCTGCTCCAGGCCGCCGATCATCGCCAGCAGCGTGCTCTTGCCCGACCCCGAGCGGCCGGTCACGGCGACGGCCTCACCCGCCTGAACGGTCAGGCTGAGGTCGCGCAGCGAAGCGACGCGGCCAAAGCTCTTGCTCACATGCTCGACGGCGACATCGGCGCCCGCCGGTGTGCTCACCTGGCGACCTGCACCGGGTAGTCGAGGTTGACGAGCGACGAGCCCGAGGTGACCACGGCCCGGAACGTCAGCGGGTAGCCGACGGCCGTCGCCGGCCATTTCAGCGTGTCTGAGAAGTGGCCCGTGAACGTGTAGTGGGAGCGATGGGCCACGACCTGGCCCGAGAAGAGGTACTCGTAGACGACGGTCGCCTTCGCGGGCGCTCCGCCGAGCGTCGCGGTGATCCGGATCGGCCATGGAGCTTCGACCTTCGGCTGGTGAGTGCCCGCATGGAGCACCGCCGTCAGGCTCGCGAAGGACCCGGTGACCGTGCCGGGCGACGTCGACGTCGCCGTGCTCTGCGTCGTGCTCTGCGTCGAGGCCGGCGTGGTCGCGGCGGGCGCCCGGGTCGAGCTCGACGTCGACGAGCCGCCGCAGCCGGCCACGATCGTGGCGAGCAGCACCGGCCCCAGCCAGGCCAGCGAGCGCTGCAGTGTCACTGGAATTCCCCCTCTGTTGTCGGCCCCGCGTTACGGCGAGGGCGTCTCGGGTCGCGCGAGTGCACCCGCGACGTCAAGGCTCGAGACTACGCCCACGGGCTCGCCGGCGTCCGGCGAGACGACGATCAGATGCGTGCACTCGTGATCGGCCATCAGACGGGCGAGCTCCTCGACTGGATCCTCTGATCCTACCGTCACGATCTGCCTACCCGCAAGATCTCCGCCGCTGACGTGGGTGCGCTCCGCCGGGCGCGAGCGCACCGGGTCCGGATGGGTCCCCAGACCAGGGTCTCCCGGGCGCCCCTGCTCCCGCTCAGCCCCTGGAGGATGGGAACGTGGACACCTTGGTCGCTGATCGGCTGCGCGGACTGAGCGAGCGTGTCTGCCGGGCGCCGGTTGACGCCGTGGCGACTGGCCTCACTTGCGGTGGCGCCGGGCACCCGGGCCGCTGTCGCGGTCCCCCTTCGCCTGCGGCACGCGATGCTCGCGCTGGAGCTGCTGGATGTGCTCGAGCAGCCGCCTCGAGCGCTGCAGATATGCCCTGCCCGTCATGCCCTTCAGCCCGCCTCCGGGCCGGTTGACGGCGGGACCCCCTGAGGTCGGTTGGACCTGCACCCTTGCTCCTCGTTTCGAATGAGGCCGACAGCACAATCGGCTCGAGACAGATGATCGGGCCGGCCGGCGCAGGCTGCATCCGGGGGCGACCCCCCCGGCGGTCAGGGGTTAACCGGCCAAACACGCCGGCCGGGGAACGGGGGCGTCGCGGGGTACGGACTTTCACGGATGGACCGGGTGCCCTGCTCGTGCAGCATCCCTGTCATGCCCCTCGCACGCCCCCTGTGCCGATGAGCGCGCTAAGCCACAGCGGCCCGGGCTCACACCCGTACCCCTCGGCCGTCGACGTCGCGCTCCGCGACGGCTCGACCATCCACGTCCGGCCCGCGACCGAGCAGGACAGGCCCGCGATCGAGGAGTTCCTGCACGGGCTGTCGCCCGAGTCGATCGGGTTCCGCTTCTTCGGTGCCGTCGACCTGGACTGGGCGGCGCGCTGGTCGACGGACATGGAGGGTGCGGAGGGCCTCGCGCTGGTCGCGACCAGCGGGCCCGAGCAGACG
>Ga0209698_10001617_pt1 | contig 25915 bp, 16 predicted proteins | sample LitLauG_LLR_2012_FD_187203 | JGI IMG/M metagenome (GOLD analysis project Ga0209698, IMG submission 187203) | Freshwater sediment microbial communities from Pennsylvania, USA - Little Laurel Run_MetaG_LLR_2012 (SPAdes) (version 2) | ecosystem: Environmental > Aquatic > Freshwater > Creek >... | reverse complement strand
GAGGAATGCGGTACAGGGTAATGTGGTCTGTCGTGAGCACCGCTAATTCTTCTTCCCGGGGAGAGATGGCAAACGTTTGCACAGCAGGCACGACCGGAGAGACGGTCAGCGCAAGGATGCGATGTCCAGTTTTGGCGCTATAAAGCGCAACGCGTTCACTCTTCAAATCGGACGGGCGGAACACGACTTGCGAAGGCAAGGTCTGCTTCGTCTGGGCAATTCCCACCACGAAGAGACTGCCGCCTGCATTGCCGAAGGCGCGAGGTTCAAATTCCGACGAGGAAGATGACCCCTTCAACAAGACCTTGCCGTCGCGCAGCACGCGATACCACTTATCGCCATGATGGTCACATCCCACCACCAGGAGCAAGTCACCGGGCAGGCTGTGAGCCGATGGCAAGCACGTAGAGCTGGCCTGGGCGAGTACTCGTCGCTTGCCCTCCCAGTTGTATTTGACGATTCGCCACTGGTCTGCGCCAATCTTGAATACTCGTACTTCGCCATCATCCAGTACGACAGGGCGAGCTTGTCGTGAAGATCGCGTGGTGGTTGTAATCTGGCGCAAGTCCGAGTCGAGAACCCTCACTTCGATCTCTTCCTCGGGCTCGCGGGATTCGGCTTCTTGAAGTTGACGATGAATTTCCGGAGTGTGCCGCTCGCGTACGATTCCAACCGCTAGAAATGAAGAGGAAGGCGAAGTCTGGACAAAAGCCAGCGGCGCACCCAGCGATATTTTCTTCCGCTGTTCAAGGCCGGGACCATAGACGCGCAGCTCATCGCCCACGTGGACCAGAATCTGTTCGTTGGCGAGCGGCCAGAAATACTGCCCGGAATCGGGAACTCGCCAGTCCACGCCCTTCACCACCTGCCTGGTCGCAAGATCGACGGCTACGGCGCGGACCATTCGTAGTCCGGGAGAAGAAATTGCCTCAGTGGTGCTTCGTTTCACCAACAAGTGTGGATTAAACGTGAACAGAAGCTGGCTTGGCCCTAAAAACGCCACCCCGGCGTGATAGTCGAAGCCCAGCAGCTCACGCTCCGGAGGTGGAGGCGAGTAGCCGAGGCCTTTCAGCGGCAGGATTAAGTCGGCATCCCCACTTTCGGGCAGCGATGGACTGTCATCGAATGCAACTTCGCACGACGGGGGTGCACACACCTCGGTTTCGTCCGCGATCTTCGGCGGATCGGGAACAGCCGCCGGCGCTTCTGCGGGCTGACCTGAGCCAGAAGGCGCGGCTGCATCTTTCGGCGAAGGGTCGGTGGGGGTGGGGAACAGCACAAACTGCGTCCCAATATCTAGCTGCAGTTCGCGGCCTCGAGAAGAAAGAATGGAGCCACCCTCAGGACCTTTTCCAACCAGCAATTTCAAATGGGAAATTCCAACGACTTGTCCAGCCCTGACCTCCTTCGGATCTGGCTCCCGGAGACGTCCAGGCTCTACGTACACGGTCTCAGTAGCGACACTCAGGCTCCGAACATTGCCGTTCAACGCAAGGCCAACAGCATCACTCAGGGACTGGTGCTCGGATAGCGCGTCCGGAATCGGGTCACGCCAGGGATCGGCCGCAACGATGGCAACCACCGTCAGCGGCAACGGTTTCATCGCCTGCCCTCCACACTGCGCCTTGTCAAAGAGGATGGCTATTTCTGAGGTCTTGTCAGTCTTCGAGTAAGATTTCTGGAAGACGATGCGTCCTTCGAGGATGTCTCCACGACGCAGCTCGCAGGACGAGCCTTTCCACCCTGCTTGCGCGCGCGCCAGAACCGAGTCGCCGAGTCGAAGCTTGTCAGCATAAAGACGTTTCACAAGCTCGGCTTGAATCGGGATCAGGGGGGTATCTGCGGCAATGAGAAGATGCGCCAACAGACATGTGGCGCAGCATGCCGAAACGATCCACCAATGCCTCAGAGACCGGGCTCCCACTTTGCACCTCTTTGCTGCCTTCCTATCGTTGGAGTGCGAATATGGCGGGCGGAAGGTAATCTTATCCTAGAAAACAAGGCTAGGGGAACGGTCGAAGGACGGGATCACTGCGGTTTGGCCAGCGCAGTAATCCGTGTTGCCTCAGCGGTCCTCGGTACGCTTCAACCGAAGGAACCGGTGCTAGGCTAAGCCGCCGCCATCCACAACGAGCGCAGCGCCGGTGATCCAACTCGACATCGGACTCGCCAAGAACAGCACTGCATTCGCCACATCTTCCGGAGTTCCAATGCGAGCCAGCGGGCGATTCGCCGCCTCCCGCAGAAACGCTTCTTGATTCTCCCCGAGCTGTGCACATTCGCTCACCAGCATGGGAGTATCCACGTCCCCGGGGCAGATGCAGTTCACGCGAATATTGTGTCGGCCGTGATCGATAGCCATTGCGCGCGTAAGATTGACCACGCCACCCTTCGCCGCGCAGTACGAAGCAGCGCGCGGACCGCCCTTCAACGACCATCCAGAGCCGATGTTGATGATCGTGCCTCCGCCCGCGCGGATCATGTGGGGCACGACTTCGCGCGAGAGCAGGTACACGCTCTTTAAGGTGATGTCGAGCACGCGGTCCCACTGGTCTTCGGCCAGCTCGACGATGTCTTTGCGAATCGCAATGCCGGCGCAGTTGCAGAGGATGTCGATCTTGCCTTTCGCCTGTATGACGGAATCGACGGCATCCTTGCAGTCTGCGGCGCTGCGAACGTCGCACTTGAGGAAGAGACCTGATCCCATGTCTTCCACGGTGGCCTTGCCTTTTGCTTCATCGATGTCGAGCGCCGCGACGAAAGCTCCCATTTCCGCGAGGCGCTGGGAGATGCCTCGGCCAATGCCCGACGCCGCGCCGGTGACCATGGCGACTTTGCCTTCGAGGGAGAGCAGCTGTGCTGCGCGGTCCTTCACGGTTGTCAAAGATGAATTCATGGCGCCACCACTCGCTGGGAACGTGAACCACAGAATTCGAAATGAACGCCTGCGTTCACTGTCACAACAAAACTGCAAAGACCCTTCGGCCCGCAAAGAGCGCGGGCCACAGCATGACAGCGCAGCAGTATCCGATGCGGCTGTTACGAATCATTCGTTCATCGCGTCCAACGCTTTGCCGGCGGCCTCGAGCGTGTGTTCCACATCTTGTTCCGTGTGCACAGCCGTCACGATCGAGTGCAGCGCTGCCGATGGCGACGCGTACACGCCGAACTGAAATAACGACAGCACGAATTTCTGAAAGACCGCGCGATCCACGTACTGACAGAACTCGCGATAGTCGCAGATGGCCGGGCGATCGGTAAACATCCACTGCAGCATCGGGCCCGCGCGCTGCACAATGCAGGCGCGACCTTTCTTCCGAAAGAGATCGGACAAACCGCCACAGAGCTTCCCGGAAATCGTCCACATGTGGCGGAAGGCAGCATTGTTGTCGCGGGTCAGCACTCGAAGGTTGGCTCGCGCCGCGTACATCCCAATCCGCGAGCCGTTGTGCGTGCCGTAGTGCAGCACACCTCCCCATTGCAGCGCGTCCATCACGTCGGCGCGCCCAACGAGAGCTGCAACCGGCAGGCCGCAGCCCAGGGCTTTGCCAAAGGTCACCAGGTCGGGAGAAAGCTTGTAAAGCTCCTGGCATCCTCCCGGAGCGATGCGAAATCCGGTCACGGTTTCATCGAGGATAAAAAGAATTCCATTGGCGCGCGCCAGGTCCTGCAGACCATGTAGATATCCGTTCGCCGGTGGGATCACACCCACATTCGCCATGATGCCTTCGGTGATGATCGCGGCGATCTGGCCCGGATGACTTTCGATGGCACGGCGGAGCAATTCGAGATCGTTCCAGGGAACCACAATTGTGTCGTCGAGCGCCGTGCGGTTCAGTCCAGAGCTGTCGGGAATCTTTACCGGGTCGGAGCGCAGGCCGAGAGCCGTTGGCGGCAGGATGTTGGAACTGACCAGCAGGTCGTCGTGCCAACCGTGATAGTGTCCTTCAAATTTCAAAACCTTCGGACGCCCAGTCACACCGCGGGCCAGGCGAATCGCCGCCATGATGGCTTCGGTCCCGGTATTGGCGAAGCGCACGCGCTCGGCATTCGGCACAATCTTCTGTAGCATCTCGGCGACTTCCAGTTCGACCGGAGTCGCGGTCGCAAAGTGCGTCCCGGTGGAGGCGGCCTCTGTGATTGCTTCCACAATCTCCGGATGCGCGTGGCCGAGCGGCAGGGCGCCGAAAGCCATCATCCAGTCGATGTATTCGTTTCCATCGACGTCGTAGAGGCGCGAACCGCGACCTCGTTCCATGAAGATGGGGTGCTTTCCGAATGTGACCGGGCCGCGCGATGACGAACTGCTAGCCTCAATCAGCACTCCAAGTGTTCGCTCATAGATCTGCTTCGATTTCTCTGTGGTGAATGCCACCCTGCCCTCCCCAGGCCTGCTGGTCAGACTTGCCATGGTACAGCAGGACGCATCCCTGCATGGCTATTCGGCCTTTTCCCGCAAGAACCTCCGCATGCTATGAATTCCAATGACATGGCATAGAATGATTCTTCGCGGAGCCCCGATGAGCAGTGCGGCAGCATGGAAAACGTGGGAAGGCCACGTGGTCGACGGGAAATTTCCCCTTCGACAATGCCTGGGAGAGTCGAATGGCAGCGCGGTCTTTGTCACCGAGCGCCCGGCAAACCCCGGCCAGAACGCCACCCTGAAGCTGGCTTCCGCGGATTCAGCGACCGCTAACCGTCAACTGAAACTGTGGCAGGACGCCGCACAACTGTCGCACCCCAATCTGATTCGAATCTTCGAAAGCGGCCACTGCGGTAACGCAGTTCTTTATGTCGTCATGGAGTACGCCGAGGAGAATCTCTCGGAAATTCTCACGCAGCGGCCTCTCACGCCTTCCGAGGTAAGTGATCTGCTCCCCCCACTGCTCGATGCCCTTTCTTATCTGCACAGCAAAGGATTGGTGCACGGCCGCATCAAGCCCTCGAACGTGCTTGCCGTGGGCGATCAGTTGAAATTATCGGTGGATCAGGTCGCATCATCGGTGGAAATTGACTCCAGCCGGCGCCGCCGGGATGTCTACGACGCACCCGAGCGCGCTGCGGGCATCGTTTCGCCGGCGGGAGATTTGTGGTCGCTGGGCGTAACCTTGGTCGCAGCCTTCACTCAGAAGGCTTCCACGATCGAAGAAACCCAACAGGGCGGTCCGAATCTACGGGATTCTGTTCCAGAGCCCTTTCGCGGCATAGCAAGTCAGTGCCTGCAACTTGATCCCATGCGGAGAGGCTCGATTGCCGAAATCACGAATCGATTACAGACCGCGAAGGTCGCAACGGCCGCAGTTGCGGCGTCGCCTCAGCCCAGACGTCCCGTCAAGAGAGGACCGGTCGCGGCCATGCTGGTGATAGCGGCGGCCGTGGCTGCGGTAGTTTTCTTTCATTCTCGAAACGATCATCCGGTTGTGACTGAGCCCCTTCCGGCCAGTCAACCGGTGGCACAGCCCGAGCCAAAGCCAACGCCCCCTCCTCCCGAACCGACTCCGGCAAAGCGGGGCAGGAAAGCAACTGACTCTGGACAAGTAGTGCACCAAGTGCTGCCTGAGGTCTCGCCCAGCGCGCGCAATACGATCACAGGCACGATCAAGGTTGGAGTACGCATCGAAGTCGATCCATCCGGAAAAGTAAAGGCCGCGAAGCTAACTAATGCCGGACCGAGCCAGTACTTCGCGCGGCTGGCGCTACAAGCCGCCCAGCGTTGGGAATTCGCCCCCGCAACTGACGCCAGCACTTGGAAGCTTCAGTTCCGTTTTCGAAGAACGTCGACGCAAGCGTCGCCGGCGCGGATCACACGTTAGGATTGCCGCAACTTCCAGACGATCTGCCTGACCATTCCGAGGAGCACCTTAGCGTCGCCGGCGTCCAGGTTGAAGCGCAGCACCAGACGCCGAACTTTCTTTTCGCTCACAGCATCGTTCCCCGGCTTGACGTAGCCACTTCGGTTAAGCGCCTCGAGCAATCCTTCGCTGATTTTTTCCACTTGACCCGCCGTGGCAGGCTCCGCGGTTTGAGTCTTCGCCATCGGGGATTCGCTCCGCGCCAGTTCATACAGGCAGACCGCGACTGCCTGCGCCAGATTCATCGATATATGGCTTTCTCGCGTAGGGATCTGCAAGAGCCAGTGACAGTGGCTGAAGTCGTGATTGGTCAGACCGATCTTTTCCGAGCCGAAAAGCAACGCAACGCGACTTGAATCCAGGCGAGACCGAATCAACTTTCCAGCGTCCCGGTCCGACCGGTGCAGCGGCTGGTGCAGAACCCGATTGCGCACGGCGGTTGTCCCCACGACGAGAGAGCAGTCCGACACGGCGTCGGCGACGGTCTTGAATTCCGTAGCGTCTGCCAGCAATTGAGCGGCGCCTACGGCGGATCGCGCCTCGCGGAATGCAACCGCGTATGGATTGACCAGGCGCAGGTTGCACGCTCCGAAGTTACTCATGGCGCGTGCTGCCGCGCCAATGTTGAGCGGATTGCGCGGGCGAACCAACACGACGACGAGATTGCTCAGATCCGGTATTGAAGACAAGTCGGTCAATTCTACGACAGCGCCGCGATGCGCTGGGAGCGCCGTAAGCTACTCAAAAAGCTCGCGCTTACCGCATTTTACGAGATATGCCAGTTGTAAAAAATATGTCAAAAACGGAGTCATTTGCCTGGTTCTCGCGTCAAACGTTGTAAGCTTCCGAAATCAGGCCGCTTCCAGTGGCGGCAATGTAGAAGCGAAGTTCTTCCCCGAAAGCCAGGACAGTCCCCTATGGGCAACTTTGTCAGTTCGTTGAGTACCGCGAAAACAGTCAGTCCCATGCCGTCAGTCAAAACCACAGGACGGATTCTTGTCGTTGAGGACGATCCGGCGGTTCAAAAGGCTTTGCGCCGGCTGTTCGAGACCGAAGGCTATCCCGTCGAGGTGCAGTCGGATGGTCGAGCAGCGCTGGATAGTTTCCAGGCTTCTGCGCCGGCTGCGGTCGTGCTGGACCTGCGTCTTCCCAAAGTCTCGGGCCGAGACGTCTGTAAAGAAATCAAGTCAATCACGCCGGCCTTGCCCATTGTCGTTCTCAGCGCAGCGAGCGATGTCTCTGACAAAGTCTTGCTGCTGGAGTTGGGTGCCGACGACTACGTTACCAAGCCCTTCAGCCCCAGGGAACTGCTGGCGCGTGTCCGCGCGGCGCTTCGCCATACGGTGCGCGCACCTGAGGTCCATGTGGTCAGCTTCGACGCCATTTCGGTCGATTTCAGGAAGATGGAAGTCAAGCGCGAGGGCCAGCCAGTTGTGCTCACCGCGCAGGAATTCAAGACCTTTCAATTCCTTGTCCAGAATGCGGATCGCGTCATCAGCCGTGACGAACTTCTGAACGAGGTCTGGGGCTACCAGAACTATCCCTCTACACGGACGGTGGACAATCACATCCTGAAATTGCGCCAGAAACTGGAGAAAGACCCCTCCAGCCCGGTACACTTCCGCACGGTACACGGGATGGGATATAAGTTCGTCCGCTGATTCTTGTGAATTCCTTTCGGGAACCCGCGCTGCAGCCAAGCCCGGCAGAGCCAGTCAGCACTCTGCTGTCACGGTTGCGCCTGCGAACGCGATTCCTTCTCTCCATGGTGCTGGTCACCGCCGCGCTCACTACTACCAGCCTGGTTCTCGTGCAGCGCAGCATCCACGGCAATGTCCGCCAACGCATTGCGGTGGATCTGCGTAACTCGGTGAACGCGTTCCAGGACTTTCGTCACGAGCGCGAGACCATGCTCACCGGCGAAGTGGCGCTGGTGGCAGATCTCCCTCTGACACGGGCCATTATGACCAGCACGGATCCGGTCACGATTCAGGATGCGTCGCAGGACGTATGGCAACACGCCCGTGGCAGCAGCGACTTGTTCGTTCTCGTGAATCGCAGCGGGAAAGTCGTGGCTCTGCACACCAGGACACCCGGGTTCACTCCTGAGGCGGCGGAGAAATTCTTCCAGCAGTCGCTCGATGAGGATGCTGGCACTTCAAGCCATTGGTGGTTCGGCGAACACCATCTCTACCAGACTTTCGTACAGCCGATTTATCGCGGGTCGAGCACCGAAGGGACTTTGCTCGGATTCCTCGTGATCGGTTATGAAATCAATGATCGGCTGGCCGCACAGTTCGGCAAAGTAGCCGGCGGCCCGGTTGTCTTCTCCTACGGAGACGAAGTCGTCGCAGCAAACCTGAACCCATCGCAAGTAAACGAGGCAAACGTTCAAAGCCTGATCTCGGGTGCGACGCAAAACGAGGCCCGCGACATCGATATCGGCAGTGAGCACTTCCTGGCAACTTCGCTTCTCCTCTCGAACCCAGGGGCCACACCGGTTCGCATGGGCGTGCTTGGATCGTACGACCAATCCACAAAATTCATCGATCAACTTGACCGCTATCTCCTGCTGCTCGGTTTGGGGGCGATCATGGTGGGCAGCGGTCTCGTCTTCTTTTTCTCTCACACCTTCACGCGGCCGCTGGGGAATCTGGTTGCCGGCGTTCGAGCCCTGGAAGCTGGAGACTTTTATCACCCCTTAGACTCGCGTGGCGGTGACGAGGTAGCCGAACTGACACATGCATTTGAACGCATGCGCACCAGCCTCTTGAAGAGCCAGCGCGATCTGCTGGAATCCGAGCAACTGGCTACCATTGGACGCATGGCAAGTTCGATTTCGCACGACCTGCGCCACTCACTGGCTGCCATTGTCGCCAACTCGGAATTCCTCTGCGATGCACATCTGACGGCGGCACAACGGGAAGAGCTTTATCAGGAAGTGCGCAAGGGCGTGAATCTGATGACGGATCTGATCGATTCGCTGCTGGAGTTTGCCCGTACTCGCGAATCCCTCCACCCGGCGTTCGGCAATGTCACTGAGATCATCCATCGCGCCGCACAGGCAGTGCGCATTCATCCGCGGCATCATGCGCGATCGATCGACGTATTTTGTGGTCCGCAGGTGGCAGGATGGTTCGATCCGCGCAAGCTCGAACGCGCGCTCTACAATCTGCTGTTAAATGCTTGCGAGGCCGCGCCTGCCGTGGGTGGAGAGATAGATGTCACGGCTGCCGAGGTTGGCGGATCCCTCACAATCTCGGTCTCTGATAACGGTCCCGGCATTGCCGATTCCATTCATGACCGCCTCTTCCATCCATTCGTCAGCTATGGAAAAGAGAACGGAACGGGACTCGGACTGGCGGTCGTCCAAAAAATAGTTCAAGATCATGGCGGCGACATAACGGTTGAACGTTCGACCCAAGGCCGAACAGTTTTCCGGATCGTGCTGCCCGGCCACCCAAGGGACGCTGCGGCCAATGGCGCCGAGCATTTTCCAGCCCTGGTCGTCGCTCCACAGAGCGGCGCCAGCGATCATTCGATTTCTAGTCCGGAAAGATAGGCACACACCTCGATCTTGTGCCGGCCCGGACGGTATGCAGGAGGACGGTGTGAAGACCCTGACGACTTCTGCGGTTTGTGGAGCCGCGCTGACGGTGGCTCTGTTCCTTCCCACGAGATTACTGGCGCAAGAGGCGACCACCACTTCCGCAGAGACCAGCAGCGCCGTGCGCGAACTGCAGGACGAGGTGAGCCAACTTCGGAGCCTGATCGACGAGATGCGTGCCGAAAATGCCGAATCACGCGCTGAAATGCAGCGCTTGCGGCAGGACTTGCAGTCGACGCGGGCGCTTCTGGAAGGCTCGCCAAGAACTGCCGTGCCCCTGGCACCTCCGGTAGAGGCGACCAGACAAGCAACGGCAGCGCAGCCGGAATCTATGGCTGCTTATCAGGCTACGGGCATAACGGAGCGGGTGCAAAAATTAGAAGAGTCGACGGCGTTGCTGGGTTCCAAAGTCGACGAACAATATCAGACGAAAGTGGAGACCGCATCTAAATATCGCGCACGGCTGCATGGAATCGTGCTGATGAATGCGTTCCGCAATGTGGGCAATTCCGACAACTTCGATTTCCCCACCTATGCTGATCCGGTTTCGCGTGGCACTCCCAACGCCACGGTAGGGGCTACGCTGCGCCAATCCGAAATTGGCGTGGAAGTCTTCGGTCCGACTTTGGCGGGAGCGCGTAGCTCGGCTGATGTTCAGCTTGATTTCGCCGGAGGCTTTCCCGCGGTTGGAAATGGCGTCAACTTCGGAATCGTACGGCTGCAAACTGCAAGCCTGCGACTGGATTGGGATCATACCTCGGTAGTCGCCGGGCAAGACTCCTTGTTTATCTCCCCACTGTCGCCGACCTCGTTCGCATCTCTGGCCACGCCCGCATTTGCGTTCGCCGGAAATCTGTGGGCATGGACGCCCCAGCTTCGCATCGAGCATCGATTCGCAGTGTCTGACCAGCAAACCGTAACCGTTCAGGCCGGGATTCTCGACAACCTTGACTGGGAGCAGAACGACAACTCGTTCACCCGCACGCCGCAGGCCGGCGAGTTGTCAGGGCAGCCCGCCTACGCTGCTCGCACCGCATGGTCTCGCTCGGTTCATGGTCATCCTCTTAGCTTTGGCGCAGCCGGTTACTATGGTCGCCAGAATTGGCATTGGGGACGGTACGTAGACGCTTGGGCGGGAATGGCAGACTGGCAAATTCCAATTGTGCCACGCCTGTCGCTCTCGGGTGAATTCTACCGCGGCCGAGGGATTGGCGGGCTGGGCGGCGGTATTGGTACATCGTTCGTGTTCGGAGGAACTCCGGGACCGTTTACCCCTATTCGCGGTCTGGACACAGCAGGCGGCTGGACGCAGCTCAAATTCCAGGTCACTCCAAAAGTGGAATTGAATGGGGTCGTGACACAAGACGATGCTTATGCCAGTGACGTGCGCGGCTTCTCCTTCGACCAGATCAATGGCCGGAACCGTGGGGCACTGGGCAACGTAGTATTCCGTCCACGTTCGGACCTCGTGTTCTCCGCGGAGCTTCGACGTTTGCGCACGTTCCCGGTATTCGGTAGCAGCACGTCTCTGAATCAGGTGAATCTCTCCATGGGGATTTTGTTTTGAAGCTGCACGCGATCTATCGGAGGCTTTTTTTCTGCTCGCTCCTGAGCGGATGTTTGTACGCGCAAAACGCGCCCCTGAAAGCACGTGTCGAGTTGACGAAGAATGGGCATGTCCTGAAAGACGCCTCGAACGCTGTGATCTGGTTAAGTCCTGTGAGCGGATCGGTTGAACCGCCGCAGCAGAAGGGTGCGGACGTCCCGCAACTCGTGCAGAGGAACAAGAGCTTCCATCCTTCCCTCCTGGTAGTCCCGGTGGGAGGCAAAGTGGAATTCCCCAATCACGATCCCTTCTTCCACAACGTGTTTTCTCTGTTTGAAGGGAAGCGCTTTGACCTCGGCCTCTACGAGAGTGGCACGACTCGCTTTGTCCAATTCGATAAGCCGGGCATTTCTTTCATCTTCTGCAATATTCACGCGGAGATGAACGCCGTCGTGATCGCTCTTGCGACGCCGTACTATGCAGTCTCCAATGCGCGTGGCGAATTGACGCTTGTCGATGTTCCACCGGGGCGCTATGAGATGCAGATCTTCCATTCGGCCGTTTCGTCTGACGAATTGCGAGCACAGAAGCGTGAGATTACGGTCAATTCTGCGGAAACTGCTCTCGGAACGTTTCATCTGGCGGAATCCAACGCGGACCTTGCGCACAAGAATAAATACGGCCGCGATTATGACCGGCCCCAACCGGATAGTCCGGCCTACGCCAGGCCATAGCCTCAGCTCAGTGCGTTGGATTTTGTAATTTGGTAATCGGGCAAGTTGGCACTTGAAAACAACTCGCAGGGCCTTGAAATATAAAACTGTCAGATTACAAAATAAAACCCTGAGAGAAAGGGCGTGCTTCTCAGCACGCCCGTCTCGCCTCTATCGTTCACTTCGTTTACGGCAAGTCCTAGGAGACGCTGCTCATGGCGCCTGCTTCCGATTAGCGGTGGCCACCGTGCCCACCGCCACCTGAGTGTCCACCACCGCCTCCGCTCGAATGCCCACTACCACCTCCGCCACTGGAGTGGCCTCCTCCCCCACCACCGCTGGAGTGTCCGCCACCGCCGCTGGGCGCGCTGTAGTGGCCTCCTCCGCCACCACCGTAGCTCGGACGCGATCCGCCGTAGCTCGGAGGAGCATGATAACCGCCATATCCACCGCCGTAACTCGGACGCGACGACGAATTCCCACCGTATGAAGGCCCACGCACGATCGGCTGTCTCATATCGAGTTGCGGACGCGAGGACGAGCCACGGCCATAGTCTCCGGAATAGGAGCCATAGTTACGCGGCTGCGTCGTGCTCGGTGCAGTGCCGTTCCAGTAATTGCCGCTGCTGGGCCGGGATGACGGCGGGCTAGACTCAGTTCGAGTGGGCGGCGTAAATGGACGGAACCCGCCACCTTGCTGCGTCTGGGGGGAACTGCGCTGCGGCTCACTTGCCGACCCCGTGCCCGAGGAGCGCGTGCTGCTTGGAGGAGTGAATGGACGGAACCCACCGTTGTTCACGGGACCCGCAGTCCGGCTATTTCCAAAACCTGCCGGCTCCGATGAACGTCCAGCGTTATTGCTTGGCGGAGTGAAAGGACGGTATCCGCCACCATTCTGCGGAGTACGGTTTCCGCTCGCAGTCGGCATGTTGGACCTGCCATTGCCATTGCCCGGCGCAAACGGGGTGTAACCGCCGCGAGTCCCGCTTTGCGCTGTGCCATTGTTCATGCCGCGCCCACCCTGGAAGGTGCCAGCGTTCGGCTTCTGCGTCGTACCTGCGGCGCCGCCGCGCATTGCGGTGGTTTCACCACCGAAACGGCCGCCAGCGGGAACCGCTCCCACATGGCTCTGCTGCATCGTTTGGCGCAAGCTCGCGGTCTGCTGCTGGAACGATACCGGCCGTGCCACGTTGTTGTGCGCGCCAAAGAAACGCTGAGAACCAGTGTTCCGGATCGTGGAGGGTGCTGCCGCGCGTCCGCTCGCCGACAAACTGGCGCGAGTCGGAACCACGGGCAGGTTCCCCGCCATCATTCGCGCGCCTCCCAACTGCTGGCGCGTAACCGCGACCGGCCTCATTCTGCCAGTGCCAAAGTGCTGCGCGTTCACCGTCGACATTGCACGGAAGACGTGATCGTTATGAATGTTATTGACGTTGGAGAAACGCGTTCCGCCATGCAGTGGCGAGATTCCGCCGAAGCGGTTGATGTTGGTGATGTGGATATTCGTCACATTCACCACACCAAACCGGCCGCGGTATCCACCCCACCACGGGTGATACCAGTCGCAAGGCCCAACCGGGAGCCAGCCGAAACCGCCCCAACCTCCGTAGCCAAAGCCGAAGCCCCAGCCACCGCCCCATCCCCAGAACGAGACGTACGCAGGCGCCCAGAACGGACGATAGAAACCTCCGCCCCACACTGGACCAGGCCACCACGCCCACGCGTTGTCGTACCAGAACCAACGGCCGTAGTGATAAGGCGCCCAGCCCCAAGGCTCGTAGCCTACCCACGTCCAACCGTAGTAGGGCTCGTAAACCCAGTTGCCGTTGCGGTACGGAGCCCAATCTTGATCCTGCTCGGGAACCCAAACGTCGCCGTAGTCGGGCACGTTCTTCCAACGGCCGTAGGAATCGAGATCTTGCGCTCCGGTGTAGTAGCGGTTGGTGTGATGCCAGGACTGCGCGTTCTGAATCACGTGGTCGCGATCACTGTTCCAGCGATCCCAATCGTCACGACCGGGAGCATCCCCAATCTTGTACTGCGCGGATTCAGACGTGCCGCGCACCGTCGCCATTTGTCCTTCGCGGATTTCAGTGCTGCCCTGCGGAGTAGCAATCTGCGCTTCACCTTTGCGGACAATCACGACGGTGTCGCCATCGGGGCGAACTTCGATACGGAATACTCCATCGTGATGCGCGGGATGCACCGAGACATTCGGAGTATCGATCTCAGGTTCAGCATCGCTGTCTTTTGAGACCGTGTAGTTGACGATGCCCTGGCTCAATTGGATTTGAATGTTCTTGTGCGTGAGGTTCGCAATGTTGACTTGGGTGTTCGGGCCAAGCCGCAGAATGTTGGCATAATCGAGTTGCAGCTCAGCACGAGCATCATTTGCGCTCGAAACCTTGTCGCCGCCCATGACTGGCTGGTTCAGCGTGGCCGCCGACCAGTCACCGGAGTCGCCGCGCTGCGTCGAGATGTCGCCATGGATCATGCTGATGCGCGCCACGCCCTGATCCGTCTGAGCCGGAGTTTCCCCCGACGGGCCACCGGGCTGCGCATCGACCGGCTGAGCATCAGAGGAGGCAGCATCGGGCCCTTGGTCAGAAGGCTGCTGTTGGCCAATCTCCATCGGAGCGCTTGGCTGCTCGGACGGTCCGGGGCCTTCCTCAGTCGTCTGCGCAAAGGCACTCAGCGAGAGCAGGCCGGCAAGCGCTAAAGTCAAAATGACCAAATTTGCTATGAATCTGCTTTTCATAAACCACCTCGAAGCGCCAAACCTGTACATATGAAGCATCATTGAAAATTCTCTACTTAAGGGAATGGCAAGTTCCGTGCCAAACCCTGCTTTAGAGGTTAGCGTAAGTCCTTTGTAATCAGTACGTAAAACACAATCGTAGGGGACTCAGCAGAGAGTATTCTGCGAAATTGGCCTACCTTGGCCAACAGTGGTGGTTTTCGGCCACCCAGTTGGTCTAGTATTCGGTTGTTTCGGCGGACGGATTAAATCGATTGAATAGTGCGGAGGGGAATCATGAAGAAACAGTTCCGCTCTCAGGCAGGTTCAAAGAGAGGCATTTCGCGGCGCGACTTTCTCGCACATAGCGCGACTGCCGCACTCGGGTTCTCAGTCGTGCCGCGCAGCGTGCTAGGCGGATCGGGTTTTGTTCCGCCAAGTGACCGTGTAACCATCGCCTTTATTGGAGTCGGTGCGCAAGGGTTGCGCGTGATGCTTCACTTCCTGAAAGAGGCGGACGTGCAGGGCGTCGCTGTGTGCGATGTGAACAAGGGCAGCGCCGGCTATCCACAATGGCAAACTCACGAATTCAGCCAATCCGTTCGCAAACTGCTGGGCGTGGATAGCGGATGGGACTGGCTAAGTCCGGATCAGCCGATCCAGTTAACCCATTCCATGCAGGTCACGAGCGGCGTGGCCGGACGGGAACCCGCGCAGAAAATCGTGGAGGCCTACTACTCGACGCAGCAGCGCTCAGGACGCTATCACGGATGCGCCGCTTACAATGACTTCCGCGAACTGCTCGACAAAGAGAAAGACCTGGACGCAGTTGTCGTCTGCACGGCGGACCATGTGCACGCCGCGGTCTCTGCAGCGGCCATGAAGAAGGGTAAACACGTCTTCTGCCAGAAGCCACTAACGCAAACGATTTATGAAGCTCGGCAGATCGCTGATCTCGCGAAGCAGAGTGGCGTAGCGACGCAGATTGCGGTGGGCAATCAGGCGTCGGAAGACACGCGTTTACTGTGCGAGTGGATTTGGGCAGGAGCCATCGGGCCGGTGCGCGAGGTGCACAACTGGTCGAGTCGACCATTCTGGCCGCAAGGCATCGAACGGCCCAAGGAAACGCAAGCAGTGCCCGACGGCTTGGATTGGAATTTGTGGCAGGGGCCGGCGCAGGAGCGTCCATTCAACCACGCTTATCTTCCGTTTGTCTGGCGCGGGTGGGCCGACTTCGGATGCGGCGCCCTCGGCGACATGGGCTGCTACAGCTACGACACGATCTTTCGCGTGCTGAAGCTGGGCGCCCCCGTGAGCGTGGAAGCGAGTTCCACGGACCGCTATGAAGAGACCTATCCGGTAGCATCGATCATTCATTACGATTTCCCGGCGCGCGGAGAGATGCCTCCGGTCAAGTTCACGTGGTATGACGGCGGGTTGAAGCCGCCGAGACCGGAAGAGTTGGAGGCGGACCGTCCGTTTAAGGGAGATCGGGACGAAGATGAGGGACTGCTGTTCGTGGGAGATCGAGGCAAGATCCTTTGCGGGTTCAACGGAACCAACCCCAAGCTGATTCCGCAAAGCAAGATGGACGCCTACAAACAGCCGCCCAAAACGCTGCCCCGTTCGCCTGGGAACGAACGCGAATGGCTTGATGCCTGCAAAGGCGGCAAAACGAAGCCCGGCGGAAACTTCGAATTCGAAGGCGTGGTCACCGAGAGTCTGCTGCTCGGGTGTGTCGCATGCCGACTGGGAGAGCAGTTGACGTGGGACCGCGCCAGTCAGCGAATCAATAACTCCGATGCATTCCAGAAGTACGTCCGGCCCGAGCGGCGCACTGGCTGGGAACTGTAATCAACCTATCAACGGGGAGAATCTCATGACGGCGATTTCCAGAAGAGAGTTTTGCAAAATGACGGCGGCACAGGCGGCAGCGGCCGGCTTGCTTTCGGCAGGGGCGCTGAAACTGCACGCCAATCCGCTCGGACTGCCGATTGGGTGTCAAACGTGGCCGGTGCGGGACATGATCGCGAAGGACTTTCCCGGCGCTATCAAGATCCTGGCTGATTCCGGATTCACCTCTGTCGAACTGTGTTCGCCAGCTGGTTACGCGGATTATGGGTTCGGAGGTCTCGCGAAATACAAGGGCGCGGAATTGAAGAAGATCTTGAACGACGCGGGAGTGACCTGCATCAGCTCTCATTTCGGGATCGAGGAACTCAGGAAAAATCAGGAGGCAAGCATCGCATGGGCGAAAGACGTTGGTCTCACGCAGATGCTCGTGCCGAGCCTCGACGGCCCCAAGAAGCCAACGATGGATGACGTAAAGCGCGCGGCCGACGAATACAACAAGATGGGCGAGCAGGCTGCCAAGGCCGGCATCCAGCAGGGATTGCACAACGAAAACTTCGAGCTTTCGAGCGTGGGCGGAAAACGCACTTACGACGTGCTCTTCGCACTGCTCGATCCCAAGTTGGTGAAGTTTCAATTCCAGGTTTCGACGATCAGCGAAGGCTATGATGCCGCGGAATACTTCACGAAGTATCCCGGCCGATTCATTTCGATGCACGTACAAGGCTGGTCAGCGCAGACCAAGAAGATTATGCCGGTGGGGCAGGATACGCTCGATTGGAAGAAGATTTTCGTGGCGGCGAAGACGGGAGGCATCAAGAATTATTTCGTCGAGATGAAACTGGAGATGATGAAAGCCAGCGTTCCGTATTTGCGCGGGTTGCAGGTGTGATTGCTCAGGTCGTCTCCTTTTCCTCGTCGGCGATCCCGATCTTCGATAGACGATAGCGCAGCGCGTTGCGGGAAAGCCCCAGCAACCTTGCGGCTTGGCTCTTGTTGCCGTTGGCGCGGCGAAGGGCTTCCTGGACCATTTCATCTTCCCACTGTTCGAGCGTCATGCCTTCCGGAAGAAATCCCCCGGCGCCATTGGCCGCTTTGGGGGCGCGAGTATCCAACCGGATATCGGCGGCGTCAAGCATGTTGACTTTGGCCAGCGCACACGCGCGCTCGACGATGTTCTGCAACTCGCGCACGTTTCCGGGCCAGTGATAATTCACCAAAATCTGCATTGCCTCAGGTGTGATGCCTTCAATGGGCTTGCGAGACTCCGCATTGAAACGTGTAATGAACAACTCGACGAGATCGGGAATATCTTCCTTGCGCTCGCGCAGAGGCGGGATATCGATCGGGACAACATTGAGGCGATAGTAGAGATCTTCGCGGAAAGTCCCCTGCTCCAGCGCCTCCCGAAGGTCGCGATTTGTAGCGGCAATCAGACGCACGTCCACCTTGACCGTTCGCGTGCCGCCGAGGCGCTCAAATTCGCGCTCCTGCAGCACACGCAGGAGTTTTACTTGAGTTGCCGGAGGAACGTCGCCGATTTCGTCGAGAAACAACGTTCCCTTATCGGCCAGTTCGAACTTGCCAGGCTTGCTGGCGACGGCACCGGTGAAGGCCCCTTTTTCGAAGCCAAACAATTCGCTTTCCAGCAGATTCTCGGGAATAGCGGTGCTGTTAATCTTCACGAACGGCCCATTCGCTCGCCGCGATTTTTCGTGAATGGCGCGCGCGATCAGATCTTTCCCTACGCCACTCTCCCCGCCTAGCAGCACCGTTGAATTCGTCGGGGCAACGCGCTCGACAGTGGCGAGCACTTCCTGCATCTTCGGGCTGCGCGCCACTACATTTGGGTGGGAGTATCGTTTCCCGAGCGCCTCCCGCAGCGAGCGGTTCTCCTCTCGTAGATTGCGGACATCCAACTCCTTGTGGATGACCATCCGCATCTCGCTAAGCGAAAATGGTTTCAGAACGTAATCGCTGGCCCCAGCCTTCATGGCCTCGACCGCCGTTTCGACGCTGCCAAATGCGGTCATCACGACCACGGGCAGGGCGGCGTTCTGCCGCTTGATGCTCTGAAGAAATTCCAAACCGTTCATGCCGGGGAGTTTGAGATCGGTGATGACTAGATCGATAGAGTTTTCGCGCAACAACTTCAGCCCGCCTTCAGCATCTTCGGCAGAAAAAGTCGCAAAACCGTCTTCCCCGAGATTCAACTCGAGCAAGCGACGCATCTTGGCTTCGTCCTCGACGATGAGGATGGCCGCCTTGCGGGATTCGCTGGACTCTTTCACGAGATCACCAAATGTGCGGGCTTGCTTGTCGGTTCGTCCTTCGAGGCGGCCGGGAAGAACATGACGAAGGCAGTACCAGTTGTCTGCGAGGTATCCCCGCCGACGGAGCTTTCAACGCGAACCGAGCCGTGATGGCCGTCGATAATCTTGGAGACGATCGAGAGGCCGAGCCCCACACCGCTCTTCTTCGTTGTCACAAAGGGATTAAAGATTTGCTCGCGCAATTCCAACGGAATTCCCGGGCCTGTGTCTTCAATTCGTACTTCTACTCCACCGCGGTTGTCTTGTTGCGCGTTTCTCACCTTTACCCACAGCATGCCTCCGTTGCTTCCCATCGCATCATAGGCATTTTGGATAATATTAACGAACGCCTGCTCGCTCAGACCTCCATCCAGGGGCACGAGTGGCACTCCGCGCTCGTACTCCTTCTCGATTCGCACAGGACCGCCTTTCCATCCCCGGAATACATCCTCGAGTGCACGATCCAGCACAGCGGTGATATCTGCCGGTTCGAGGTCGGCGTGCAGCGGGCGAGCAAAATCCAGAAATCGGGTAACCAGTGCGCTCAGGCGGTTGGTTTCGGTTGAAATGTACCCCGACAGTTCCGTAGCCAGAGGATTCGACTCCCCGAGTTTCTGAGACAGCATTTCCGCCGACCCTTTGATCACACCCAGTGGATTGCGAATTTCGTGCGCCAACCCGGCGGAAAGCTGCCCGAGCGCGGCAAGTCGTTCAGAGCGGCGCGCCTCAGCCTGTGCTTGTTCCAGGCGCCGGTTGGTCTCCGCGAGAGTCTCCGCCAGTTCTTGATAGCGCTGCGTCTGTCGTCGATTCTCGACCACGAAGCGATTCACTACCATGGCCGCGAGGAAAAAGAACAGGATTCGAATCGCAAGCAGAGCGTAATTGTCGCTTGATATCTCGTACTCCTGAAGCGCGGGATACAGATACGAGCAATAAGCCCCGGACGCCACCAAAGTCCAGAACAAAGTGCCCCATGGTCCGAAGTATTCGGCGGCAGTAAGAATGGGAAGGAAATAGATAGGATAGTAGTAACTATTGATGGCAATCTCGCCGGTATGATCGACCAACAGAGTAGCCAGCGCGATCTTGAGCAAGACAATGTAGATCGGGCCGCGGCGCGGCAGCTGCGCGATCAACCATCCTTCCCCCAACTGAAGCAGCCCGAAACCCAGCAGGATGGCCTGTTTGTGAGGCTCCTTCACTGGCGGTAACAGAGCGAGGCCGACAAGGAATACCAGCCACAGGATATCCATCCAGTTGATGGTGGGACGCTTGATCTCAGCCATTCGTTCGCTCACAGGCCGTGCTCCAGCAATTCGCGTGCGGCAGAAAAACAGCGCCGGGAGAGGTTGCCCGCTCCCGGCGCAGTCTTAGTTCTTCATCGGTTCGCATGTGCATCTCATGCGAACCTATCACATTGCAGGCGCCCAGCGCGCGTTAGCGTCCCTTCGGCTTTTCGTTGTGCTGTGGTGCCGGATGAGACTCGTTCCGCGGCGGTGGCGGCGCCTGCCGCTGCTGCGGTGGGGGACTCGGCCGGTCCTGCTGCCACTGCCGGAACTTTTCCTGCTGCTGTTGTTCCTGTTGCGGACTACGTTCCTGCACTGGAGGCGTGGGCCGCACCAGCGGATGTGACTCGGGCTGAGGCCTCGCTTCGTTCTGCGGAGGACGGAACTCGCGGTTTCCAGGCTGCGGGTTCCGGTTCTCTGCCGGCTGCGCGCCGCGGTTCTCCGGCGGCGGAGTTCCCTGCTGCTCGTAAGTCCGCGGTTGCGAATTCGGCATGGTTCGGACTTGCGAGTTGCCGCTGCTGCTTGGCTGACCGAAGGGCTTGAAGCCCTCCTGCGACTGCTGAGGATGTCCGCCTTGGTTCACCTGGGCCGGTTGTGCCGGGCCGACTGGGCGCACGAGTGACTGTTGCAGATGTCCGCCAGCCTGGGCCTGCCGCTGCTCGATTGGGTGCGGAGGAGGCGGAGGCGTCCTTACGGCCACCACCGGCCGGTTGACGATCGCAACCGGCGGTCTCACCGATGCCGGACGGCCCGCACCAATCACGCTCGTCCGTACCGGTTCAGCTGCCACAACGTGGCTCACCGGTGCGGCAGCGATCTCTCGCGGCTCAACTTTCATCACGTTCTGTGCCACCGGACGCGCATTCACAAACGTATCATGCGAGACAACCGTGACGCCGTTATTCACGTGCTGGTTGACATAGGTAATGTTATTGACCGTCGTGTTCTTGTTGATGATGACGGTGTTATAGACGTTCGTGACCTTGGTGACATTTACCGTCGTGTTGGTGATATTCACCTGATTCACGTACGTTCGGCTCACACGATATCCGGGAACGTAAACTTCTCCCGGAGCCAGCGGGAACCAACCAACACCCACGCCCGCGGAGAAGCGGAATCCCGGTCCGCCGCCAACGAATGCCACGAGTGCTGGAGCCCACACGGGCCGCACGACAACGGGTCCTGGAACCCAGAACCACCCGCCCCCGACGGATGCCCAGCGTCCATAGTGGAATGGCGCGAATCCCCAAGGCTCATCTTCGACCCACGTCCAGCCCCAGGGGCCAACAAAAACCCAATGTCCGTAGTGATACGGAGCCCATCCCACGACCACAGCGCGAGGTCTCCAGCACGGGCCGTAGCCTGCGACATAGCTCCAGTCACCGTATTCATCGAGATCTTCGTATCCCGTCATTTCGCGGGAAACGTAATTCGCCGAGTCGGAGCGATCCTCGCGCGCGTCCTGCTCGTACGCCCAGTCGTCGAAATTGTCACGCCCGGGAAGTTGTCCGAGATCGTAGTCAAGATGATTCTGATCTCCTGTAAACGTCGCGGATTGATCCGCGACTACGGTGTAGCTGAATCCCCCGCCGGTCACGCGACCGCGGCCATGAAATACGTCGGTGACGGTCTGACTTCCGTCCTGGCTCACGTCGATTCGGTATTCGCCGGGTTGCAGCAACGTGAAGGCGATGTTCGGCGTGTCCACTTCGTAGGAATCGTCGTCATCGAGGTGGCGCACACGAACAATCAGTGAGCCTTGGGCGAGCCGGATCTGGGTCGTGCGATCGTCAAGCGCGAGAAAAGTGATTCCCGTCTTGGAGCCCAGGCGCAGTGCCGTCGAGCCGATATGCACTTCCGCCCGCGAATCTTCATCAGCCCAAAGGTCATCGCCGGTTACCATCGGGCGGTTTGGGACGGCAGTCACCCAGTCGTCTTCGCCTGCCGGTCGGAACGACACCGAGCCATTTGAATAATCCAGGCGCCCGACGCGCGCCGGAGGATCTTGGCCTTGATTCTCTTCATCATCTTGCGCTCTTGCTGTTGTCGACAGTTGGAGTACGATGGCTAAGCTTGCGAGAGTGATCCACGTCCACAACGTTCGCGTTTTCATAGTCTGCCTCGACAAAACACAAACTCTGCACTCGTTGATCTTACCTATGTTGTTTGTAAACCCGATAGAGACAGTTTAGTTTCCGGGGTTTGCAAGTGCTTGGGCGGGATGTAGTTGGAGTTGGCCGGATGCAAGCTAGAGCCTCCACAACCATACAGAGGCGGGAAGCGGAGACACGGAAGACTACGTCTCTCCTGATTACTTCCGAATTACTGATGGGTCGCAGGGCCCTCTGCCGGGGTGGAGGTCAAAGCTGGCGCGATCGGCTGCGCCACCGATTCGTCCTCCATCTTTGGCAGCGGCGCCTCGAGGGCAATTTGCAAGACCTGATCCATCGTGTCGACGAAGTGCATCTTCATCGAACTGCGCAGATTTTCGGGGACCTCCGCCAGGTCTTTTTCATTGTCCTTGGGGAGGATGATCTCAAACAATCCCGCGCGGTGAGCGGCAAGCAGTTTCTCTTTCAGGCCACCGATGGGAAGCACCTTGCCACGAAGGGTAATTTCGCCAGTCATGGCGATGTCGCGGCGCACGGGGATCTTGCTCAACGCGCTGGAAATGGCAGTCGCGATGGTGATGCCAGCCGACGGACCATCCTTTGGAATGGCGCCTTCGGGCACGTGCACGTGGAGATCGAGGTTGCGGTAGAAGTCGCGAGTCAGCCCGAGTCGGTGTGCGCGCGAGCGAACGTAAGACATAGCGGCCTGCGCGGATTCTTGCATCACGTCGCCAAGTTTGCCGGTAAGCGTGAGCTTGCCCTTGCCGTCGACTACGGTCGCTTCGGTGCTCAGGATCGAGCCGCCGACTTCGGTCCAGGCAAGACCAGTAACCAGACCAACTTCAGATTTTTCGTGAGCGAGAGTGTCGCGGAACTTGATTACGCCGAGGAAATCATTGACGTTTGCGGCGCTGATGGTGACGGTATAGTTCTCGCCCTCTTTGACGACCTTGCGCGCGACTTTGCGGCAGACGTTGCCGATCTCGCGCTCCAGATTGCGGACGCCGGCTTCGCGCGTGTAGGAGCGGATCAAGCTCGTGATGGCGTCGTCGGTGAACTTGATGTTCTTTTCCGACAGACCCGCCGCCAGCATCTGCTTCTTGACCAGGAACTGCTTCGCGATCTCAACCTTTTCCTGCTCGGTGTAGCCGTGGAGTCGCAACACTTCCATGCGGTCCTGCAAGGCAGGAGGAATCGTATGCATCACGTTCGCGGTCGCGACAAAGAACACCTGTGACAGGTCATATTCGACGTCGAGGTAGTGGTCGACAAACATGTAGTTCTGCTCGGGATCAAGCACTTCCAGCAGGGCGGCCGACGGGTCGCCGCGGAAGTCCATTGACATCTTGTCGACTTCGTCGAGCATGAAGACCGGGTTCTTGGTGCCGGCCTTCTTCATCATCTGGATGATCTGGCCCGGAAGTGCGCCGATATAGGTACGGCGATGGCCGCGGATTTCTGCCTCATCCCGCACGCCGCCGAGGGACATGCGGACGAACTTACGTCCGGTCGCCTTGGCAATCGACATGCCCAGCGAAGTCTTACCGACACCTGGAGGTCCGACGAAGCACAGAATCGAGCCTTTGGGGTTCTTCACTAACTGCCGGACGGCAAGAAACTCAAGAATGCGTTCCTTGATCTTCTCGAGCCCATAGTGATCTTCGTTCAGAACTTTTTCGGCGCGAGCGATATTGCGGATTTCTTTCGAACGCTTCTTCCACGGCACAGCCAGCAGCCAGTCGAGATAGTTGCGCGAGACCGTCGACTCGGCCGACATCGGCGGCATGGCTTCGAGCTTCTTGAGTTCCTGCTGCGCCTTGTCTTTGACTTCCTTGGGCATACCGGCAGATTCGATCTTCTTCTTCAGTTCATCGAACTCGCTCTTTTCTCCGCGGCCCAATTCCTTCTGAATGGCCTTAATCTTTTCGTTGAGGTAATACTCCTTTTGCGCTTTCTCCATCTGTCGCTTCACGCGCGACTGAATCGTGCGGTCGACATTCAACTTTTCGATTTCGATATCGAGAACATCAGCGATTCGGGTCAGCCGTTCAGCAGGATCGAAGATTTCCAGCAGTTCCTGCTTCTCCTCAATGGAAAGCTGCAGGTTGGCCGAGATGACATCGGTCAGCTTGGCCGGATCTTCCATGCGGACGGCAGAAATCATCGTTTCGTAGTTCAGCGCCTGGCATAGCTTCACGTACTGCTCGAACAGCGATGTGACGCGCTGCATGCTGGTTTCAAGCGCCTGGTTTGTCTCGGTGGTAAAACGGGCTACGCGGACGGTAGCCTGCATGTAGCCGTCCGTGTCTGTGACCTGCAGAATCTTGCCCCGCTCAATGCCTTCAACCAGAACTTTAATATTGCCATCGGGCAGCTTCAGGCTCTGTACAATGTTGACGATCGTGCCGACCTGGTAAATCTCGTTGGCCTTGGGTTCATCAATGGAGGCGTCGTGCTGGGTCGCCAGGAAAATCTTCTTGTCCGCCGCAAGAGCTTCTTCGAGGGCTCGCACGCTGGACTCGCGGCCCACGACGAACGGCGTCATCATGAAGGGAAAGATGACCACGTCCCGGATGGGCATCATGGGCAACTTTCTGGATTCGTATTTTTCCTTGGATGTGGTCACTGCATCTCCTGGGATGACACGCCCCTACAGAACCTAAAGCTAGATTCTACCTTGTTCCGAGGCGTGTGGCATGAAACTTCGTAGTCGGTCGTTCGTCGTTGATCTCCAGCAAGTACACGGCCTGTTGGTGGCCAACGGCTCACGAGCCAGGGACTGATCCTACCCTGCTTTTTCCATCACCGGGGAAAGCGTCGCGCTGCGTTTCTCGACCATTTCCCGGGTGACTTCGAACTCCTTCAGTTTCTTTTGACTCGGCAGGGTGAACATCAACTCGAGCATCAACTCTTCGAGAATCATGCGCAGGCCTCGGGCTCCAACCTTGCGGGCCATGGCCTGGCGGGCAATCGCACGCAGGGCATCGTCGGAGAACTTCAGCCGGACATTCTCGAACTCAAACAGGCGCTGGTATTGCTTCACGATGGCGTTTTTGGGCCGGGTCAGAATTTCGATGAGCGCGAACTCGTCGAGGTCTTCCAGCATCCCGACCACGGGCAACCGGCCCACGAATTCGGGAATGAGACCGAACTTGATCAGATCTTCGGGCTGCACTTCCTGCAGCAGTTCCTGAGTCCGCTTCCTTGTGGTGACCGCATCTTCCTTTTCCGCGTCTTCCGAGTTGCGGAACCCGAGCGACTTCTTACCGATTCGGCGAGAAATGATCTTGTCGAGACCAACGAACGCTCCGCCGCAGATGAACAGAATGTTCGTCGTGTCGACCGGCGTGAACTCCTGGTGTGGGTGCTTGCGTCCACCTTGCGGGGGAACGTTAGCGATGGTGCCTTCCAGAATCTTTAGCAAGGCCTGCTGCACGCCCTCGCCAGACACATCGCGGGTAATCGAGGGGTTCTCATCCTTGCGCCCGATCTTATCTACTTCATCGATGTAGATGATGCCGGTCTGGGTGCGGCTTACGTCACCATCGGCGGCCTGAAGAAGCTTCAGGATAATGTTCTCGACGTCTTCGCCGACGTACCCCGCTTCGGTCAGCGTGGTGGCATCGACAATGGCGAAGGGCACATCCAGCATGCGGGCCAACGTCTGGGCGAGCAGAGTCTTGCCCGTACCGGTCGGGCCTATCAGCATGATGTTCGACTTCGACAACTCAATGCCGTCGCCGGCCTTCTGCCGGTTCATGAAGATGCGCTTGTAATGGTTGTAGACCGCGACGGCCAGCTTCTTCTTGGTCTGTTCTTGCCCAATCACGTACTCATCCAGGAATGTCTTGACTTCCTGGGGCTTGGGTAACTGATTGGGAGTCTGGCTCGGTGGGGTTG
>Ga0209698_10001616_pt1 | contig 25926 bp, 21 predicted proteins | sample LitLauG_LLR_2012_FD_187203 | JGI IMG/M metagenome (GOLD analysis project Ga0209698, IMG submission 187203) | Freshwater sediment microbial communities from Pennsylvania, USA - Little Laurel Run_MetaG_LLR_2012 (SPAdes) (version 2) | ecosystem: Environmental > Aquatic > Freshwater > Creek >... | reverse complement strand
GAAGGATCGCGGGGGAAGGCGGGACGGGCGTCGAGGAGACAGGCTCGGGGGCGGCCATGCGATCGGTTCTCACGGGGTGGCCCCGCATGTGTTTCCGGTCTGATGTAAATTAGAGGGGTTCCCCGGTCCCGCTGGTAGTGGAGGTGATCGATGAACCGACGTCAATTCTCCTTTGTCCTCGGCGCTGCGGCCACATGGCCGCGTCGCGCCTACACGCAACAGCAGGCCGCGCCCGCTAACCCGATTCGCCGGGATTGGCTCGACCGGCGCAAAGAACCGGCTCTGGAGCCGGAACTGGCGATCATCGATCCCCATCACCATTTGTGGCAGCGTCCTGGCTGGCGGTACCTGCTGGAGGACCTGCTGCTCGATACCGGCAGCGGCCATAATATCCTCGCGACGGTGTACATGGAAGCGCGTTCGATGTACCGGGACCAAGGGCCCGAGGAAATGCGACCCGTCGGGGAGACCGAGTTCGCCAATGGCGTTGCGGCCATGTGCAGCAGCGGGGTCTATGGCAAGACCAAAGCCTGCGCCGGAATCGTCGGACACGCGGACTTGACGTTAGGAAGCCGTGTCGAGCCGGTCGTGGCCGCGCTGATGCGCGCCGGCGGCGAACGGTTTCGAGGGATTCGCCATGGTGTGTCATGGGATCGAGACCCGACCATCGTCAATCCGGCTTCGCCGGTACATTCCGGACTTCTGGCCGACAAAACGTTTCGCGAAGGGATTGCGGTGCTCAGCCGTCTTGGCCTTTCCTACGACGTGTCGCTTTATCATCCCCAGATCCACGAGGTCGCAGACCTGGCGAGTGCGTTTCCCGATTTGAGAATCGTTCTAAACCATGTCGGTGGTGTCCTCGGAATCGGAGCCTATCGCGGCAAGCGCGATGAGGTGTTTCCGCGCTGGGCGGCGTCGATCAAGGCGCTCGCCGCGCGGCCCAACGTCTTTGTGAAGCTCGGTGGACTTGGTCAGGGCTATACTGGCCTCGGCTTCAACGAGCAGGCTGAACCGCCATCGTCGGAAATGGTGGCCGCCAGGTTTCGTCCCTACATTCAGACTTGTATCGAAGCTTTCGGGGCGTCGCGCTCGATGTTTGAGAGCAACTTCCCCGTCGACAAGATTTCGTACAGTTACCAGGTCTTCTGGAACGCCTGTAAGCTGATGGCAAAGGGCGCCAGCAGCACGGAAAAAGCCGATCTGTTCGCCGGTTCCGCGGCGCGGTGTTACCGGCTCCACGTGATGGGCTGAAGGCGGCTGGAAGCTTCAAAAATCAGGATTTCCACCCGTGATGGGCACATGAATCACGGTCACGGCCGGTCTGTCGATCGCCTGCCGTATTTCGTGTGCGATGGCGGCGGGCGTGGACACGCGCACGCCATACGCTCCCAATGACGAGGCTAAACGATCAAACGAGATTGGGCCCAGAGAGCTGGCGATCGGAACACCAAACTGCCGGATTTGGCCGAGCCGAATGATACCCCAAGCCTCATCATCGGCGACGATAGCCACGAACGGGAGATTTTGCCGGACGGCGGATTCCAGATCGGCCACATTGAACGTGAAGGCGCCATCGCCCGACAAAAGGATGACCGGACGCCGCGAGAACGCAAGCCGCGCCGCCATAGCGCCGCCGATTCCCCATCCGACGGCCCCGCTTCTTCCACAGGTCAACCAGTCGCCCGGGTAGCGGTCGCGGCAGAGCAATTGGTGAGCCCATTGCCCGATGCTGCCGCCGTCGATCAACAGCACCGGGTTTTCCGGCAGCACTTCCTGGATGGCGCGAATGATGTGAATCGCATGCAGGCCTTGCCGTGCCTGCTCCGCGGCGCGGTGCTCGACGGCACGCTGGAACTCATTGCGTCGTTGCACACACGTGGCCAGCCAGGCCTGCCGCGTCGCGTCTGGCAGCACTGGTCCCTTTTCACACTCGGCCGGCAGGGCCTTCCAATCTGCGCCAATCCGAAAGGCACTGGCATCGGATCGCACGAACGGCGGCTGCAGATACCCGATCCGATAATCGTTTTCGGCACCTGCCAACAGGATGCAATCGGCATCGGACAGAATGGCAGGTCCGCCGGTAGCCGCGCCGATGACGCCAAGAAAGATGGAACTCGGCTGGTCTACCGCGCCTCGATCCCAAATCGGCGTGACTACAGGAATCTGGAATCGCGTGCAGAAGTCCAACATTTCAGTCGCACTGCCTTTGTAAAAGACCTCGCTGCCCGCGATCACCAGCGGAGATTTCGCGGCGGCGAGCGCGCGAGCGATGCCTTGAACATCCGGAATGGTCGAGGCATTGTTCACTACCACGGGTGAGACTGCGTCGATGGCGCGGACGCCCAGTTCCGTTGCCTGGACGTCCAGCGGAAACATGAGATGAACGGGTCCGCGGGGATCCGCCAGGGCTGTTGCGAACGCTTCATCCAGTCGATTGAGTGTACAGCTTGCGTCATCGATGGAGGCAGAGAGTCTGGTGATGGGGTGCGCCAGGGCAACTTGATCGAGGTCCTGGAAGTGGCCCTTCCCGGCAGTAGCGGTCGGACCGGCGCCGGTGATCAGCAACAGCGGGGCGCAGTCGAAGCTGGCATTGGCGACACCGGCGAGCGCATTGACGAGGGCCACGCCACTGGAAACGGCGCAAACACCGGGCCGACGCGTCAGGCGGCCGAAGGCGTCAGCCAGATACGCGCCTGTCTGCTCATTGCGCACATCTACCAGACGCAAACCGGCCTGGCGCGCGGCATTCAGCAACGGGTCCAGACCATGGCCACACAGCGTCGCAATCCATTCGACGCCGTGCCGGCGAAGACCCTGCACCAGTAGATCGGCCGCCGTCATTCCATCACATACCCCCGGCCGGGTGTTCCCGATGGCGCTTGGCGGAAACCGGCATCAAACGAAATCGATGCGGAAAATCCAGCCCGCCGTTGGGCTGTCGTTCACAGGCCACCCGGGATGGACGCCGGCATCGCAACTGATGAGCGCGCCTTCGTGCATGGCGAGCCCGTGGGGATCGCAAGAGTTTGGTTCAAAGTCGGCCGTCTCCAGAACGCGTCCGGTTGCAGCATCGTACCTGACGAGCCCGGGCCGGTACTCGGAATAACGTTTGGAATCGTTACCGATGACCTGCCAGATGGAGCCGTTGTCCCAGGCGATGGCGTGATACCTCGGCTTTTCCGGATCCTGGTAGAACGGAATCATCAACTCCGGCTCCCAGGAGGTCGGATCGACCCGGAGAATTCCGCGCAGCCGGAGTGATGCAATCCAGAGCTTGCCATCCTGCCACAACGCGCCGTGGCAGCCGCCTCCGTCATTGGCCGGGCCGAGAGGAATCTGGCGATGGCTCACCTGCCTGGAGTTCATGTCCACTTGAAACACGCCTTCGGGAGCGGCATTGGCGCACATCCAAACATACCCGCCGCCCACGGCCATGCCGCTGGTGTTCCGCGATTGCGTGGCTACGGTCTTCAGGACTTTTCCTTTCCAATCCACCAGCCAGGCATGCTCTGTCAGGTCCTTCGGCTCCGGCAAGTGATACCGGGCGGCTGACTGCCCGGTTTCCTTTTGTTCGCCAATCCATAGACCTTCGGGTGTGACGGCGATCGCGTTGGGGTATCCATCCGGGCTCTTAAAGAGCCTGGTCGTTTTCACCCTACGCGGCGGGACCCGGTGATTCCCTTCTGGTGCGCGGGCGACCCGGTCGGCTGGACCCGACTCTTGCTGAGCGAACACGTTGCTCACGGCACTCAGGCTCAAGCCGGCCCCAATACTTGCAGCGAGGAATTCTCGTTTGCTCATGTTCTCCATAACCAGCCTTTCCTTCCTGCGGCGGAGCGACACGGAGCGCCGCGTAGCTCAATAATTTCATATTCTGTTCTTTAATTCTACGGGCCCCAAGCTTACTGCGGATCACCCAATTGCCGGCGCCAGCCGTGAAAGTTCGAGCAACTGCTGGAACGGGGGACGGGCAGGCTATCGCGGCGAGGGAGCTCAGGCGCGGCGGCGGCCAGGTGTATACTGAACCCTGCTGGAGAACCCAAGACGAAAGATTCGACTGAAGCGTGTTGGCGGTGACGCGCGGTGCTCGATGGCCAACAACATGTTCAGGATCGTGGGGAGGTTTCTATGCGCAGTGTAAATTGGAAATCGCGGAGCGTGACGTTTCTTGCGTGTGTATTCCCGGCCGCTTGCTTGTTGGCCACAAGCTGGTTCACACCGGCAGTGGTTGAGGCGCAGCAGCCGGCTGCCGTGACGGTGTTCGAAGGGGCGCGGCTCATTGCAGGCGACGGTAGCGCGCCCGTAACGGACTCCGCTTTCGTTGTGGAGAACGGCCACTTCACCGCTGTCGGCCGAAAAGGACAGCTCAAGATCCCGGCGGGCGCGGCTCGTGTGGACCTGACCGGCAAGACCGTCATGCCGGCGATCGTCGACGCCCACAAGCACCTCGCGGTGACTCGAGATGCGCTGGTGGATCAGCTGCAGCATCTGGCGTACTACGGCGTCGGTGCGGCAATGAGCCTGGGCCAGGATACAGGCGATGTGGCGTTCCAGGTGCGTGGGGAAACCATCCCGAATGCGGCGCGGTTGCGCACCGCGGGGCGGGGCTTAACAGGGCCGGAGCCGGGGCGCACGCAAGCTCCTTTCTGGGTTACCAGCGAAGGCGAAGTGCGGAAGGATGTCCAGGAGATGGCAGCGAAGAAAGTGGACATCATCAAAATCTGGGTGGACGACCGGGATCACACGGTCACCAAGTTGAGCCCGGAGCTGTATCGTGCCGCTATTGACGAGGCCCACAAGCACAATCTCAGGGTGATCGCCCATATCTTTACGCTCGAGGATGCAAAGGGCGTCCTTCGGGCGGGCGTCGATGCATTCGCTCATAGCGTCCGCGACAAGGACATTGACGACGAGTTCATCAAAATGATGAAGGCGCGGCCGAACATGATTGTGGACCCGAACCTGCCCGATCGGGGTGTGAAGGTGGACCGGAGCTGGCTCCGCGAGAGCATGACGGCAGAAGAGTTTCAGAAGCTCCAGGCGGAGAGCAAGGACGATCCCAAAGCCCGGGATTTCTTCGGAATCCAGTCGCGCAATCTGGCGAAGCTCAATGCGGCGGGCATTAAGATCGCCTTAGGCACTGACGGACCCATCCCTTGGGCGGCGCACGAGGAGATGGCGGACATGGTGGCGTCCGGAATGACGCCGGCTCAGGTGCTCGTGGCTGCGACGCGCAACGCGGCCGAGCTGATGAAACTCACGGACGCCGGCACGGTGGCGGCACGCAAGAGCGCGGACTTCCTCGTGTTGGACGCAAATCCGCTCGACGACATCACGAATACACGGCGAATCGCCGCCGTCTATCTCCGCGGGTCGCAACTCGACCGCGCTGCCTTGCGGGCGCGCTGGACGGGCGGGGCATCGCGGTAATTGGAAGCAGGGACCGATCAACGGCCGTAGAGGCGTAGTTCCTTGCCGTCGGCCAGTACGACGCGCTCAAGCCTGATGACCTTCTGGCCGTCGGCAAACTGATAGCCGATGCCCGTGATCACGTCGCCGGGCTTCACCGTCGTCTTGGTCCACCCGTTAGCCTCCATCCGGTTGATCGCGGGACCACCGATCTGCCATTTCTCCGTCCGGCCGTCATTGCCCTGAACCTCGAGAGTCATCATCGGGTGCGGATTGGCCCACTTGAACTCAACTATCGTGCCCTTTACTGTAACGAGCCGGTCCATGCTGATCGGCCATGAGTGATGCGCCCATAGCGGCATGACCGCAGAGACCAGCGTAAGGATGACAAATGCTGGAACGGACAAGGATTTCATCGTGGCTCCCTCCTGCGAGCTATTCTAGAGCAAAACCGCAAACACAGGGAAGCCCGGGGACAGCGTTTAGGTCACGCTTCACGCGGGATAGGCGACAATAACGTCGATGTCCCTTCTCGATGTGGTACTCGGACGCCCGATGGCGTCCAAAGAGGAACGCGCGGAGAAAATCGGCGCCGCGGCGGGCATCCCCATCTTCGGACTGGATGCGTTGAGTTCGGCGGCCTACGGTCCAGAAGCCGCGCTCACGTTGCTAATCCCACTGGGAGCCGCGGGCGTCGCTTATATCCGGCCGATCAGTATCAGCATCGTCGCACTGCTTACGGTTCTCTATTTTTCGTACCGCCAGACGATAGCCGCTTATCCGGGCGGGGGCGGCTCCTATACGGTCGCGCGGGAAAACATCGGGGAAGGCGCCGGACTCCTGGCGGCCGCCGCGCTCATGATCGACTACGTGCTGACCGCGGCAGTGGGCATTTCGGCGGGTGTTGGCGCGCTGGTCTCCGCGGTCCCAAGTCTGCATTCGCACACGCTGGCAATCTGCCTCTCCATCCTGCTGGTCATCACGATAGTCAACCTTCGCGGACTCCGTGAATCGGGCGTGGCGTTTATGGTTCCGACGTATCTTTTCATCGGCTGCATGATGGCCATGATCGGCATCGGCGTGATTAAGGCGCTGGCAGCGGGCGGACATCCCGCGCCTGTCGAGACGATGCCGGCTCTGCCTTCCGCCACCGCGATGGCCGGCGCCTGGATGATGCTGCAGGTGTTTTCGAGCGGCTGTGCGGCGATGACGGGCGTGGAGGCCGTCTCCAACGGCGTGAAGGCTTTCCGTGAGCCGACGGCGCCTAGCGCCCAGCGGACGCTCACGACTATCATCGCGATCCTGATGGTGCTGCTCCTCGGGATTGGGTACTTATGCACCGCCTATGGGATCGGCGCGACCAACCCGGAGAAGAACTACGAGAGTGTACTCTCGATGCTGTTGCGCGCGGTGGCCGGCAGAGGCGTGTTTTATTGGGTCTCGATAGGATCGATCCTGCTGGTGCTATCGCTTTCCGCAAACACAGCCTTCGCCGACTTTCCCCGCCTTTGCCGCATCATCGCGCGCGACAACTATCTGCCGCACTCCTTTGCCTCCACTGGCCGCCGGCTGGTGTATTCGCAGGGCGTCTACGCGCTGGCCGTGCTCACAGCAGGCCTGCTGATTGTTTTCGGCGGCGTTACGGACCGGCTGATCCCGCTTTATGCGGTCGGCGCATTTCTCGCCTTCACGCTTTCACAGGCCGGCATGGTGGTTCACTGGAGACGGAATGACCCCGGTCACTGGCACAGCGTGCTGGTTAATGGTCTTGGCGCTTGCGCCACGGCCCTGACCACGGTAGTGGTCCTCGCGGCCAAGTTCCTCGAAGGGGCGTGGATCACGGTGCTTCTCATTCCGGTGATGCTGCTGGTGATGAACCGAGTTCGCCGCCACTACGACCGGGTAGCGGCGGAGACCGCCAGCCAAGACCCAGCCAACTTCGGACAGCTACCGGTCCCACTGGTGATCACGCCGGTTGCCAGTTGGAGCCGGATCAGCGAGAATGCCCTGCGGTTTGCGTACAACATTTCCCACGAAATCCGCGCCGTACACATCAGTGCCGACGGAGAGACCAGCGACACTTTCTGCCAGGACTGGGAGAAGCTCGCCGAAGCGCCCGCCAAAGCGGCCGGCCTGCCGCCGCCCGAGCTGGTTGTGCTCGAGTCACCCTACCGCTGGGTTCTACGACCCATATTGGAGTATGTGCTGGAGGTCGAGAAGCAGAATCCCGACCGGGAGATTGTTGTCGTCCTGCCGGAAATGGTCGAGCGTCACTGGTATCACTACTTCATGCACAACCAGCGCGCCGAGATCCTGAAGACCTGGCTGCTGGTGCGCGGCAGCCAGCGGATCATTGTAGTGAATGTGCCGTGGCATTTAAAGGCTTGAACGGCGGAGGCGTGGTTTCAGGATTGGGGTACGATATGATTCTCAGGAGCAAGGCCGGCGAGCCGCTCTTGCCGAACGGCTAACATTACACTGCTAGTTCGACTTTCGGGGAAGACTCGAAAGTTGCGGACAGGAGAACTGACAATGCGTGTTGGTGTTTTCTATTTTCCAACGGACTATGGCATCGACATCGGCGAACTGGCACGGGCGGCCGAGGAGCGCGGCTTCGATTCGTTGCTCCTACCGGAGCACACGCACATTCCAACGTCCCGGCGGACCCCGTATCCCGGCGGCGGGGAGCTGCCCAAAGCTTATTCTCATACGCACGATCCGTTCGTGGCGCTGTCGTTTGCCGCCGCTGCCACGAAGAAAATCCTGCTCGGCACCGGCATTTGCCTGATCCCGCAACGCGACCCCATCGTGACGGCGAAGTGCGTGGCGAGCCTGGATCGGTTGTCGAACGGCCGGTTCCTTTTCGGCATTGGCGGTGGCTGGAATGTCGATGAAATGGAGAATCACGGAGCGCGCTACGAAACGCGCTTCAAGCTGCTGCGCGAACGGATCCTGGCGATGAAGGCGCTTTGGACGCAGGAGGCGGCAGCCTTCCATGGAGAACTGGTGAACTTCGATCCCGCCTGGCTTTACCCCAAGCCAGCGCAACGACCCCACCCGCCGATCCTTCTCGGCGGCTCGAGCGACTATACCTTGAAGCGTGTCGTGGAATTTTGCGATGGCTGGTTGCCCATCGCCAGGCCGGGCTTCAACCCTAAGGAAGCGGTCGCGCGGTTACGCCAGGCGGCATTGGCAGCGGGCCGGGACTTTTCGACGCTGTCGATCAGTGTATTCGGGGCGCCGGCCGAGGAGGCGGTTCTCGGCGAATACCGTGAACTTGGTATCGAACGGGCGATTTTGGCGATTCCCGATCTCAGTCGCGACGAAATCATGGGCGTGCTCGACAAGTACACACGATTGGGAGCCTGAGAGGGGCAAAGACCACGGTTCCACGGCAAAAGATTCCCGGCTCGGTTCGGAAAATGCTAAAGGAGGCCAGAGTCGCGAGGCTGGCGACGTTGGATGCCAAGAGTCGACCACACATCGTGCCGGTCTGTTTTGTTTATGACGGCAAGCTTTTCTACACCGCGGTAGACCAAAAGCCGAAGCGTGTTCCCCGAGAGCGGCTCGCCCGTTTGCAGAACATCCGGGCAGTACCCCGCGTGGCGCTTCTGATCGACGAATACAACGAGGACTGGACGCAGCTCTGGTACATCCTAATACGTGGGAAAGCGAAGCTGATTCCGAAGCCGGCGCATAAAGAGCGGGCCTGGGCGATTCGCAAGTTAAGAGCCAAGTACCCGCAGTATGCCCGAGGAATGCTCGCCGATGACGCACCGATCATCCGAATCACTCCGGAGCGGAATACATTCTGGGGCAAAATCTAAGCCAAAGAGGGCGATGCGCCCGGGCGAGGAGAGTATGCCGTGCTGATGCCGGCGGACGCGGCGCCCGGGTTCCCCGCCCGCAGTATGGGCTGAAAATGGGCTGAAAAACTCTTGCACAGAACGCTCCGCTATGATAATGTCCTTACCACTTGGGTGAGTGCGAGGAGAGTGCATGCGTTACTTGGTGATGCTCATGGGGCTGGCCCTGCCGATCGGCTGCGCCTTAGGTCAGACCGCGGGTGAAATTACAGGCGAGGTGCACGACCAAAGCGGTGCGGCCGCCCCCAACGCGACTGTCACAGTCACCAACGCCGGCACCAACGCCGCCCGCTCCACGACCACGAACGATGCGGGGATCTACACCTTCCCGTCTCTGGTCCCTGGCAACTATCAAGTCAAAGTAGAGTTGCAGGGCTTTCAGCCAGTGGTTCGGACGGGCATTGAGCTCCAGGTACAGCAGACGGCGCGGGTGGATTTCACGCTCAGTATCGGACAAGCCACGCAAGCGATCGAGGTAGCCGGCGCGGCCCAATTGCTGACTACGGAAAATGCCACCGTGGGCACGGTCATCGGGCAGAAGAGCATTGAGGACCTGCCGTTGAATGGCCGGAACTTCCTGCAATTGGTGGCACTGAGCCCCAACGTGTCGTACGGGTTTATGGCGCCCAACAATGAGCAGAGGCGCCAGGGAGGCACGCGGACCGACCAGAACATCTCGATCGCCGGCATGCGGGGCACGTGGAATAACTATACGTTGGACGGCATCGCCAATACGGACGTCAATTTCAACCTGTACATCCAGCTCCCGTCGGTGGACGCGCTGCAGGAATTCAAGGTGCAGAGCGGCATCTACCCGGCGGAGTTCGGACGCGAGGCCGGTCAGATCAACGTTTCTACCAAGTCCGGGACGAACGACTACCACGGAACGGTCTTCGAGTTCCTGCGCAACAGCGATCTGGATGCCAAACCTTACGACTTCATCGGCACTGCTCCGGCGAAAGCGCCCTTCCGCTGGAATCAATATGGGTTCATGTTGGGCGGTCCCATCCGCATTCCCAAGGTGTTCAACGGGAAAGACCGGCTTTTCTTCATGTCGAATTTTGAAGGGTTCAAGAGCCGCCGGACGGATCTGGGCCTATACACCACGCCGCCGGACTCGTGGCGGCACGGGGATTTTTCGTCGTTCACGACGCGGTTGTACGATCCGCTCAGCCGCACGGTAGGCGCCAACGGCGCAGTGACCGCCACGCTGTTTCCCAACAATCATATCGATCCGGCGCGGTTCGATCCGATCTCGATGAAGCTGTTGGAGTTCTGGCCCTCGCCCAACCTCAACACGGCCACCGTATCTAACAACTACCAGAACCCGCAGAAGACCACCATCGATAAGAACCAGTTCAACCAGCGCATCGACTTCAACGAAAGCGCGAAATCGCAGTGGTTCGGACGCTTCGGCTGGACGGACGAGTTCACCATACAGCCCGGCCTTCCTCTGAGCGGAATCGCGCTCTACACCAACTCCAAGCAGTATATGGTTTCCAATACGCGGGTCCTGTCGGCCACCAAAGTGAACGAGTTCCGCTTTGGATATAGCACCCTGATCAATAACAGCACGCAGGAGCTGGCCGGGAAGCGGGACGTGGTCAAGGAGTTGGGCCTTCCGTTTACGACGGACCCGGCCAGTTGGGGTATTCCGGCGATCACGGGGTTTAACCTCGGCCTCAGCCCCTTCGGCAACGACAGCAACGGGCCTTTTCTGCTCAACGACAAGATTGTGCAGGTGCTGGACAATTTCTCCTGGACGCACGGCAAGCATGCACTGCGGTTTGGAGGCGAGTATCGCTGGGACGTCTACAATCAATCGGGCAACCAGTTTGCGCGGGCGCAATTCCAGTTCGGCGGCCAGTACACAGCCAACCCGACAGGTCTGGTGGGCGGGAATGGCGCCGCCGACTTCCTGCTCGGGAACATTGCCCGTACGGACCTGGCGATTGGCCTGGCGTCGGGGGATTTCAAGTCCAACAGCCTTTCGTTTTACCTGGACGATACGTACAAAGTCACGCCGAAGCTGACCGTCACTTTAGGTCTGCGGTGGGAGGTGGTGCAGCCGTGGAAGGACAGCCTGCAGAACGAAGTGAACTACCAGTTCCAGACGGGTCTCCCGTCGGTGGTCAATGTGGATCCGAGCTTGCATCCCGTATACGTCCGCGCGGGCCAGGGTGATTTCTACCAGGGCCTGGATTTCCGTTACACGGGAGCGCAGACGGTCCGCGACGGGCGCCTGGGCGACCGGCTGATCGCTACCGACTGGAACCTGTTCGCGCCCCGGTTTGGCATCGCCTACAGCCCGTCCAGCAAGTGGAGTCTCCGCACCGGGTTCGGCATTTTCTATTCGCAGGAGAGCGCCAATTCGAAGTTCGATCTGAACCGCGGCACCTCCGGCCGCGCGAGCGATGTGCCCAATTTAGGGATCGCTCCGACGGTGACGTTTGGGAACTTCTTCAGTAACGCCGTGCTGCCGGTGCGCCTGACCCCCGGGCTGACCTGGGGAGTGATTCCGGATATCGGCACACCCTACTCGATGATGTATCTGTTTAACATCCAGAGACAGCTGGGCAGCAACACCACGCTCGAGGTTGGCTACAACGGCGTGCTGGATCGCCATTTGCAGAACCAGAATAACGGCGCGGGCCTGCTTCCTTATAACGCCCCCGGTGTGCCTGCTGGAATCACCGCGGCCGCGGCGCGCGCCCCCTACCCCGAGTACGCCGCCGGCATCGAACTGACGGAAGGGGGAGGCCGGGGGAGCTATAACGGGCTGGGCATCAAGCTGAGCCAGCGATTCACGGCCGGCTTGACGACACTGATCAGCTACACGTGGTCGAAGGCGCTGGATGACGGCAGCGCCATCCGCGGCACGGGCATCGCGGGGCAGAATCTCGGCGACATGTACCCCGAAAACCCGCGTTGCCGGACCTGCGAGAAGGGACCCTCGGCTTTCAATACGCCAGCCCGGCTCGTGGCTTCGCTCCTCTACGATCTGCCGCTCGGGAAAGGCAAGGGCTTTGTCAACCGCGGTGGCATCGTAAACCAACTGGTTGGCGGCTGGCAGACCAGCGGGATTTTCACTGCCCAGAGCGGCCGGCCTCTCTACATGATGGCTGGTTGGGACGCCGCCGGGCAGGTCATCGTGGGAAACCAGGACCGGCTGAACGCGACCGGCATCGATCCCTATCTGCCTTCCAATAAACAGAGCGCCGACCAGTGGTTCAACGTCGGCGCGTTCACCAACGTGACGGCCGGACAGTTCGGCAACGTGGGGCGCAATATACTCACGGGCCCCAGCATCTGGACTTTGGATTTCTCCGCCATCAAGAATTTCCCGATCACGGAGAGACAACGCCTGCAACTTCGCGTGGAATCGTTCAACACGCCGAACCATCCAGCCTTGGGAAGCCCGGTCACGAACTGGGGTGGCAGCAGCCCGACACCGGCGCCGAACTTCGGGCAGATTCGAGATACCGTGACCGGCGGCACCTTTTTCACGCCCGGGACCGCTTACCAGATGCGTCAGGTGCAGTTCGCGCTGAAATACATTTTCTAGCCCGCTCTACGGCGCCTTAATTCGGGGACAGTCTACGAAACCCCCGAATTAGTTTAGGGGTTTCGTAGACTGTCCCCGAATTGGGTCAGCATTTTCGTGGCGAAGATAACCTGGCCGGTGTGCATCGAGAAGTGCTCCACCACGTGATAGATGGCCTCCATCACGGAGACGTCGTAGCCCTGAATCGTATGGCGTTCCGAAAGCCGCCGCTCGGGGAGAGCGGCAATCACCGCCAGCGCCTCGGCGACCGTGGCGTGCAGCCGCTGCCGCAACTCCGCTTTGGAAACACCAGCGCGGGCGGCGAATTCGGCATCGCGGTCGCGCCGGTCCGGCTGGCCTCCGATGCTGGAAACGATCCACTGGCGCACATTGCCGCAAAGGTGCAGCACGAGATTGCCGACCGCATTCTCGCTATCTTTCCCGCGCGCCCAAACCTGATCTTCGTTTAACTGCTCCAGGCAGGTATCAATGCGCGATCGGAGCTCGCCCAGTTTGCTCGCGGAATAATCCAGGAACGCGGTCATCTCGCTCATGCGTGGCCTCTCTCTGCCAGTATAGTTATCCTGGAAGGGGCAGGGGATTTGGACGAACCGATTCATGTCGTGGGCGGAGGACTTGCCGGCAGCGAGGCCGCGTGGCAGATCGCGCGCCGCGGGCGCCGGGCCGTGCTCTACGAAATGCGTCCCAGGAGGAGCACGGCGGCGCACCAGACGGGCCGCCTGGCGGAGCTGGTGTGCAGCAATTCGCTCAAGTCCGAACAGGAATCCAGCGCTCCGTGGCTGCTCAAGGAAGAACTGCGGCGCCTCGATTCCCTGCTGCTGCGGGTGGCCGAAGAGGCGCGGGTGCCTGGCGGCCACGCGCTCACCGTGGACCGCGCCCAATTCGCCGAAGGGGTGACAGAAGCGATATCCTCGGAGCCGCTCATCGAACTGCGCCGCGAGGAAATCACGGCCGTACCCGAGGGCATCGCGATCGTGGCGACGGGCCCGCTCACCAGCGAGGCCCTGGCGCGGGAAATTGCGCGCCTCACCGGGTCGGAGCGCCTGTATTTCTACGACAGCATCAGTCCCATCGTGGACGCCGAATCGGTCGATACCAGCATTGCGTTCTGGGCCTCGCGCTATGGGAAGTCCACCACCGGCACGGACGACTATCTCAACTGTCCGTTGGACAGGGAGCAATACGAGGCGTTCGTCGATGCACTGCTCGAGGGGCAGGCCGTCCGGGCGCATATTCCCGAGGATGCCACGCCGTATTTCGAGGCCTGCCTGCCGATCGAAGAGCTGGCTCGGCGCGGCCGCGAGACCCTGCGTTTCGGGCCCATGAAGCCCATGGGACTGACCGATCCGCGCACCGGCAAGCGTCCCTACGCCGCCGTGCAATTGCGGCAAGAGAATCAGCGCGCGGCCAGCTTCAATCTGGTGGGGTTTCAGAATCACCTGAAATTTGGCGAGCAGGCGCGCATCCTGCGCATGATTCCGGGCCTGGAGAACGCCGAGTTCCTGCGCTTCGGGCAGATTCACCGCAACACCTACATCAACGCGCCCGCGCTGCTGACGCCGGCGCTGTCGCTGCGCAGCCGGCGGTCACTGTTTTTCGCAGGTCAGATCTCCGGTGTGGAGGGGTATGTGGAAGCCATCGCCACCGGGTTGATGGCCGGGATGCATGCCGCCACTCTGGCTGCAGGCGACGAACCGCGATGTTTGCCGCGTGAAACGGCGCTGGGCTCGCTGTGCCACTACATCTCGAGCGCCGGCACGTCCGATTACCAGCCGGCGAACATCACCTTCGACCTGCTGCCTGCGCTCGATGAGGCCGCGCGCCAACACCTGAGGCACGACAAGAAAGCCCGTCACGGCGAAGTGTGCCGGCGCGCGCTGGCCGCCTTCGACGCATACTTGCACACTTATGTCTGAGCTGGCCCGCCAGATCGAACGGTATCTCGCGGAGCTGGCGCGCAGCGGCGCTTCGGCCCACAGCATCCGCGCTTATGCGGCGGACCTGCGCCAGTTTTTGGAATTCCTGTCGCCGCCGGAGCTGGAGCCGCCCGAGCCGCGCGCTATCGACCTGCTGATCCTGCGCGAGTGGCTGGCCGATCTGTACCAATGCAAGCTGGCCGCTGTCACCCTCCGCCGCAAGCTGGCGGCGGTGCGCGGGCTGTATCGCTTCTGGTTGCGCGAGGGGGTCGTGACGGTGAACGTGGGCCGCCTGGTGCGCACTCCCAAAGCGCCCAAGACGCTGCCCGACGTTATGACCGCCGAGCAGGTAAACACGCTGGTCGACGGCGTAGCCACGAGCGGGCTGGAGCGCCCGCACCCTACGCGCGACCGCGCCATTTTCGAAGTGCTCTACGGTTGCGGCCTGCGCGTCAGCGAGCTTGCCGGTTTGAACCTGGAAGACGTGGACCGCTCGGAGGGCTGGCTGCGCGTCCGCGGCAAAGGGCGCAAGGAGCGGCAGGTCCCTGTGCCCCGCAAGGCCGCCGAATGGTTGGAGCGCTACCTGGCCGAGCGGCCCGTGGTGCGGGACCAGCGTGCCGTTTTTCTGAATCACCGGAACGGGCGTCTCACCGATCGCGGGATGCACGGGATCGTGAAGCTGTATGCGACGCTGCTGGCCGGCGACCCCTCCGTTCACCCGCACAGCTTACGGCACGCGTACGCCACGCACTTGCTGGCCAGCGGGGCCGACCTGCGCGCGATCCAGGAGTTGCTGGGCCACGCGCGGCTCTCCACGACCCAGAAGTACACGCAGGTTTCGCTCACCGACCTGATGGCCGTCTACGACAAGGCGCATCCCAAGGCTTAAGCGATGGCGGACTTGCGTGGGGAATTGCGCCCGATGTGGAGCCTGGCGTGGCCGCTGGCGGTGGCCGAGCTAGGCTGGATGTTGCAGGGCCTGATCGACCTGATCATGGCAGGACCTCTGGGACCGGCGGCCATCGGCGGCGGCACCCTGGGCAACATGCTGTTCTATCCCATCGCCATCTGCGGCACCGGAGTGCTGCTGGGCATGGACACGCTGGTGTCGCAATCGTTCGGCGCCGAGGATCCGTTGGATTGCCGCAAGAGCCTGGTGAACGGCGTTTGGGTGGCGCTCGGGCTCACGCCACCCCTGGTCGGGCTCATGTGGGGGCTGATTCCGCTGATGCGCGCGTTGGGAACCAACCCGCGGGTGCAGCTGCAGTTCGAACCCTATCTGAGGGCGCTGCTCTGGAGCATCCTGCCGCTGCTGCTGTACAGCGCGCTGCGCCGTTACCTGCAAGCCGTGAACCTGGTGAAGCCGGTGACCTTCTCGCTGCTGACCGCCAACATCATCAACGTGGTGGGCAACTGGGTGCTGATGTACGGTCATTGGGGCGCACCGGCCATGGGACTGGAGGGCTCGGGATGGTCTACGGCGATCGCCCGGGTTTACATGGCCGCGATTTTACTGATCACCCTAGTGCTCCACGAGCGCGATACGGGCCGCCTGCTGGGGAAGATTTCGTGGCGCCCGGATTTCGCGCGCCTTCGCCGTCTGATCGCGCTGGGCCTTCCCGCAGCCGGACAGATCGGCATTGAAGGCGGCGTTTTCGCCGTGGCGACGGTTTTGTGCGCCCGGCTGGATGAGGTGTCGCTGGCGGCGCACAGCATCGCCGTCAATGTCGTCAGCACCACCTTCATGGTGCCCCTGGGGATCAGTTCGGCCGCGGCGGTGCGCGTGGGCCAGGCCGTGGGCCGCAAGGACGCGCGGGGGGTGGCGCTCTCCGGCTGGACGGCTGTCCTGCTGGGGGCATTGTTCATGGGTAGTGCCGCTCTGGCATTGTGGCTGATCCCACGCTCGATCCTCCGGATCTTCACTTCCGACCAGGCCGTGATTGCGAGCGGCGGCGTGCTGCTCGAAATCTGTGCCGCCTTCCAACTCTTCGACGGCGTTCAGGTAGTGACCACGGGCGCGCTGCGCGGCCTGGGTGACACCCGCACCCCGATGCTGGCCCACCTGGCGGCCTACTGGGCGATCGGCCTGCCGATCGGCTCCGTGCTGTGCTTCCATTACGGCTGGGGCGCCGCGGGCATTTGGGTGGGCCTGAGCTTGGCTCTGATCCTGATCGGTGTTACGCTGTTTCTGGTTTGGCGCACGCGCGTTCGGCTCGTGAGGATCGAGTAGGGTTTTTCGTTGGGGGCGAGCGGGGAGGTCGTAGGAGAACGGGATGGCAACATACGTTCGCGACGCGAAGGCCGGGTCAAAACGAGTGACGGACAGCGGCACTGCGATCCCCGGCGTAACTGTCCCGGTCCTTCGTTGAGCGGGGTCACCAGTTCGAACCTGCCTCCGGCCATCTTTGCGTTACTATGAAGAGTCCGTCAGATGTCGGGGCGTAGCGCAGCCTGGTAGCGCACCTGCCTTGGGCGCAGGGGGTCGCCAGTTCGAATCTGGCCGCCCCGACCATCCTCGTTGCTCCAGAACCTTCGCGCGTCTACAGGGCTCGGCCATCTGTCTGTCGCTCCAAGGGGGCGGGTGCGCACGGCGTTGAGCCAACGGGGCCAACACGGCCAACGGGGTTTGACAATCAACGGGGTTTGGCTTGACACGTGCCGGCCCGGTATTATAGAATCCGCCCGATAGTCGAAGCAGGGCGTATGACAGGTTTTGCGGCCCTCTGCGCGGGTGCTCCAGGTTTTCGCAGTGTCCCCATCCTTTCGTGATGCCGACTGCGTTCGAGATTTGCGCGGTAGTGGAGGTGTGATGACACATAAGTATGTTGTTCTGTTGTTTGCACTGGCAGCGGTTCTGATCATTTGCACCCCGATCGTCGCGCATCACGGAACAGCAGCATCGTTCGACAATACTCATCGCCTCACGGTGAGAGGGACAGTGACGGAGTTCGTGTGGTCCAATCCCCATTGCCAGCTTTATCTTGACGTTAAGAACGACAAGGACGAAGTCGTAAACTGGGGCATCGAACTGTTGAGTCCGGGCAACCTGGTCAAGATTGGCTGGACCAAGAATACATTCAAGCCGGGAGACGACCTCCTGGTCAGCTTCGTTCCGGCCAAGGGCGACAGACCTTTTGGGATTTGCGCGCGCTACTTCCGGCCTGCCGATGGCTGGAAGTACGGCACCGACTCGTGCGGCTATACAAGGTTGGGTCAGCCCGTCAGCGCGCTGCCGCAAAAGCCGGGCTATACGACGGTGGAAGTACCGATGCCGAAAGATGATAAGTAGATAAGTAAAGGAGCTATCGAATGACACGAAAGCTTGTAAATCGCCTCCCTGTGTTGACACTGGGGTTTCTGACGATCTGTGCCCCTATCATCGCGCATCATGGAACGGCGGGGGTGTATGACTATACTCATCGCATCACAGCGAAGGGGAAGGTAACGCAATACATATGGGCCAATCCCCACGTCCAGATTTATTTCACCTTAAAAAATGATCAGGGCGAAGAGCAGACCTGGGGCGTCGAAACAGCCAGTCCGGGCAACATGCTCGCGAGCGGCTGGACGAAGCGTACATTCAAGGCAGGGGACGAAATCTCGGTGAGCTTCGTTCCGGCCAAGGGCGATAGGCCGTTTGGGATTTGCCCCCGATTCGTGCTTGCGGATGGCACGATTCTAGGCGGCAGCCGGTGTGCCTTGGGCGGAGGCGGCGGAGTGGTCGTAAGCACGCTCCCGATAAAGCCAGGCTATACGACCGTGGAAGTACAGATGCCGAAAGATGACAACAAGAGGCCCCCGTCAGAGCAAGAGCAGTAAAGAAACGCGCCTCCTCGGCCGAGTCCGAACAGTTGTTACCGTTGTCGAAGGAGTCTTGACATGCGAAGTCGCTTGATCGGTGCGATGATTACCGTCACAGTAGCGCTAGGCTCGTCCGTCGCTTTCGCTCAGAACCGCCAGCAAGGATCTCAAAGGGCACAGGCCACGTCGAACCAACCGTTTGACCCCCACGATCTATCTGGATTCTGGGATATCACCAACATCGGGCGGCTTCCTGGCGCCCTGAACGAAACGAGCAATAATCGGCCGCCGATGACGCCGTGGGGTTTGGAGAAGTTTCACAAGGCCAAGACGGGATACGACGGCAAGGCATTAAGCAATGGAGTTTACGAGAACGAAAAAGATTGGAATGATCCTATCCTGTGGTGTGATCCGACGGGTTTCCCACGGATCCTGTGGCACCCTACGCCGCCCGGAATGAGGTTCGCCCAGACTGACGAGGAAGTGATTCAATTCTTCGAGAATAACCGCGTTTGGCGCGACATATGGACAGATGGGCGGAAACTTCCGGGCGACGACGCGGATCCTCGTTGGTACGGATATGCAGTTGGCCATTGGGAGGGAGATACGTTTGTCATCAACTCGAACAACTTTAATGACGCCACGTGGCTCGACCAATATGGCTCCCCGCACAGCGACGAGATGACTGTGGAAGAGCGCTATCGTCGCGTGGACCACGACCATCTGGAGATGATCCTGAATATCACCGACCCCAAGACGTATACCGGCACTTGGAAAGGCGATAAGAAGATCTTTCAATTGGTAGGAAAGCCCGCCCGCTCGCCGTACAACGATCTCCGTGAGGACATCTGTGTATGGTCGGAGGCGAAGTCCTTCTTCGACCGCATGGAGCTGAAAGGCCGGGGCGGTCTACAGATTCACCCGTAGCTTTGAAGGGAGTCTCTATATGACATATCGTTTCCAGGGCTCGCTCGTTGCTGTTGCGGCTACCTTGGCATTCACACCGAGCGTTTTTGCGCAGAACAGTCCACAGACGCAGAAAGCGCCGGCGGCAAAGGCTCAACCCTTTGATCGGCATGACATCTCCGGCATTTGGAAGAACCCCGGGGGGTTCGATCCCTTTTTAAGCAACGATCGTCCTGCCATGACGGCTTGGGGAAAGGAGAAGTGGAGCAAGACAAGGGCGTCCGCCAGAAGGACGCCGCTGGCCTTTGGATTCTATCAAGACCAGAAAGATTGGAACGACCCGCTGTTCCAGTGCGACCCTTCCGGTTACCCGCGCAACACGGACTATAGTAACTTCCGATTCGTGAAGCTTCCTAACGAATTCGTAGAGTTCTTCGAACGGGACCACGTATGGCGCGACCTTTGGACGGACGGGCGCAAGCTCCCGGGCGAGGACGCAGAGCCACGGTGGTACGGATATGCGACTGCGCATTGGGATGGAGACACTCTTGTGGTGGAATCCTCTGGTTACGATGACCGGACCTGGATCGATCCCTACGGCTCGATCCACAGCGACCAGATGCGCATCGAGGAGCGTTACAAGCGCTTGGACCATGATCATTTAGAGGTCAGCATGGCGCTTACCGACCCGAAGGCGTACGTTGGGACCTGGAGTGGCAAAAGTAAAGTGTTGAATCTGATGAACAGCTCGCAGCAGATCCAAAAGGGTCTCTGGGGGAAAAGGCCGGATGGAACGCCATACGGAGACATCCGGGAAGAATATTGTGTCTATTCAATTGAGCGCCAGTTCTGGCAAGGACGGCCCCTGGAGGGAATTGGTGGGGACGACAAGAAGTAACGCACGCTGCTCGGAAACGCCGAAACTGAGGCGCGACCGTCAGGGAGCGGTGGTGGCCACGATTGCTTTCTGCCTGCTGAGTCTTGCACCAGCATACGGTCAAACTGCGCCGGCAAGGCCGCTTATGTCGGAACAGGCGTTCAAGAACGTTACCGTGCTCAAGGGAATCCCGGTGGATGAATTCATGGAGACGATGGGTTTCATCGCCGCATCCACTAACTATAACTGTGCGGATTGCCATGTTGAGCCGAAAGAGGAGGGCGATTGGAGTGCCTATGCCCAAGAGACGCCCCGCAAAGCGACAGCGCGCCGAATGATTCTGATGGTGCAGGCCCTCAATAAGACCAATTTCGGGGGAGCACGGGTAGTGACCTGCTACACATGCCATCGCAATATCCAAGGCGTCCCCAAGGTCACGCCGAGCTTGCGGGAGCAGTACTCCGAACCGCCCGATCCCGATCCCAATGAAGTCGAGATAAGACAGCAAGCACCTGAGGCGCCTTCCGCCGATCGGATTCTTGATCAGTATCTCCAGGCGGTCGGTGGAGCGCAGAAGGCAGCCGCCATCACCAGCATCGTCTTTAAGGGCACATACCAAGGGTATGCAGAAGAGAAGGCGCCTGTGGAAATTTTTGTCAAGGCTCCCAATCAGCGCACCATGATCGTGCATACGAGCGGCGGAGACCGGACCACGACTTTTGATGGCAGCAACGGATGGATGGCGGCGCCGGCCACGGATAAACCATTTCCGGTGATCCGGTATACAAGCGGAGACCTGGATGGCATCCGGCTGGACGCAATGCTCTCCTTTCCGGCGGGAACCAGGCAGGCGATCACGAAACCGGTAGTAGGTTCGAGCAGCATTGACGATAAGGATGTAGCCGTCGTGCAGGGGACGGCCAACGGCGGGCGCTCGTCCGTGAAGCTTTACTTCGATAAGCAGTCCGGCCTGCTGGTGCGGCAAGTGCGCTACGCCGAAACAATCATCGGGCGGGTGCCGATACAGGTGGATTACAGTGATTACCGCGATGTCGCAGGAGTCGGAGTCAAGCTGCCGTTTCACATCGTTACGACATGGACGGACGGACGGTCGGACGTACTACTGACCTCGGCGCAAACGAATTTGGCGATTGACGCTGCGAAATTCAATCAGCCGCCCCCGCCGGCGCCACCCAAATAATCAACCAATAGAGCGTGCGAGCGCGATTTGTTCCTGGGAACAGATAGAGCGCTGGAGCACAGGAGGACCAGCGTGGCAGTGCGGCTTGGATAGAATCAGATAGATGACGTTCCGTTGCCTCCTGTGGCTGACCATGGTTTGCCTGGCGCTCGCGCAACCGAAGCAACCGCAAACCGACGGCAAGTTCACCGCGTTCGATCTGCCGAGCCCAAATAGCGGCCCCTCAAGCTTGGCTCTGGCGCCGGATGGAACCGTGTGGTTCACCGAACAGACAGGCAATCGCATCGGCCGGATGAATCCGGATGGCACCGGGCTTAAAGAATACCCGCTGCCCGTCGCGGACAGCGGTCCGCGCGTCATCACCATCGGTCCGGATAAGAATTTCTGGTTCAGCGAGCATAATCACGGGTACATCGGCCGCATCGGCCCGGAGGGCATCCTGAGCGAATTCCCCATTCCCACCCGCGATTCCCATCCGCGGGCGATTGCGCTCGGCAAAGATGGGAATATTTATTTCGGCGAGTTTACCGGCAATGGCATCGGCCGCATTTCGGCCAAAGCGATGTTCACCGAGTTCCCCATACCCACACCCAATAGTGGGCCGCGCGCGCTGGCGGCGGGCGCCGATGGCAACATCTGGTTCTCCGAGTTCAATGCCGATAAGATCGGTCGGCTCACGCCGGAGGGCAGGATCACGGAATTTTCCTTGCCGCGCCCGAATAGCGGGCCGGGCGACATCACCGCGGGCGCCGACGGCAACCTGTGGTTCCTGGAATTGAACGGGCGCATGGACGGGCGCGTGGTGGAAGGAAACCGCGTCGCGCGCATCACGACCGAAGGGAAGATTACGGAGTTTCCGATTCCGACTGCCAGTGCTTCGCCGATCAACATCGCAGTGGGGCCCGATGGCAATATCTGGTTTACGGAAGCGGGAAAGCTGGGCCGGGTCACGCCGGATGGGATGATTACCGAATTTGTGGTTCCCGGGGCGAACGCCCGGCCGACGGGGCTGACGGCGGGGAGCGACCGGCGGCCGCCGGATTCTCTGACCAACAAATTATGGTACGCGGATGCCGGGGGGAACAAGATCGGATTCTTGAGCTTTCGATAGCCGGGCGGGTTACCGGCAGGCGAAGTTAGCGGCCTCCTCGATGCTACCGGTTCCTTTGTAGCGCGCTTGCTGGGGATACGCGCAGAGCGGGCGGGTCCTCCCGGGCCAGGGTGTATTGGGTCCGGCGGCTGCGACCAACTGAGTGGGAGCGGCGCCCTTCTCTACCCAATTCACCAGCGCCGTGAAGGCGTCAAACCGGTCGGTGGCGGGGCCTCCCGCACAATGGTTCATCCCCGGCACCGCGAAGAGGCGCACGAAATCCGCGGCGTTGCCCTGGTTCACCAGGTTCACGTCGTTCCACCAATGGATCGTGTCCTTGATGGAAAAGATCGGGTCGCTCACGCCATGGACGAGCAGCAGCTTGCCGCCGCGATTCCGGAACGCGGCCAGGTCGGTCGAACTCGCCAGCATGAAATCCCAGGCTGATTTCGTGTAGATACCCGACTCGGCGTACAGCTTGGCGGCATCACGGTCGAAGTCGATCCCCAGCAGAAAGGCCAGGGGCGCGCCGTTGGAAGTAGGGACAGGGGTGGGGGGTGTGGTGAAGAGGGCCGAAACCGCTCCGGCTCCGAGAGTGGTGCTGATGCTGGCGTTCTGCGGGGTATCATAGGCGCCTAACTTCCACGCGCGCCAACCTTGCGCGTAAGCGTCGCCCACTCTGCCGCCAATGCCCCGGTCCCAGGCCCAGTCGGCGTACAATAGCTCGCCCTTGGAATTGTTGGCGCCATCGAAAACTTTCTCGAGTGCGTTGACTTGCGCAGCCGCGAGACAGGCCGTGCGTTTCGGGCCTTTGCATGTGATGGCGGCCAGTTTCGGGCCGACCACGCCGGTGGTGCAGCCGGGGAAATTGTCGACGATGCCGTCCTCCAGCCCGTCCAGCCGGTCACAGGCACTCAGAATCGCCTGCACCGCCAGGTCCAGATCCTCGTCGGTGAATGTCTTGTTCAAGAGCGGCTGGCCGAAGCGGTCATACATTCCGAAAGTCTTGGCCAGGGCGGCGTAGGTTTGGGTGTCTGCTACTTCTCCGAACAAGGCCGCCTTGGGAAGTTGGAAGCCGGGCGAACAGGCCAGGATGCCGTCGTAGTAAGCGGAAAACCGCTGCGACATCATCATGCCCTCGCGGCCGCCTTCGGAGCAGCCGACATAATAGGAGCGCTCCGGCGCGCGCCCGTAGTAAGTCTGGATCAGGGCTTTGGCCGCCTGGGTCACCAGGTCGTAGGAGTTGTAGCCGAAATCGAGGCGGGCCTGCGGATCGAAGCCGAAAGTTTGCGCGCCATTGCGATTGGGATCGTTGTTGACGGCGTTGTCGTGGCCTGAATCCTGCGAAACCACGGCGTACCCCAGCGTCAGCGCGTTGGAACGCTGCTGACCCTGCAAATTGCCATAAGCGTTGCCCAGGTTGCCGTTGGAGCCGCCGCCGCCCTCGAAAAAGAAGCGGCCGTTCCAGGCAGCCGGCAGGCGCAGGTGAAACCGGATGGCGTAGGGCTGCGAGTTCACGCCGACGCGCTCGTTCATTTTGCCCAGGACCTCGCAGTGCTCGGGCAGGGCGGGCGTATTGCCCTGCGCGGCGCTCGCGGCATTCAGGCGAGCGGCGGTGATCGCCGTAGCCGAACCGGGCACAAGCTTTGCGTTCACCGCGGCGAGCGCCATGCATTTGGGAGAGAGGTCCTGTCCGGCGGCGGTGCGAATCAGCAGAAGGAGACCGGCGCTGAGCAGATACAGCGTTCTGGGTGCCATGTGACTAAGATAACTGATGTGCTCCTCGAACCGTTCGAAGTCTTCGCGATACGTTACGCGCACCACGGGAACCGGCATCCCGGCGAGAATTTCCTGCTAGCCGACCCGCACGAATTCGCTTCCGATCTGGACTACTTTGTCTGGGTACTGCGGCGCAGCGATTGCAGTTTCGTGGTAGATACCGGTTTTGCGGAAGAAGCGGCCATACGGCGCGGGCGCGAGCTGCTGCGGTCCCCGGCGGACGCGCTGCGGCTTCTCCGAATGGATGCGAACCAGGTGACGGACGTGATCCTCACGCACCTGCACTACGACCACGCGGGCAACCTCGACCAGTTCCCGCGCGCGCGTTTTCATTTACAGGACCGTGAGATGGCGTACGCCACAGGCCGGTGCATGTGCCACGGGCCGCTGCGGGGACCGTTCGACCTGGAGATCGTGCTGCACATGGTGCGGCACGTGTTCGCCGGCCGCGCGGTGTTTCACGAAGGCGATTCGGAAATCGTGCCGGGGCTCAGTTTGCACCGGGTCGGCGGGCACTCGGCCGGACTGCAGGTGCTGCGCGTGTGGACCCGGCGCGGCTGGGTGGTGGTGGCCTCCGACGCCTCGCATTTATACGCGCAGTTTCGCGAAGGCCGTGTTTTTCCCGTGGTGTACAACGTCGGGGATATGCTGGAGGGGTACCGGCTGCTGTACAAGCTGGCCGATTCACCCGATCACATCGTGCCGGGGCACGACCCGTTGGTGATGAAATACTATCCGGCGGCAAGTCTGGAGGTACAGGGGATCGTGGTGCGGCTGGATGTGCCGCCGGTGCTGGATTAGCGTTCCCCACGGGGGATGTACGGAAACTTGCGTGAGCCCTGTCGCCTTTTCGCGGCGGATCTCGCTTATCGAATTGTAGGCCACCAAACCGGCCTTCAACGACAAGAATGGAGATCTCCCATGCATCATGCAATTTCCGCAAGTGCTCCGGCTGCCCCGCGGTGGCCCAGTTTCAAAGGCAAATCTCACTTCGTGGGCGCCAGCCCCAGCGGGCGTGTGGCTGTCTACGTCGATCCGAAACTCGGCGCTGCCGGTCTTAAGAACGCGCAGGATCTCATCCATGACGCCGACCGCGTGGTGGCGGCGAATGACGCCATCTTCGGCACGACTGGGGGGCCGGTGCGGGTCATCGTTTTCGCTCTCGGAGGCCGCACGGACGGCAGCGGCGGCGCCGACCACATGGGGTGCGATTACACGACCGGCGCAGAAATCGAAGTGTGCGCCTCCTTCGGCAACTCCGCCCGGGTGTCGGCCCTGTTCGAGGCGGAACTCAGCGAGTGTTCGATGAACGGAAACCTATGCGGCTTGAGCACGGGAGAAGCCCTCTCCCGCTGGTGCGCGGCCGAGATCGGCCATTACGCCTTGTCCGACTTTGCGACCGCCCCGCAATGGGCACAGGACGGAATGCCCGACTTCGTGAATCGGACCGACCCGACCGACGGAAGCGCAGACAGCACGGGATGCGGCATGGCTTTCCTCTCCTGGCTGATCGGTC
>Ga0209698_10001614_pt1 | contig 25929 bp, 32 predicted proteins | sample LitLauG_LLR_2012_FD_187203 | JGI IMG/M metagenome (GOLD analysis project Ga0209698, IMG submission 187203) | Freshwater sediment microbial communities from Pennsylvania, USA - Little Laurel Run_MetaG_LLR_2012 (SPAdes) (version 2) | ecosystem: Environmental > Aquatic > Freshwater > Creek >... | reverse complement strand
CCGGAGGAGATCGGGCACAAGGTGGCAGCGGCACTGGTAGGCACCTTCCTGGGAATTTTACTTTGCTACGGGGTCGCGGCCCCGCTGGCAGCCAATCTGGAAAAGACAGTCGAGGCGGAGAGCCAGTACTACCAGGTGCTGAGGGCCGGACTGATGGCGTTTGCAAAGGGGATGGCGCCGATCATTGCGGTAGAGTTCGCACGCCGGGCCATACCGCATGACCTGCGCCCTGTTTTCACCGAGATGGAGAAGTCCTGCAAGGGCTCGGGGCAGGCCGCCAAAGCCGCAGCGTAGAGTTGGAGCCTCATGGACGCTACACCGATTATCATCATCAAACGTCCCCGCAAGCATCAGGCTCACCATGGCGGAGCCTGGAAGGTAGCCTACGCGGACTTCGTGACCGCGATGATGGCGTTGTTCATCGTTCTCTGGCTGTTGAGTAGCAGCGAACAGGTACAAAAAGCGGTAGGTGGATACTTTTCAGATCCCACCGGCCACGGCAAAGATGTCGGCAATGGCCTGCGAGGCGTGGGTGGAGAGAGCCTCACTGTCCAGGCAAGCGATATGTCGAAACTGAAAGAGAAGCTCGACCAGGCGGTGATGCAAACCGCGCCGATGCAGAAGCTTAAGGAACATGTCGTTACGACCGTAACGGGCGAGGGTTTGCGGGTGGAACTAAGCGAGGGCAGTCAAGGCAGTTTCTTTTTTGAATCAGGGAGTCCTCTTCCGACGGGAAATGGCAAAGTCCTGCTTGCCAAACTAGCTGAGGAAATTGGCAAACTCTCTTATAAAATCATTATTGAGGGCCACACTGACGCGCACTCATTTGCGGGGAAGACAGATTACTCGAACTGGGAACTGTCGTCAGACAGAGCGAACAGTGCTCGCCGTCTGATGCAGGACGGTGGAATTCGACCGGACCAGGTCATACAGGTGCGGGGCTATGCCGATCAAAAGCCTCGGAATGTGGCAGATCCGGAAGACCCATCCAACCGTCGAATCACACTGATTATTCAGGCGCCGCCGGCGGGAACGGAACAAGCCGCGGCCCCAGCGGCTAAAGCCCCAACAGCCGGACATTAACCGCGACTTCAGGCCCGCAGCGCGTCCGGCGGCTCTGAATGCCCTTGTGACGCGGGAGAGCATACGACCAGGATTGCTCAAACCAACTGAGCCAGAAGCTCAATAAAAATGACATCGATCCGGCGTGAGTCTCGCTTCCTCGCTCGCTTCCTCGCCGTGAGCCGGATTGTTTCGCGGATTCCATTGAAGCCGAGGGTATAGGCCGACAAATATAGCGTTTGAATAATGGTTTTCAAGTGCGATCGCTTCACGGAACGCCAGGGCACCGCTCCCCCAAAAGCCATATTTATTTACTGGTGTACGTATTTTTCGCTGGTAAGATTCCTACAATAAAGTGTATAACTAAAAATGAATGGGAATAACACTGGAAAAATGGTTCTTGGGAACCAAATTTAAGCCGGATATTCTTGTTTGTGCGATTCGCTGCATGGCTCCGCTGGAACCGGAAAGGATCAAAATACGCCATCGGCGAGTCACTTTGGGCGATGAAACGTGGTGGTTTGACAGCGATTCGGAGTTTTTTTCTCATTACTCGAGCGAACGCGTCAGAGATGCCGCATATATAGCGGAACTTCCGGCCCAGCCTTCGGAATGCGAAATCATCTTCGTTGACTCCGGCACTTTTGTTAAGGTCACGATGCCGACAAAGGCTGAAGTCCGGCAGGTTTTTGAGGTTTTAGAATCCGCCGCATCAGAGTGTAATCATTCGCCAAGACATGCGAATGCAACAGCATAGCGACTGATCTTCGATTTGGCAAGAAGCCTGTCATGGCAGTCTTGCCGGCTTTACCGGGGTTACAGACGAATCGGCTTGGGTGCATCGCTCTGCCCCGGGATCTGCGCCGATGCGATCGCACGAAGTTCTGACCGGTCGTCAGTCAGCTTCGTCTCCACGAAATCCACCCCTTCCGCCGTGATCCGGTATTTGGTGTCGTCTCCGATTTTGGCAAGGTGCTTTTCCGCCAGGTACCACAGGCTAAAGCCGAGTTCTTCGCGGGTAAAGCCGGAGAGACATTCCAGATCCAGCATCGTCAGCCCCGGAGTCTCAGGATCCACGGCGCGCTTGCGGTACAGCAAGCAGAGCACGGCAAGTCGCCTGTTCTGTTCGCCCTTCAAGCCGCCGAAGAATTCGCGGGACCGCAGATCGAAGCGAACCAAGGCACTGCTCTTGCTGCGCTCGCTGTCATAGCGCTCGCGCTGCCGGGGGTCACTCAGGATACGGTGGGCTTCGGCAATACGCAAGAAAATCCCGGCGTCGCCGGTCTTCTCGTTATCCGGGTGATAGCGCTTGCTCAGGGTACGATACACGCGCTCGATCGTGTCATAATCCGCCCGGCTGCCGAGGCGGAGGATTTCATAGTGGTCCGGACCGCGCCTGTCGGTATCGCCCGTGGAAGTACGCGCCAGGAAATACAACCCGATCACGTATATCGTCCGCTGCCACGAGCAGTGTTTCACTGTGGCGAGCGCGGCGACCTCAAATGCAGCCGCCCGCACGATAACATGACTGGAAACAGAAAGGGGCTCCGGGCTTTCGATTGCTAAACCGGATTCGGACAGGTCGATTGCACGGCACAGTTCCGACCGCTTTTCTCCCTCCGCGTTGCGCCATATCAACTCGATGGAGCAATCGATCGGCTTGCGAGGTTCGGCCCGGAAGTCGCTATTTTGAGGCATCGCGGCAACCATTGAACCTACTCACCTTAATTGAGGAAGGGATGAGGTGTCGGCTCTGAAGACCCGGAACCTGAGACCGGGCCTGGACGCCGTTTCGCCCGGAAGTGATATCGCCCAGAACTCCCTGCAGTGTTGAGCACGATACTGGATCGTGCCCGAGAGAGATCTCCATCGAAAATGGTATCGACGGAATGAGGGGAGGATTCCAGAGAAAGCTCATCCTTCTGATTGAAAGAAGGGTTCGCACAGCGATATTGATTGCTTCTATCGAGCACCACGTCGGGGGGAACCGGGCAAAACGGAATAATCGGCTGGCCTTTTTCCGTCTGAAATCTCGTGGAGCCCGCACATAACTCCCGCAAAAGCAATCGGATATCGGCCTCCACCAATGCCGCTTCGCGCCGAAGACTCCACAAGTCGTCCTGGATCGAATCCAAATCGGTCCGAGCTTCCGAACGAGCAATCCTCCCCAGCTCGACTGCTGTAGCAGTGCCATAGACCCAAGCGCCGAAGCTCACGGAAGCCAATGAAACAGTGAGCAGACAATAGCGGGCCAAAGGTGTCTGGAAAACATCATGGCCTGACGTGGGCAAGCGCGCGGGGTTCGATATGTTGAGCCGGTGACGGAAGTCGTTCCACAAACAATGAGCGTGGCGGGTTGACGATTGCTGCGTGATCTCGCTGCACAGAACCTGTTTGGCCGCCTTCCCCGGCGGACACCCGGTTCCTGAAGCCATAGATAGCCAGCTCAAAGCGATCCTTTACGCCCAGTTTCTGAAAAAGACGTGACAGGTAGACTTTAACCGTACCTTCGGAAATACAAAGGGCAACGGCGATTTCCTTATTTTTTAATCCTTCGGTCAGGAGGACTACCAATTGGCCTTCCCGACGAGTGAGCGAATAGCGCCTGGCTGACATTACACTTTCAGTGAGGGCCTTATCAAACCACAATTCGCCTTCGCTCACGCTGGCAAGACAGCGCTGTACCGTCCCTGTCGAAACCGTCTTCCTGAGTATGCCGCATACGCCGAGGCTCATCGCCTGCAGGGCCAATTCCGTTGAAATGGAATGAACCCAGAGGATGATCCGGGTCCGCGCCAGAATGTTCCGCAGCCCATTGAGTAAGCCGAAAGTGAAACCTTCGGTCACATCGAGGAGAAGGATGCTCGGTTGGTGCAACTCAACCTGAGCAGGGAGATCGGCATCTACCGGGCAAAACGAGACAAAATCAATTGAGCCGCCTTGCGGAAGGACCGCGGCTAAACCCTCGGCCAGAATTGGCTCATCACTACAAAGAAGTACGGTCGCCATAAAGGACTTGTCGTTTACTTGCGACAATTGTCTAAGATTTCTTTTCGGAACATCACTGATCGAATTTTCTCATCCAGCTTTAAGTGCGGTTTGCTGCCATGATGTTCGATCTTTGGACAGAGCTTTTGCACGATACATATCGACGTCGGCTCGTGCCAGCAGCATGTCGAGAGATTCCTGCATGTCCCATGCGGCCAACCCCAGAGAAGCTTGTAACTGAAGGTCTTGTTTTGTGCCGCTGACCGGGACGCTGTAATGTCCTACAACCCATGTCCGGATCATTTCAGCTCTATTCTGAGCCTGGACAATCCCCCCTGCTACAACCGCGACGAATTCATCCCCACCCATTCGAGTGACGAGATCGCTCGGCGGAAACTGCGCCTTGAGTTCTATAGCGAACTGCCTCAGCAGATCGTCACCTGCAACATGGCCGAATTTATCGTTGATCTCTTTGAAGCGATCGAGGTCGATGAGAATTACCGAAAACGTATGCTTTGCTTCCATTCGATAGGTTACGTTGCGTTCCAGTCCACGCCGGTTAGTAAGCCCAGTCAGAGGATCCAGCACTGAGAGTCGTTCCGTTTCCTCCAGCCGCGCCCGATATTCCTCGGCCTGGGCGGTGACACGTTTCACGACTTCGCGCCCATCCTCCGCCATCCTGGCTATACAGGACTGGAATGCAGCAGCGCTCTCGATGATTGATCTTCGAATTGCCCCCATATCGGACTGATCCGCCACCGCACGCAGATGCAGCGCCATTGCCCCGATCTCCGAAGAGTATTTTTCATCGCGTTTCCCAATGGTCTCGGCCGTCTTCGCCACAACGCCGATGATTTCCTTCAGCTCACGGTCTTGCTGCTTCTGCAGCTCGGCGGCTCTGTCAGCCCACTGCTGCAGATCACGACAAATTTCCAGGTTAAGGGTTGCCAGAGAACCTTCGCAACGGGGTAGCACGGAAACGCGGCTCGCGTGCGTGGAAATCTGTTCCATCATTTCAGGGCCCAGAAATGGCGCAGCCCGCTCCGTGCATTCGCCAACTGTCAACAGCAAGGACCGATACTCGGTAAAAGACTCGTTCAACGCCGAGACCGTCGCTTCTGAATTTGACCCGGAAGAACAGCTTTCCGCTGCTTCCGGCAGAAACTTCCCGAGATATTTCCTGATAGAGATCATCGAGAGCCGCTCTCGCGGGGGTTCAGGTCCGTCATTGTCCGAATAACCAAGGGTGAACCACGCCGTCAGTCCCCGTTGCAACGCCCCCTGCGCTCCTGGATAATGATATTGACTGATCAACGAGTGTTAATGAGAACAGTACCGCTAATGCTTTCACGTTCTATACCCTGGTGATCGTGCTTATCGGCACCGAAGGACAGACGTTCTAGTCTATTTACCAAGCGCCGGTGGGCGGCACCGCAGATCGTTAGCTCCAGTACTTTGCCGCCAAACCAAAAGCTGAAAAAACTTCGCCGCTCGTCGATGAGGTTCACACAGGAGGCATCCAGTGTTGATTAAACCGGGCAGTATCGGGACGCTGCTCCCTAACGGTTCTGAGGGAAACCGCACTCCGTCGACGGGAAAGCCCGCAGGCGCTGAAACACCGGCACCGCCATCGGTCGATCATATATCGATGAGTTCGAGCGAATCGTTTGCGGCGGACAGGGCTAATAAACTCAGCCAGATCAAAAAACTGGTGCGTTCGCCCGGCTGGGAGCCCCTCTCATCAGCAACGGCTCAGACGATAGTCTCGGACGCGCTGTCGCGCGCTGGTTTAACAGCCTAGCGAACTACAGAAGCGGTCGGGTCAACGTCGTTGATGAGGGGAGGCTCCTGGTACCGTTGGAACAGGAAATAACCATTCTAAGTATTTTCCTCCACCGATTTCCTCGGCGAAATCTCAAAACAGGGGACTCGATGAGGCGGACGCAAGAGCCGGAAGAATCTGCTTCAGGTAATTCACAGTCTCGGGAATTCGCGGTATGCCGCCGGCGCGTTCCACCGATCCGGGGCCTGCGTTGTAGGCACTAAGAGCGACCGCCATATCGCCGCCGTAACGTTCCAGGAGGGACTTCAAAAAGTGGCCGCCACCCATAACATTTTCGTAAGGATCAAACGGATTCTCAACATTCAGCGCCGATGCCGTTGCCGGCATCAGCTGCATCAGGCCTAACGCGCCTTTCGGAGACACCGCGCACGGACGGAAGGAGGATTCAATGCGTATGACGCTCCGGATCAGATCCGGCTCGATGCCTTCTCTGCCAGAAACTGCACCGACGAGAGAAGTAACCTCAGAATCCGAGAGCGGAGCACACGCGAGAGAACCCGGGTCCGGGAAAGGTGCAGGGGACGGCAGATCTATTTGAAACACCCTGCCCCGGTCACTCCGCACCTGTCGGCTGACAGATTGTCGCTGGCGGTCGATCGATGTGTTCATAGCCGAGACAGACAATCGCTGCCTTGTTGCGGCCGCTTCCATTCGCTGCTGCGGTTCAGATCTGCGTGGCTCCTGCGCGAGCAACAAGGCGTGACTAAGGGCTGCAAAGGCGCCAGCGTATAGAGCCATTCCGGAGACGTTCATAATCGAATATTCCTTCGAAGTCCATGCATTATCGTCGATGTGGATAGTGAAGCTGGACAGATCAACTTCCTGACAGTAGTTGGTGGCTGCGAGGGCTTATGGATATCAGCCGAATCTCCAGAATTATTCCCGGATCGAGTCCCGCAAGCCCACAGCAACAAGTGGATGAGATGTATAGCAGCCAAAGGCTAGCTGGCGCGGTCGGCCGTCTCAACAGCGCCCATACCGGCCAGGGGTTATTTACGGTTACACGGGATCCTGAGACGCACAGATTCGTCGTAATCCTGCGGGACCGGGCTTCAGGCGAATTGATCGACCAGTTTCCCCCGGAGACTATTCTCCGGATGGCCGCGGAACTCGGGGGCACAACCCCGACTACAGGAGAGAGTACAAAATGAAATGGAAGACTGCATATATCGAGAGCCGCGTCCTGTCGGCCAGCCCTTTGGAACTGGTTGACATTCTCTATGAATACGCGATTCGGTTTGTCGAGGCCGCGCGTGAAAACATCGTCTCCGGAGACATTGAGGCCCGTTCGCGTGCCGTATCGAAGGCAATGGCGATTATCGGTGAACTCGAGGCATCGCTGGATTGTGCAGCCGGCGGCGAGATTGCCATGAATCTCGCCCGCCTTTATAAGTACATACAGGATCGTTTGATGACGGCCAATCTGAGGCAGGAAGATGGCGCTCTCGCGGAAGTCGAATCGCTGCTCCGAACACTCGGCCAAGCGTGGAAAGCGGTTAGCGCGGAGCGTTTGCCGGTAACAGAAACGCTGCCCATGGCAGCATGGAACGCTCCACCTGCGTTCGACATTGCGGGTGCTCAAAGCGAAAATACGTGGTCGGCGTAGAATCACTCCGCCTTCTGTAAACCTTTAGAAACCATCTGGGCAAGGCCGAGGCCTCCATTTGACGCCAAAGCCTGTGCAAAGCTTTCCTCCGCGTATTCCATCGCGGAAGCGCCTGATTCATCGCCCCCGGTACCGAGCCAGCCACCTTCGGAATCGTGCATCGACTTCATCATTTGCCCGATCAGAAGTGCTTCGAACTGTTTAGCTGCATTGAGTACCTTGGTTGGATCCTCCTTCATCCCGGTTGCGGGCATTGCGACAGGGCCACCAAGCGAACTAATATTGTCTATCATCAATCATCCTCAGATCACTTCCAGTTCAGCTTCAAGTGCACCGGCGCTCTTGAGACTCTGGAGGATGGAGATGATATCCCGAGGAGTCGAACCGATCGACGAGAGTGCCTGCACCAGTTCCTCTACGGTTGCGCCGTCTTTCAGCATCAAATTACGCGCAGCGTCCTGCCGAACACCCAGATTGGCCTGGGGAGTGACCTGAGTAGTGCCACTGCTGAGAGCATTTGGCTGCGACACCTCCTGCGTCGTCTGAATTTCGACGGTCAGGCTTCCCTGCATAATTGCAACGGGGGCAATCTGGACCTGTTTCCCCATGATGATGGTCCCGGTTCTCTCATTCACAATGATCTTGGCCTGCCGGTCCGTGTCAACTGTGACACGCTCAACCTCGGCCACAAATGCCGAGGGGTCGCTTCGAGTCGATTCAGGAAGCGTAACTGTGACGAGGGCCGAATTCTCGGCATGCGCGACGTCCCCAAAATGTTTGTTTAGTGCACCCGCAATGCGCGATGCAGTTGCGAAATCGGCCTGCTGTAACTGTAATTTCAACTGGTTGCCGATCGGAACAGACGGAGCCAGCCGTTCTACGATTGCGCCATTTGGCATCCTGCCTACCGTCGGGTGATTCACAACCTGAGTGTTGCCACCGGTGCCGGCGATAAAGCCACCGATCACTATAGGACCCTGAGCCACCGCGTAAACCTGACCATCCGGACCTTTCAGTGCTGTCATCAAAAGAATACCGCCCTGAAGGCTCGGCGCATCGCCGACGGCGGCGACGGTCGCATCGATTCGAGAGCCCGGTTGTGCAAAAGGCGGGAGCGTTCCCGTGACCATCACAGATGCGGTGTTTTTCACCTGAATAGCGGTCGCCGAAACCGTCAGGCCCATTCGCTCAAGCAGGTTGGTCAGGCTCTGCGCAGAGAACACGGTTTGACGCCGATCGCCTGTGCCGGCAAGGCCAACGACCAGCCCGTATCCCAAGAGCTGATTGTCCCGGACACCTTCGAGCGTCACGAGCTCTTTTAGCCGCGTTTCCGCTGGTGTGGCGGCCGGTGCGTGAACAACCATGAGTACCACCGACATGACGAATCGTTTCATAGATATTAGAACGGGAGAAGCCCGAGTATCAGCCGGTACAGAATGTTTGGGCGCCGGATCGCGTCGCCTACCACGCCTTTACCATTGATATTAATTTCCATTTGCGCAATCTGGTCCGAGGCGATGACATTACCCGGGCTAAGGTCAATGGGCCTGACAATGCCTCTGACCACAATTTGTTGTGACTCAGAGTTGACCTGAAGGCGCTTGGTACCCTCAACTACAAGGTAGCCATTCGGCAGCACGTGGGTGACGCGGGCGCTAAGCGTGGTTGTGATCGACGTCCCGCGACTGGTCGATCCAGAACCATCCAGTTGAACGTCGGTATTCGCAGCCGCGAGGTTATTCAGGGCACCGGTAGCACTTTTGGGGCCCACCAGGGAGCTAATAGAGCTCTTCAGTGACGAAACGCGCGCCGTCTTTGTCGCTCCATTCACAACGGCGGATGCCTGCTCATTGACGGTTACCGTGACGAGATCATTAACCTGTACGGCGCGAAGATCCCCGCCGAGATCAGTCAAACGCGAGGCCGCGGACCACAGAGATCCGGCGGTTGGCTGAACCGGTAAGGTTTGTTCATGACTCATTGCTTCGCTGATGTATTTATCCAGCGGGCTGGGTTCAACCGGCTTTTTGGGTTTGTCTTTGCCGGACAGCGAGAAGGTGGCGACAATGATGATCACCATCGCGCGAGTGAGAGTTTGGCCGTTGTTCATTGCGAGAGACCAGCACCGCCCAACTCGACGACAGCGGTGTCTTTCCCCTGGACACGCGCGCTGAAGGCGCGTTTGCTTTCCGGATTCCGAACCGTAATCAATTCCCCGACGCGCCCTGCGGATTCCGCCCGGGCGCTGAATGCAAGGTGTGCTCCACCGATCTTTACTTCGATATGCACGGCATCTCCTCGCGCAACATCCGAGGGCACAGCCAGGTCATCGTTCGTAATCTGGGCGCCGATCGGTACCAGGCGACGGACGACCAACCCCGAGATTTTGTCGACGGCGATTCGTGGTTTCAATGGAGGAAAAGCGTCAACCTGCTCGATCCGGAACTGGCCGGAATTAATTGTCATGCCAGGCTTCAGATTCTCGATCGCTGTCGCACGGGTTGTCGCCGCAGTGATACGCACCTTTGCCCAAATCGCGTATCTGCGGCTACCGGCATAAACCACGTCGCCTCTCCAAAGGACCGGTATGTTCTGTGTCGCTGAAGGTGGTGTGCTCAAGCGCTCGCGAAGGAACTCGACGCGCCCGTGAGGGACAGGAAAAGGACTCATTTCGACCAGTTGAACCTCCGCGTCTGGAATTTGCAGCGCGTCGCGCATTGCAACAAGCACACTCTCGCGGGAAAGCGGTCCAGTATTGAGCCGAAAACAGATATCCGCAGTTGCCCCAACTCGAACAGAAAACCGTGAGCCAAGGGCCTGAAGTTCAGCGGAAGAAAAGACGCGGGTGCCACCCGGTAACGGAGACGGGGCGATCGGGATGGTGGGAGACACCGCGGCAAACGCCGGAGCGGTACGCGCCAGATCACCGACAAGTATCTGATCGCCTTCAACAGGCAAACAATTGACTTGAGCATGAGCGCAGAGCATCGTAAACCCGAGTCCAAAAACCGTTCGAAATATCATTGTTTTAGATTATTTACCTGCTGATACATGTCGTCAGCGGCTTTCACAACTTTAGAGTTAGCCTCATATGCACGCTGGGCAACGATGAGATTGATGAATTCCTGGACTATGCTCACGTTGGACTGTTCCGTATAACCCTGGAGTAGTGTGCCGAGCCCTTCCTGTCCGCCGGGGTTCGCGGCTGTTGGCGCTCCGGATGCGTCGGTTGGCTGATACAGATTCTTACCGAGGCTGTTCAGGCCGGCTGGATTCTGGAAGCCGGCGATCTGAATCTGGCCGGCTTTTTGAGCTGCGGTCTGCCCTGGTTGCAAAAAGCTGACTGTCCCATCGGGAGCGATCGTGATTGATTGAGCGCTTGCCGGGATTGTAATTTGCGGCTCGACGAGGTCGCCGTTTGAGGTGACCAGATTGCCATCCTTATCCAGTTGGAACGACCCATCACGGGTGTAGGCGAGGTCGCCAGTAGACCGACGAACCTGAAAGAAGCCGTTTCCCTGAATTACCGTATCAAGGGGATTATCAGTGGCAGCAAAGTTTCCCTGGGTAAAAATTGTCTCGTTAGCGGAAGGACGAGTACCCATGCCGAGTTGCAGTCCGGATGGCACCACAGATGACTGGCCTGCCGCAGAACCCGGTTGCACCATATTCTGATAAAGGAGATCCTGGAATTGTGCCCGGCGCATCTTAAAACCGGCCGTATTTGCATTAGCCAGGTTGTTCGCGATGTTATCGACATTTAATTGCTGGGCCGTCATGCCACTTGCTGCGCTGTATAGTGCTCGAATCATTGATGCCTTCCTTGCGGACCATGCTTATGCAACACGGGCCACTTCCTGAATTGATTTCGTATCCATTTCACTGCTTACGCCAATCGCTTTTTGGAGCATCTCAAATTGCCGCATCACGCCAACCAGACGCATGGCTGCATCGGCGACCGGAACATTTGAGCCTTCGATCTTTCCCTGAAGTACTTCTACATTGGGAGCAGGGACTGGCTGAACGTTGGTGCCGGAGTTGTCGAAGCTTGTGCTGCCAACTTTGTGAAGAGAGTCTGTCGTTTTGAAGTCGACGGTTTCGAGTTGTCCAATGCGCTGGCCTTCCTGCGTAACGACGCCGTCTGTTGAGATGGTAATTGCCTTGCCCGGTACGACTTGAATTGTGCCGCCTCCGGGAGTGCGCATTGGATAGCCCTCCGACGTGCCGATTTCGCCGGACGGTAGAATCCGGAGGCTTCCGTTTCGCGTATAAAGAGGTCCGCTGGGGCCCTTGACGACAAAAAAGCCCTTCCCCGCAAGCGCTACGTCGAGAGGATTTCCAGTCGGCTGCATCATGCCTGCAGAGAAGTCAGTCCATTGTTTTTCCACAACTGGCAGGGTGGTGCCCTGCCCGCCGTCGACAGAGTTCTGGGAGTCTTCCGATGCATAGAGGCCGTAGTATTCGCGGTCGCTCTTATATCCATTTGTTCCTGCGTTCGCGAGGTTATTCGCCAGCAGGTCGAGCGAGACCATACGCGATCGGAGTCCACTGACTGCGGCTATGCTGAGATTGTCCATCTGTGATATCGCAGCAACTGCAAGCTGCGGGCCAAAACCGAGTTGAGACAAATATTACTAGAAATATTGAAAAGGCAGACGAAGTGACCCATATAGGGCGAGGCAGATGTTGTCAACAGTTTGACGCGATCTCCGGCTGTCAAAACTCCAGCAGTGGCTCATTCCCCTATTTGATTGATAAATAACGCCTCGAGTGTGGCAATGTGCCTGCACTCGAGGAGAGCGTGTTCCTCTCTCCTTTCGTTGGTTCGGCCCCCAACGTGTCCCCCCGTGTCACCCCTACCCAATCGCGCTGGAGCGAAGGTGGGGCCACGGGGTTTGCAGAGGAGTTAAACCGAGTTCCACAGTCGGCAAGGCCAGTTGACGATACCTGGCGCGAGAACAAGCCATATAACAGTTCGCAGAATGGTTCTGTAGGGGGGATTCGCCACACGCCCGACGCCGGAGAAACACGGGCGCCCGTCTCTTCTTTAAGGAGTAAACGTCGTGGGGCAAAATTAACTTCGACACTCCCGGCATCAGGTCAGAACCCGAACATCAGCGCTTCGACTGCGCTTGCCGCCACGCTGCCCGCCACTTCCCAAATGCCGCGGGGTATCGCCATTTCATCCAACGAGGACAAAGAACAAGTTGGACCGCGAACCATTGGGTCTTCTGCAAGTGTCACCGAAAACACTGACGCGGGTGACGTCGAAACTTCGGACATAAATACGATGGCGTCCGGGGAAGCAGATCAACCGACTCCGGAGACTGCGTCACAGCATCTTCCCCCAGTAGAAGGTTACCCTAACGTGCCAATGGTTCCGACCGCGCACGCAGGACTCACAAAACCAGAACAGGCTGCAGACGGCGGAACGAATGATGCCCTCGTGCAGACCGACGCGCCCCTGGCCGGAAGCACCCAGGTGGTGCCAGTATCACTACGGCCGGATTCCGCTCCTTCTTATCTTCCGCAGGCAGAGTCTCCACAAGTTTTGCCCGGCGCGCTGGATCTGACCGTGCTCCAGCCTGGCGCGTCTCGGGCGCAAGGAAACGGCGCAAGGCAAACGATGCGCACTCAGGCACCCGCACCGCAAAGAACTGATAAACCGGACGCCGCGATCAGCAACAACCTCAAAGCGTCACAGGACAAAACTCTGGCGTTCGCAGCGAGAGTTCAATCTGTGGCCGGAGGCATTAAGCCGGCCGCAGGTCTTTCCGAGGCGGGAGAAGGCGGCCCTGACGGGAAAACGCCCAACGCCCCGCCGCCAATCTCAATACCTGGCCAGACAATCGCTTCGACTTCAATGTTTGCAATTGCGCCTGGAGATTTACTCGGCTCAAGTGCAAAACCCGTCGATGCGTCCCAGACCGTCGCAGCCGCGATTCATGGGCCCGGCTCTCTAACCCGCTCCATCGAGACGCCAACTGCCACCCAGTCTCCGCTCAAAGAAATCTCCCTCCGGCTGGAACAGGCAGAGGGTGGTGATGCTGTTCAGGTTCACGTCGTTGAACAAGGCGGCGAACTGAGGGTGTCAGTTCACAGTGGAGGCCGGGAAATGACCGACGCGCTGCGGCAAGGCCTCCCCGAATTGACGAGTCGCTTGACGGAGAAAGGTTTTCATTCCGAAGTGTGGCGTCCAACGGTCGAAACAGCTTCCCCGAGCACTACCCTCCCGGGAAGTTCACAGCAAACATCCGATCAACAACCATCAGGTCACCAGCAACAACGATTCAACTCGCCACAGCAGGATCGCGGCCAAGGTCACCAGAACCCATCAAACAAGCCCCGCTGGGTTGAAGAAATAGAAACAACGATGAATGGGGCACCACAACTGTCAGGAGATTCTAATGGCATCATCCGTTAACCCAATCACGAGCCCATCCGCCGCCGCTCCATCGGGTACGACAACGTCTGCCGGGGCCGCAGCAGCAGCAAGTAAAGCACCCAGCGAAAGCGTATTTCTCAATCTTCTGGTCGCACAAATCCAGAATCAGGATCCGCTCAATCCCACGGACAGCACTCAGTTCGTCTCCCAACTTGCCCAGTTCAGCGAGTTGGAGCAGGTGATTGCGATCCGTTCCGACACCGACAATCTTGCAGCGGCGGCGTCGCAAAGCGCGGCCGGTAACGGCACCGCGACTCCTTCCGCGACTCCATCTACTCCATCTGCTCCATCTACTCCAACCTCCGCCACGACCGGGCAGCCGATGACCAGTTCAACAGCCACATCATAAAGAGGACCCTAACACATGCTTACAGCTATCTCCACAGCTCTTTCCGGAATGAACGCCGACACAACTGCAATCAGCATCATCGGAAACGATCTCGCAAACTTAAACACAACCGGTTATAAATCCAATGAATTAGAGTTTCATGATTTGGTCGCTCAGTCCCTGGGAATCACCGAAAGTTCGGGGCAGGTCGGCCTTGGCGTCGGCCAGGTCAGCAGCGTGACGAATTTTGCTCAGGGCTCGCTCCAGACTACTAATGGTCCCACAGATGTCGCAATTCAGGGCGATGGTTTTTTTGTCGTGAAAGACCACAGTGGCAATAATCTCTACACGCGAGACGGCAGCTTCCAGATTAATGCCAACGGGAATCTTGTGACCTCGACCGGCGATCTTGTCCAAGGTTGGAGCAGCACCGTAAGCGGTGCCGCGGTAAATACAAACGGGGCAATAGGCAATCTAACGGTGCCGCTTGGAGCAACTATTCCGGCGTCCGCGACGACGACTATGAACCTCGCCATCAATCTAAACTCCAGTGCCTCCACCACCGGAACTGATTCTTCATTCGCCGTGCCGGTCCAGGTTGTCGACTCGCAGGGAACGAGCCATACGCTGACGGCGACGTTTTCAAAGACCGCCGCGAACGCCTGGAGTTACGCATTAACAGTCCCAACTACCGACGTGAAGTCTGGATCCGGGAGTGTTGCGACTGGAACTCTGACCTTTGGCTCGAATGGGCTACTGACGAACCCGACCGCGAGCAACGATCCGCAGGCGGTGAAAGTTACGGGACTTGCGGATGGGGCCTCGGACCTCTCGATCAACTGGAATCTTTACGATAGCAGCGGAAACTCAACCATCACGCAGTTTGCGGAAGCCTCGGCGGTCAGTGGAACGACCCAAAACGGCTTTACCGCCGGGCAGATCTCTAAAATCAGTCTTCAGAACGGCGGCACAATGGTTGCGAACTACTCCAATGGACAACAGGTGACTATTGGTCAACTGGCGCTCGCAACGGTCAGTAATCCGGAGAGCCTGATCTCAGTTGGAAACAACAACCTTCAGGCCTCCGCCACTACGGGACAACCAGCAATCGGTACGGCAAATACCGGCGCGCGCGGAAACATCGTTGGCGGAGCAATCGAATCTTCTACGGTAGATATCGCAACCGAGTTCACTCAGTTGCTGACCGTACAGCGGAGCTATCAGGCCAACTCCCGGGTGATCACAACCGGCGATCAGATGGTCCAGGACACATTGAATCTAATTCACCCATAACCACCCATGGTATCTGCGTTGGAGTTAAAGCGTTTCGGCGAAATCGTGTTTCCGGTCGAGGCCGTGCTCAGCGGCCCTCGCCTGCGAATCAGTGAGCTTATTGCGCTTCATGCCGGAAGCGTTGTCCGAATCGGAGCACCCACCGGCAGCAACCTAACAGTTACTGCCGGCGGGTCTCCCATTGCGGCCGCCGAGCTTACTGTTCTGGATGACCACCGCGTATTGCGAATAGTAGCTATAGGAGCAACGCGATAGCTATGGAACCTCTCCAGCAAGCCACCGTCGTGTTCGTAGTTCTGGTCTTGCTCGGCGCCACTTTGTACTGGCTGCGCGCCAAGGGTATGGTCCGGTACGGCTTGAGCGCCCGTGTTCGGCCAGAGCAAAAGCAACTTCAACCGCTTGAGCGCCTTCCGCTGACCGCACAGCACTCGCTGCATCTCGTTCGTGTCGCGGGGCGTCTTGTTCTGATTGCTGTTTCTCCCAGTGGCTGTTCGATCCTGGATCATGGCGACCGGGAATCTGCCGGTGAAAGATTGGCGAGCCGATGATCAGGCAGGTCCTTCGAATGGGAATACTTTGCTTCGGAGGCGTGCCCGCCTTCGCGGCAGGCTCCAAACAATCCCAAGCCATTGACTTTGGAACAGGCACTGAGGTGCTGGGCGTGCCACTGCAGATCGTTATTTTACTGACTCTGCTTACGCTTCTGCCGGCGATCGTGATGTCGATCACTCCGTTTCTTCGAATTGCAATTGTCCTGCATTTTCTCCGTCAGGCACTGGGAACCCAGACAACACCTTCAAATCAGGTTTTGTTGGGCATCTCAATGTTTCTGACAATGCTGATTATTCAACCCGTAGCTATCCAGATGTACCACGAAGGATGGGAGCCTCTGCAAAAGCATGAGGTCTCTACAGAACAGGCATTTGATGCCGGCACCAGGCCCCTAAAGACGTTCCTTGTACGATTTGCCCGCCAGAAGGACGTGAAATTGTTTTTGGACATCGCACACGCGCCCGCTCCGCATGGTGCATCGGATCTCGAACTGCGTATTTTGATCCCCGCATACATCCTCTCCGAGCTGAAGGCCGGGTTCCAGATTGGGGCTGTGCTATTTTTGCCCTTCCTCGTGATAGATCTGGTCGTTGCCTCAGTCACCCTCTCGATCGGCATGGTCCAACTACCGCCGGTGATGATCTCCGCGCCCTTCAAGATCCTTCTTTTTGTATTGGCAGATGGCTGGAATCTGGTGATTGGCTCACTGGTGAAGGGCTTTTACGCATGACTCCGGAATTTGTCATTCAAATTATCCGTGAGGCGCTGATCACTGCGTTCTGGTTGAGTGCGCCGCTGCTCGCGGTGGGGTTTCTGGTCGGGATTGCGGTCAGCCTCGTGCAGATTCTGACCTCCATTCAGGACTCTGCATTCAACGCGATTCCGCGCCTTGTGGCATTTCTCGGAGCCTTTATTCTGGCGATGCCGTGGATGTTGATGAAAATGACTGCATACACGGTTAACATTCTGGGGAACCTTGGACGCTATGGTCGGTGAAAGTGGATCTTACGGCTCGATCGCGATGGGCTTCCTTCTGACTATGGCGCGAGTGTCCAGCGTGTTTGTCTTCGTACCGGTTCCCGGGTTGAAGAGCGCAGTTGATCCCGCCCGTGTTTTCCTGATGCTCGGAATTACTATCGCTCTTTTTCCTGTATGGCCTCGGGTGCCGGCCGAAACCGCGCCTGGACTGATAGTCGTGTGGCTGCTGTCGGAAGCGGCGCTCGGAATAGGCATTGGCCTGGCGGTGGCGTTCGCTGTTGAGGCCTTCTCGGTCGGGGCGCAACTGATTGGCATGCAGGCCGGCTACTCGTTCGCTTCTACCGTCGATCCGGCGACGCAGGCAGATTCCACAGTGCTGATTGTGCTAGCCCAGACAGCCGCGGCCCTCCTGTTTTTTGCGATGGGACTCGACCGCGAAGTGCTCCGGATCCTTGCTCGGAGTTTGCAAATATACCCTCCAGGAGCCTTCGTTCTTACCCGAGGAACTGCGGAGTCTATTCTGCTAGCCGGATCCGCCATGTTTTCGACTGGTTTGCGTTTAGCACTGCCAATTATCGCGGTACTGGTGATGGTGGATATCTCGTTTGCGCTCCTTGGCCGTGTCAATGCGCAGCTACAACTTGTTTCCATTGTTTTTCCGATCAAGATGATGGTGGCTGTCGGGATTCTCGCCTGGCTATCGATGTTGTTTCCTGCTCTTCTGCGCGGCGGCAGCGAGATGGCATTTCGAGCCATCAGAGTTCTGGTGACGCGTTAAATATCATGGCGGATCAGGACCAAAAGACCGAGCAACCCACGCAGCGGCGGATGCACAAGGCGCGGGAAGAGGGCAACTTCCCGACGGCAAAGACGTTCGTGGGGGCGATACAATTCCTTGCGTTCGTTTCGTTGATGCACGTGTGGGGAAACGAGTGGTTTGGCAACTTCAAGACCAGTTTCGCCGGCTTCCTGCAGCGCGCGCTAAATCCGCGGATCAGCGTCCATGACCTGATCTATTTGGGCGCGGCGTTGCTGCGTCACACATTTATTCCCATTGGTGTTGTAGGCGGCATTCTCGTTCTGATAACGATCGCCATTCAGCTTGTGGTTACGGGCTTCGGTATCAGCGTCAGCAAGCTGACTCCCGATTTGAAACGACTTGATCCTCTGACGAGACTGCGCCAGCTGCCGCGACAAAATCTGCCTTCTCTGCTTCAAGCTACGGTGATGCTGCCCGTGTTCGGTCTGGCCGTCTATTATCTTGTCGCCGACAACCTTGAGAGCTATCTGGCTCTGCCATTGATCAATCTCACGCGCGGTACCAGTGAAGTATTCGCAACAATAGAAGCGCTGCTTTGGAAAGCATCGATGTTGTTTGTCATTTTTGGACTCGTCGACCTGTTGCGGCAGAAGAATCGATATCAAAAAGATCTGAAAATGAGCAAGCAGGAGATCCGTCAGGAAATGAGGGAGTCCGACGGCAATCCACAGATGAAAGCAAGAATACGCCGGATACGTCGTGACATGGCCCGCAAGCGGATGATGCACGAGGTGCCGACTGCAACGGCGGTAATTGTTAATCCGACACATTATGCTGTGGCGCTTAAGTACAGCATTGACTCAAAAGGTGCGCCCCGCGTTGTCGCCAAGGGTAAGAACTATCTTGCCCTGCGGATCCGGCAAAAAGCTCTGGATAATCAGGTTCCGCTTATCGAGAATCCGCCGCTCGCTCAAGGACTTTATAAATCAGTTGACGTTGGACAAGAGATTCCGGCTGAGTTTTACCGGGCCGTTGCCGAGGTGCTGGCTTACATATTCCGACTTACAAATGGCAGACGCACGATATGAACAGTGAGATGAGGCAGACGCATGGCTGAATCCAAGTTACTGACCCAATCACCTCCCTGGAAGGGTTTGGCTGGCGTTGATATTGCAAATCTGAAGGAACTTGGAGTTCCGCTCGCCGTCCTTGGAATTGTCATCGCGCTAATTACGCCGATGCCAGGCTTCCTGCTCGATGTGCTCATTGTTACTGATGTCATGATGTCTGTGATCGTCATGATGGTCGCAATGTATATCAGAAAGCCCGTCGAGTTCAGCGTCTTTCCGACTACACTGCTTCTTCTGACGCTATTCCGCCTTGCGCTTAATATTTCTTCGACCCGGTTGATTCTCATGAATGGAAACACCGGGACGTCGGCCGCCGGAGATGTGATTCAAGCGTTTGGCAATTTTGTCGTTGGCGGCAACTACATAATCGGCGCGGTCATTTTTCTTGTTCTGATTGCTATTCAGTATGTCGTTATCAACCACGGTGCTGTGCGCATCTCAGAAGTCACAGCGAGGTTTACACTCGACGCGTTGCCGGGCAAGCAGATGTCGATCGATTCCGATCTGAGTTCAGGCCTTATCGATGAAACGGAGGCGAGGTTGCGCAGGAAGAACCTCGGAAAAGAGGCGGAATTCTATGGCGCCATGGACGGCGCCTCGCGATTCACCCAGCGCGACGCCGTTGCCAGCATTTTGATTACAGGCATCAATATCGTAGCTGGCTTCCTGATAGGTGTTTTGCAACACGGCATGGACTTGCGGCATGCGCTCGAGACCTACACGGTTCTGACGATCGGGGACGGGCTGGTTACTGTGATACCTGCGCTCATGATTTCGATTTCCGGAGGCCTGATTGTAACCCGCGCCAGTTCGGAGGAGCGGCTCGGCACGGATTTCGCGAAGCAGATATTCAGCAACCCGCAACCCTTGCTCCTTGCAAGCGGTGTGCTGACTGTTTTGGGGTTTTTCCCGGGCCTTCCAACAATTCCATTCCTTGCGATCGGCACCGGCCTCGGTTTTACGGCGTGGAATATGGCCAAAAAGCAGGCTGTGACTGAGCGGGCAGCTCAAGTCGCGGGCCAACCTGTTGTGGCAAAGGAGAACATAGAGGCACTTTTGAAGGTTGAGCCGTTGATTGTTGAAATGGGGCTGGGGCTGGTGAAGTTTGTGAGCGGAGGTCAGGAGTCGCCCTTGCTCAAGCGAATAGCCGGAATCCGCAAGCAGTTGGCAACGGACGTGGGTTTTCTTCTGGGCCCTGTGCGGGTGGTGGACAACGTGGCTCTGAAGACGCACGAATATGTAGTATTGCTCAAAGGAGCGGAAATCGCGCGGTACGAGTTGCCGTCGGGGTGCGAACTGGCTATTCCGATCGGCAAATCGGAGCCGCCGGAAGGTGGAAAGCAAACCCGGGAACCGGCTTTCGGTATGACAGGCTGGTGGGTTCCGGCCGATCAGGCAGACGCCGCACGACGCAAGGGCTTTACTGTGGTGGATGCAGTCAGCGTGATGGGGACGCATCTTTCGGAACTGATTCGGCGGCATGCACACGAATTGTTTTCCAGACAGGACGCTAAGCGGTTCCTGGATCGCGTGGCGGGTGATCATCCGAAGGTTGTGGAGGACCTTGTTCCAAAGCTGTTGCCTTTGTCGGCAGTTCAGCGCGTGCTGCAGAATCTGCTGAGGGAACGTGTTTCGATTCGCGATTCCGTCACGATACTTGAATCCCTCGGCGAAGCAGCCGCCACTATTCGAAATCCCATATTGATAACCGAATATGTCAGGCAGGCGCTACGGCGGATTTTGGTTAAACCTTATGTGAATCCCGCGGGAGAGCTGCCCGCATTTCTTTTGGATCCGGTCCTCGAACGGCTTGTTGAATCCGCAATCGAACATACTGAGCAAAGCAGTCACCTGACGCTCTCACCGCAGGCCATCAGGGAGATACTTCAAAAGATAGCTGAGAAGGTGGGACATCCGGAGACGCCCGCGGTGGTCATCTCAAGCTCCACCTCGCGTCATTTCTTCCGGCAGATTGTCGAGCCAACGAACAGGAATGTGTTTTTCATTTCCAATAATGAAATTCCGATGGAAATAAAGGTCGTTTCACTGGGAGTAATTCAGTAGCCATGACATCAATCAAAAATGAGCAATTACGTGTCAAGTCGTATTTTGCGAGTTCCGTGCAGGCAGCAATGGAGTCTGCAAGCCGCGAACTGGGCCCCGATGCCCTGCTCCTGAATTCGCGACTCTCGCCGCCTGAGGCACGGCATCTGGGGCGCCTCGAAGTCGTGTTTGGAGCAGCGAGGAAAGCCACCGATTCGGAGAGCGCGGTTGGCGATCAGAGTATGGGCCAATCCGGGGCGGTTGAAGGACTCGACGAGTTGAAGCGTCAAATGAAAGAATTGCGGGACCTCATCAAGGGTCTATCGCCTGCGGCGACGGAGCGAGGTGGGCAGGCATTCATAGAGCGCACACTCGTTCTTGCCGGTGTCGAGGAAAGGCTTGCTGCCGAGATTGAACGCGCGGTCAATGTTCGGCTAGGCAGACGAGATGTTTCGGACATATCCCGCCAGCGAAGAACTCAGGACTGGGATAGCAGCACCGTTCAGTATGAGTTGGTAAAAGAACTCGGTGATCGGATTTCCGTCGACCCGAAACTGCAGCGTGTCACGGCTCTGGTGGGACCTCCTGGGTGTGGAAAGACTACCGCTATTGTCAAACTTGCGGCGACCCAGGGACTTGCGTGCGGCCGTGCCGTGAGGTTCATCTCGATCGACACACAACGAATTGGAGGTGCCGACCAGTTGAGAACCTACGCCGGGATCATGGGAGCGGCGTTTCAGTGCGTTGAATCCGCAGTCGAGTTGGCAAAGGCCGTAGATTCCGCGCCTTCGGGAGATATGCTTTTCATTGACACTCCGGGATTGGGCCCGGCACTCCTCAGCGAGTTGGGCCTCGATCTGGCAGATTGGATTACGGGGCGTCAGGATATTGACACGCACCTCGTATTGACAGCGTGCGCAAGGGTTCAGGAATTACGAAGCGCAGGCGAACGCTTCGCATTGTTCCGGCCGTCGCACCTGTTGTTCACGAAACTGGACGAGACGGAATCTGTGGGGGCCCTTTATTCTGAGGCTGTCCGGCAGGGCAAACCACTATCCTACATCTGCAGCGGCCAGAGCATTCCGGAAGATATCGAAGTTGCATCCAGAGAAACACTCGCCGGGAGTCTGGCACGCGAGTTGCCTCAACTCGTGAGTGCAGCAGCCTGAGGAGTGATTCGGAATGGGGACTACGACATATGGACCACGGTCTGTAGCGACTGGAGAAGTTTCGGACCAGCGCGAGGCGCTGGTTCTGGCCCACCTTCCGCAGGTGCGTTTGATTGCGAGCAGGATTCACGACCGGCTGCCCGATTCCGTCTGTCTCGATGACCTGATCTCGACCGGAGTTGTTGGCCTGCTGAAAGCCATCGATAACTTCGACCCGTCATTTAACGTGCAACTGAAAACATACGCGGAGCACAGGATCCACGGGGCCATTATGGACAGTCTCCGCAATCTCGATTGGGCGCCACGAGATACGCGGAAACGATCAAGGCTCATCCAGGCTGCAGTTCATCGTGCGCGGCAGGAACTTGGCAGGGAACCTGCTGAAGAAGAGATTGCCGAACGTCTGGGAGTCGCTATAAGTGAGTACCAGAGATGGCTGACCGAGGCGCAGTCAGTTGAAATTCAGCGTCTCGAGCAGGCGCAAAGTGACGGCGAGGGTTTTGATCTCTTAAACATCATCTCGGACGACGAAGAACAGTGGCCTTCACGAATCGTCGAGAGGCAGGAACTGGAGAGGCTGCTTGCCGCCGCGATTAACAGAATGCCCAGGAATGAGCGAGTTGTCCTCAGTCTCTACTACTACGAGGAACTGACCCTCAAGGAGATCGCGGAGGTTATGGGCATGCATTTATCGAGAATTGGGCAGCTGCGCGTACAGGCGATTCTTCGTCTGCGGAGTCATTTGGAGCGAGTATGGACAAAACCCGGGAAGAGATCATGAATAATTCCAGCGAAGGCGCTGCCTCCGCGGCCGCGCCCCGTTCGAACCTCGACATTCTGAAAGACATTGAGTTGCCAGTTAGCCTGCGATTCGGCAGCACGCGCATGATACTGCAGGAACTGGTGAGGCTGCATGCAGGATCCGTGATTCAGCTGGATGGAGCACCGGGCGACCCGGTGGAACTTCTGGTAAATGGGCTGGTCGTTGCCCGAGGAGAGGCTGTTATTGTTCAAAACAGCTATGGCATCCGAATCTCGGAGATCGCCGGTGAGCGGATAGCTGCTTCAGGATTCATACCTCAGGATCCAACGGTTCCTGATCCGCAGGGAGACATCGCATGATGGATTTTGGTTGGGTTGTGAGTCCAATTACTCAGTATTCGGTCATGGGGCTGGCAATAACCGGATTTATCTCGTTGTGGGCGCGGGTCCAATTCGAGTTGCACGCCGTTCGAATCGATCTGGAAAAGTCCCGAAATCTCGCGAATGCGGGCTTGAATGCTTTGACGGCCGACTTCGAAGTGTTGAGGGGGGCGCAAAAGGACGACGCTCCTGTGGCGTGGTTGAATCAACCATCCCGCACTTTGACGATGCGAATGCAAATTCTCCGGATGCATCGTCGTGGAGAGTCGATCGAAACAATCACCGGAGCCCTGCAAATCGCGCGCAACGAGGTCGAACTGACGTTGAAGTTGATGCACCTCAACGAATGCCCAAAATAGCGCGCTATGAAGAGTGGCAGATCGCCGCTGCCCGCCGTTTCCCGAGCCGGATCTAGCTGGCCTGAAGCAGAAACCCGGAGTTCTCAAAACTCCTTAGTTTCATAACAAGAGTAGTACGTTTAATTCCGAGCCGCTCCGCAGCTGCAGTTTTGTTGCCGTCAGTGGCTTCGAGTGCGCGCTGGAGCATGGACAACTCAAAACGAGTAACAGCAGTGTCGAAATCCACACCGTCGCCAAGCTGAAATTCCGTCGATTGCTTACGCGCGGTTGATACGACGCCCCCGGCGAAACCGAAGTCCCGGTTGTCGATCAGGTCTCGCTCGCCACTGACCGCCACAGCCATTTCGATGGCGTTTTCCAGCTGACGAACGTTTCCGGGCCACGCGTTCAGAGTGAGCCGCTCCAACGCGGCAGGGGCGATCCGTTTCACCGGGATGTCTTCAGACTGGCAGATTTTTTTCAGAAAATGACTAACGAGCGCCGGAATGTCGGCCGCCCTTTTACGCAGCGGGGGCATCTTCAACGGCACTACGTTCAGACGATAATAAAGGTCTTCTCTGAAGCGACCTTGTTTCACACGTTCGAGAAGATCTACGTTTGTCGCCGCAATCACCCGTACATCGACTTTGATGGTTTCCGAACTTCCCAGCCGCTGTATTTCGCGATCCTGCAGCACCCGCAGGATCTTGGCCTGAAGCTCGAGCGGCATGTCGCCGATTTCATCAAGAAAGATGGTGCCCTTGTGGGCCTGCTCGAAGCGACCGACGCGTTGATTCGTGGCCCCTGTAAACGCTCCCTTCGTGTGTCCAAAGAGCTCGGCTTCCAGAAGATTCTCCGGCAGGGCAGTGCAGTTGATCGCCACCATGTTCATATGGGCCCGCGGACTGGCCATATGCAGGGCGCGCGCCGCCATTTCTTTACCTGTCCCGGTTTCGCCGCTGATCAGGACAGTGCACCGGCGGGGTCCCACCAGACTTATGGTCTCGGCCACCGTTTCCATCGGGTCGCTATTGCCGATCAGGAACGCCCGCCACTTCTGGGTAGAGGCGGCCGACCGCCGGCTCGTTTTCTCATCATCACGCCTTTGTTCTACAGCCTGATCCAGGATCTCCCGGAGCTGCAAAGACGTGTTTCCGAACCCCAGACACTGCCATGCTCCTTCACGCACCAACCGAACCGCATCCGCTGCCGTGATGCCGGGATCCCAGACAACTACGGGCGTACTAATTCCCTGCGCTCGCAGTTGTTCCAGCGCATCGAATCCCGAAAACTCGTTGCCGGGCGAAACCAGGACGCAGTCGATAGTTTCGGACGAACAGGCTTCGCCTGCCTGAGAAGCATCGTTGATTCGAGCGACTCGAAAGTCCCGCAGCACGTCTTCGGGGGAGGCGTCGATCTCTCCGGAACCCTCCCCGAACACTCCGATCAGCAGCACACCGGGCAAATGCATGTACGAATTATCACCCGGAATACTTCGTTGGGCTACTAACGTTTTGGTTATGACTGAATCATTAACCCAGGATAGGTATCGGCTGTGATCGTTTAGGTAGCTTGCGACGTATTGCGTCCCATGTTAACCCTTGATCTGGGCCACTTTTTGTGGTCAGGGATCGTTATTTATGAACATCAGAATCCAGACTGACCAGCCGAGTTCCGCATCCTCGGCGACAGGACGTACTGACCAGATCTCGGGGGGGGGGAGTTCCGGCTTCAAGCAGGCAGTCGAAGGAAAACAAAATGAGGACCAGGTGGATGTCTCCCCCCTTACCGCCAGCATCACTGCTGCAACCTCCGGTCAGGCTGCGTCCAGGGCCAGTCGGGTAACACAGCTCGGCGCCCTGGTCGCAAGTGGCCAGTATATTGCTGATGGGGCCAGCGTGAGCCAGGCAATGGTCGCCGGTGCGATCGGAAAGAGCAATTGATTCCATGACACCTGAAGAGGATGTGCTCCGCTCGCTTGTGCGTGCCCGGGAGGCTACGGGACGGGCGCTGCAGCGCCTGGTACAGAGGGATCTCGCAGGCACCAGGGAATGTGAGGAAGGTCTCGGGCACGCGATACTCGATCTGCAACGCGCAACAGACCATCTACAGAACTTGTCCGCGCTGCCAGACGACGAACTGCGAACAACTATTGAGGATATGAAGAAGCAAGCTCGGCGCATCGAACGCGTAGTGGACGCGTCAGCAGCGTTCTTGCGTGCAGGTTTGTCCGGGGATACTGCGATAGAGC
>Ga0209698_10001613_pt1 | contig 25931 bp, 25 predicted proteins | sample LitLauG_LLR_2012_FD_187203 | JGI IMG/M metagenome (GOLD analysis project Ga0209698, IMG submission 187203) | Freshwater sediment microbial communities from Pennsylvania, USA - Little Laurel Run_MetaG_LLR_2012 (SPAdes) (version 2) | ecosystem: Environmental > Aquatic > Freshwater > Creek >... | reverse complement strand
AAGATCCTTATTTCGGGCGGAGGCCGCTGCAATTTCACCAACATCCATTGCCGGCCCGAAAATTTTCTTTCTGCCAACCCGCACTTTGCCAAGTCCGCGCTGGCCCGCTATACGCCCGATGATTTCCTCGCGCTCGTCGAAAAACATCGCATTCCGTATCACGAGAAAACACTGGGCCAGCTGTTTTGCGATCGCTCGGCGCGGGACATTCTCGAGATGTTGGAGGAGGAATGTCGCTCCGCGAGGGCTAGCATTTTCGTGAGCACGCAGATTCAGGAGGTCAGCCGAGACACGGGCTTCATCGTGCGCACTGCGAATGCCGAGTTCCGTGCACCGGTGCTTGTGATCGCGACCGGCGGTCTGTCGATTCCGAAGATTGGAGCGACCTCTTTCGGTTACGACATTGCCAGGCAGTTTGGCGTCAAGATTCGCGAGCCGTGGCCTGGGCTGGTCCCGATAGTCCTGTCGCCCGAAGACCGTTCGCGCTATTGCGAACTGGCTGGCGTTTCGGCCGACGTAATCGCCTCGTGCGACGGCCAGCAGTTTCGCGAAAAATTGCTGATTACGCATCGCGGCCTGAGCGGTCCCGCGATTCTGCAGATTTCTTCGTATTGGAAGAAGCCGCAGCCCATTGGCATTGACCTTGCGCCCGGATACGAGTTGACTGCCATCTTTCGCAATCCGAAAGCGCCTCGCGCCGTCAGCACATTGCGCGCTGAACTGCGCAAGACACTGCCGAATCGCCTCGCTGATCGCTGGGTCGAACTTCACCCGCCCGGTTCATGGAACAATGCGGCGCTCGCCAACTTCGAACGGAGGATGCACGCTTGGACCGTCATCCCCGCGGGCACTGAAGGCTTCGAGAAGGCCGAAGTGACTGTGGGAGGCATCGATACCGACGAGTTGTCACCTAAAACGATGGAGAGCCTGAAAGTCCCCGGACTGTTTTTCATCGGCGAGGTCGTGGACGTGACCGGCCATCTCGGCGGATTCAATTTCCAGTGGGCCTGGGCCTCGGGAGCAGCGGCCGGAAGAGCGTTGTGACTTCTGATTTAGAATCGCGTCTTGCTCCTCACTATCGAAAAGCTAATCTACGGCGGCGACGGCCTCGCCCGCCTGCCAGCGGACGACCGGGGGCGCGGCAAAGCGGTCTTCGTTCCGTTCGTTCTCGGCGGAGAAGAGATCGAAGCCTCACTCACCGAGCAGAAACCGGGCTTCGCGCGCGCGAAGGCACACTCGATTCTCGAGGCGTCGGCTCACCGCGTACAAGCGGCCTGCCCATACTTCGCCCGGTGCGGCGGATGTCATTACCAGCACGCGAATTACGAGCACCAGCTTGAGATCAAGAAACAGATCCTGCACGAGACTCTGCGCCGCACCGCCAAGCTAGAACTGCCGGGAGAGATCGAAGTCCATGCCTCGCCACCGTGGAACTATCGCAACCGATCGCGCTTGCAGGTACAGGTCAGCCCCGCGTTCGCCGCAGGATACTTCAAGCTGGCTTCCCACGAACTGCTCGCTGTCGAGGAGTGCCCCATCAGTTCTCCGCTCATCAACCGCGGCATCGGGATCCTGTGGCAGAGTGGACGCGCGGGGAAAGTCTCGCTGGGTGTTCGCGAAGTTGAATTCTTCGCGAATGCGGACGAGACGCAGCTTCTGCTGGAACTCTGGTGTGGGCCCGAGGCCCGCCGTGGCGCGGTGAGGGGGTGGGCCGAAGACTTGTGCGGAACCCTGCCCGAGATCGCCGGAGTGACAGCATTCCGCGAGAGCAAGCCGGCAGCCGCCGCGGAGATGCTTGTCTCCGTTGGCGCGGACAACCTGATCTACAAGACCCAAAGGGCCGCCTACCGGGTCAGCGCCGGTTCGTTCTTTCAGACCAACCGATACCTGACGGACGAGCTGGTGAGGATTGTTACCCAAGGGCAATCCGGTGAGTCAGCAGTCGATTTGTACGCCGGAGTTGGGCTGTTTTCCACAGCCTTGGCCTGTGACTTTCATCACATCGTTTCTGTTGAGTCGTCACAGCTTTCCTCAGCCGATCTTTCCTACAATGAAGCCTCGAATGGTAGGGCGGTCCGGGCGACGGCGGAGCAGTACCTGGCCCGTGCGGAAAACTCGGGGCGGGTCGGGAACGGTGCAGTCCTTCCTCATATGCCTAATAAACCCGACCTTGCGGTGGTCGACCCGCCCCGAAGTGGCCTGGGAGAACCCGTGGCGCGCTTGCTGGCGAACCTGGGCGCGCCGCGGGTTGTTTATGTTTCGTGCGATCCGGCCACGCTGGCGCGCGATCTGGTGCCCCTGCTGGCCGGTGGCTATCGAGTGGAGCGAGTACACCTGGTGGACTTATTTCCGCAGACGTACCACCTGGAGAGCGTGGTTCACTTGGCGCGATGAGGCGACGTTTCTTGAACGCCGGTGCCCTGCCCGGTCTGCCGCGGTCGCCAGCGGTCCGACAAGCTCTTGATTAATGAATGCAAATCCAACTGCGGCCGGTCCTCTGGTTTTCCACATCAAAGCCCCGCGCCAGCCCATGCTCTGGGCTGCAGTAGCCTATTCCTCGGGCATTGTGGTTGGTGTATACGCGTGGCGACCAGCGGTATGGTGGATGGTCGCCGGCGCGTTGTTCTCCTGTGCCGCCGGGTACTTTGCAAGACGCCGGTCCGGTTGGGGCTGGACTCTGGCGCTGGGAACATTCTTTCTGTTCGGGGCGCTACACATCCAGGTGCGCGGAGCCGCGACTCACCTTGACACCAGCATCCAACCTTACGTCAACGGGCAGGAACTCCAAATCACCGCCCACGTCACGCGCAGCGGACGGATGCAGCCGGGAGGATTTGGCGAAGTCAGGCAGACACTCGATGTCGAAGCGGAACAGTTAACAGCGGCAACCGGCCAGACTGTGCCGGTTCATTCGGGCCTCCGACTGAGCATTTACTCGCCGCCTCCTGAAGACTCGCAGAATGCACGGGGCGTGTATCGCACTTTTCAATATGGCGAGCGCATTCACTTCTCCACGAAGCTGAAGTTGCCCCGCAATTTTCGCAATCCCGGAGCCTTCGACTATCAGGGCTATCTCGCAGACCGCGGTATCGCCGCGCTAGGGTCGTCAAAGATCGAGGAGGTCGAACTGCTCCCCGGCCTCGCAGGCAACCGCATCGACTCCTGGCGCAGTCGCTTGCACCGCGGCATCATCGCAAAAGTGCACCAGCTCTGGCCCACGCGCGAGGCCGCCCTGATTGATGCCATGGTGATTGGCGAGGAGGCCTTCATCGATCGGGATACGCGCGTCGACTTTCAGCGTTCGGGCACCTACCACGTTCTGGTGGTCTCAGGCATGAACGTCAGCATTCTGGCCTTCGTGGTCTTTTGGACGCTGCACCGTATGCGCATTGGCGACATCCCCTCCACCTTGCTGACCCTCGCATTCTGCGTCTCGTATGCCTTTATCACCGAGGTGGGGGCTCCAGTGTGGCGCGCGACCCTGATGTGTGCTGTTTATCTGCTTACGCGGCTCCTCTACCGCGACCGAGCCATGGTGAATGCTCTCGGTGCGGCGGCCCTGGGCTTGCTGGTGTTCGATCCGCGCCAACTCTTCACGGCCAGCTTCCAGATGACCTTCGTCTGCGTGCTGATCGTCGCCGCCATCGCGGTTCCCATCCTGCAACGGACATCTGGAACTTACAGACCGGCCCTGGCCAACTGGGATTCGCCCGCTTACGCCCGATTTCTTTCTCCCGGCGTAGCACAATTTCGATTGGATCTGCAGCTCATTGCCGGACGCATCGCGCTTTTCATCGGAAAGAGATGGTCACGCCTCTTGATTCGTGGCATGGCGAGTTTATCTCTGGCCGCATGGGAACTGCTGTTCGTCTCCGCCGTCATGCAGATGGGCCTTGCTCTGCCCATGGCTTACTACTTCCATCGCGCCACCACGATCGGGTTGCCCGCGAATCTGGTTGTGGTTCCTCTCACACAGCTCATGATGCCTGCCGCAGTGTCCGCGCTGGCTCTAGGATACATTTCGCCGTGGCTGGCCAAGATTCCTGCGCTTCTCACTGCATTTGCCATCGAAGGCATCACGGGCACCGTGCACGGCCTGGGAGCGTGGCGCTTGGCCGATCTGCGCGTTGCCATGCCGTCGATTATCATGATTGCGCTGGCCGCCACGGCACTCGTGCTGGCAATGTGGGCCGCGCGGCGCCGAGCGGCCCTTGCCATTGGGGGACTAGGGGCCATTCTTCTCGCTTCCCTCGCGCTCGCTTTTCTCGCACCAGTGCAGCGCATCCATGCCGGCGTCCTGGAGATGACCTCGATTGACGTCGGCGAAGGCGATTCTATCTTGCTCGTCACGCCGCAAGGCCGTACTTTGCTGGTTGACGCCGGAGGCCCCATCGGGCCGGGCGGCTCCCAACTCGACTTCGGCGAGGATGTCGTCTCCCCCTACCTTTGGACGCGAGGCATCTCCAGGCTCGACGCTCTCGCGATCACCCACGGGCACTCAGACCACATCGGAGGCATGACCGCCGTCTTGAAGAATTTCAAGCCGAGAGAGTTGTGGGTGGGCCTCGTACCGCCAAGCCAGGCGCTTGAGAAAGTGATCGCGACTGCAGGGGCATTAGGGATCAAAGTCGTTCGCCATTGGGAAGGAGATAAATTCGACTTCGGCGGCGCAACCGTTGGCGTGCTGTTCCCGCCACGCGATTGGCCCGTCGGCTCACGGCCACAAAACAACGATTCCCTAGTGTTGCGGGTGAGCTACGGGGAATCATCCGTTCTGCTGGAAGGAGATGCCGAAAAGCGGGCGGAGCGTCGCGTTGCCCTGCATCATCCCAGCGCGAACCTGCTTAAAGTGGGCCACCACGGCAGCGCGAATGCAACCACACCGGAGCTGATTGCCGCGGCGAAGCCTGCATTCGCCATCATTTCCGTAGGATCAGGAAATCCATTCGGTCTGCCGCGCCGGGAGACTCTCGGGCGGCTGGCGGAAGCAGGCACTCGGGTCTACCGCACGGATCTGGACGGAGCCGTCACGTTTTACCTCGACGGCCACTCGGTCACGGCTTCCGTGGCGGTTCTTCAATAGTCTGGATCTCGGCGGTTTCGTCATCGTCGGCTGGCGGTCGCTTGTATTCCGCGATGAGACTCTGCGCCGATGCCGCGTCTTCTTCCCGCACCAGAATGATCATGCCTCCGAGGCCAGGAAACATGTCTTGGACCATGGACGCCGCGGTCAGGTCGCTGTCAATGCCCGCAGACTCAAGCAAGCCGTTGACCACCATCGCCTCGGACTCATCCTCGGAATCGAATACCTTCACCAGTTTCTCGTTGGGATCCGGTCGCGGCGGCGTCCCGGCGGAGGAATCTAAAGGCTCTGCCATAGCATCTCCAGTTCTTGAATTGGCCCCATAATGGCCGACTGCGGCTTACCCGCTGATTTTACGCTTCCTCCACTGTGGAGTTGCAGTGCCAGCAGGGCACGGCGCATTTTTCGCGTGCTCTGCAAGGAAGCGGGCCCTTAGCAAGATGGGATGTGGGCCGTGTCCCAACCATCAGGGCTGGTGTCAGCAATGCTACAGCGGCACTCTCGGGTAGTTGATTTCCTGCATAGCTAAAGCAGAATGCTCTTTAGCATTGTCGCAACTCTGGGCCGCGTTGCGACATCCAAAGGCTTAGCGGATATCTATTTGGGCGAATGACAAGGGGACCTCATGAACTTTCCTCAGCAGGTGAGGCAGGCGACAAGTTTTCCGTTGGCCGAGGAGGAATCCCGCCGCGAGCGCGAGGAAGAGGCCCGGAAAATCCGCCGCCTGCAACTGATGATCAGCATGGTTATATCGGTGATCAGCCAGGACCCTAACCTGAGCGTGGAAGAAGCCTCAGAACTGGCCGCCGGGGCCAAGCGCGCCGCTTTGGCCATGTTCCCCGACAAGGAACTCGCCTATGATCTGCTTTACAGACCGCGGCTACAGAGAGTGATAAAAGAACGCTACCGACTGCAGTAAGTAACCCTATGAGCAGTTAAAGCCCCAATTTCTTCAATTCGCTTTTGATCTCGATGAACTCCCGCCGCGACGCCGACACATTAGCTTTTTGCTGGAGCCGGGTTTTTGCCGACGACTTGCTCGCTCGCACGTAGTCAAGCCAGTGGCTCTCATCTGCAGGTTCTTGCACACGCTTGTCGTAAGCCGAAACGTTTAGTCCTGGAAAGACCTCAATACCAGCACGGCTATTCCAGCCGGCGTGCAGGCCCCCATCACTTCCAAGGCACGCTCGAGGGCAATAACGAGCTCGCCATTATCCATCCTGCGCATCGCGGCAGATGCTAAACCGGGAACCATTTCGAGGTCGTTCATGTATCCCGAACCACCGACTCGGGGTTGCCTGCTACCTATTCGTCTACGACGGAATTCTTTAGCGTCCCCACTCCTTCCACGCTGACTTCCACCGTATCGCCTGCGACCAGCGGTCCCACGCCCGAAGGGGTGCCGCTTGGTATGAGGTCACCGGGAAACAGCGTCATCTCCTGCGCGATATACCGGATCAGCACGTCGAGCGGAAAAATGAAGTCGCGCGTATTTCCCTGCTGCCGAACCTCGCCATTGACGCTGGTTCCCACGCCCACTCCGGCCCACGGGTCGATCTCGTCAGTAACCAGCGGCCCCACCGGACAGAAAGTGTCGAATCCCTTAGCCCGACTCCACTGGCCGTCTTTCTTCTGAAGATCGCGGGCCGTCACTTCGTTCACGCAGGTGTATCCCAAGATGTATTGCCGTATATCTGCGTCTGCCGCAGGCTTATAACAGGTCTTGCCGATCACCACACCCAACTCGCCCTCATAGTCGACTCGCTCGGAAATCTTCGGCCGGCGCACCGTGCCCCCGGGTGGCAGCAGCGCCGAGGTGGCTTTCAGGAAGAGTAGCGGCTCGGTCGGCACCTCGTTTCCCAGTTCCGCTGCGTGCTCGCGATAATTGCGCCCCACGCAGACAATCTTCGAAGGCCGCACCGGCGGCAGTAGTGCCGCCTCATCTAACGGGATCGCTTCGATCCTCCGGGTGCGCAGGCTCTCCATGTCGCCGTCTGCCTCCTCTGGAGGTGTGAGCAGAACTCGCACAATCGAGTCTCGTCCCGACACGGGCTCGACCAGACCGTACTGAGCCTGGCCGTTGAACTGAAATCGGCAGTATTTCATCGCAGTCTATCTAACCATATATCTGTAAGCTGATGCGTGGCAGGGCAAGAAAATTCTGTTTTGGCTGTCGAGAATGATGTGCCCGTTCGACTATCCCATGAAGGCCAAGAGTAGGCCAAAACAAACAGCACAAGAGGAGACCGATTACCATGCAATATCTGCTGCTGATCTACGACAAAGAGGCGGACTGGAACAAGCTTTCGGAAGCCGACCAAGGCGCCATGTATAAGGAATACGGCGAGTTCACCCAGAGCATCATTCAGAGTGGACATCACAAAACCGGCCATCAACTCCAGCCCATCTCTACCGCCACCACGGTCAGGGTCCGAGACAAGAAGCGCGTCGTCACCGACGGACCCTTCGCGGAAACCAAGGAGCAACTCGGCGGATTTTACATGATCGAGGCCAAAGACCTCGACGATGCCATCGCTGTCGCAGCGCGTATTCCATCGGCGCGCTATGGCTCGATCGAGGTGAGGCCGATCGTCGTTCACAACCGGCCCTAGCGCAGTCGCGGTCCATCCGGCTACCCTTTAGGGACGGGGAGCCGGATGGACATCGAACGCATCTTCCGCGAGGAATCGGGGCGGATTCTCGCGACACTGATTCGCCTGCTGGGTAGCTTCGACCTTGCGGAAGAAGTTCTACAGGAGGCATTCACCGCAGCACTGGATCAGTGGCCGCGGGAAGGAATGCCCTCAAACCCGCGTGCATGGCTGGTTTCAACAGCCCAGCACAAGGGTATTGACCTGCTGCGGCGAAGCGCCCACTTCGATTCCAAACGCGAGGAACTTCAGAAGATCGCTGCACTCAAGCAGCAATTAGCCGGCGCTTCTGACGATATGCCGTACTCTGATCGAACTCGCGACGATTCGTCAGACGCAGATCCGTTCGACGACGATCGCCTGCGGCTGATCTTTACCTGTTGTCATCCGGCACTGGCTCAAGACGCTCAAGTTGCACTCACGCTGCGAACCTTGTGCGGGTTGACCACCGACGAGATTGCCCGCGGCTTCCTAGTCCCGCTCCCGACAATGGCGCAGCGCCTGGTCCGCGCCAAGCAGAAAATCCGTGACGCCGGCATTCCCTATCAGGTCCCTCCCGAGCAAGAGCTGGCGGGACGGCTCGAGGCAGTGCTACTAGTCATCTATCTCGTATTCAACGAAGGTTATAGCGCGAACTCCGGGGATACCGCGATCCGGCACGAGCTATGCGCCGAAGCGATAAGGATGGGCCGCATCCTGTGTCGGCTCCTTCCGAGTCAAACCGAGGCTCGCGCTCTGTTCGCTCTGATGCTGCTGCACGACTCTCGCCGCAATGCTCGCTCGGGACAAAACGGTGAAACGATCCTTCTGGAAGAACAAGACCGCAACCTATGGAATCGGGAGCAGATTCAGGAAGGCCTGGCCCTGGTCGAGTCTGCCCTGCGCGACGGGCCGGCGGGTCCCTACGCTCTGCAGGCTGCGATTGCAGCGGTCCACGCCCGCGCCGGTCGAGCCGAAGAAACAGATTGGCGTCAGATTGTCGCGCTCTATCGACTACTGTTGCAAGTGCAGCCGTCTCCCGTTGTCGAACTGAATCACGCGGCTGCGGTCGCCATGGCCGAAGGACCGGCAGCCGGACTCAGCCTGCTCGATGGTTTGGAAACGAAGATCGAATTGCGCGAGTACTACCTGCTCCCCTCGGCCCGCGGCGATCTCTTGCGCCGTCTGGGGCGTTGGTCAGATGCTTCGACGTCCTATCGCCGCGCGCTGTCCCTGGCACCCAACGCCGCCGCCCGGACCTTTCTTTCACACCGACTGGCCGAGATGGAGTCCAAGACTTAAGCGCGCCTGATCCTCAAGGCACATTCTCGCCGGCCTCTTCGGAACGCGCACTCTCGTTCCCGCGAACGTCCACAGCAGAGACCGAATACACATAACGCTTCCCGGCCGCTATGTTGCTGTCGCGGTAGGCGGGCGTTCTTACAGGCTCCGTGTTCAACTTCACCGGCTCGGCGCCCTCTTCGTGGCGGTAAACGTTGTATCCGTCGAGATCGGCGTCGGTGTCCGGCGCCCATACCAAGTCAATAAACGGCTGCTGCCCGGGGCCGGAAAATACCGCCTGTAGCCCCGAAGGCACTGCTGGCGAAAAAACGTCATCCGCAAAAACCTTGACCTCGGGTGAATCGTCGCCTTCGACCTGCAGGTCCGGCTTGCCTTCCTGCGCGATCAACGTCACTGCCTCGGTATGGTACTCATAGGTCTTTTGCCATTCGATGTTAGAGTCTGTGAGCGAAAGATGTCGCCCGCTCTCGGCAGGCAAATCGCCGACAAGCATCATCTGCTGGCTGCCTCCCTCACGACGGAAGATGCGATACCGGTACCGCAAGGCTGTCGGAGTAGCCGGCAGAGCGTCGCTCGTCCAATCCAATACGATTCCCTGAGCTGTAACGCGCGCATTCAAGTCCGTCGGGGGAGGCTGGGTGCGGGCCCGTGAAACACGAACTTGATTGGAAAGCCCGGCACCGCGACCGTCTGCATTGAGCACCTCGATTGCATAGGCAAGAAAGCTCGCGGGATTGTCGTCTTCGATGGCGCTGGTCAGCAGATCGACGTAAGAGCCAGAGATTCTTTGCTGTGGGGATCTTCTCACCGCTGTCTCGGGTGGGGCTTCGCCCACGGACGCACACTGAGCCAACTCGGCCTGCATACCACGACAAATGCGCGTCGCTCCAAAGCTGCGGGCGGCCTGTCGATCTGTGGTTAGAGCCGGGATCGTCCACGTGAGCGTAACTTTGTCGCCCTTCCGCAGGGCGCGCAGGTCCGATGGTGGCTTGGGCAAGTCCAGCGACGGAGGTTCTGGGGGCCCGATGTTCGCGCAAGCAGTGAACACCAGCGGTGTGCCCAGCACCAGCAGCAGCCTTCGAGGGAGAAGCCTCATGCAGGAAACAACAGACTAACAGAACTGGCACCATAGGCCGGATGCGCCACCGGGCCGCGTTACGGGGACGGAAAGCCGCCTATGCGGCTAATTCCTTCAGCGCGGAGCGAAAGACTCTGGTATGCAGGTCCACATCCTCTACCTCGGTCTGCGGCGACATCAGAGCCATATTGTGAAACGGAGTCAGCAGGACTCCCCGGTTCATCGCGTAGAGGTGCATGAATCGCTCCAGTTCGAAGTCCATCGCGTCGTGCGCCTCAGTCCCATTTTTTGGTTCCCGACCAAAAAGATATTCCGCGCGACAACCGAGCCGCGTCACATGCCACGGTAGCCCAGCGTCCACGATGGCCTTGGCCACGCCCGCCGTCCAGCGCTCGGCCATCGGAATCATTCGGTCGAAAGCCTCTTTCGTCAGAACTTTTGTTAACGTGGCCCGCATGGCGGCGAGCGAAAGCGCATTTCCGGCAAGTGTGCCTCCGATGCCGCCCACATCGCAGGTTTCGAGTTCCTGCCTGGCCGCGATGCGCTCCGCAACTTCCTGCGAGAAGCCGTAAGCCGCCCCGGGAATGCCTGCGCCAATTGCTTTGCCAAACACAATCACGTCCGGATCAAGACTCTCCGCCCGTGTGTATCCGCCCGGCCCTGCGCAGATGGTGTGGGTCTCATCGATAATCAACAGCGAACCGTACTTCCGCGTACGTTCGCGCAATGCCTGGTGGTATCCCGGCTGCGGATGCACGATGCCTACATTCGTCATCGCGGGCTCAGCCAACACACAGGCTACGTCTTCTGACGCCAGCGCAGATTCCAGCGCCGTGACATCGTTGAACTCGACGACCTTCGTCGTGACCGCCGGATTCACGGGCGGCCCAATATTCCCACGCCGTGGCCCGGCCGTGCCGTGTGCCTCCAAAGTGATGAACGTCTCATCCACTGTGCCGTGATAGCACCAGTTGAAGACTAGAATCTTCGGCCGCCCGGTGATCTGCCGCGCCAGCCGGATGGAAAACCGGTTCGCATCGGTCGCCGTAAGCGCGAACTGCCAGTACGGCAGGTTGAATCGCTTCTGCAACTCCTCAGCCACACCGATTGCGTCTTCTCCGGGCAACATAAGCGTAATCCCGCGCCGCATCTGCTCCTCTGCCGCCTTGACCGTGGCAAATGGCGAATGCCCGGTCATTGCGCCGGTGTCGCCCAGGCAGAAGTCGGTGTAACGAAGCCCGTCCACGTCGAAAAAGTGCGCACCCTGGGCCTCACGCACAAACGGAGGAAACGCTCCCGCCCACTTGACCATCCAGTTCATGGGGACGCCCGCCAGAAGCGACTTGCGTGCGCGTTCAAACAGCGCCTTCGACTTGGGGCGCTCGTCGACAAACTTCTTCTGTTCGCGTTGCATCAGGGACTGCAGGCGGGTGCGGTCGATGGATTTCATTCGTTCAAAAGATAAACCACAGAGGAACACAGAGTAAATTCCCGAGGACTTCCTCTGTGCACCCCTGTGGCCTCTGTGGTTAGGGATTCTTAGAGAATGTACCGCGACAGGTCTTGATCCTTCACAATGTCGGTCAGCATCTTGCGAACGTAGTCCGCGTCCACTGTGACCTGCTGGCCCTTTTTCTCCGGTGCTTCGAAGCTCAACTCGTCGAGAACGCGCTCCATGATCGTATGCAGGCGGCGCGCGCCGATGTTCTCTGTGCTCTCATTTACGCGGAAAGCGAAGTGCGCGATTTCGTCCAGTGCTTCTGGCGTAAATTCCAGCTTCACGCCTTCGGTTTCCAGCAACGCCGTGTACTGCTTGACCAGAGATGACTTCGGCTCGGTAAGAATTCGCACGAAGTCTTCCATCGTCAGCGATTGCAGTTCCACACGAATCGGGAATCGCCCCTGCAATTCCGGGATCAGATCGCTCGGCTTCGAGACGTGAAATGCCCCTGCTGCTATGAACAGGATGTGGTCGGTCCGCACCATCCCGTAGCGCGTATTCACGGTGGTCCCCTCGACAATCGGCAAAATGTCGCGCTGCACGCCTTCTCGCGAAACGTCCGGCCCGTGGCCGCCTTCGCGCCCCGCGATCTTGTCGATCTCATCGAGAAACACTATGCCTGAATTCTCTACCCGGTCGATCGCCATGCGCGTCACATGGTCCATGTCGATCAATCGCTGCTCTTCTTCCTGTATCAGGTACTCGAAGGCCTCGTTCACCTTCATCTTGCGCTTCTTGGTCCGCTGCCCGAAGATGTTCGGCAACATGTCTTTGATGTTGACGTCCATCTCCTCGACGCCCTGGTTGGAAATGATTTCAAATGAGGGGAAGTTGCGTTCGCGCACGTCGATTTCCACCATGCGGTCGTCCAGTTTGCCTTCCCGCAGTTGCTGGCGCAGTTTTTCGCGCGTCCGGCTGGAGGACTCCGCCAGAGCCATAGTGCCATCTATCACAACGCCACCTGCAGTCGAAACCGGTTCTGGACGCGGCGGAGGCGATGGCGGCAGTAAAATGTCCAGCAGCCTCTCTTCCGCGTTCAATTCTGCTTTGTCGGCGACGTCCTCTAACTTTTCCTCGCGCACGTTGTCGATCGCGATCTCAACGAGGTCCCGCACCATCGACTCGACGTCGCGCCCCACGTAGCCCACTTCGGTGAACTTCGACGCTTCCACTTTCAAGAACGGAGAATTCGCCAGCTTGGCGAGGCGGCGGGCAATCTCTGTTTTACCCACGCCCGTGGGCCCGATCATGATGATGTTTTTCGGGATTATTTCTTCCGCCAGGTCGGGCGCCAGCTTCTGCCGCCGCGTCCGATTGCGGAGCGCGATGGCCACGGCGCGCTTGGCATCCTTTTGACCAATGACGTGCTTGTCGAGCTCAGCGACGATCTCACGGGGCGTGAGCTCGTCCAGGGCTAGCTGCTCTTCTTCGGCAGTAGAGGGGAGATAGATAGCCATAAAAGTCTACCCTCGGACGTCGGACCTCAACTCGGTCTGAAGTCTGAGGTTCGTTTACAACTCCTCAATTGTCACCTTGTCATTCGTATAAATGCACATTTTGCCGGCAATCTTCATCGCTTCTTCGGCCACCTGGCGAGCGGAGAGCTCCGTGTGATCCGAAAGCGCCTGTGCTGCCGCTTGGGCGTAAGGCCCGCCGCTGCCAATCGCGGCGATACCGCTGTCCGGCTCAATCACGTCGCCCTGTCCGCTCAGCAAAAAGGTCTGCTCCTTGTCACAGACCAAGAGCAGGGCCTCCAGATGGCGCAGAAATTTATCGGTGCGCCAATCCTTGGCCAGTTCTACAGCCGCCCGGCCCAGATTGCCGTGGTACTGCTCCAGCTTGGCCTCGAAGCGGCTGAAAAGCGTAAATGCGTCGGCCGTTGACCCCGCGAACCCAGACAGAATCTTGTCGTTGTACAGGCGTCTGATCTTCTTGGCGGTGTGCTTGATCACCGACTCGCCCAGCGTGACCTGCCCGTCGCCGGCCAGAACCACACTGCCGCCACGGCGTACCGATAAGACTGTCGTCGAACGAATCAGTCGTTTCCCAGTCATGAGCGCAATTTTTAATTATAACAGCGCTTCGGACGCACCCATACGAACGGGCACAGCGGCCTATCACGCATTCCCTAAGAATTCGAGCCCGCGAAGGTAACCACTAACGCGATTACCGCTGTGACCTTACCAGTCCTGCACCAACCTCGTAGCTTGTAGCTCATGCGCCAGTCTGCCGCTGTGCTATGTCGCGACAAGTCGTCTCTGCAAACCCTGCAATCCACTTTGCAGGAACTCGGAATCGAGCCAGTATTTTGCCCCCGCAACCAGGACGCTCTGGAACTGGTTATGGCCGGCCGCTGCTCCACGTTGATCGTGGACTTCGACCTCCGCGGCGCAGACGAAGTCGTCCGGATGGCGGCGCTGTTGCCGCCTGCCCAAAAGCCTGCCCTGCTCGCCGTGGCCAGCCGTGCGTGGCCCGGGACCGGTCAGGCGTTCCAGTCCGGGGTAAGCCGGATACTCTATCGTCCTCTCGACCCGGGGTTGGTCAAAGACGCGGTCAAGGCCTGTAAGAAAGGCACCAAAGGCCGCCGGCGCAAATCCACTCGCTACGAAATGAAGACCCTCGTTTACCTGGAGGTCGAAAATGCGACGCTGGCCGCGGTCACGATCGACATCAGCCAACACGGCTTAGCCCTGCAGGCAACCGAGCCCGTGCCTATCAGTTCGAACGTGCCTTTCCGTTGCGTGCTGCCGGGCACAGATTCTACCTTGCAAGGCCGCGCGGATGTGATCTGGGCGAGCGACCAGGGACGCGCTGGACTATTCTTCTCGAAGATCACGCCTGCTTCGCGCAAACATCTCAAGCACTGGCTGCAAAGGCGCAGCCACGCCCGGCAGGAGGGAAAGGGTCATGTGGGTCAGAATGATGGAAATTCGGTGCGCTATCTCCTTCCGCCGGATGATCCGCACGTCACATTTCCCGTTAGCGAATAGAATCAGGTCTTAGACCCTGCGTCTCGAAGCCGGCCAGTGCCCACTCAGCGCTGGATTGGCCTAACTCTCCATTACTCGCAACCCCGAACTCACGATGAGCCGTGCCTCGGTCGCCCGCTGCACATCCTCGGGCGTAAGACCTGGGGCCACTTCCTCCAGCACCAGCCCTTCCTTTGTCACCCGGATGTAGGCCATCTCCGTCGCAATCGTATCTACAACGTTCACGCCGGTCAGAGGCAGTGTGCACTTCTTCAGAATCTTGGGAGCCCCTTCGCGCGTCGTGTGCTCCATCGCCACCACGACTCGCCTCGCACCCGCGACCAGGTCCATCGCTCCGCCCATCCCTTTCACCATCTTTCCCGGGATCATCCAGTTCGCCAGGCTGCCAGTTTCATCCACTTCCATCGCGCCCAGCACGCTCAGATCTATATGGCCGCCGCGAATCATCGCGAACGACTCGGCGCTGGAGAAATAAGAAGTCCCCGGCATCTCGCTGACCGTTTCCTTACCTGCGTTGATCAGATCCGCGTCCTCCTGCCCTTCGATGGGATATGGCCCAATCCCGAGCATTCCGTTTTCCGACTGCAGCGTGACTTCCATCCCCGGAGGTACGTGATTCGCGATCAGTGTCGGCATTCCAATCCCGAGGTTCACATAGAACCCATCGCGCAACTCGCGCGCGATCCGCTTTACAATGCGTTCACGCTTGTCGGTATCTTTGCCTGGCTTATTCATGGATTTCTCGGTGCTAGGTACTGCTCTTCCGCACGGTCCTTCTCTCAATCCTCCGCTCGTACAACCCTCCCTGAAAAATCCGTTTCACATAAATCGATGGTGTGTGAATCGAGTCCCCATCCAACTCGCCGACCTCGAGCAGATGTTCCACTTCGGCGATCGTAATCTTCGCCGCGGTCGCCATCATGGGATTGAAATTCCGTGCCGTCTTGCGATAGATGAGATTCCCCCCCCGGTCGCCCTTCCAGGCCTTCACAAAAGCGAAGTCAGCCGTAAGTCCGCGCTCCATCACATAAGTGCGCCCATCAAATTCCCGCGTCTCCTTACCCTCGGCGACAATCGTTCCCACACCCGTCGGTGTATAGAACGCGGGAATCCCCGCGCCCCCTGCGCGAATCCGCTCGGAAAACGTTCCCTGCGGCACGAGGTCCAGCCGGATCGTCCCCTTCAACACCATCTCTTCCAGCAACCTGTTCTCGCCCACATACGTTCCAATGTGGTGGACGATCTGCCCTGCAGCGAGCAGCAACCCGTTGCCCACTCCGTCGACGCCCACATTGTTGCTGATCGTGCGCAGATTTTTGGTCCCCTTCCGGACCAGCGCCCGAATCAGATTCTCCGGCATCCCGCACAGCCCGAAGCCTCCGATCATAATGGTCGCGCCATCAAACACGTCGCGGATGGCCTCATCCGCATTGGCTACAACTTTGTTCATAGCGTCCGCATTTTACCCGAAAATCAACTGCGAGAGCGCGTGGACATCAAGAGAGCTGGAGAAAAAAGCACGCATGGTGGTGCGATTATTGCCCGCCCCCCGCGCAAATTCGAGGAGTCGAATAATCTGAAGACCAAGCGCGCACGGAGTTTCTTGACCGAATACCCGATGACCAAACCTGTTCTTATCTCTTTTTGGGCGGAGCCTTCCTCAGTTGGTGTGCCTGCTCAAATTCCTCCGCCAGTTGCCGCGTCGCCAGGTTCTCCCGGATGTGCGCCATCCGCTGTTCCACCTTCCATAGCGCGTCTTCAAGATTCTTCTTGTTGCTGATGGCGACATCGCGCCACATCGAATAGGGGCTCGCCGAGATCCGTGTCATCTCCTGTAACGCTCGCCCGCCCGCCGGAAGCAGCGGAGCCTCCGCGCCGAACTCCTCCACCAGGGCCGCCGCCAGCGCCGTCGAAATCATTTGCGGCACGTGGCTGATCCACGCGCACAGCCGGTCATGCTCCTCCGCCGGAAGCATCGCGATCCGCGCGCCAATGTGGTCGATCCATCCCGCGTACTCGGCGAACAACCCTTCATTCGGGCTCTGCCCCGGCAGCGGCGTCAGGAACCAAATGGCGTTCTGGAACAAATCCGCATCCGCATAGTCCACCCCACTCAATTCCTTCCCCGCCATCGGATGCCCCGCCAGAAACCGCTTCCCCGCATTCCTCCCGAATACCTTCTGCGCTCGATCCACCACCGCCGCCTTGGTGCTCCCCACATCGGTAAGTAGAGCCTTCGCCGGAAGCACCGGGCCCAGGCGCTCAATCAGATCCACAATCGCCAGCACCGGAGTCGCGAGCACGACGACTTGACTTCCGCGAACTGCATCCCCGGGATTCGAAGTTCCATCGTCGATCGCTCCGCGCATCCGCGCCCGCTCCAAAGTACCTTCACGGTCGCACCCCACAATCCTGCCGGCGAACTTCTTCTTTCGGAGGGCAAGCCCCAGCGACCCGCCAATTAGCCCGGTCCCGATGATCGTGATTTGCCGAATCGGCATAAAGAAATTGAGTCATTAAGCCTTGGTCATTAATGGAGAGACTGCGATTCAATGACTCAATGACCCGATCACCCAATCGCTCAACGTTTCAGATCTTCCTTCCCACCGCTGGCGCAATGATTCGCAGCTCGTCCATCAACCTTGCGAACTGATCAGGAAATAGCGATTGCGCTCCATCCGACAGAGCCTTATCCGGATTGCAATGAACCTCGATCAGGAGCGCGTCCGCCCCCGCCGCCACCGATGCTCGCGCCATGGGAGCGACCTTGTCGCGGCGTCCTGTGCCGTGCGAAGGATCGGCGGTCATCGGTAAGTGCGACAACTTGTGAATGATCGGGATCGCCGAAATGTCCATCGTGTTTCGAGTGTAAGTCTCAAAAGTTCGAATCCCGCGCTCGCACAGGATCACATCGTAGTTCCCTCCCGCCATGATGTACTCGGCCGACAGCAGCAACTCTTCGAGCGTCGCTGCGATCCCCCGCTTCAGCAGCACTGGCTTGCGCACCTTGCCAAGTTCGCGCAGGAGATTGAAGTTCTGCATATTCCGCGCGCCCACCTGCAAAATGTCCACGTAGGGCAGCATCAGTGGAATTTGCGAAATTTCCATTACCTCGCTGATCACGAGCAGCGTGAACTTCTCTCCCGCCTCGCGCAGCAGCTTCAGTGCCTCTTCCCCATGCCCTTGAAACGAATATGGCGAACTGCGCGGCTTGAACGCCCCGCCCCGCAGCACTTTCGCGCCGGCCTTCGCCACCACTTCTGCGGTGGAAAAAAGTTGCTCGCGCGATTCCACTGAGCAGGGTCCGGCCATCACCACGACTTCATTCCCGCCGATGCCAATTCCGTTCGCCAACTGGACAACCGTTCCCTCGGGACGAAAACTTCGTCCCGCCAGCTTGTACGGCGAACTTATACGATGGACTTCCTGCACTCCCGGCAGCAGTTCAAGGATGCGGATGTCGAAATCGATCCCGGACCCGACTGCCCCGAGCACCGTCATTCGCGCCCCAGTCGAACGGTGCACTTCAAATCCCATCTTTACCAGGTGCTCAATCACCTGTTGAATCAGTTGCTCGTCCGCGCCTTCCTGCATCGCCACAATCATGGGAATCTCTCGTGTTAGCTTCTAGCTTCTAGCTTTTGGCTTTTGCTCCAAACACTTTTGTCATTCCGACCCTGAGCAAAGCGAGGTGGAGGAACCTGCTTTTCCTCTCTCTCGGGCAGCGCCGTCAGTCATTTACTTCCGAATCCATCTCCGTGCCCGTCTTCGCCGCCTCTTCGCTCGTCACAATCTCTTCCTTCTGAATATTTCGCATCACATCGATAATGCGCTCATAAATCCGCACCAAATCCCGCCCCGGGAGGGGCCCCGGATTCGCTTCCTGCACGTTCGTAAACACGATCCGCTCCCGATCGGGCTCGTACACCGGCAGATTCGTATTGCGCTTCAGCCGCCCTATCTCCACCGCAGCCCGCGCGCGCTCGCTCAGCAGCGCCACGAGCTTGCGATCAAGCTCATCAATTTTCTTTCGCCAATCCTCGATGTCCATGAAAAATAGCTCTCAGCTTTCAGCTACCAGCCATCAGCAACAACACAGTCGGGCGTGGGGACTGTGAGTTTCTACTCCGCTCTCTGTCAGCCGTTGCTCACTGCACAACAACTGAGGGCCGAGAGCTGATAGCTGTCAGCTTCCTCACAAATTCCCCCACCGCGGCGGCCTCCCGCCCCCGATTCCGCTCGATCGTCTCTACAATCGCGCTGCCCACAACCACCGCATCCGCGAACTCGCCCACCTCGGCAAACTGTTCCGCTGTAGAGATTCCAAATCCGAGAGCAACCGGCAACTTGGTCACGCGGCGCAACCGCCGCACCAACTTTCGCGCGTCGTCGGCTAACTGCTGCCGTGCCCCAGTTACGCCCGTCCGCGACAAGGCGTACACGAAGCCCCGCGAAGCCTGTGCAATCCGCGTTAGCCGCTCATCCGGACTGGTCGGCGCCGCCAGTAGTACTGGGGCCAAATCATGCTTCCGCATCGCCCGCAGATACTCGCCCGCCTCTTCCACCGGCAAGTCGGTCACCAGCGCCCCATCCACGCCCGCAGCCCGCGCCACCTTGCAGAACTTCTCCATCCCCATCCGCAATATCGGATTCAGATACGAAAACACAATTAGCCCTGTCGACTGCGCGTGCTCGCGCACCTCAGCCGCCAGCGTCAGCACTTGCCCCAGCGACGTCCCATGTTTCAATGCCCGTTCACTCGCCCGCTGAATCACCGGCCCATCCGCTACCGGATCGCTGAACGGCACTCCCAGCTCAATGACGTCCGCCTCCGCCTCGATCGCCGCGAGCACAATCTCTCGCGTCGTCGCGAGATCCGGATCCCCGCAAGTTACATAAACCACCAGCGCCGGCTTCTTGTGAAACGTTAGAGGCATGTCAACTCAGTAACGCTCCCATGCAATCGACCAATGCTCGTCGGCGCGCGACGATTTCAGAATGAGCTGTTTGCCCTCGAATCTGTACTGGCGCGTAAGGTTCTTGCCAACCAACGCCCGCACCAGCGCACCCTCTACGTGATGCGTCACAGTATGCGCCCGTTCGTCCACCTCGTAGGTGCCATAGTAGGCTTCGTAGCCGTTTTGTTCATATTTCACGGGATTGCTTGGGTTTCCTGCTCCGTGCTCGGGCAACATGATCTGCACGGACATGTGCCCGTCGCGTGTGTACATGATGATTCCCGTTTGTTCGGGTCTGACCGTCTTTCCGTCGGAAGATTGCTCTTCGACCCACGCTAACCGCCAACTCCCGATCAATTTGTCGCGAACAGTTTCAGTCTTGCCGACATCCTTCCCACCAGACTGCGTGACCGCCGGCGTTACAGTCGCAACGGCCACCAGAACCCAAGTCGCGGCCAACAACTGCTTCCTCATATGTTCTCCTCGAATTGAGCGGAGCGAGTACGCAGAACGAATTCACAGCCGGAGTTCAGAGATAAGAATTCCCATATCTTTGTCTCCCCGACCCGACACATTTACGATCACCGCGTCTGACTTCTTCATCTTCGGAGCGCGCTTCACGACCTCAGCCACCGCATGAGCGGACTCCAGTGCTGGGATAACACCTTCCGTCCGCGCCAGCAGAGTAGTAGCCTGAAGTGCCTCGGCATCCGAGGCCGGCACATACTCCGCCCGCCCCGCATCCCGCAACGCCGCGTGCTCCGGCCCGATGGACGGATAATCCAGTCCCGCCGACACGGAGTGTGTCAGCGCAATCTGTCCTTTCGAATCCTGCAACACGTAAGAATACGTTCCCTGCAGGACGCCCGGCGATCCTCCACGAAAGCGCGCAGCATGGTCGCCCAGAGCCTCGCCGCGCCCGCCAGCCTCGACTCCGATCAGCCGGACTTTCTTGTCGTTAATGAAATCGTAAAAAATCCCAATCGAATTCGATCCCCCACCGACGCATGCAATAATCGCGGCCGGTAACTTCCCTTCGACCTTCAGAATCTGCGCCCGCGCCTCTCGTCCAATCACGCGATGAAAATCCCGCACCATCGTCGGATATGGATGGGCCCCCAGCACACTCCCTAACAAGTAGTGCGTGGTCCGCACATTCGTGACCCAGTCGCGCATTGCTTCGTTGATCGCATCTTTCAATGTGCGCGAACCCGAATCCACTCCGCGGACCTCCGCCCCCAGCAGGCGCATGCGGAACACATTCAGTTCCTGCCGCCGCATGTCCTCCGTCCCCATATAGACGACGCACTCAAAACCCAGTAGCGCGCACACCGTCGCGGTCGCTACACCGTGCTGGCCCGCGCCCGTCTCCGCAATCACGCGATGCTTCCCCATCCGCTCTACCAGCAACCCCTGGCCCAGGCAGTTGTTGATCTTGTGTGCCCCAGTGTGCAGCAAGTCTTCGCGCTTCAAGTAAATCTTCGCCCCGCCCAGCTTCTGCGTAAGCCGTCTCGCAAAAAACAGCGGTGTCGGACGCCCCGCATAAGTCCGCAGCAACTCCTCCAGGCGCGCATGAAATTTCCGGTCGCGCTTTGCCCGGTTATACTCGCGCTCGAGTTCCTCGAGCGCCGCCATCAACGTCTCGGGCACATACCGCCCGCCATAGACCCCGAACCGACCCGGCTCGCTCGTGCTTGAAGGAGCACGAGGGTGTCCCATCCTAGACGCGTTTGTTGCGGCTAGGGTGGGGATTTTGACTTTGGTTTTTCGAGGAACCGTCGCCATCACTAACTCGCCTTCCGATCGATCTCGCGCACCGCCCGGACAAACGCCCGCACCTTCTCCGGGTCCTTCTTCCCAGGCCGCGCCTCAACTCCAGTGACTACGTCAACACCAAACGGTTGAAAGGTCCTCATCGCCCCCCCAACATTCGAAGGAGAAAGTCCGCCGGCCACAATAACCGGAACTTGCAAACTCATCGCCTGCACCATATCGCGCGTCGCTTCCCAGTCAAACGTCACGCCGGTACCACCGACCAGTCCGTTTGATCGCGAATCCAGCAGCACCGCGAAGGTCTTCCCGCGTGCCTCGTGTCCAATGAAGAACCCGCCGTCCTTTAGCGAATCGCCATGGACCACTAAGATCGCTTTCGACGCCGCCACACACTCCACCAATGTCCGCGGATCGCTCACAACGCTGTCCATCGACCGTTTCCCGTGCAACTGCACCGCCGTCAACCCTGTCTTCAAGACCACTTCACGAATGCGCTCGCATTCCGAGTCCACAAACACTCCGACCTTCTCCACGTTCTCCGCCAGCTTCCCCACGATCTCCCGCGCTGTCTCCACGCTCACACACCGCGGACTCTTCTCATAAAACACGAACCCCACCGCATCCGCCCCTGCCTCGACTGCACCGAGCGCATCCTCCAGATTCGTGATCCCACAAATCTTCACCCATGTCATAAGAACAAGTTGTCAGTTGCCAGTACCATTTGCCAGTCGAGTAGGGAGTTCTACCGCGCACTCGGAACCCGATACTCGCCACCTGGAACTCGCCTCAACTCCCGCAACGCCTCTCCGGGTGAATCGGCCCGCATCAACGACTCCCCCACCAGAAATGCGTCATACCCCGCCGCCCGTAACCGCGCCACATCCTCCGCAGAATGGATTCCGCTCTCCGCCACACGTATTACATTCGCAGGAAACTTGGCCGCCAGGCGGAAAGCCGTCTCCAAATCCACCTTAAATGTCCGCAGATCGCGCGTATTCACGCCGACCAAGTCACATCTCGCATCCAAAGCTCGCTGCAATTCCGCGCCATCGTGCACTTCACACAGGACGTCCAGCCTGTTCGAACGAGCCGCCGCCGCGAGCCCGTCCAACTCCTGCACAGACAACGCCGCCACAATCAGCAGAACCGCATCCGCCGCATTCGCCCGTGCTTCGACTATCTGAAACTCATCCACGATGAAGTCTTTCCTCAGGCAAGGAACCTTCACCGCCGCTGAGGCCTCCCGCAGATTTCCCAGCGACCCTTGAAAGAATTCTTCGTCCGTCAGCACCGAAAGCGCCGCCGCTCCCGCAGCCTCCAGCTCTCGCGCAAGTTCAGCCGGACGAAACTCCGCCCGAATCAGCCCGCTCGACGGCGAAGCCTTCTTCAACTCAGCGATCACGGCGATTCCCGTGCGTCCCTTTGCAACCAGAGCCCGCCGAAATCCGCGCGGCACATGCTTTTCCGCTCGCCGCTCCAATTCGCGCAAATCCGTGCTGCGTCTGGCTTCCGCTACCCGCGCTCGCGTCGCCGCAAGAATCCTGTCTAGAACAGCAGGCATAGAGAATCTTTGATTATAAGGGACCCCGAGGGTTACCTGTCCCTCCAGGGTGCCCGCTTGCCGCCTACTGGCGACAAGAGGCGGTTTCTTTGCCTTCCAGGTTTAAGGGAGTTTCATGCCTCTACTTTCTCAAATCCCTGCGGCAGGAGCGCCAAGACGCGCAAATCGAGCACTGCATGGGCCACAATCGGCAGCAACAGGTTCCCAGTCACCAGGAACATGGCTCCAAGCACAAACCCAATCAGCGACGTCTGCACCGCTCCGCCCACCCCCTGATAAAGATGCGCGATGCCGAAAATCACCGACGAAGCCACCAGCGCCCAAGTCAGACTCAGATGAAAGGGCAGGACATGAAGATAGCGCAGCAAAAATCCGCGATACACGACTTCCTCACAAATCCCGGCGGTAATGCATACCACCCACCACCATCGCCGCTCGTCCATCGTCGAAGGCAGTAAAAACGCCAGCTTCTTCGCTGCTTTGGCCGCTTTGGAGCGGATCTTTTCGTTGGACAGAGCCAGAACGGCGGGCAGCAGAATGGCGATCAGCATCCCGACCGCGATCCCCTCCAGGATCATTCCTCCGCGCGAACCCGCATCCAGCCACGGAATTTCTCCGAGCACCTTGCGAATCGTGAATACCGGGATGAGCCCGATCGTAAGGATCGCCACAATAGCGCAGGCCCACGAAGCGGCAACGATCTTCCTGTAGAAGCGAATCTTCTTACGCGGCTCGGTACTCGCCTTCAGCCGCGGGATCTCGTATCGATCCCACAGCGGCGTCACCACGATCAGAAAGAACACCAGTAAATGCTGCACCAGGACGCTGACATGAAACATGACGCAACTCCGGTTTAGAGAAAATCAGGGTGCCCACCCTTCTCGCGCCCTTTGCGAGAGGGTGGGGATTTGAGGCGATTCAAGATCTTGACTCTACGATTGCGTCTCTTACTGCATCCCCAGCGACGCACTCACGGACTTTCGATATTCTCTCGCTTTCTCCAGAACCCGCGGTTCATCGACGGTAAGCAATTTGCGATCCCGCAGCACCACCCCTCCGCCAATCACCACCGTCTCCACATCGCTCGCCTTCAATGAATACGCGATCTGCGCGTAGATGTCATACATCGGAACCGCATTCGGCTCATCGAGGCTGATCAGGACCAGGTCCGCTTTCTTTCCCGCCTCCAACGAGCCAATCTCCTTCTCCATGTGCAGCGCCCGCGCTCCGTCGATGGTCGCCATCTCCACCACGGCCTTGGCGTTCAGCGCCAACGGATTCATTTTCGTAATCTTGGCCAGCTTCGCCGCTAGGTCGATCTCCTCCATCAAGTCGAGATCGTTGTTGCTCCCTGCCGGGCCATCTGTCCCCAGCCCCACCGCGATGCCCGCCGCCCGCATCTCTGGCACCGGAGACACGCCGCTCGCGATCATCATATTGCTCGACGGATTATGCACGCACCCCACCTGCCGCTCCGCCAGCAACTTCCGGTCTGCCTCATCCACGAAAATGCAGTGCGCCGCGACCAGGTCCGGACCCAGCACTCCAATCTTCTCCAGATACTGCACCGGAGACATCCCATTCTGCTTTTCGCTGTCCTCCAATTCCTTCTTCATCTCTGACACATGCATTAAAAGAGGTGCATGATATTTCTTCGCCAGGGCCGCCGCATCCTGGATCGTCTTCTTCGAACAGGTATAAATCGAGTGCGGAGCGGGAGCCGCATGAATCAGCGCATCCCCCTGCCACCGCTTGAGAAACTTCTCGGTGTAAGCCAGCGTCTCGGCTTCGCTTTTGTTGTCGGGCGCCGGGAAATCAATGAACGTCTCGCCCAGCACGCCGCGCATGCCCGCCGCCTTCGTCTCCTCCGCAACCGCATCTTCGAAGTAATACATGTCGGCGAACGTGGTTACTCCCGACCGGATCTGCTCCGCCGCCGCCAGCCTCGTTCCCCAGCGTACAAATTCCTCGTTCACATTCTTCGCTTCGGCCGGGAAGATGTACTTGTACAGCCAGTCATTCAGCGTCACATCATCGTGCAGGCCACGAAACAGGGTCATGGGCACGTGCGTGTGTCCATTGATAAACCCCGGCAGGACCAGCGTTCCGCGAGCATTGAGCGTCTGCGCGCCGTTATATCGAGCCTCGATCTCCGTGCGCGGTCCGACCGCGACAATCGCATCGCCTTTGATGGCGACGCTACCGTCCTGATAGATGGTCCTGGCCCCGTCCATCGAAACCACGATCCCGCCGCTGACGAGCAGATCGACCTGCTGCTTCGTCTGCCCAAACATCGGCGCACTCAGCAGGAGGGCCGAAACCATCAACCGCATCGCGGTACGAACCAGTCTTAGCTCTGTCATTCTTACCGTCTCACTGTCGCGCTGCCACTTTCTTCAAATAGAACCTGAAAAACTCCTCTGCATTCGAATCTGGACAAACCTGCGCATTCGGCGTCCCCGGCTCCTCGCGCGTGAATCCCTTCTCGTCCACGCGAATACGCATCCCCCGCACCGGACACAAGTCCGGCCGCATTGCGAACGCTACCGCCATCGGATCGAACAACGTCGGAGTCTCCTGTCCCCACAAGTGATACAGGACCACGAGCGCATCAATTACGGGCGTCCCCTGGCTGAACAGGAATGCCCGCTTCACCTCGTCCAGCTTCAACTGCGTGGAATCTAGCGGCATCACAAACAGGGGAACGCCCGCCGTGAACAGCTTCTGCGCCGACGGCACATCATTCACAATATTCCACTCCGCCATCGGAGGAACCGGCGGCGTGTACCCCAAATCCCCGTAGCCCCGCCGGATGGACCCGCCCATCAGCACCACGCGCTTCAACTTGCGGAACGTCGCTGGATCACGGTCGATCGCCACCCCCACATTCATCAGCGGACCGATCGCAATCAGCGTAATCTCCCCGGGATATTTTCGAATCTCCTGCAGCAGGAACTCCACCGCGTCCCCATGGGATGCCTTCGCAAAATGGCCGCCCTCGGCATATCGCCGCTGCGACATTGGATTCTTCGTCGCCGTCGGCTTGCCGGCTGAC
>Ga0209698_10001612_pt1 | contig 25933 bp, 21 predicted proteins | sample LitLauG_LLR_2012_FD_187203 | JGI IMG/M metagenome (GOLD analysis project Ga0209698, IMG submission 187203) | Freshwater sediment microbial communities from Pennsylvania, USA - Little Laurel Run_MetaG_LLR_2012 (SPAdes) (version 2) | ecosystem: Environmental > Aquatic > Freshwater > Creek >... | reverse complement strand
CCGTGCTAAGGCCGAAGGCGATGTCAATTTTCTGGGCCTGGGCAACGTTTGAGAGAGTGATGACTGCTGCGCACGCGAGAAACAAGAGAAAGACAACGCGCAAAGTCCGTTCCAAGCGAATACCTCCATGGATTTGGTAGCTAGCGGGTTTGATGCAATCAAACACGCCCGCGCTGCCGAAGTTGTGGTCTCTGCGAGGTTTTGATTCGGTGCAATTGAGGAGGGCGATGGAGCTTTGGGATTCTCCTTCACAAACTTCAGTAAACCACTGATACAGAACAAGTTAGTAGGCAAGCAGGATGCGAAGGTCGCGCAGGTTATTCCCGGTTGGGCCGGTCACGACAGCATTGCCGATGGAGCTCAGCAACGGGTACGCGTTGAAGCTCGCGAGAGCGGACCAGATTACTTCGGGGCCTCCGACGCGGAGCACCGTCATGCCATCAACGACGGCTCCTGCGGCCGGACTATTGCCATCGATCCCATCGGTACCGGCACTCAGAATGGTAATGTCCTCTCCAAATATCTTGTCCGCGCAAGCGAGAGCGAATTGCTGGTTGCGTCCGCCGACTCCCCCGCTGCGGACCGCCACGGTCACCTCGCCGCCGGAGAGCAGGCAAACGCGGGATACTTTGCCACGCAATTCGCGCACTCGATGGAGCAGGTAGTCGGCGGCTTTCTCGTAGTCCCAGTCATCGCAGGAGTTATCCACTTCCACGGCAAAGCCGGCGCGGGTCGCGGCGGCGGCAGCCTCATCGAGGGCAACTTTATTGGAGAGCACGGTCCACCAGCGGGCGCGCACGAACGCGGGGTCGTCGGACTTGGGAGTCTCGTCCAGCGCGTGCTGGAGGAAGAGCTCGGCGACCGACTTGGGAAGCTGCTCGATCAGGTTGTATCTGGCGGCGATGCGCTCGCAATCGTGGATCGAGGTGGAATCGGGCATGCTGGGGCCGGAAGCGAGCGCGTCGGGCGTGGCGTCGGGCACGTCGGAGACAAGGATCGAAACCTGTTGCGCCGGATAGGCGGCCTGGGCGAGCCGTCCACCCTTAACCGAGGAGAGATGCTTGCGGATGGCATTGATCTCGGCAATGGGCGCGCCGGAATGAACGAGTTTTTGGTAGGTCGTGACCAGATCGGCGAGCGAGATTTCGTCGTCAATTGGTTTTTCGACAATGGAAGAGCCCCCGCCGGAGAGCATGAAGATAACAAGCGAGGCGGAATCGAGTGCACCAAGCGATTTGAGGATCGCCTCAGCGGCGTGAATGGATTCGGCGGTGGGCGTGGGGTGTCCACCCTGAAAATAGCGGAGGCCCCGCACCTGACTGGCGGGGTCAACCGAAGAGGCGACAATGCCTTCGAGGCGGCTGCCCACCTGGGCTTCCAGGGCGGCGGCCATGGTGTGCGCGGCCTTGCCGATGGAGACGACGAAGACGCGGCTGTAGGAATCGAGGTCGTAGAGGTCTTCGCAGATGCGCAGGACTCCGCGCTCGCAGTGCACGTGGCGCGAGAACGCGCTGGCGATCGAGGCATTCTGGAGCGCCGCCGAAAAAATGTCGCGGGCAGTAGCGCGCATGCTACGAAACTGCTGGTCGCGCTCGGGAGTGAGGTCGGACATCCTGCCGATTATAGAGAAGGCGGCAGGAAGTCTAGTGTGTTGTAACTGAGGTTCGCTGAATAAATCAAGGCCGTGTTTGAGCTTGAGCACAAACCCCAGGGGCTAAAGCCCCGCATTTCAACGGAGCGGTTTCGGCCCGGCTAAAGCCGGGCCCTTTCAAAGCAATCGCATTTATGTTCCGAACTTCAGGTACGGAACACCAGGTCATGCGTGCAAGATGACACCTATTCGCTGGTGATCTTTGTTTCTACCCGGAACTTCTTGTAGTCGGAGTAGGTCTGCTCCATTTCGGCCGGCACGTTCATCATGAGGTAGCGAACTCTTCCTTTGAACCAGTAGCGCACCGGCAGCCACGCTTCGTCATTTACTTTTTTCCAGTTGTATCCCAGCAAAGAATCTTTCTCGAAGCGCATTCCCTCGGCCATGACCATGGCTTCAATCTTCGAAAATGTTCTGTCCTGCTCGTCGACCCACAGTTTCATTTCATAGGCCAGGCCGTCACGGCTGACTTGTTTCATGTCCGTGCCGGCGATTCTCGGCGTTGCCGTGAAGACCAGAGCCTTCCTTCCGTCAACCTCTTCCGAGCCTTGGGAACTCGTGTTGAACCGGGTTGGAATCTGGTCCACGGGCAATCTCAGATGAAATTGCGCGTTGAAAAGTCCAGCCTTGTCTTTGTTGTCTTTCTGATTGCGTCGGGTTTTGGCGACCTCGTCCAGTTTCGCGTCTTCTTTTTTCTGTTCCTTATTCGGCAGCGGGCGATCGTTGTGCAGAGTGTGCTTTTGATACGGCGCGTCTTCGAGAAAGATGATCTCGAAGGTGTCGCTGGAATCCTGTTTCACCTTCCCGGCCGAATCGAATGTCAGATCGTGCTTATGTTCTGTGTAGGCGTAGCGCTGCGCCTCGCCCGTGGTCTTTTTGAGATTATCGATTGCCTGCTGGAGAGAAGGGTCGATTGCTTTCTCGTCCTGAGCGTATGCCGCCTGGAATACGAGGACCACCGCAAAGACTCCCGCCCCAACCACGCCACACCATCGGCCCATCTTGTGCATCGCCCCTCCTCCGCACAGTCAGTCGATTTAACACGGCCGTGGCAGATTAGTATCGCCACCAGCGAAAGATTTCCAGTTGCAGACAAGACAGTAGCCGTTGTGGGAAGCCGCCAATGGGAAGCGCGATCCGGGTTTTTGTGGCGGCGGGGCTTTACCCCGTCGACGGGGCAGAGCCCCGTCACCACACAAGGAAGGAGTGAATTTCAGCCGCCCGCGATCATCTCCTTCACCCACGCTTCCAGGGCTTCCCGCATTTCGCGCAGGCGGCCCTGGAAAAAATGATCCCCTGCTTCAATGCGAACAAGCTTCTTCGGCTCCGCGAATGTGCTGACGAGGGCTTCGAGCTTTCCGGGCGGGGCGAACTGGTCGCGCGCTCCGCTGATGAGGAGCTTTGGCTTCGCGCAGGTACGCAAAAATTCGAAATCGTAGTCGCGGCCCTCAACCGGTCCCACCGGAAGACCGAGGGCGATGAGCGCCATCACACGCTGATCGTTATAGGCCGCGCGTAATCCAACCGCAGCTCCAAAAGAAAATCCGGCGAAGATGACGGGGAGCGGGAATTCTCGCTCCAGCCAGTCCAGTGCCGCGCGGACGTCTTCGACTTCACCGGTGCCGTTCGCGTGCTCGCCTTCGCTCAAACCGGCTCCGCGAAAGTTGAAACGCAATACCGGGAATCCGAAGCTATGCAGCGCCTTCATCGCGTGGAAAACAACTTTGTTGTGGAGCGTGCCGCCATAAAGGGGATGAGGATGGCAGACCAGCGCAGCGTGAGTCGCGGCAGGGGAAGCGGCGTTGAGCAGCGCTTCGAGACGTCCGGCGGGCCCGGGAATGAAGAGTGAGCGGATAGTAGCGTGGTCAGAGGGCACAGGATTCTGGTCGTTCGTCGTCGGTCGTTGGTGGTTCGCGATTCCTCTGTCGCGTACCGGAGAGATTCTAGCAGCGGTCAATCCCGATAGCGCAGAACGACGCACAACAAGCGACACGAGCGCCCAACAACGACCGACCAATGACTAGCGATCAACGAGGAACGGCTGTTACGCTCTTCTGCATGAATTTCGGGCCGGATCTTTTCGCACTGACGCGAAAGTTGGTTGACATTGAATCCACCACGCCGCACGAGGGGCCGGTAGGGAATTTCCTGTGTGCGGAACTCAGCCGGCGCGGTTTCGACGCGCGCAAGATGCCGGTGGAAGGCGAGCGCAACAATGTGCTGGCGACGTGGCCGGGGCATTCCCGGCCTGAGATTGTTTTTTCCACACACATGGACACGGTGCCGCCCTTCATCGCGCCCTCGGAAGACGAGACGAGGATCTACGGTCGGGGCGCCTGCGATGCGAAGGGAATCATTGCGACACAGATCGTCGCGGCCGAGAAGGTGCGCGGGTCCGGTGTTTTCGTGGGGCTGCTGTTTCTGGTGGGCGAGGAACGCGACTCGATCGGGGCGCTCACGGCAAATCAGCATCCCATTGGCGCGCGCTTCATGATCAACGGCGAGCCGACGGAGAACAAACTGGCCATCGCCAGCAAAGGATCGCTGCACGTGGTGCTCACGGCGCGCGGCAAGATGGCGCACTCGGCGTATCCGGAACTGGGGGAGTCGGCAATCGACAAATTGGTGGAGGCGCTGCACCGGTTGCACGCCATGAAGTTGCCCGAGTCCCCGGATGTGGGTCCATGCACGAAGAACGTGGGTACGATTGAGGGTGGGCGGGCCCGCAACATCATTTCCGACTTTGCGCGCGCCGAGCTTTTCTTCCGGCTGGTCGGACCGGCGGAGGAACTGCGGCGGCAAATCGTTGACACCGTCGGCGATTTGGCGGAGGTGGAGTTTACGCGCGAGGCTCCGTTCATGCGGATGCGCACACTCGACGGGCTGCCCACCATGGTCGCCGCCTTTACCACCGACGTTCCCTCGCTCACGAATTGGGGCGAGCCGATGCTGGTTGGACCGGGCTCCATCCACGTCGCGCACACGGAGGGAGAATTCGTGGAGAAGAAACAACTGGAGGAAGCGGTGGAGCTGTATTGTGCCGTGGCCAAGCGGCTAAGCAACTCCGTGTGAAGCGGCAGGCAGGTTATTGGGCAACGGAGATTTCGACGTGGAAGATGCCAGCCCACGCCTCGCCCATCGTGCTCTCCGACACTTTGAGCCGGTACTGACCGGTTTCGGGCAAGGCTTGATCCAGAATCGCGCCACCCGGGCCTCCTTCCTGTTTGCCGGATGGAAATATCACCACTCCACGCAACGGTCCCGTTCCCGAAAGCGTGACCTTAACTTTGGCGCCACCGACTCCGTGAAAAACAAATTCCCGGTGGTCTTCCATGCTGCGCAACTTGCCTCCGATGCGGATGCTCTTGCCTGGCGGGGGAAGCTTGATTTTTCGCAGGCCCTCGGCGGATGCTGCCGTGAGAAATAGCCCGCAGGCAATGATCACGATTAGCCCTCGACGCCAGGCTTTGAGATAGCCCATCGGATTCTCCTAACTGGTTCCCACGTTCGCCAGCTGGTTAAGATCCGTGGCACTTCCCTTGAACCAGTCCATGTCCACATCGCCAGTGATTCCCGGCACAGATCCGGATTCGCTATATTGCCAAAAAAGAAAGTCAGTGAAGCCCGTCGGGATATTCGGCGCGGGTTTGCTCGTGTAGTGCGCGACCCACAGAGGATAGCCGGCGAAGGTGGACGTCCCTCCGAGAGCGGCATTCCAGAAACTGGCGCTGGTGTAGATCATCGGAGTGCAGTCAAGAGCCTGCTGGACCGAATCCAGCCATTGCTGAATGGCAGCGGCGATCGCGCTTGGGCTCTGCTCGCCGCTTACCTCAACATCCAGCACCGGAGGCAGGTCCCCCGGACCCAACGGCTGGACTACGCTGAGAAAGTTGGATGCCTGGGCCTTGGCGTCCAGCTGCGGATAGAAGAAATGGTAGGCCCCGCCCAGGATCTGGTTTTGATTGCAAGCGGCGTAGTTCGTGGCGTAAAGCGGATCCTTGGTGAACTTGCCTTCGCTGGCTTTCAGGTAAGCAAACGCCACGCCCGCGGCGGCCACTTTGCCTAGGTCAACCGAGCCATTGTGGTGCGAGAGGTCAATCCCGGCGATCATACTCATGTGCGCTCTCCTGATAGGGCCGCAAACCACGTCATCTATGCCGGGCTTCGCGGTGCTGCAACGAGCCTTGAGATGGCACGGCTATGAGAGGGGAAGGTCTGGCGCGCCCGGAGAGATTCGAACTCCCGACCTACAGCTCCGGAGGCTGCCGCTCTATCCAGCTGAGCTACGGGCGCGCGCCGAACCTCTTGAGTTTACAACCACAGGGCACGGTCATCAAACCGGTGAGCAACGTGTTGCCGAAGAACTGGATGTTCCATTCGAGTTTGGGCAGCGCAGCGATTCAACGCTGCCTTCCCCGGCTTCACCCCGCGGGCTCTGCTGGGTCGGGCCAGACTGCGGTCACGGCGAGGCCCACCACAATTCCGATTGAGACTTCGACGAAGCGGTGCAATGCCACGATCCACGGCGGAGCTGAGTGCGGTATGAGCATCACAATGGCTAGCGTAATGCCCGCGAAGCGGTAGGAATTCTGAAGTCGAAAGAGAGCGCAGAGAATGCCAAGGAGAAACACCCCCAGGGCAAAGACCCACCAGACTTGCGGAAAGTAACCAGTGAACAGGCCGCCTGCGATGGCTCCCAGCAGAGTGCCGATGAAGCGCTCACCGGAGATTTGCAAGGTCGCGCCTAGCGTGGACTGCATGATCACGAGGGTTAGAATCGCCGCCCAATAGGCTTCAGGCAGACCCGACAGGCGGGCGATCAGAAAGGAGGCAGCCGCGGCGATCGCCGTGCGTGCCGCGCTGATGACCGCTGCCCAGCCGAGGCGGGATGGCAAAATCATTGGAGACGCTCCTTCTCCCACGAGTCTGCTGTTCAATCAAAGATTCAGCTTTTGCAGAGTCGATTTCAAAACAGCTGCGGATTCCTGCAGTTGCTCCTGCTCCTCTGAGCTCAAGTCGAGCCGGAGCACATTCCGGATGCCGGAACGATTCACTATTGCCGGCAAACTCAGGCAGACATCCTGAATCCCGTAATAGCCGTCAACCATGGTTGACACGGAAAAGACAGAATTCTGGTCGCGCAGGAGCGCGGCGGTGATGCGAATCAGCCCGGCAGCGACTGCAAAGTATGTTGCACCTTTGCGCTCGATGATGCGGTAGGCGGCATCGCGGGTCTGCTCATAAATGGTTTGCCGGTCGGTTGCTGTCAGGTCAACTCCCTGCGCCCGGCAGAAGTCTTCCAGCTTCATGCCCGCGATGTTCGCCAGCGACCAGACCGGAACTTCGCTATCTCCGTGCTCGCCAATGATGAAGGCGTGCACGCTGCGGGCATCCACCTGGAAGTGTTGGCTGAGCAGGTAGCGAAAGCGCGCCGTGTCGAGAACGGTGCCCGATCCGATCACGCGTTGCGTCGGAAGGCCGGAAAGCTTGAGCGCTGCATAGGTGAGAGCGTCGACTGGATTGGTGGCAATCAAAAGAAGGCCGCCCGGATTGTGCTGCACGATCTGCGGGATGATTTGCTTCCAGATCTCACCGTTTCGCTGGATCATGTTGAGGCGCGTTTCGCCCGGCCGTTGGTTCACTCCCGCCGCCACCACGGTGACGGCCGCGCCCGCGCAGTCGGAAAAATCTCCGGCCCAAATTCGCGTGGGATGGGCAAATGGGACGGTATGGTTCAGGTCCATCGCCTCGCCCTCGGCGCGCGCATGATTCGCATCGATTAAGACGATTTCAGAGGAGAGACCATTCAGGAGGAGCGCGTAGGCATAGGTCGCGCCGACGTTTCCGGCGCCCACAATCGCGATTCGGGTTGGATGAGGATGCTCGTTCACGGACATGGATTTTCCGATCGTTCGCGAGATTTTGCAAAGGTCATCGTTCGAGGCAGCGTGCCGTGCCGGGCCGCGTGCTAGCAATCATCAACGGTCCAGAAGCGTTCCTGATGATAACCGAGGCGAAGCAGGCGATTGCGCGGATCGTGCCGCTTGCCGCACTGGGGGCAGGGAATGAAGCTGCGCAGGTGCATTCCCTGGCGATCATAGGTCTCGGAAACAGTGAAGCTCACGCCGCAACTGCAGGGGATCAGGAGCACGCGGAGATGTTCGTTCTCCGCGGGATTCGCGATGGCAGGCTTCCTCATCGACGCTCTTCTTTCGATCGCCCTCTGGGTTGAGTAGTGCCGGTGTTCCCCGCCGTCGCGCGGGCGTCTTTTGCACCCTCAGCACCGCGCGCTCAGCCGCTGACTTTCATCATTCGTCTTCGACGGTGGCTAGCTGATGCTTCTTGCGCCGATTCGATTGCAAGACTTTCTTTCGCAGGCGTAGCGATTTGGGCGTGACTTCCACAAACTCATCGTCGGCAATAAACTCGATGGCCTGTTCCAGGTTGAGTTGGCGGAACGGCACCAGGCGAATGGCTTCATCGGCGGTGGAAGCGCGCATGTTGGTCAGCTTTTTTTCGCGGACTGCATTGACATCGAGATCGGTGTCCTTGGCGTTTTCCCCGACGATCATGCCTTCGTAGAGTTCCACGCCGGGGCCGATGAAGAGCGCTCCGCGCTCCTGCAGACCCCAGAGAGCATAAGCGGTGGAAGGGCCAGGTCGATCCGCAATCAGCGCGCCCGTCAGGCGGTGCGGGATCTCGCCCTGCCATTCGGTGTAGCCGTCGAAGAGCGCGTTCATCACAATCGTGCCGCGCGTGTCCGTGAGAAGCTGGCTGCGCAGGCCAATCAGTCCGCGGCTGGGCACGCGAAATTCAATACGCACCCGGCCATAGCCGTGGTTGTGCATGTTCGTGACCTCGCCCTTGCGCGAGCCTAGTTGTTCCATCACCACGCCAACGAACTCTTCGGGGACGTCGACCGTGAGATGCTCGACGGGCTCCATCAGCTTGCCATCGATGCGCTTGGTCACAATCTCGGGCTTGCCGACCATCAGCTCGTAGCCCTCGCGGCGCATCATCTCGATCAGGATGGAGAGCTGCAATTCTCCACGGCCGAGCACCTTGAAAGAATCGGTGGTGCCGGTGTTCTCAACACGCAGCGAGACGTTGGTCAGCAACTCCTTGTCGAGGCGCTCGCGCAGGTTGCGCGACGTGACGTAGGTGCCATCTTTGCCCGCGAAGGGCGAAGTGTTGACCGTGAACAGCATGGCGATGGTGGGCTCATCAATGGCGATGTGGGGCAGCGGCGCGGGATTTTCGACGTCCGTGATGGTCTCGCCGATGGTAATGCCTTCCACGCCCGCGACCGCGACGATGTCGCCCAACTCCGTCTCCGTGATGTCGGTTCGCTTGAGTCCCGCGAACGAAAACAGCTTGGTGATTTTCGTTTTGTGCAGAGTGCCATCGAGCTTGGCGATCGCCACATCTTCGCCGGTATGCATCTTGCCGTTGAAGACGCGAGCGATGGCCAGCCGTCCGAGATAGTCGCTGTAGTCGAGGTTGGCGACCAGAATCTGTAACGGCCCGTTCGGATCACCCTTGGGCAGAGGGATCGTGCTCACGATGGCATCGAAGAGCGGGCGCAAATTCTCGCCGCCGCCCTTGATGTCGGTCGTCGCCGTACCGATCTTGGCATTGGTGTAGAGCACCGGAAAATCCAGTTGCTCTTCCTTGGCGTCGAGATCGATAAACAGGTCGTAAATCTCGTTGAGCACTTCCTGGGGGCGCGCGTCGGCGCGGTCAATCTTGTTGATGACGACGATAGGCGGCAGGTGTGCCTCGAGCGCTTTGCTGAGCACATAACGGGTCTGCGGGAGCGGGCCTTCGCTGGCGTCGACCAGCAGCATGACACCGTCGACCATCTTGAGCGCACGCTCGACTTCGCCGCCGAAATCGCTATGGCCCGGCGTGTCGACGATGTTGATCTTTACATCGTGATAGAAGATGGCAGTGTTCTTCGCCAGGATCGTGATGCCGCGCTCGCGCTCCAGTTCGTTCGAGTCCATAACACGCTCGAGGTGGTGTTCATTGGAGCGAAACGTGCCGCTCTGCTGCAGCATGGCGTCGACCAGCGTGGTCTTGCCGTGGTCCACGTGGGCAATGATGGCGATATTGCGAATGCTTGAACTCAAAAAGGAAGTCCTTCCAGATTAGCTGTCTACTATTACTTTACTATGGAGAGCTGCCTTCGACTGGGTTTGACGTCCGAAATCCAGTACTTATTTCCGCTAGCCTTTTGGAGGGAACCAGTCTAAATCTGATGGGCCCTAGGTGTGCACTGCGCGGACTTGCTTATACAATGAAAAATTCGAGGAAAAAAGATCACGTATGAGGATTATCAACGCACGCACTTTTCTGAAGGGGATACTTGTTCTGATGGGAACTCTAATAACAACCAACGCGGCAACGGCCGCCGGTAGCGGATTTGGCCCCAGCAGTCCTTTCTACGCCGAGAGCCAGTTGCCGTTTCATGCGCCGCCCTTCGACAAAATCAAGAACGAGCATTACCTGCCCGCGATTGAAGCGGGCATGGCGCAGCAACGCGAGGAAGTACGCGCGATTGCCAATAACCCCGAGCCTCCGACTTTCGAAAACACGATTGTCGCGCTGGAGAAATCCGGCCAGTTATTCACTCGTGTGATGCTGGTATTCAACGGCGTCACCGGGGCGAACCTCAACGATGAGTTGCAGAAGGTGCAGGACATCCTGGCACCCAAACTGGCCGCCCATCAGGATGCGATCTACCTCGATCCGAAGCTTTTCGAGCGGGTGGCAACGATTTACAAGAAGCGCAAGTCCCTGAAACTTGATGCGGAGTCGCTGCGCCTGGTGGAGTACGATTACCAGCAATTTGTACACGCGGGCGCCAACCTTTCCGATGCCGACAAGACGGAACTGAAGAAGCTGAACGAGGAAGAGTCAACGCTAACGAATGCCTTCACGACGAAGCTCCTCGCGGCAACCAAGAACGGGGCTTTTGTCACGACCGATAAGAAGGCGCTCGCGGGGATGAGCGCGACGCGTCTTGAAGGCGCAGCACAGGCCGCGAAAGATCGCCAGGTGGACGGCTACGTCATTCTTCTGCAGAACACGACGCAGCAACCAGACCTCGGTGTTTTGCGCGAGCGCTCGACCCGGCAGACGATCTTCGAGAACTCATGGAATCGCGCGGAACGTGGAGGAGCGAACGATACGCGGGAAATTGTTGCTCGCCTGGCGCAGTTGCGCGCACAAAAAGCCAAGTTGCTCGGCTTCCAGAATTACGCGGCCTGGAAACTGGAAGACCAGATGGCGAAGACTCCCGAAGCGGCCCTGAAGTTCATGGATGCGCTGGTTCCCGGCTCGACCGCCAAAGCGATGGTTGAGGCCCAGGATATCCAGGCGGTCATCGACGCACAGAAGGGCGGCTTCCAGTTGCAGCCCTGGGACTGGGACTTTTACTCCGAGCAGGTTCGGAAGGCGCGCTACGATCTCGAGGATTCGCAAATCAAGCCGTATTTCGAGCTGAACAACGTGCTGCAGAATGGCGTGTTCTATGCGGCCAATCAGCTCTACGGAATCACGTTCAAGGAGCGCAAGGATATTCCTGTGTACCAACCGGACGTGCGGGTATTTGAAGTTTTCGACGCCGACGGGAAATCGATGGCCCTCTGGTATTGCGACTACTTCAAGCGCGACAACAAAAATGGTGGAGCGTGGATGGATGTTTTTACGAACCAATCCAAACTTTTGAGCACGCTGCCGGTGGTCTTTAATGTCGCAAATTTCAGCAAGCCTGCGCCGGGACAGCCCGCGCTCATCAGCTTCCGCGATGTGACGACCATGTTCCACGAGTTTGGACACGGCTTGCACGGCATGTTCGCCAACACCGAGTACCCAAGTCTTTCCGGCACGGCGGTGGCGCGCGACTTCGTCGAATTCCCGTCGCAATTCAACGAGCATTGGGCGACGTATCCGGCGGTGTTCAATCACTACGCCAAGCATTACCAAACGGGCGCACCCATGCCGGCGGAACTGGCGGCGAAGATCAAGAAAGCCGAGAAATTCAATCAGGGTTACGCGCTCACCGAGGTGCTGGCGGCGGCCGAACTCGATATGCAATGGCACACGCTTCCGGCCAGCGCGCCGCTCGAGAATCCGGATGAGTTCGAAAAGCAGGCGCTGGAAAAGACCAACCTGTGGCTCAGCTCCGTGCCCCCCCGTTACCGCTCCAGCTACTTTTCCCATGCTTTCAGTGGCGGCTATGCCGCCGGGTATTACGCCTATTTGTGGAGCGAGATGCTGGACGATTCCGCGTATCAGTGGTTCGAAGAACACGGAGGCTTGACGCGCGCGAATGGCGACCGCTTCCGCCAGATGGTGCTGTCACGCGGCAACACCGAAGATCTCGGCAAGATGTATTCGGCGTGGTTCGGAGGAGAGCCGACGATCGAGCCCATGCTGAAGGAGCGGGGCCTGCTGCCGGAGGACGCGGCGAAATAGGACTATCCAAAACTAACTCCTGGAGATGGTCATCGCTCTTGAAATGACGGCAGGGAATTCCGAAGTGCGTGCGGTCGCCTCGAACAAGAGCCCTGGAGTCGCAGCGTTCGTGGAATTCCACCCTTTTCGCAAAGTGCCCCGGCGCGTTGGATTGGACGGGGCGGAGCCCCGTCACCACACGTACTCCTGTCACCAGACATTCTCCTGTGAGCACGGTGTTTGTGTCACCACGCGGGCTTCTACGGATCAGCATGGGTCGGCGGATCAGCCCGCTTTCTTGCCCAAGCGCTCGGCGAGAGCGCGCAAGGTGGCTTGGGTTGAAGGACTCCACCAGGTTTCAGTGACGTGCCGCAATTCCGGCTCGAGGTTGGTCTCAAACAGAGCAACGAGATCCGCCCGGGCGCCGCGGCGAGTGCTGGTCATCGCTTCTTCGGGTAACGCGAGCAAATGGCGGCACCACTCCAAGGCTCGGTCCACGACCTTCTCCGGCGAAGCCAGTTCATCCACCAGTCCGAGTCGAGCGGCGTCGTGTGACGAAACCAACTGACCGCTGACCGCCAGCCGCTCGGCGTGGCGAGGACCGACCAGCCGGCGCAATCCAGCCAGAATAATGGGGGGCAGCGGAAGACCGACCTGCACCTCGTTGAGTCCAATTTTGTAGTCGCCTTCCGCCATGACGCGCCAATCGCAGAACAATGCCAGCACCGTTCCACCGGCGGGGGCATGTCCGGTAATGGCAGCCACAATCGGGACCGTCGATCCGGCGATGGCCCCAAGCAGCCAGTAGAAATCTCGCCACAGCTCGGCCATCGCAGAGCGGTCGCGGCCGAGGAGGACTGGGATGTCCAGACCACCCGAGAATCTTCCGGGCGAACCGGAGAGAACCAGAGCGCGAGCGCCTTCGCCGGGCGCGGTTTGAATCGCCTTCCGCAAGGCAAGAATCAAGTCCGGCGAGAGGGCATTGACCGGTGGACGATCAAGCCGTATCTCGCGAATGGCGCCGTGTTCGATGGTTTTGATCATGAGGGCGTTCCTGGATTTCCGTGCGTGAGTTGCACTAAAGCCGCATTTTAAACGTTGCAGGTATCGCAGCGCTGAAGAGTGTGCGTGAGAACCGGGTCGTCCCTCCGGGACTTGAATTGTCTTTCCACTTTTCCCAGCGCTGAAGCGCTGGGCTAAGCTAGGTCGCCCCTCCACGGGCAAAGTCGCGCCTACGTGAGCTGGGCAAAGTCGCTGCTCCGTGGGTTGAGCAAAGTCGACTTTTCCGCAGCTGTGAGCGGTGCCACACGCGAGTCCACAGCCAGCGAAGTTGCGCACTACCTAAAATCCAATTATGAGACATCTCTACTGCGCTGGAGGCGCTTCTGTTCCCACGGGCAGAGTAATCGTAAACACCGCCCCGCCCCCCGGAGCGGAGCCCACCTCAATATTGCCCTTGTGCTCGCGCAATACGGTTTTGCAGATACTCAGGCCCAATCCCGTCCCCCGCCCAGGGCGCTTCGTGGTGAAGAACGGATCGAAAATGTGGGCGATGTTTTCCGGAGTGATTCCCGGTCCATCGTCCTGAAAAACGATTCTCACCGAATCACCCTCACGTCCCAACCGCACGCGAATGGTCCCTTTGTCGCGGGTCTCGCGGATCGCCTGCTCGGCATTCAGCAATAGGTTCAAAAATACCTGCATCAATTGATTGGGGTCGGCGACCACGGCGGGCAGCGTTGTATCGGGCAGAAAGTCCACGGTGATGTTGCTCTTGCGCAAGGGGTAAGTCTGAAGGTGCACAGTGCGCTGCACGAGTTCATTCAGATTGACCTGAATGCGTCCGGGCGCGGGCGGTCTGGCAAAGTATTGCAGGTTCTGGACGATCTCGGCCGCGCGCCGCGCCTGCTGGTGGAGAATTGCGACCTGCTTGCGGCCCGACTCGGTGACGCCGCCTTCCTGCAGCAGTTCGGCCATTCCGAGAATACTGGTCAGAGGATTGTTGAGCTCGTGGGCGAAGCCGCCAATCATCTGTCCCATAGCGGCGAGGCGTTCGGTCTGAATGATCTGCTGCTCCAGCTTTTTTTCCGTCGTCACATCGCGAACGGAAATAATCACGCCCGCGGGTTTGCCGTCAGCGTCCAGCAGAGGGCTAGCCATGCCCAGCATGGTGCGGCCTTCGCCATTCTCGTGACGCGCGGCGTACTCGCAGGAAGCGCGGGAATTCTCGCCGGCAGCAACCGTACGGTAGAGCTTCGCTAACTCCGTGGAGCTGCTTCCGGCATCTTCTACGTGCTTGCCCAGCAGCTCTTCCGGCCCGTAGCCGAGAAGTTCGCGAATGCGCGGGCTCACGAAGGTGTATTTGCCCGTCAAATCCAGGACGAGAATGAGGTCCGGGAAGCTCTCCAGCAGATGCCGCCGGAATTCTTCCTGGTGCCGCACCTGCCGCTCCAGGGCACGCTTCTCGGTGATGTCGACGAGCGTTCCCTGGTAGCGAACTATTTTCCCGTCTTCCACGACGCCGGTCGAAACATCCTGACACACGGCCACGCCACCGTCTTTTCTTCTCAGTCGAAGCTCGCGCGTGCGGGTGCGCCCGGTCTGGCTTCCCGCCCTGCCCAGAACGGGCTCCGGGTTGGCATCCACTTTTAGAGCGTCAGGGGGCAAGTTCAGTAATTCTTCCTTGCTCTCGTATCCCAGGATCGCCACCAATGCCGGATTCACCTCGAGCAGCTTGCCCTCCGGCGTGCAAATGTAAACGCCTTCCCGCAGCGACTCGAACAGTTGCGTGAACCGCTGTTCCTTCTCGCGTTGTCCGGTGATGTCCCGCGCCAACACACTCGCGCCCGCCACATCGTCGCCTTTCACGATGGCGTTGACCACGCAGTCGAAGAACAAGCGCTTGGGATTGTGCTTGAGTTGGATTGAGACTACTCCCGTCCACGTACGCTTTTCGAGGAAGCGCGCAAGATCAAAGTGTCCTTCCGCAAGAAGCGCAGCTCCCAGAAAACTTTCAAGCTTGTGGCCAATCAGTTCCGAATAGGGTGTTCCTAGAATCTCGGTCACTCGCCGGTTCACGGTGCGCAACGTTCCATCGAGAGAAACGGCCAGCGCCACATCATCCAGAGAGTCGATGAGCTCCTTGAAGTTGCGCTGCGAACGGGAAATCAGTTGGCCGAGCTGGTCGAGTTGTTCTTCGGTCGGCGCAGCGCCCACCCGATCCTGAAAGCCCTTCAGAATCTGCTTCAGCTCTGAGACTTCCCGCTTCCGCCCAAAGGCATACGCTGCGAACAGGATGGAGAGCACGAACAGTCCGGCAGGAATTGCCCACAGCTTGTAAGGGAGGTCCTTGAGTTGCTCCCACGATAGGTAGGCCACCGCCGCTGCCAGCAAAACCAGCAGTCCCAGAGCCCACCGCCACAGTTGGCTCTCCTCGCGCTCCAGGCGGGCGGGAGGAGGATCGGACGATTTCGGCATGGACCCTTTTTCTGGCATGACGACACCACGAGCGGAAAAGAATTGCCAATAATGCAATGGCTTTTCTGCGAACCGGTGCGCGGACAGGAGTGTCCGCGTACGCTTTAGCGTAGCACCGAACGCTCGTATTCATGCCTAGCTTCGCAACACCAACGTTCCATCACGGTAACGGGGTGACGCCGGTCACAGAAAAACCGGTCGCGTGTTGGTTAGGATGGCACCAGCGATCTCCCATCCACGCCTTTCCTCCTTGTGTGTTCGAAACAACCGGCTTTCGTATGCTCTATAAGACCCTGAGTGCCGCCGTCTACGGAGTGAACGCCAGCATCATCGAGGTTGAGGTTGACGTTTCCGGCATCAAGCAGAACGAAGATCGCTTCCACACGGTGGGATTGCCGGACGCGGCTGTTCGCGAGAGTCGCGACCGCGTGCGGGCGGCGTTGAAGAACTGCGGCTACGATATCCCGCTGACCGATATCACCATCAACCTGGCGCCCGCGGACATACGGAAGGAAGGTTCCGGTTTTGACTTGCCGATGGCATTGGGCATCCTGGGAGCTTACGGTGGTCTGAATAAGAAGGAGATCACCGACGCGCTTTTTGTCGGCGAGCTATCTCTGGATGGCAGCGTGCGGGGCATCCGGGGAGCGCTGCCCATCGCGCTGGAGGCGCGCTGCAAGAAGGTGAAGCGCCTGGTCGTGCCGGAAGTCAATGCTCGCGAAGCTGCCATGGTGGGCGACGTGGAGGTCTATCCCGTCAAGTCGCTTATTGATGTTATTCACTACATTAATTCCGGCAATGGCGTTTCACGTTTGCATGTGGACCGTGAGCAACTACTGAGCGAAGCGCAGCACTTTCTGCTCGATTTCAAAGACGTCCGAGGCCAGCAAACCGCCAAGCGCGCGCTCGAGGTGGCTTGTGCGGGTGGGCACAACATCCTGATGATCGGGCCTCCCGGATCGGGCAAGACGATGCTGGCCAAGCGCATGCCGACAATTCTGCCGCCGTTGACGTTTGAAGAAGCATTAGAAACGACGCGGATTCACAGCGTCGCGGGTGTGCTCGACCCGCATGCCGGTCTGGTAGGGACACGCCCGTTCCGCTCCCCCCATCACACGATTTCCGACGCAGGTCTGATCGGTGGGGGCGCCATCCCGCGGCCGGGCGAAGTTTCGCTGGCTCACAACGGCGTTCTTTTTCTCGACGAACTGCCCGAATTTCCGCGCACGGTGCTGGAAGTGATGCGCCAGCCGCTCGAAGACGGTACGGTCTGCATTGCGCGCGCCGCCATGTCGCTGACATTTCCCGCGCGCTTCATGCTCACCGCCGCCATGAATCCATGTCCCTGCGGATTCCATAACGACCGCACGCGGGAATGCCATTGCACGCCACCCATGATCCAGCGCTACATCTCGAAGATTTCCGGTCCACTGTTGGACCGCATCGACATCCACATTGACGTGCCGGCCGTGAACTACAAGGAAATGCGGAGCCCCAATGAGCCCGAGGGTTCCACGAAGATCCTGGAGCGGGTGGTGCGTGCCCGCCAGATTCAACTCGATCGCTTTTCTTCCTCGAAGGCAAAACTCTACTGCAACGCGCAAATGTCATCTCAGAATATTCGCAAGTTTTGCCCGCTCTCGGGCGATTGCGAACATCTTCTGGAACGCGCCATGACGCAACAGGGATTGAGCGCGCGGGCGCATGATCGCATTTTGAAAGTTGCGCGGACGATCGCGGACCTGGAAGGGGTTGCGCAGCTTGAACCAAAGCACATTGCTGAGGCGATTCAGTATCGAACGCTCGATCGGACGTATTGGGCTTGAGGAGAGGTTAGAGGCCAGAGGGCAGATTGCAGAAGTGAAACCCAGGATAGTACGCGAGTATTTTTCCAGATCATTCTTCAGGAGTTCATGAGAAACAACACCGAGAGAGCCGCGGGAGTTTTCTCGGTGTTGTTAGAGTCTCGGCGGTGAGAGACGGGGCAAGCACCGTCTCTACAGAAGCGATTTTCAAACGACCCGATGACTAGTCGGCGGCGACGGTGGTTTTCGGCATTGCTTCTTCGGCCTGGCGCAGGCGCAGAGCGCGGTTGGAGGGCAATCCGGCGTCGCGGATCTTGTAGAGCAGGGCGCGATAGCTGATGCCGAGCGTGCGTGCTGCCTGCTTGCGGTTCCAGTGATGCTGTTGCAGTACTTTCAGGATGACCTTGCGCTCCAGTTCGCGCACCGCTTGCCGTGTCAGCTTCTTCAGCGAGATCGGTCCGTCGAATGAGATGTCAGGATTCATGAAGTCCGGTTCCCGTGCCACCAGGTCGTTGGTGATCGCTTCCTCGTGCCCGAGAATGACGTAGCGCTTGATCAGGTTTTCCAGTTCGCGAATGTTCCCCGGCCAATGATATTTCTGCAGCACGGCCAGCACTTCACCCGATAAAGGACGCGCCCGGCAATTGAACTTGCGATTGTAGTAGTCAAGGAAGTAGCGGCACAGATCTTCGATATCGCCGCGCCGCTCGCGAAGCGACGGCATCCGCAGATTCACCACGTTGATCCGGTAGAAAAGATCCTGGCGGAAAGTCCCGGCTTCGATTTCGGCCTGCAGGTCCCGGTTGGTAGCGCACACGACACGGACTTCAACCTTCTTGTCTTCCTGAGCACCGATCCGGCAGAACTGACCATCCTGCAGAAGTTGGAGAAGCTTCGATTGCAGCGAAGGATCGAGCTCGGAAATCTCGTCGAGAAACAGCGTGCCGCGGTGAGCCATCTCGACTCGCCCCGGCTTCGCACCGAAAGCGCCCGTGAACGCCCCCTTTTCGTAGCCGAACAGCTCGCTTTCGAGCAGCGTTCCGGGAATGGCAGGACAGTTCACTTTCACAAACGGCCCAACCTTCCACGGAGAGAGTCCATGGATGAGGCGCGCAATGATGTCCTTCCCGGTGCCGCTTTCTCCGGTGATCAGCACCGGAACATTTGCTGCCGCCACCCTGGCGAGCTGTGCTCGAATTGCCTGCACGGCTTCCGAGTGGCCAAAGATAATATTGTCCGGAGGAATTTCGCCCAGCGACTGCTGCAGAGAGGTTACCGAAAGTGTCGTCATAGGACCCTTTGTCTTACCGGGGTGACTGTCACCCGCATGCACTAAAAGTGCATCCGAAGAACCAAACAGGGGAGAAGAGGAAACCAGTCTCGGGGAAGTCTGTTAACCGCGAGAGCTACCAGCGACTTAGGAAGATCATACCGCCAACATTCGAATCACGGGCATGGCACGAAAGTGCCATGCGGCGGGAACTGCCTGTGGGGAAAAGATTTTCACATCGCGGCAACTGCTTTTCTCAAGTGCTTGTGAGCTGGAGCTCCGGCATCGGTGGTCAGGGGACGGGCAAACTTCAGTCCGAGAAGATGATAGTCATCTAAGTGCGCGACCCACACGGCTTTTGCGCGCAGAACCCGCGAAGCGTTCTGCAAACCGCTGGCAGGTCCGACCGGCGCACTCGGAATTTCCAGGGAAACCATGGTCGATTTCGGCAGGGACCGGCGAACGACCACCAAAGCCCCCCCGGCGGAGATGTTGATTGCCGTGGCAAACTCCAGTGATTCCTTGCCCTTTTCGTCACGAGTCCGGACGAAAACGGGAATAGCCAGGTGTAAACGGGCCCACTTGCGTGCGTTCTTCCTTGCCACCGGATTCCTCACGTACCTAACCCACTGAATAGGGGCTATAACTGGCGTGATACCCGCATCTTAGGGGCCAAACTTCGGACTGCCGCCTCCTCCCTGACCTAATCACCCTAAACCACGCTCCCAACACGCAATCCGCTGGAATGCACTGAGAGACAAGAAGATGCCGGTGTGCTTGCGGGTGAAGGCACTAAAGTGCAACGTTTTTCGCTTCCGTGCCACCTAACCGCCCTGTTTTGTCGTTGACAGTCTTTTGCACCTGGCATAGCATGAGGCCATCCCTCGTTCCCGGTAGCAGAATTTCCTCCCCATATAATACTGGTCGTACTTTGGTTAATGGCTTCAAAACACGAGAGAAATCCAGCCTTGTCTAGCGGTGCGAGTTCGGTGAAAGAGGGCATGCCGCCCACGTCGGGCGCGCGAGGTGCGGCGCTGTCGACCGCGGATGAATCCGTCCACGAACTGGAACAACTGCGCGACCGGTTTCGCAAGACTACCAACGCGCTGGCCTCTGCCGCCCACGACCTCAAGACTCCGTTATCCATTCTGAATGGTTACATCGAACTGCTGCAGAGCCAGAAACTGGGTCCTCTGAACGATCGCCAACGGGAGGTGATGGCCGATATGTTTTCCAGCGGCCAGCGCCTGCAGCACTTCATTCAGGATTTCCTGACCTTCTCGGTGCTCGAGATCGGCGAACTGCGCATGCAGTTTGTGGAAGGCGACATGAACGCCTGCCTCTCCGAAGTCTGCCGCATCTGGTCAAACCGTTTTCAGGAGCGCGGGCTTGCGCTTTATTTCCTAGCGAACGACAAGCTGACGCCTTTTCCTTTTGACGCCCCCAAAATTCAGCGCATCATCTCCAACCTACTGGAGAATGCCTTCAAATACACGCCTCCGGGTGGCACGGTCTGGCTTCATGCCGAGCCTCACATGTGGGAGCGCCGCGCCGCCGGCAATGCTTCGGCCAATGGCGATCGCCGCCGTCAATCCCTTAATACGCCCAATGCAGTCAAGGTGAGCGTTTCTGATACCGGACCGGGCATTCGCCCGGAGTTTCAACTGGAAATTTTCGATGATTTCTTTCGGCTACCGGGCTCGGAATCGGCGGAGGGCATGGGCCTCGGACTGGCCATCGCACGCCGGTTGCTGCAGGGCATGAACGGCAAAATCTGGGTCGAGAGCGAACCGGGCGCGGGCAGCAAATTTTCTTTCCTGATTCCACTGAAACCAATTGTCAGCAGTCCGCCCCGGGGGACGAGTCAATGAGTCAAGCCGCCAACATCCTGCTCGTAGATGACGAACCAGGAATGCTGCGCTATATCCGCACGCTGCTGGAAGTCGATGAGCACAAGGTCCAGACAGCGACGACGGGCGAAGAAGCGGTCGCGCATGTGCAAAAGGGACTTTCTCCCGATCTCGTCCTGCTCGATCTGCTCATGCCTGGCATCGACGGCCTGCAGACTCTCGAACAGCTTCGCCAGATAAAGCCGGGCTTGAAAGTAGTGATGTTGTCGTGTGTAAGTGACACGCGCAAGGTTGTGCAGGCCATGCGCCTTGGGGCGACCGATTACCTCACCAAGCCTTTTCAAAAAGCCGAACTCGATTCCGTGATTGGCCAGTGTATCGGCAGCGCGAAAGGGGAGACTTACGCCGGTGAAGTTGAGGAACTCTGCGACGACGTGTTCTTCGTGGCCGCCAGCCCGGCGATGAAGAAAATCCGTTCGCAGGCTGCGCTGGTCGCCAACGTCGACATCCCCGTTCTCTTGTTGGGGGAAAGTGGTACCGGCAAAGAAGTTCTTGCTCGCCTCATCCACAAGCTTTCACCGCGCGCGCACCGGACGTTTCTTAAGGTGAATTGTGCCGCCGTGCCCGCCGACCTGCTGGAGAGTGAATTATTCGGTTATGAAGCGGGAGCTTTCACCGGCGCCAATCACGCCAAACCGGGCAAGTTTGAGCTCTGCAATAAAGGGACGATTCTGCTCGACGAAATCGGCGAGATGCCGCCGTTGCTGCAGGCAAAGCTGCTCCACGTTCTCCAGGACCAGACATTTTCGCGTCTCGGAAGCCGAAACATAATCAAGGTGGATGTTCGTATCCTCGCGGCCACCAACATCAATATTCCCGAAGCCCTCGCCACCAAGCGTCTGCGCGAAGATCTTTACTACCGGCTCAATGCTTTCACGCTCTCCCTGCCGCCGCTCCGCGACCGTAAGGAAGAAATTCCGATCCTGCTCAAGCACTTCATGTCGCGTATGTCGGAATCGTATGCGCGACCGCCCTTGCCGCTGGGACCCGCATTGATGGACGCTTGCTTGCGCCATTCCTGGCCCGGCAACCTGCGCGAGCTGAGCAATTTCATCAAACGCTACCTGGTTTTGGGAGACGAGCTGCTCGCCGCCTCGGAATTGCAGCCTAAGCCTGACGGTGGTGGCGGAACCCAATTCGATATCGCGGGAAAAGCAGCGGTTGCGGGCGCGGAAGGTGCGGGGGGTCTGAAGTCCCTCGCCCGTACCGCCAAAGATGGAGCAGAAGCGGAAGCGATCGCGCGCGCGCTCGAAGAGACCAACTGGAATCGTAAACAGGCCGCAGCCATTCTGAAGATCAGCTACAAAGCTCTACTGTATAAAATTCGGCAGTACGGCATCGCGCAAACCAGAAGCACCCACCGCCTGTCCGCCGGTGCGTGAACACTCGCATTAAGAGCAAATATGTAGCACGGACTCTCCCTTCGACAGGCTCCGGGCAGGCTCTGTCCGCGTTCACGTTGTCATTCCGCGATTATTTTCTCAATCGTGTCATCCCCCACCGTGGGGGGGAATCTGCATTCGTGGCAGACAAGCCCGTTTGCGTCCAAGCTAGAAGCCAAGAGCTAGGAGCCAGAGGCTAGCAGCAGTTTTGGTGCGGATAAGAGGACTCGAACCTCCACGACCTTGCGGCCACTAGGACCTGAACCTAGCGCGTCTGCCAGTTCCGCCATATCCGCAGCTGAAGAAATTTCGGCAGGAGCCCTCCTTTTCAAGAGGACTACATCTAATATCTAATGTTGCCGCTCGCCTGTCAATTAAAGTAGAAGCGTTCGCGAAGCCTCCAGCCGGGTCCGCCACGCAATAACCAACAACCATCGACGAACGACCGACATGGCAAACACCGAAGACAAAATTCCCGCAGAACTAGTCCGCGAACTTCGCACCCTGGCGCACGATCTCAGCAACGCTCTCGAAACCATCGTGCAAGCCACGTATCTGATCTCGCAGGCAGGCCCGGCCGAGAACTCACGCCGCTGGGTCGAAATGATCGATCAAGCTTCGCATGACGCCGTAAAAATCAACAACAAGCTCCGCGAAATCCTGCGTGCCCACAGTTGAAGGCTCTGGGCTCGCGGCTCTTGGGTTGGCCGCGAAAACATACGGCAGACCCCAGAAACTCCAGGTCCCTCGCTTCGCTCGGGATGACAAGCCCAAAGCTCAAAGCGGAGAGCCAAAACTTGAAACCTAAAACCGAGAGTCCGGATCCCAAAGGCCGCCCTATCCCAGCTTTGCATTCATCGTAATTTTCGCGTTCAGCACCTTCGACACCGGACAGCCCGCCTTGGCATTCTGTGCCGCCGTGTTGAAGGCCTCCTGGCTCGCGCCCGGAACTTTCGCGACCACGTCCAGGTTCACTGCAGTGATTGTCCATCCCTTCTCGAGCTTTTCCATCGTCAGCGTCGCCCCAGTGGAGATGCTCTCCGGCGTCAACTTGGCCTCGCCCAGTTGGGCCGACAGCGCCATCGAGAAGCAGGCCGCGTGCGCCGCCGCGATCAGTTCTTCCGGGTTCGTCCCCGGAGTATTTTCAAACCGAGTGGTAAACGAATAGGGCGTATTCGAAAGCACGCCGCTGGCCGACGAAACCGACCCTTTTCCATCCTTCAATCCGCCTTTCCAAACCGCACTCGCTTTCCGTTCCATTCCAATCTCCTGTCGTGAAAATGAATTTGTCAGAATCAATAACGAAGCGATATCCATTGTAGAAGCTAAGGGAGAGTTTGGTCGCTGCCGCGGGCTAAGGGCAGCTCTCATGAAGAATTTCTCACCGGTGAGGGTGCTTAAAGGCGGGATGCCTACAAAGGAGGCAGGAAAAACGGGCGCGTCTCGCGGGGAGGATATGCGACTAGCCAACGCGCCCGTCGCTCAGGGTACACCCGAATAGTATACGTCCGCCATCGAACATTCGTATGTTCCACTTTGCACACACACAGTTTCCGAGGCGGAATGCGGGCCCTCTCAAGAGGCAGGAATTGCGATGCAACCGCTTATTGTTCACTAGCTTGAACAGAGGGGTTTGCGAGTTCGAAACTCCTGCGTAAGCTCAGGGTTTATGCTCTTGTGTCCACTTCTACACACGGAATCCACGGGAGGGAATTCCAACGCGCTCCGCCCCCTCGGCATCCAAAGAACGGCCAGTTTTTGGAGACAAAGGTAAGGTCGTTGGTCAATTGTGACCAGACAAGACATGGAGCACGCCTCCATCCTTAATTAGTTAGGATAGGCTACGTAAACGAATGTATTCCTAAGAAGAGGTCGAAGTTCCGCGAAGCGCGGAATCCCAAACATCGAGATGACCCCCACTATGAAAACGTTTAGCAAAGTACGACGTTGGACAATCGCGTTGTCAGTGGCTGCCCTGATGAGCATTACGCTCACGCAGAGGCTGGCCGCGCAAGATCAACCGGAACAAGACGACCCTCCCACGCGCGTCGCGCGTCTTGGCTACCTGCAAGGCTCGGTCTCATTCCAGCCAGCGGGTGAGCCGGATTGGGTGGAAGCGGTAGCGAATCGTCCCATGACTACTGGCGACCACCTGTGGGTCGACAAAGATTCGCGCGCCGAGCTTGGATTGGGATCGGCTGTGATCGATCTGAACAGCAACACCGGTGTGTCCTTTCTGAATCTTGATGACCGAACTATGCAACTCCAGCTCAGTTCGGGATCGATCAACATCCGCGTTCGGCGCCTGAACCGCGACGATGTATTTGAGATCGACACGCCGAACCAGGCCTTCACGATCTTCGAGAGGGGACGTTATCGGGTGGAAGCCAGCGAAGACGGAACGTATACAGTGGTCAGCGTGCGGGAGGGCGAAGGAGAATCGACCGGCAACGGATCCACCTACACCGTGCGAGCGGGAGAACGCGCGACTTTCGACGGCACCGACAGGCTGAACGCTCAAGTCGAAGATCTCGGAGGGCCGGACGACTTCGACACCTGGAGCGACCGTCGCTATCGACACTATGAAGAGTCGCCGTCGGGAAGATACGTGTCGCGGGATGTCGTGGGCTACGAGGATCTGGATGACAATGGCGACTGGCGTCCGGCCATGAACTACGGCAATGTGTGGTTCCCGCACGTTGCCGCTGGTTGGGCTCCCTATCGCGAGGGCCATTGGGCCTGGATCGATCCCTGGGGATGGACCTGGGTTGACGACGAACCCTGGGGTTACGCTCCGTTCCACTATGGCCGCTGGGTGTCGGTTGAAGGGCGTTGGGGCTGGGTGCCGGGGCCGATTGCGGTCGCTCCTGTTTATGCGCCGGCACTGGTGGTGTTCATCGGGGGAGGTCCCGGAGGATTCGGTGGCAACATCGGGTGGTTCCCACTTGGACCACGAGAAGTTTATGTTCCGTCTTACCGGGTGAGCCGCGCGTACGTCAACAACGTCAACATCAGCAACACCACGGTCACGACTACGAACATCACCAACGTCTATAACACGACCATTGTTAATAACAATACGAACATCACCAACGTCACGTATGTGAACCGGGGCGTTTCCGGAGCGGTGACAGCCGTACCGCAACGGGCGTTCGTGAGTGCGCAGCCGGTGGGGCGAAGTGCGGTAGCGGTGAATGCGAGGGAAGCAGCCTCGATGCAGATCAGTTCTCGAGCGGCGGTCGCGCCAACCAACAACAGTGTTATGGGAGCACGCGCCAATACTGTAAATCGTGTGGCAGCGCCGCCGGCAGCGGTTGCCCAGCGCGCGGTAGTCGCGAAGACGGCGCCACCGCCGGCTCCCGTGCCGTTTGCGGCCCGGCAGCAGGTGCTTGCAGCGCATCCGGGACAGCCCGTCGCGAGGCAACAGATGCAGCAGTTGCGTCCGGCCAATGCTCCCGTGGCACGTCCGCTGGTGAAGCAAGCGCCGCCAGGACAGCCGGCGACAGCAACGCCGAAGGCGGCTGGCAACGCGCCTGCAAATCGGCCCGGCAACCAGCCACCCGCGAATCAGCCGGGGAATCGTCCGGGCAATGTACCGCCCTCTAATCAACCTGCGAACCGGCCAGGAGAGAATCAGCCTGGGAATAGACCGGGGAGCGCGCCGGCCGCCAATCCACCAGCGAATCGACCTGGAAATCCGCCTGCCGCCAATGAGCGTCCGGGCGCGAATGCACCTGCACCAAGTAATCGTCCAGCGGAGCCTCCGGTAAGGAGCGACCGGCCACCGTCGGCTCAGCCGAGCAATCGACCTGCGCCAGCCCAGCCACCGCAAAACCGGCCGGAAGCAAATCGTCCGCCGTCGAATCCACCGGCGCCAGCCAACCGTCCCGCCGAACCACCGGCAAGGAACGAACGGCCTGCTCCGCCACCACCGGCGCAGAATAATCGTCCACCTGCACCGCAGCCAAACACTCGTC
>Ga0209698_10001611_pt1 | contig 25948 bp, 21 predicted proteins | sample LitLauG_LLR_2012_FD_187203 | JGI IMG/M metagenome (GOLD analysis project Ga0209698, IMG submission 187203) | Freshwater sediment microbial communities from Pennsylvania, USA - Little Laurel Run_MetaG_LLR_2012 (SPAdes) (version 2) | ecosystem: Environmental > Aquatic > Freshwater > Creek >... | reverse complement strand
GTGTCACCACCGCAGTTCATTCCCCGCGAGTGGGCGCGACGGAAACGGGCTGAAGGAGCCATCCTCAATGGAATTTCAGGACAAGGTGCTGAAGTGTATTGACTGTGGGACCGATTTCATTTTCACGGCCGGGGAGCAGCTTTTCTTTCACGATAAGCAGTTCAAGAACGAGCCCAAACGCTGCAAGACATGCAAAGGCAAGCGGCTCGCGGTGCTGGGTGCGCCTCCGGCGCCCGGACAGAACTACCGCTACACGAAGGTTGAGACGCAGGCCACCTGCTCGGGATGCGGCAAGCAGACAACCGTCCCCTTTCGTCCGACACAGGGACGCCCGGTTTTTTGCCGGGAATGCTTCCAATCGCGGAGAACGCAGGCCACAGCATAATCGGCATTCCCGTCGTTGCAGTGAGACAGCTTGAGGTGTCGTGTGTCCACTGATGTGCCGCGAGCGGCCCAACCGTAGCACCCGCCGTGGTCGACCTGCTGTTGTTAGTGAATTAGCGTCGGTGGCAAACGAATTCCGATCCCGCTCGTCGATCTACCGTAACCGCTCCACGTTTGGAGTGGAGCGAACCCCCGCTTAGCGTTTACTTTCGCTTGCATGTAAATGCTGCGTTTCTGTGATATACAGTTCGAAATCCAGGAAAACTCATATGCTCTGTTCAATCTCCCGTAGCAGCGTTACGGCGGCAGCCTTGGTTGCTTTTTGCATCGCTGTAAGCGGCGCCAGTTACTGTCAGAACTCGGCCGGTCCGCAGCCGGTGCCCCTCCCTCAGCCCGTTACCCAGCCGCTCGACCGGCCTTTTGAGGGCACGATTTCCCTCAGCGTCGATCTCACGAACCTCACAGACCGCATCCTTAACGTTCATGAGACCATTCCTGTAAAAGGGGGCGAGATTGCGCTGCTCTATCCGCAATGGCTCCCCGGGACGCACTCTCCATCAAACCCGGTCGCGAACGTGGCCGGGCTGGTGGCACTGGCGAACGGCAGACGTGTTCCGTGGGTGCGCGATCGCGTCGACATGTGGGCGTTCCATATCGATGTCCCTAAGGGCGCGACTACGCTGGAACTGAGCTTCCAATATCTTGCTCCGGTGAGACCGCAACAGGGCAGGATTTCCAACAAAATTGCCGACCTCAAATGGAACGCCGTACTTTTCTATCCGGCGGGCTATTTCTCCCGTCGGATTCAGTTCGCCCCCGAGTTGCGGCTGCCGGAAGGCTGGAAGTTCGCCACTGCGCTCGACGTGAAATCCCAGAGCGGCAATCTAGTTCAGTTCAAGAACACGTCCTTGAATACATTGATCGATTCGCCGCTCTACGCGGGCGTGAACTATAAGCGTGTGGACCTGTCGACCGGACCTGACAACCCTGTCTTTCTGGACGTTTTCGCAGACAAGCCCGAACAACTTGAAATCACGCCTGAGGAACTGCAATACCACAAGAACCTGGTCATTCAAGCGCAGAAGCTTTTCAATTCCCATCACTACGATCACTACGATTTTCTTTTTTCGCTCAGCGATTCGGTCGCCGGCCAGGGACTGGAACATCACCAGTCGAGTGAAGACGGTACCCGGGCCAACTACTTTACCGATTGGGCGGCGGGCATTCCCGGTCGGGCCCTCTTGCCGCACGAGTACACGCACTCATGGAACGGAAAGTTCCGCCGCCCTGCTGATCTCTGGACGGCAAATTTCAATCAGCCGATGCAGAATGACCTGCTCTGGGTTTATGAGGGATTGACGGATTATTACGGCAATGTTCTCACCGCCCGCTCCGGGATGCGCACGCCTGAGCAGGCGCGGGACGCGATTGCCGAGATCGCTGGCGGGTTCGAGGCTAGTCCGGGACGCGCATGGCGTTCTTTGCAAGACACCACCAATCAGCCCATCATCTCGGAGCATGGCGCCGCACCCCAGACCTGGCCGAGTTGGGAGCGTTCCTATGACTACTACCCGGAGTCGGACCTCATCTGGCTCGATGCTGACACAAAGATCCGCCAAATGAGTAACGGGCAGAAATCTCTGGACGATTTCGCCAAGCTCTTTTTCGCCATCAACAATGGCAGCTACGTCGCAGTCACCTACACATTAGAAGACCTCGTCAAGGCCATGAATACTGTGCAGCCTTACGACTGGGCGGGATTCTTCCGCGTGCGGGTTTACGATGTTGCACCGGAGGTTCCGGAGAACGGCATTAAGCAAGGCGGTTATCGGCTCGTTTACAACGACGTCCAACCGGACTGGGCCAAGCATGCGGACCTATCTCGCCCCACGAGCTTTGGCACCTCGCTTGGGTTTACGCTCGCCGGTCAAGGTGGCCCAAATGCAGGCCCCCCCGGATCAATTACCAACGTGGGGTGGGATAGCCCTGCATTCAAAGCAGGCATCACTCCTGACATGCAGCTCCAGGCCGTCAATGATCAGGCGGTCAGCATTTCAAATCTTCGCCAAGCGATCGTCGCTGCGGAAAACAGCAGTGCGCCCATCAAACTCCTGCTGAAGCGCGACGACCAATTTCTTACCGTAACGCTGGATTACCACGGCGGCCTCCGTTACCCGCACCTGGAGAGAGTTGAATCCACGCCCGATCTCCTCGACGCAGTAATCGCCCCGGTGAATTAGCACCGCTCATGTAGGGACAGCCGCCTCGGCTGTCCGGCGGAGCGAAGCTCCGCAGCAGGGTGCCCCACATCTATTCGCCTTCCGAGAAGTGGGAATCTAATGGTGCGAATCCGGGCAATCGACGATTCCGCGCTTGGAAGCGGCTCCCGATACGCTTGGGCTACTTACGTTTGCGCTACTATGGAGAGGTGTCCGGATATTATGTAGAAAACTTCGGTTGCCGCGCCACGCAAGCCGACGGCGCCGCCCTGGAACGGCAGTTCGAAGAGCGCGGGCTTGTGCGCGCCGCGAGTCCGACGCAAGCTTCGGTCGTGGTCCTGAACACCTGCACAGTGACTACGAGCGCCGATCAAGACGCTCGCGCCGCGATTCGCCGAGTCCGCCGCCAGAATCCTGAAGCCAGAATCGTCGTCACCGGCTGCTACGCGCAACGGGCTCCGGATGAGATCGCAGCTCTGCCGGGTGTGGACCTGGTCATCGGCAACTCTCACAAGCACCTCCTCGCAGAGATCGCACTCGACAAAGACAAGGTCCATGTGCCGACTCCGGCTTTCGTGCCGCTCCATGCGCTTGCGCCGAAAAGCCAACGACCGTTCTTAGCCTGCCCTGAGCTAAGCGAAGGGACCAGCAACCAACGACTAGCTGACGACCACCGACCGATCTTCGTCTCCGACATCTTCGCCCACACCGAACTCTTTGCCGCACCGGTCTTCGATGCCGCCAACGAACGCACCCGCCCCAATCTCAAAGTGCAGGACGGCTGCGACAATCGCTGCTCTTTCTGCGTGATCCCCTACGTCCGCGGCCAAAGCCGCTCGCTGGCGCCAGACCGAATTATGCGAGAGGTCAATACGCTGGTCGATGCGGGCTATCGAGAAGTAGTTATCAGCGGCATAAATCTGGGCCGCTGGGGAAGAGACTTGGCGCCCGCATGGGTCCATCTGGGGGAAGTCGCCACAGCTCATGTTGGGATAGCCGCCATGGCTGATGTGGGGACAGCCGCCCCCGGCTGTCCGGGCGAGCGAAGCTCGCCAGCGCCCGCTACCCTCCACAAATCAGGCGAGAACCGCACTCGATCTCTGGAATCGCTCATTCGCACCATCCTCGCACAAACGTCCTTGGAGAAGCTCCGCATCTCCTCCGTCGAGCCGATGGACTGGACCGACGACCTCATTGCGCTCGTTGCTTCGTCACCGCGCATCGCCAAGCACGCACACGTGCCCATGCAGTCCGGCAGCGACGCCGTACTGCGGCGGATGCACCGCAAATATCGTCCCTGGCACTATCGCGAAAAAATCGAGAAGATTCACACCGCCATGCCAACTGCCGCGATCGGCGCGGACGTGATGGTTGGATTCCCCGGCGAGACGGATTCGGAATTCGAAGCCACGCGGCAGATGATCGACGACCTGCCGTTCACTTACCTGCACGTTTTCACCTACTCGCCCCGTCCGGGGACCCCCGCAGCCGAAATGGCTGACCAAGTCCCAGTGCACGTGGCACGCGAGCGCAATCGCATTCTCCGGGAAACGGCCGCCGCGAAGAAATTGGCCTTCATGCGCACCTTTGTCGGGAGGTCAGTCGAAGCAATCACGCTGAATGTCATCGGGAATGACGCAGACGGAGAGTTCACCGAGGCCCTGACTGACAACTATCTCAAACTCCATTTGCGAGGACGCCACGATCCCAACAGTTGGATGCGAGCCTCGATTCAGGATGTGATGGACGGAGCGCTGGTAGGACAGTAGCGCCGGTAGGACCGTAGCGCCGGCGTCCTCGCCGGCTGTCGCGAGGGCATCCTGCCCTCGCTGCCGGAAGCAATTCGGATAAAGGCCTGCTCACTTCCTGATCGTAATCCCCAAATCCCTCAACTGTCGCTCGTCTACTGGCGTTGGCGCATCGCACATCAAGTCCACCGCGCGCGCAGTCTTCGGGAATGGAATCACCTCGCGCAGGCTCTCCGCGCCCGCCAGAATCATCACAATCCGATCCAGTCCAAGCGCGATCCCGCCGTGCGGAGGCGTGCCGTACTCCAGCGCCTCCAGGAAGAATCCGAATCGCTTCTTGGCCTCCGCATCGGTCATGCCAAGGGCCTTGAAGATTTTGGCCTGAATATCCTGCCGGTGAATACGAATCGATCCTGAGCCCAGTTCCGTGCCATTGAGCACCACGTCGTAGGCCAGCGCCCGCACCGCGCTCAGCGTCGACTGCGGATCGTTCACCGAATCCACGCCCTGCTCCAGCAGTCCCATATCCTGCTCATGCGGCGAGGTAAACGGATGGTGCGCCGCCATCCACTGCTTCTCACTCTCGTCCCACTCAAACATCGGGAAATTCGTGACCCACAAAAACCGGTAATCTTTCGCCGGATCACCGGTCTTCTTGAAGATTCCATGACGGTCGGCATACTTCTGCGCCAGAGCCAACCGCAGCAACCCCGCAGATGCATAGATCGACAACTCCGCCGGGGTGACTTTGCGGTGCGTCGGCATCGCGGTCTGCGGCCCAGTCTGCGCGGATCCGGCGACCAGAACAATCAAGTCGCCCTCTTGCATTCCCGCCTTTTTCGCGACAGCGGCGGCTGCATCGGGATACTTGTTGCCAATGCGCTTGAAGTCCTCATAAATTCTTGCGCCGCCCTTGGAATGAAACATCGGCTTGATGTCGTCGCGCTCTTTGCGCGACAACTCGCCGACCTTGGGTGTACGGATCGCGATCACCGGCAGATTCGGATTGATCGCCAACTCCTGCAGATTCTCCGCCGAGAAACAGTCACGCACATCGGTAAAGGGCGGAATCCGCAGATCGGGCTTGTCAATACCGTACTGGCGAATGGCTTCGTCATAGTCCATCCGCGGAAAAGAAGTTTCAATCTTGTCACCCGCGGCGTGGAACGCTGCCTTCAAGAATCCTTCCACCACTTCCCACACACGCTCTGCCTGCGGATACGACATCTCCAGATCGATCTGCGTGAACTCCGGCTGCCGGTCCGCCCGCAAGTCTTCGTCGCGGAAGCAGCGCACGATCTGGAAATACTTGTCGAACCCCGAAATCATCAGGATCTGCTTGAACATCTGCGGAGACTGCGGCAGCGCATAGAACGTCCCGGGCTGTACCCGGCTCGGCACCAGATAGTCGCGCGCGCCCTCGGGCGTGGACCGCGTCATGAACGGGGTCTCGATCTCGAAAAAGCCCTGTGACGAAAGATAATCGCGAATGGCCTTTGCCACGTTGTGCCGCGTCTCGATGTTGAACTGCATCGCGTCGCGCCGCAGGTCGATATAGCGATACTTCAGCCGGGTCTCTTCGTTGGTCAGCGCAGTATCCGATGGCAGGAATGGCGGCAGCTTCGATTCGTTCAGGATGCGAATCTCGTCGACCACCAACTCCACTCCGCCGGTGGGAATGTTCTGGTTGACCGTGTCGGCATCGCGCAGCTTTACTGTCCCGATCGCCGCGATGACGTACTCGTTCCGCAGCAATTCGGCCTTATCGCGCGCCGCAGCATTCAACTCGCGGTTGAACACAACCTGAGTCACACCCGTGCGATCGCGCAGATCGATGAAAATGATGCTCCCCAAATCGCGCCGCCGGTTGACCCAACCCATGAGTACCGCCTTCTTCCCAGCATCGGCGGCGCGCAGCGTCCCGCACATGTGCGTGCGTCGTAAATCTCCTAAAAAGTCGAGCAAAGTTTGTCCTTACAGTGAGAATTGCGGCAGTCTGCCGAGCCCATGATTATAAACGGTTTGCCGCGTCAGCCCGTGTCACGAGGAGCCGCGAGACTTGTTTGCCGCTCTTTTCCGCATGCCCTCCCGGCTATCCTGAACCGCAGATTCGCATCTACTATGGAGAGATATGTCCGCGGTCCGACCAGCCGTTGAAATCCCGCAAGATCCGCCCGTACCGCGGCTTCTGGTCGAACTGCCGCCCTGGCCCAGCGTTTTCATCCGTAATTTGCGCGATCTACTGTTCCCGCCCCGCCTAGCGGCCCTGGAACTCCACTCGGAACCGGGTCCATTCTGGCCCGACGTTTTCGTCAGACGCAGCCTTCCCTGGTACAGCTTCCTCGAGTCAGGCGCCTATCACCTTATCGCCATGACTGTGCTCATTGGGCTCACACACCTTTTCAGCTTGCGGCCGCGGGTCGAGAAGAAACCTGTGTTCGATCATTCGCAGGTCGTCTATTATCGGCCGTCCGAATACCTTCCGCCACTCGACACCCTGCGGACCTCCGATGACCGTCCCCGCAAGGCTGACCCAGAGTTCTCGCGCCAGCCCGTCATTTCGGTTCCACGCGAGGCTGACAATCGCTCGCAGACCATAGTCGCTCCACCCCAGGTCAAGCTAAAAACTGATGTCCCGCTGCCCAACATAGTCGCCTGGTCCAATACGGTCCAGAAGCCGCGGCTGGCGATTCCGCCTGCGCCGCTTTCTCCCGCAGCGGAGATCACTCGCATCGCGCCGGTGCTACAGAATTCGGTTGTGGCGCCTCCGGATGCGCCGCGCCTCTCGCAGCGGCGCAGTTCGCCGACCCTGCAGGATCCCGTCGCCGCCCCTCCCTCCGATCTCCGCTCAAGCGCCCCGACCCTTGCTCAAGGACTTCAACCGGCGCTGATCGCTCCGCCCCAGGATGTCGCAAATACCTCTTCCCGAAAGCTCGGAGACATGAACATGGCGCCGAGCCAAGTCATCGCGCCCGCGCCCCAACTTCCAGTCGCTGCACAGCGGACGATATCTGGAGGCACAGGAGCGCCCACTCTCGGTGCCCCTCAAATCGCTCCTCCGCCTCCTGCCCTCTCGGCGTCAGGGGCATCAGGATCGCCCGGGCGCGTGATCGCCCTGAGTCTTCATCCCGCGGTGAATGCCCCGCCAGAGTCGCCAGCCGGCAACCGGCGAGGGGAATTCGCGGCCACGCCCGAAGGACATGCCGGAGCATCGGGCGATCCCGGATCCCCTTCCGGAAGCACTGCATCAGGCTCAGTGTCGAACGGTGGTTACGGCACCGGAGGAAACGGCGGAGTCTCGGTTTCGAAGCCAAGCGGCGATGCCCCGGCCGGCCTCTACGTTGGCAAAGCGGCGAAGCCTTCTCCGGTTGCGGCAGAACCCGCCGGTAAAACGGCGGCCACTTCGGTGAACCCAAACCTTATCGCCAGCGTTCATCCTCCGCGCGTGACGTCCGCGCGCCCTATGCAGCCCGACAGCTCAGCCAAGCTCTCCGAGCCCGAACGCGCCGTCTTCGGCAACCGCCGGTTCTACTCCGTCACGCTGAACATGCCGAACCTGAACTCAGCTGGCGGAAGCTGGGTCATCCGCTTCGCCGAACTCACACACGACTCAAGCAATCGCGATCCGGACGCTCCGGCCGCAGATCTATCGCAGCCCATGGCTACGCGCAAGGTCGATCCCGCCTACCCCTTGCAACTCATGCGGGAAAACGTCCACGGCACAGTGATCTTGTATGCAGTGATTCACGCCGACGGAAGCGTCGGTGATGTGCGAGTCCTTCGCGGCGTCGACGATCGTCTCGACCGTTTCGCCAGCGAAGCCGTCCAGCAGTGGAAGTTCGAGCCAGCCACGAGAAATGGCACTCCGGTGGATGTCGAAGCAACCTTCCAGATTCCGTTTCGGCCGGCGCGCGTGGGAACAAATTTCTAGCCGTAGAGACGTAGCTTGCTGCGTCTCTGCCGGCAACGTTTTAGGCGGTGGGTCGCGAGACGTTGCGAGCAGCGTCTCTACGGACTACGTTTAGGGAACACGATTATCCGCTGGCGCCTTTGCGCTTCTCCAGAGCCCTGTAAATCCCAGCGTCGGTGCAGACTTCGTAGTACAACCGCTCCGTCCAGCCCTTCACGGCGAAGTCCGTCGGATCAATCCGCGGAATGCGACTTTCGCGAACCACGATTTTGCGGAAGATCTCGTGATCGACCGGAACTGTGGCGCTGAACAGCCTGTATTCTCCTTTGTCCGACGAGGCCAGCGACGCGGGTAATCTCACCTTCAAGGGTTCGAGGGTAATCTCTTTTTGCAGCTTCCGGAATGCCGCCTCGTTCATGCGAATCCCGCCCAGATTGAAGCTCAGGATGACGTCCTCCGGATTTCCACCCGCGTCCACATCCGCCGCCTGAAAGGCATACACGTGAAACGGCCCAGCCTGCGGTTCCATCACTTTGCGTGCACGCTTATTGCAGGAAGAAAGCCGGTCGCTTTCGTTCAGCGCCTCGGAGATCATGATCTGATGCTCTCCATCCATCAGGTAAAGCGGGGCCGACTCCTGCAAAGTGATCCCTAGACCTAGTTCCAGTTGAGGCATGCCGGAGCGCTGCATCAGCTCGTTATAACCGCGCACGATTTCGATGATTTCCCGTGCCAGCACGCACATCCGGCTTACGGACAGCGATGGCTCTCCTTCCTTCTCGAGAATGGCCAGGATGATCGCATCGCCTTCGAGAAAGACTTTCTGCGCCCCATACTTGTCGAGCAACTTGTTGACCGGATCATAGAAGTTCAGGCTGAAGTACGATGCTGGATTCAGCCCTTTATCCATCATGATCCGGGTCAAACGGGTGGAATCCCGGACATCGGCCTTGAGCACCACATGCCGCAGCACCCGGTCGGAATCAGTCTCTCCCTTTTCTTCGGGCAGCAGAAATTGGTAAAGCGTCCCGTTCACGCGCGAGAGTTCCTGCAGGCGCTCGTTCGAAACGAGGTTTACGGAGTCCAGAGCGGCGTTGAGGGTCTCCAGCCGTCGCAGGTCTCGGTGATAGTGAAGGAAATCGGCGAGGAACCGCGCCGCCACTTTGGCTCGCTCCGCGCCGCGACAACTGGCCACCTTCGCCACCGCAGTGTACAAGCTGGTGGGCGAGAGTTTTGCTCCCTCCTGGATCATGCGCTCCACGCGGTCACAATCGGTGCGGTCAATCAGGGCGTTCTTCAGCTGCTGTGGATTGATTCTCGGTGCGTACTCGCTGAGCAGCGGCACCACGTAATACGAAGCGATCACGTTTTCCATGACCCGCTCGTCTTCGAGCAACCGGACCCAGGCGGCGAGCCTCTCCTGCTGCACCAATCCCTCGGCAGAATCCTCGGGCGTCCCCGGTCCCACCAATTCCCGGGCATTCTCCGGAACGTTCATCCAGGAATCAATCGTCTCCACACTCGTTTCTTCGCCGTACAGGGAACGCAGAAAACCAGAGGCGATTTCGCGCATCCTCCCGTAGCGGTCGGGATCGCGATCCCAGTTTCCCAGCATGACGTAATGCTCAGCGCACAGGTAGTCATCACGCCCGTCTTCAGAAAACAACAGCCGGTTCAGGAAGAGTGGATAGGTAAAGTAACTGCCGCCGTTGGTCTCTTCCCCAAACAGCGATCGCCGGGTGCGCGCCAGGGTGCTCTTCTCTACTTCACGCAGCGTTTCGAAGATCTCCTGCCCCGTTTTGCGCAGAATGATCTTCTTGCGGACCTGGAATGACGCGAGTTTCTCGTGATATTCGTGCGCCCTCTGCTGGCGGGTGTTGTCGTAGCTTTTCAGCAGGACCCGGCAGCGCTCCACCACTTGCGCGAACTGCTGGTTCATTTCCGTCCGCAGGAACTTGGTCACTGCCAGCCGGGCCAGCAGGTCGACCGAAAGCTTGAATTCTTTCTTGGCCCGGTTCAGTGACGCCACCTGCAGCTCGGTCAGCGCCGACTTCCACTCAGCCGGATCGTTCTTCGTCCTCGCCGGCTTTCCCAGTTGATGCCTTAACCAAGATGGCGCTTGAGAAATCTGCGGAGCCTCGGCTCCCAGAAGCCCTTCCAACTCGCCATGTCGCGCAATCAATCGGGCAACCTGCGCCCGCGCCATATTGACAAACTTCGGGCTGAGCACCACGTCGTGCCGCAGGTTGTCCACGCCCACGGTCAGGCCTTCGAGCGACACGAACGGTGTCGAGGCCGACAAATTGGGAAGCTCCGGCTTCTCCGGAGCTCCACCCAGGCGAAAAATAGGTATTCTCGGCATCCTTAACAGGACTTCGCTGCGGAAGTTGCTGATTACAAACCTACATATCGAGGCTAGCAGGACGAGGAAGCGGACGAAAGTTACCTAGGTTACGGGGTCTCGGTCTGGGTCCTGGCCCCCGTCGATCTTGGAGAGACTCCCCCCTTCCACAAGCGTTACATTCACGGAGCACCCTGCACTTGGTTCAGTAAATTGCGGGCTTGCTCAGATCCCTCGCCATCTGGCTGATCATGAACGAAGGCCCTCAGTTCCGTAGCAGCTTGCGGATACCTTCGCAGCCCTAACAGCGCATGCGCCTTCGCCAGGTGTAGCAAACTTCCATGCTTCGAGCGCAGCGCAGCTTCAGTGACCGCGAGCGCCGATTCAAACTGCTGCTTGCCAATTAATGCGCGCGCGATTTCGTACTGTACCGACCAGGAGTCAGCGCCGGCTGAAAGCGCCTGTTGCGTGGCCTCCTGCGCATCATCAAAACGTGCTTGGGCGTTATAGACTCCTGCCAAGACGACATAGGCGGGGGAATAGCTGGGATCACAATGAATGGCAGCCTCCAGGTTCTGCTCTGCCGATTCCCACTGCTGCAGGGAGCCTTGAATGCCTCCGTAGAAAGTCAGAGCCTCGGGAGACTTGGGATAGAGCTTCAAAGCCTCAACCAGCTTGCGTTGCGCCTCGGCGGGATTTTGCCTCATCCATGCCTTCATAGCCTGCTCATAGAGTTGCCGTACTCTGCGAGGCTCGTTCAGACGCACAATCGAAATGCGTGTGTCTGCCGATCCCAGGGATCGCACACGTTTATTGGTTTGAGCGGGTTGATCGGCGTTGTTAAGCGGAGGTGTGGGTTTGTCTTCCGGCCGCTGAGCCACGCAGCCTACAGAGCAGAAAGTGACGAAGGCAGAAACTACAATGCACCGAAACATCGGGGCTCCCCTCTGGTGCAACAGAATGGGGTGTTAACTTCTTTTCTTAATAGCAGCCCTCGTTGTCCCGTAATGTGAGTACGATCACAAGATGGTGTAACTTTAGGCGCGGCCCCTTCGTCTTAGCAGAGCAGCTTGCTCGTTACTGCTGGCTCTTCACCCGAGCCGCCTCAAACTCATCGCCCCTCTGCCATCCAATCAGCGTAGGCAGACTCGCGGCTTCCCACCCCAGGGCAAACCCAAACCGAGCCATCGCCGAGTCAGCCACGAAATCCATCCCCGGGCGATACTCATCGCTGGGCTGGTGATAGTGCTTCTCCACGTACTCTTTTTCCTGATCCATTCCCCACGATTCCGGATGCCCCTTGAATTTCATCCCTTCGTTGATCGAAAAGGAGGGAATCCCTACCCGCGCCAGGCTGAAGTGATCGGAGCGGTAAAAGTAACCCGCCTCAGGCCGCGCGTCCGCCCGAATCGCCAACCGGAATTCCTTGGCCATAGCCTCCACTACCGGGTAAAAACTCGTTCGCTCCGCACCCGCCACCTGCACCTCCTCGGGCGCTCCCAGCGGCTTCACATCGTCATAGTTCAGATCGAGCGAGATCTTCCCCACCGCAATCGGCGGATGCTTCCCGAGATACTCCGACCCAAGCAGCCCCTGCTCCTCAGCCGTCACCGCGGCGAACAGAATCGATCGTCGTGGCCTCGCCGGGGCGATCCCAAACGCCCGCGCCAGTTCAAGAAGGATTCCGCAGCCGGTCGCGTTGTCGTTCGCGCCGTTGAAGATGTTGTCGCCCGGCATGTCCGGACGAATCCCGAAGTGATCGTAATGCGCCGTATACATCACTGCCTCATCGGCGACCCGGCGATCCGACCCCGGCAGTATCGCCAGCACATTGCTCGATTCGAACTTCCGAATCTTGCTCACCATGTGCGCCTTCAACCGTGCGCCCATGCTTACCGGACGAAAATCGCGCGCCTGTGCCGATGCCATCAGCTTGTCCAGATTCATCCCCGACGCCGACGCCAGCCGGCTCGCCACATCCAGATGAATCCACGACGCAACTTTCAGCCCAGACCCTTCCATCTTCAAGAACGACTTCTCGCCGGAATTCGAGTTGCGCACCACTTCCCACGGATAACTCGCCATCTGGGTCTGGTGAATCAGGATCACTCCTGCCGCGCCCTTGCGCAGCCCCTCCTCGTACTTGTAGGTCCACCGGCCGTAATAGGTAAGCGCCCTGCCTTTGAAGAATCTCGGATCGTCCGAGGGCGGCTCATTCACCAGCATCAGCAGAACTTTCCCGCGGACATCCATACCCTTGTAATCGTCCCAGTTGTACTCGGGAGCCTCGATTCCGTAACCCACAAATACGATCTCGGCGTCGACATCCGACTGTGCCTGTTGGCTCTGGTCGTAGGCGACATACTCATCCAGCGCCTTCAGATTCATCGTCCCGCCCTGCTTGGGGATCAGCGAAAACTGCGTCTCAGGCAAGCTCGTGATCCCAACCAGGGGGACTTTCTGCATGTAACTCCCGTGATCCCCCGCCGGCTTCAGCCCATACTCAGCGAACTGCGTGGCGATGTACTCAGCCGCGAGATCGCCTCCACGCTGCCCCGTCCCGCGTCCCTCCAGCAGATCGTGCGACAGATAGCGTACGTGCCAGCGGATATGCTCAGGATTAATCGTCTCCAGCGCCACAAACGCCGCACCAGGAAGACGGACCGAAGGCGCCTTGGACCCGCCCGCACCCGCTCCTCCTTCTGCCCACACCAACAGACTTGCGCACACCATCAGACACGCCGAGATGATTCTGGCCGTTCCCCACATCATAGGTCTCTCCCCCAACGAGCCGCGCCCGCTGGAAGTCCACATTTTTCTGAAGTTCTGGAGGGAATTGTAACGGACGGAATGCCCCGGCTTGTAAGAGAAGTGGCACCCAGTGGTGCACGAGAGTGCACCCACCCTTGGAATCCAGCCCCCGCTCAGGCATGTCCCGATGCCCGAGGGGGCTCCTCTGTGTCTCTCTGTGATGAGTCTTGCTTTGAAGGAAGCGCCAGCCCGGCGCCTAGTTTTTCGACCCTCAACCAGCGCGGAAATCCCGCACTTCTTCGCCAGACCGGAACACGGCCGCAGGCACGATCTTGCCGGTCTCTGCCATCTTTTGGTTGATGAGTTCGAAGTCAGCTTTCAACCACCCCACGCTTGAGACCTCAATTTCGCCGTCCACTGCGATCCAGAAGATCGTAGGCACATTGGTCAAGCCATAGGCGTTCGACGCGGGATACGTGCGGGTATCGTCAAGCAGAATCGGGAACGTCACGCCAAATTCCTTGCAAAACAGGGCCGTCTCCTTGGCTTCATTTTGCGAAACGCCAACCAGCATGACGCCCTTGTTTTTGTACGCTTTGTAGAGCCTCTCCAGAAACGGCATCGCATACTGGCACGTGGGGCACGATACCTTGAAGAAGGCCAGCACCACGGGCCCGCGAGCCAGCTCCTCGCTCAACGAGAATCTCTTGCCGTCCATCGCTTTCAATTCAAATTCCGGAGCCCTCGCTCCAGTTGCCAAAGCCGCCATTTCGAATCCTCCAAGATCGCAATCACCGACCGCTCATTCTAGATGACTTGATGCCCGTTCTGGATGCGGAGATTAGCCCGCTTCTCCGAAGGATCTTCCTCGCCAGTCCCGTCAACGCTAGTCTCGGTAGCCGGTTAACCGGACACCACTCCCCATTGTGTGGTGATGCCATGGGCCAGACATGCACCGTGTAATCGGTCACCGTGATAGAGTGCTTCGCAGTGAGTAACGGCTCGCTCTGTTCCGCCGGACGCGGAATCTCCGGCAACTCCCACATCCCCGCCATGAGCTGCGCATCCGCGGGCCTTTGAGTCAGGAACACTGACCCATTCAGCCGCTCGAGAGCATAGTGAATCGAGCGCTGTAACTGCCTGGATTTCTTTCCTCGACCTGCAAGCTCACCACGGGTCACACACAATTCCACAAGGGGACACGTCAAACATGTCGGCGCTCTGGGTGTACAGACGGTTGCGCCTAACTCCATCATCGCCTGATTGAAATCTCCGGGACGGTTGCGATCGAGGAGATTCTCAGCTCGCTGCCATACCTGCTCTCCTGAAATCGCCTTGCCGGTGATTCGCTGCAGCACGCGTTCCACATTGCCATCCACCACCGCAATGGCTTCGCCAAACGCAATGCTGGCAATCGCGGCTGCCGTATACCGTCCCACTCCCGGCAAAGTCCGCCAATCGTCTGCCGTCTCAGGAAACTTGCCCCCGCGCCCGCGAACAATCACCTTCGCCGCGGCATGCAGCATTCTCGCGCGCCGGTAGTATCCCAACCCGCTCCACGCCGCCAGCACCGAGGCTTCCCGCGCCGCCGCCAATTTCTGCACCGTAGGAAAGCGCCGAAGAAACTCGTGATAGTGCCCGATGACAGCAGCCACCCGCGTCTGCTGCAGCATGATCTCCGACACCCAAACTCGGTACGGATCGCGGCTCGCACGCCATGGCAGGTCGCGCGCGTGAGCGTCATACCAGGCGAGCAGCTTGTTTCGAAACTCTGGCTCTCTGAGCTTGGCCTGTAGTCTTGGAGAGGACTTCATCGCGAAACTCGCATTCTATCTCACAAGCAAATCGGCCTTCCCGGAACCACCCCCATCAGCGGCCGCCATTGACCCAGGCTTCCGGGCACGAAATAATAGGCTAGTCTGGCATCCGCAGTTATTGCGTGAACCCTTTCACGCCCAGTCATCACGAGGAGTACCATGAACGACTTCAATCGCAAGGTGGAAGGCGCGTCGGCGCGTGTAAGCCAAACCATCAACGATGCCGCCGAGCGTCTGGAAAAAGAAATCCCCGAATTCATCAAATACCTGAACGACGAGGTCGTTCCCGCTGTACGGACGCATTCCACTCGCGCGATCCGTACCGCTTCCCAGAAGCTGGCGGAGTTCGCCGATTACATGGAGCAACACCCGACTCAGCCCAAGTAGCTGCATTTAACTCGGGCCAGTTTCCAACCCGCGCCCACTTCGTCAGCATACTTATGCTCCTTGTAGTGCTGATCGCCGTGCTCCTGATTAGCTCCTGCGGCCATCCCAAGCAGGCGCGCGTGAGTGTCCCCCCGCCCCCGCCTCCAGCAAGAACGACCGAAATTCCATCGCCTTCGCAGCCGCTACCCAAGGCTTCAAAGCCGGTCGAAAACACCACGCCGTCACAGCCCGTAGAAGAAGGCAACCTCGCCGAACCTGCGATTCCACCCGGCGCCAAGCCCATTGAGACCGAGACCGGCCTCGCCAGTTGGTACGGACCTCCGTACCACAACCGCCGCGGATCGAATGGCGAAGTCTACAACATGCACGCCATGACGGCCGCCCATCGCACCTTCCCACTGGGATCGATTGTGCGCGTTACCAATCTGAAGACGGGCAGCACCGCGCTGGTCCGCATCACCGACCGAGGCCCCTTCATTCCCGGACGCATTGTCGATCTTTCCCTGGCCGCCGCGCGTAAAGTCGACGTCTGGCAGCCCGGCATCGCCGAAGTAAAGGTGGAATTGATGGAATTTGGCGCCCAAGCCGCATCGCCCGGCAAGTGGGCTGTGCAGATTGGCGGCATGCCCGATGAAAAAGCCGCGAGCAAGCTTGCCGATCGCCTCACGCGTCGCTACCACACGGCTAAAGTCCTGCGCTTCCAGAGCCCGGCCGGGGACTGGTGGATCCGAGTCCGCGTGCTCGACGACGACCACGATCGCGCCCAGAAACTCGCCGCTGAAACCACCCCTCCCGAAGGCGCCGTATTTCTAGTGCGATTAGACTGATCCCGATGCAGACGATCGCAGTTATCCCGCCTGAAACTCGCTCTCGAGGGGTAGGTCTCATGGCTGCGGCAGCAGCCCTCTACCTGGCGCTGCGCCTCACCGGATTTCACAAGCTGTTCGTGGCCGACGCAGAAGGGGTTGGCGCGCTTCTGCAAATCATCGGCACGCTCTACAGCGTCGTGTACGCCTTTGCCACCTACGTGATCTGGGGACAGTTCGCCGCCGTCGAAAACGAAATCCTGAAAGAGTCCGGTGCGCTTAAAGACCTGATCCTCTTCAGCAGAGGTCTAAAAGAAGCTTCACGGGATCCCATCGTTCGTGCGGCCCGTGCTTATGCCCGGGCGGTAACGGAATCGGAGTGGGGCATGCTATCCCACGGCGAGGATACCGAACGCACCGACAAGCTTTTTTCCGCGATCATTTCCAGCGTCATCGATGTCCATCCCGAGACTGATTCCGAGAGCCGTGCCCACGAGCATCTGCTCGAGATCGCGAACCAGGCCAGTGCTCACCGTGACGAACGCCTTGCCCTCAGCGCGAAACGCATTCCTCGCACTCTTCTCCTCTTTGTCACGGTCACCGCCTTGACCATTCTGTTTCTGCTTTTCTTCTTCCCCTTTCACAACCTGGCGTTGGGCCTCGTCGCAGTCGCAATCGCAACCATGCTTCTCTTCTTCGCTCACTTCGTCCTGACGGACCTGGACAACCCCTTCGAGGGCACCTGGAATGTCGATCCCAAGCCGTTTCGCGATCTGGCCAACAAATATCACTGATCGCCAGTTCTTCGTGCGCGGCTGGAACCTTGGCCGCGGCTTTTGTTATCGTTTCGGCACAGGTGACCGAAGATGACCGATCCCAACTGCCTCTTCTGCCGCATCATCCGTGGCGAGATTCCATCGAAGAAGGTGTTCGAAGATGAACACGTCTTTGCCTTTGAAGACATCCATCCGCAAGCGCCCACGCACGTCCTCATCATTCCCAAGCGGCATTTTGAAGGATTGAAAGAAGCGGAGCGCAGTGACGCGGAAATCATCGGCCGCTGCCATCTGGCCGCCGCCATGATCGCTCGCCAGCGCAAGATCGAGCAGGGATACCGCACTGTCCTTAACGTCGGCCCAGGTGCTGGACAGTCAGTCTTTCACCTGCACGTTCACCTCCTGGGTGGACGTGCGCTCAGTTGGCCTCCAGGCTAGGTTGGCCTGGAGACACCAAGGGAATCGCTGAATAAGAACTCTCTGCTGAGGGAAAATCGAACTCGAAGGCGGCGGACGAGAGTCCGCCCCATTTCGCGGCCAGCCAGCGCTACTGCACCGTCGGCTCAGCGTCTTCCGGCGCCCCATGGCGCCGCAGCAACTGCGGGAGGTTCTGCGAGAAGGCTGACCGCGGCAGCACCATGTCACAGCCCACTTCGTGTGCCTTCTGCTTCAGATCGCCCTGCACATGCGAAAGGAACCCGATAATCGATGTGCCCTTCTTCAGCTTGCTCTTCAGTTTGGGGATCAGCGTCAGCGGCTTCACACCGTTGTTGTTCAGGTCGAAGATGATCAGCGACGGCTTCTCTTCCCCGTTTTGCTGCATCTTTTCCATCAGGTCCTTATCGCTCTTCACGAATTCCACTTTCACGTTGAGCTTCTTCGCCGTCTCCTGAATCTTCGCCATGAAGAACAGATCTTCGATGAAGGCGAAGATGCGCGAATTGGTATCGACGCCCGCAGGCAGAGGCTCGGGGTCGGGCTGCGGATACTGTGTCGTGAACCCAGGCCGCGGACGTCCGCCCTTGTGGCCATTATTGTTTCCCCCAGCCAGCGCAGCGCGATAGCTGTGGTCCATGGGGGCGGTATAGATGCCGTCCTTGTTCTCGCGGCTCAAGCCCGGTCCGGGCCGCTGGCCCCTCTGATTGTGCTGACGGCGGCCTCGCCGCCGCCTTCTTCCTCCGCCACCGGAGCTCTTTCCTGGTCCTGCGTTCATAGTCCTCTCAAATTGGTTCACACAAGTTGCAAAGATTTACAGATGCCGAAAATTCCGCTGGAATGTGGCTCGACAGCGGTGTGCAAGGCGCAGCCCGGCACACTCTGATCCCTCTTCTGCGCAGTTTCGAATTACGACAGAACACACTCTGGAACGAACCCCAACCCTGCAAAAAATGCTCTCGCGAATGAAAATCTAAATCGGCTTCGATTTTCCGTTTATCGGATCCGTAAGGCGTCGCCTCGGAATGGCTGACGCAGAAGGCCTTCGCGGGAACGAGGCCTAAATGAGAACAACTTTATGGTACTCGTCCTCGCTCCAGCGCGCAAGACCCCCATCCACCCTGATTTTGCACAGGAGGCCATGCACGCCCAGTGTGCCCTTGATCGGGCAAGATGAGATCTCAGCGACCTAAATCTCCATCGACAGCTCACGCGCCCACTGCTGCGCCTGCCAATAGCATGCCGCCACATCATCCGCGTCCAGCCGCAGCCCCTCGATCAGCGCGGCCGCCGCTTCCCATTCCCCGCTCTCATGCGCCAGCATCAGCTGAAACACGGGACGCAGAACGCCGGGCTGCCCCAGCAACACCGCGTTGGTGGCTGCATCCAGCGGGATTTTTTCCAGCACGGCCTGCATCGGCGTTTCCAGCATGGCATCAATCAGCGATAGCAGTCCCATCAGGAACAAATCCGATTCTCCATGCGCCACTTTGGGCGCCAGCAACTCGCAGAACCGTCCCCGCACCAGCGCCGACAGCACCAGATCGCTGGTCTTGTCTTGTCCTGCCCCCACGGCTGCAATCAACCGCACCCATCGCCGCAAATCGCGTTCGCCAAGAATCGATAAGGCATGCCTCACCGAGTGGATCTCTTTCTTGAAGCCAAACACTGCCGAATTCAAATAGCGCAAGAGCCGGTAGCAGACCGATGCTTCTTCCTTGATCAGCTTCTCCAGGCCCACTACGTCCAGTTCCGGGCGCGACACTTCCTGCAACATGCGTATGTAATTCAACCGGTTCGCGGGCATGTCGTGCGTACCCATCATCTCCGGCCGGCGGAAGAAGTATCCCTGAAAATAGACGAATCCCTGATCCCGCGCCTGCACGAACTGATCATGCCTTTCGACTTTTTCGGCCAACATCCGGCAGCGCCACGGCCCAAACTGCTTGATCAGCCGCTTGCGTTGCTCCTCGGTCGTGAGTTGCAAATCGACTTTGATGATGTCGGCCATCTCGGCCAGCGGCTCGCGCCGGTCGTCCGCCACGTAGTCGTCGAGCGCAATCAGGTACCCCTGCTCTTTTAGGCTGTGGCATGCTGCCATTACGTCGGGATCGCCAGGAACGGTCTCCAGGATTTCGACCACCGTTGATGTCGATGGCAAAAGCCCGACCAGGCCCTTGATCAGCGTATCGCGTGTGCAGTTTACGAAGGCCCGGCGGCCATCACACAACACATCGAGACCCATCACCAGCGAGCGGTCGAGCGTGGCTCGTGATGCCTCGTCTGCATCGCCCACAAAACAGTTCTCCAGGCTATCGCGAAACAGCAGCTCATAGCCGAATACCTTCTCCTCGCGATCGAAGATTGGCTGCCGCGCTACGTACCGGATCGGCTTCACAGCTGGCGACAGGGCCGCCGCTTGTCCTGTAGAAGTGTTTCCCACGTAATCTACTATCGGCGCCGGAAGGAAAACTCTGAATGGATAAGGCTGATTTGATTCGTCAGATGAGTGATCTCTCAGACAAAGCACTTGCTGCGCTTCTGTGTGCTCCGCGGTAGAGTGCCTTTGTCACGCAGCCTGGATAGAGTCTCTCCATCAGTTCGCGTATAAAATGATCCCCGTTTCCGAGCAGACCCTATGGCCGATTCCGCGCACTCCACTCCCAAACCAGACTCCCCCAGCCCCGGCATGCAACGTCAGTTTGAGATCTACCAGCTCGGTCTCGCGGGGAAAAGACTGTCGATTCCCATTCCCGTGTCGCAACTCGAGAGCAAGGCGGCCGAGGTACTCACGCCTCAGGCTTACGATTACGTTGCCGGCAGCGCCTCCGGAGAACGTTCCGCTCGCGCCAACCTGGCAGCCTTCGACCGCTGGCGCATCGTGCCACGCATGCTGCGCGATGTTTCGGAGCGCGATCTCACCATCGAACTCCTCGGCCATACGCTCGCCGTACCCGTGCTGTTGGGGCCCGTCGGTGTGCAGAACATCATTCATTCAGAAGGCGAACTTGCAGTGGGCCGTGCCGCGGCATCACTGGGCCTGCCCTTCGTGCTAAGCACAGTCTCCTCTTTTCCGATCGAAGCGATCGGCCAGGCAATGGGAACCGCTCCACACTGGTTTCAGCTCTACTGGGGCAAAGATCATGAACTGACCTCGAGCTTCTTGCAGCGTGCCGAACGCTCCGGATACACAGCTCTCGTCGTGACTCTCGACACCTCTATGCTGGGGTGGCGCGAGCGTGATCTGCAGCATTCCTACCTTCCTTTTCTCCTCGGCCACGGACTCGCCAACTATTTCACCGATCCCATCTTCTGTTCGCGTCTGAAGCAACCCCCGCAAGCCGATCCGGCTTCCGCGATTCGCCTTTGGGCATCGCTGTTTTCGAACACAGCCCTGACGTGGAAAGATCTCGCCTGGCTTCGCCGCCAGACGCGCCTCCCGATTCTGCTGAAAGGGATTCTTCATCCCGCCGACGCGCGCTTCGCCATCGACCACGGGGCAGACGCCATCATCGTTTCGAATCACGGAGGACGTCAGGTCGACGGAGCCATTGCCGCACTCGACGCGCTCCCTGCAATCGTCGCTGCAGTCGGGCAGCGGTTTCCCATCCTCTTCGACAGCGGAATCCGCCACGGCTCCGACGCTCTAAAAGCCTTGGCGATGGGCGCTCGCGCCGTCCTGTTAGGCCGTCTCTATCTCTGGGGCCTGGCCGTAGCCGGAGAACAGGGAGTGCGTGATGTGGTGCAGAATTTTCTCGCGGATCTGGACCTGACGATGGGACTGGCAGGATTCCGCTCAGTAAGGGAACTGGATCCTTCAGTTCTCGTTCCAGCAGAGAAAACAGAAAGATGAGGGTGCCCCACCCTTGTCGCGTTTTCTGCGACAGAGCCTGCCCTGAGCGAAGCCGAAGGGGTGGGGATTTTGACTTTTCTGATGTTGATCTCGAGCTAAGGGTCAGCTACAGCAACCGCTGCTTGATTCTGGGAGTGACGAATGGACTAGGTTCTTTGCACTCCGCCCAGTGTGGTCAGCGCGTCCACAATCTTCCCCGACCAATGCGCCACTTCATCCTCGCGTAGCGTGCGCTCGTCAGATTGGAACCTCACCCGCAGCAGAATCGAGTACTTCCCCGCCGCAATCGACCCACCCCTGAAAATCTCGACCGGGCGCAGATCGCGCAGCTCCAAGATCCTAGTACCGTTCACGGCCTGCCGCATCTGCTCAAAGGTAACATCGTCCGCGAAGACGAAAGAGAAGTCCCGTTCCACCGCTGGATATCTACCCAGCGGCGTAAACTTCACTCTGCGCAACCCGACTTTGTGCAACTCTTCCAGATCAAACTCGGCCAGGAACACATCCTGCCGCAACTTCCGTGCCGCTGCCACCGCCGGATGAATCTGCCCGAACTGCCCCACAACCGCCCCGTTCATCTGCATTCGCGCCGAACGTCCCGGATGGAAATATTCCGGAGCATCGCGTACAAAGCTGAAATCGCGGGCAAACGCCACCAGCAGATTCTCCACATCTCCTTTGAATGCGCGAAACGCTTCCGCACTCGCTCCGTGCTCGTCCTTGCTCATATCGAGAGCTGCGTCGGCAGGCAACGAGGCGCGCACCGCTGCGGCAGTCGCGCCCAAACATGCGCGTCGAGGCTCCACGCGTTCGCCCCCCTCTAATTCGTAGACGCCGCCAATCTCGAACAACCGGGCGTCTTCGACATCGCGATTCAAATTCCACGCCAGCATGTCGAGCATGCCCGGTACCAGCGACGTCCGCATGACCGACGCTTCTTCGCTCAGCGGATTCTCCAGTTCCAGTACCTGCGTGCCCGACGAGAATTTCTCTGCATCGGAATGCGAGATGAAGGTCAACGACAAAGCTTCGTTGTACCCCAGCGCCAGCGCGCGATTGCGCATCGCAGCATCAATCCTGGCATTCGGCAATTCGACAACCGCCCCGCTGTACGCCGGCAGCGTATTCGGGAATTTGTCATACCCATGCAGCCGCGCGATCTCTTCGATGACGTCGATTTCGCGTTCCACATCCAGCCGCCAGCTGGGGATCTGCACGCGAAATTGCGCATCCCCCTGGCCCTCCGGTATGAGCTCGAATCCCAATCGTTTCAGCAAGCGATAAACGAGGCCGGCGTCCAACCCCTCGCCCAGGATCCGCCGCACCTCGCTCACGTGCAGAATGACCGGAGCCTGGTCCATCCGCTTGGAAACCACATCGACGACATCACCGACCAGTGCCCCACCGCCGGACCCCAGAATCATCTGCGCCACCAGGTCGCACGAAAGCACGGTGGATTCGAAATCAGCGCCCCGCTCGAACCGGTGCGAGGCATCGGTATGCAGCGCGTGCCGCCGCGACATTTTGCGAATGATCCCTGGATCCCACCAGGCAGATTCAATCACGATGTTCCGCGTTTTCTCCGTGATCATCGTGTCATATCCGCCCATGACCCCGGCGAGACCGACAGGTTTCTTTGCATCGCACACCACGAGATCTTCTTTCGTAAGCTTTCGGTCGACGCCGTCGAGCGTCTTGAGCGTTTCTCCTGCCCGCGCCTTGCGCACAATGATCTGCCTGCCTTCGAGCAAATCAGCGTCGAAGACGTGCGTCGGCTTTCCGATCTCCCAGAGAACGTAATTCGTAGCGTCCACCGCATTCGAGATCGGCCGCTGATCGAGCAACTGCAAACGATGGGCGATCTTCTCCGGTGATGGCTTGATATACGTATTGCGAATCACTCGCGCAGAAAATCGCGGACAAAGCGCCGGCTCCTCAACCGTAATCGGAAACGCAACATCCTGAACCTTGGCTGTGTCCGGAACCGTGGAAGAGCGGCCCTTCAGGGCCGCGTCAGCGCGATCAGGACTCGCGGCTTTAGCCGCTGAGAGCATCGGCGCAATCGGCTTCAGCGGCAAGTCGTAAATCGCCGCCGCCTCCCGCGCCACGCCATAATGATTCATCGCATCTGGACGATTCGTCCCGATCTCCATCTCAAACACAGTGTCGGCGCCCGTCCCGCGGATCCCCTCGACCGAGATACCAACATTGGTCAAGTCCTCAGCCAAACGGCGGTCGTCAACAGCGAGATCAACGTAATCGCGAATCCATTGTGGAGAAAGTTTCATCTACGTTCTGTCATCCTGAGCGGAGCAGGCTGATTCGCGAAGCGAATAAGCCTGCCGAGTCGAAGGATCCCTACTCCCTTGACCGAAAGCCGCTTCTCGAAGGAGTTCGCAACTGCGCCGCCGGAAGCTGATCGCTGTATCGCCTCATCCAAACTGCTCCAAAAATCTCACATCCCCCTGGAAGAAGTACTGCAAATCATCCACGCCGTACTTCAACAGCGCCAACCGGTCGACGCCCATGCCAAAGGCAAAACCCGAAACCTTCTTCGGATCGTAGCCGTTATCCTTCACGAACTCGAAGACGTTTGGATCCACCATGCCGCAGCCGAGCACCTCAATCCATCCGGTTTGCTTACACGGACGGCACGGGTCCGCCCCACGCTTCCCGCTCCCGCCACAGATGAAGCAAGTCACGTAGAGTTCCGCGCTCGGCTCGGTGAACGGAAAGAACGACGGCCGGAAGTGCGTCTTCACTGACGATCCGAACAGCGCCTTCATCGCATGATCCAGCGTTCCCTTCAGATCGCCGAAAGTGATATTCGAATCGACCGCCAGCCCCTCGATCTGATGAAACATCGGCGAGTGGCTCGCATCAGGGGGATCGTTGCGATGCACAGTCCCGGGAATCACAATGCGAACCGGCCACCGAAGCTTCTCCATCGTGCGAATCTGCACGGGTGAAGTGTGTGTACGCAACAGCAGCCGCTCGCGCTGCGGCTTCGCCTGCTGCCCTGCGATGAACAGTGTGTCCTGGGTATCGCGCGCCGGATGGTTCGGCGGAAAGTTCAGCGCCTCGAAGTTGTAATAATCGGTCTCGACGACCGGCCCCTCAGCCACGGAATATCCCAGCTTTTGGAACACCCCGACGATCTCGTGCATCGTCTTGATGACCGGATGTTCCGCCCCAATCGGCCGTCGAATTCCCGGAAGAGAAATGTCGACGCCCTCGCTAGCTCGCGAATCGTCGCCGCTGACGTGCGCCTCTTCGACCAGTTCAGTAATTCGAGCCTTGAGAGCATTGACCCAAAACCCGGCAATCTTCTTCGCCTCTTTGGGAGCTGCCTTCAGCCATAGATCGTTAACTTGAGTGAGAATCCCGTTTTTCCGTGCCAGCCAGCGGTCACGGAATGCTTTCAAGTCGGCATCACTGCCGATTGCGGCACGGTCGGTCAGACACGCCGAAACGCACGACGTGAAGGCTTTCTCCAGAGCCTCCGCGGTGTACTCGGTCGGTTTGGGAACGCCATAGTCCACGTGTGTGTTTCAACCCGGAAATGCTCATGTGGGGACAGCCGCCCTCGGCTGTCCGTCGGCTCGAAGAGCCGATGGGTGTTGCTGCGCCCGCGCACCAGCACAGTTCTGGGACAATCTGCACCTAAGCCGGGCTCTGCCCGGCAGGACAGCCGAGGGCGGCTGTCCCCACACGGACACTGCAACTGATAGCTGGCGACAGAAAGCTGAAAGCTAGAAGTTTACGCCAGCGCCGTCTTCGCCTGCGACGCCAGCCCCGCAAATCCCGCCGGATCAGTCACTGCCAGGTCCGCCAGGATCTTGCGGTCCAGTTCGACTCCAGCCTTCTTCAGGCCGTGAATGAACTGGTTGTAGCTCAGCCCGTTCAGCTTGGCGGCGGCGCCGATGCGCACAATCCACAGCGAGCGGAACTGCCGCTTGCGCTGCTTGCGTCCGGCGTAAGCAAACTTCAGCCCGCGCTCGACCGACTCTTTCGCCGAACGATACAGCTTCGATTTTGTCAGGAAATATCCGCTTGCGCGATCAAGTATCTTCTTGCGTTTCTGGCGGCGTTTGGTTCCGCGCTTTACACGAGGCATAGCATTCTCCTTTTTCTTTCGTTTTACGGCGGCTGGAGGTAAGGACGATTCGCCGTGGCAGCGATCGATGGCCTCTTCACACGCCGAAGCAATTGCGGATTTCAGATTTATGATTGCAGATTGAAACCGACCCAATGCTGGCGTCAATCTAAAATCTGAAATCTACAATCTGCAATCCAACTCACTGATACGGGATCATCCGCAGCACCTTGGCAAGATCTCCATCACTCACCAAAGCCGATTTTCCCAGCTTGCGCTTGGTTTTCTTTTCCTTCGACGTCAGGATGTGACGCAGTTTCGCGTGCCCCCGCTTCACCTTCCCTGTCGCCGTCTTCTTGAAGCGCTTGGCAGCGCCCTTGTGCGTTTTCAATTTCGGCATAAGAACCTCAGCATTTAGCAGTTAG
>Ga0209698_10001610_pt1 | contig 25973 bp, 20 predicted proteins | sample LitLauG_LLR_2012_FD_187203 | JGI IMG/M metagenome (GOLD analysis project Ga0209698, IMG submission 187203) | Freshwater sediment microbial communities from Pennsylvania, USA - Little Laurel Run_MetaG_LLR_2012 (SPAdes) (version 2) | ecosystem: Environmental > Aquatic > Freshwater > Creek >... | reverse complement strand
TGGAGAAGACATCGGTCACCTGGTAGCGGTGTTCGTCGGGCTCGGCGACGCGGGGAAGCGCATTGGGCATACCGAAGGTAAGCGCGCCAACCGCTACTGACGGGGCTGCGTCGTTGGCGCCGGCCGTCTCGAGGTCGCGGCCCCACTGGCCATGAACCTGGTTGACCATGGCGCTGTTGATGGTTGTGGTCAGGCCGCCCACCAGGAAGCGCTCGTGATAGGTGGTGGTGGCATTGGCCGTGGGCGAGCCGTTGGAGATCGTCGCGGCGGAAGAGTAGCCGTTGGTGGAGGTGAAGTTGGCGAAGTTGAAGTCGACAAAAGCGTCGTTCTTCGAGTTGAAGTGGTAATCGAGACGCGGGAAGAACAGATCCTGCTTGGCGAAGCGCGACGGCGCTGCCTGACCTACATTGATCAGGAATTGAATGGCGGCAGTGCACTGGGCATCACTGATAAAAGGGTTTGGATCGTTGGGAAAGGTCGTACCTGGGACATAGTAGCCAGCCGTTTGAGCCGATTTCGTCGGACATTGATCCGGTGAAATGATAGTGCCGTTTTTGTTACCGACCGTAGGCGTCTGGGTGATGGTATTGGTGTTGTAATACAACGCACGGCCCACCTTGCGGAAGCCGTCATAGGTGAAGAAGTAGAAGAGTTTGTCCTTGATCAGTGGTCCGCCCACAGAACCGCCGAATTGGTTCTGCTGGTGGATGGGCTGCGTAAGCAGCGTCTTCGCCAGAACCGGCGTGCTGGATGCGCTGCCGAAGAGTGCGTTCCACTTGCTGTACGGGTCGAGGGCGTTCAGAGTTGGATAGCGCAGGTAATAGAACAGGTCGCCATGCATAGTGCCGCTTCCGCTCTTGGTGATGGCGTTCACCTGTCCGCCAGCCGCCTGGCCGAATTCCACCGAGTAGTTTGAAGTCTCGGCCTGGAACTCCTTGATCGAATCGGCCGAGTAAACGTAGGGTGCGCCCGAAGCGCGGCCGCGGGCCTCGGCAAACAGCATCTGGTTGTTGTTGGCGCCGTCCACGTAGTTCTGGTTGTAGAGGCCGCTGATGCCATGGAAGCTGATCAGGCCCGAACTGCCGTCCTGGGTTACGGCCGGGGTCAGGAGCACAAAGCTCGACCAATTGCGGGCGTTGACCGGGAGGTTCTCGACCATTTGCTGATCCATGGTCTGGGAAACTTCAGTCTTTTCGACGTCCAGCATCTGCGGGGCCGCCTGGACTTCGACAGTGGTGCTGGAGGTGCTCACTTTGAGCGTGAGGTCGATGGTGAGCGTCTGGCCGACAATCAGGGTAATTCCGCTGGTCTCAACCTTGCCGAAATTCGGAGCAGTCGCATCGACTTTATAGTGCCCCGGCAGCAGGAAAGGCGCGTTGTACAGGCCGGTGGAGTTGGTCGTGTATGCGTGAGTGACTCCGGTGTCGGTATTGATCACGGTCACCGAGGCGCCGGGAATGGCGGCCTGCGCCGCATCGGCAACGGTACCATTAATGGTGCCTGCGCCTGAGGTTTGCGCGTATGCAGAAACGGCTGAATATGTGAAGAAAAATGCCGCCAAGGCGAGCACGGCGAAACACCTTTGGGGACAGTTGCTCCGATGCATTTTCATGTCATGGCTCTCCAAATTTATGGAATTGGTACAAAAGGAATGGCTAATCGTAGCATGCGCGTGGGCCGGCCAAAAGAATATAATTGCGCCCACGAATTTGTTAAAATCCAATGAATTCAGCGCTAAACCTTGTTTGATCAATTGCATGCAATCGCACGCTTCCGCCTAAAGCCGGGTGGTTCGCACCGTGGAGATTCAATTGTTAATTGCGATGGATTACTGCTGAGTTAAAGACGTGTTACTTACGGGCAAATGCTGGAGGCCTAGAGGCATAACCAACTTCGTCGATCATTGTGGAAAATCGCTGCGATAACCGTGTGACGGGGCGTGGCGAAGGTCCTCAATCCGGAGCGATCGATTTGGATTTTCGCGCGCCCGGCATTTTCACTCGTAGGCGAGGGCGTCGATCGGGTCCTTGCGGGCCGCCATCCAGGCCGGGTAAAGAGCGCCGCACAGTGCTCCCGCGAAAGCAATCAGGGCTCCATTCACGATCCATGCCCAGGTAAGCTCAAACGCGAAGCCCGGAAAGCGCATGCTGAGCAATGACCGAACCGCAAATGTAGCCACAACACCCACCAGCACGCCGGCAATGGCCAGCACCGCGCACTCGCGCAGCACCACCCCAACAACGGTGAACTTCGATGCCCCCATCGACTTCAGGATGCCGATCTCGCGGGTGCGCTCCAGAACCGCCGTATACATCGATTGAAAGATCACCATGAAGCCCACGATGACGGCAATGGTGATGACCACATTAAGCGCGAGATCGAAACCGGGAAACCGGGAGGGAGTGTACATGGAGATGATGTCCTCCATCGCTTGCACGCGATAGCCCTGCAGACCCGGCGTGGATTCAATCTCCTTCCGGATGACGCCGTTGTTTTCCGGGTCATCGCTCTTGATGTAGATAATCGACGCTTTGCCATCCGAGCCTGTGAGAGCCGCAAGAGTCTCGATGGGAATGAGCCTGCGCCCACCCTTTCCGCTCTCGACAATGCCGCAGATGCGGAAGTCGCGGTGCAGGGTTTGAATGGTTATTGTCTCTCCGACATGGTGACCGTTTCCGGTCTTTGCCCAGACATCATCGACAATTACGTCGCCTGAACCTGTGAACGGGCCGCCGGCGATGAACTTGAACGGCTTGAGGGCATTGAAGGTCTTGTAGTCGATACCATAGAGAATCTCAAGCGAGTCGCCCATTGAGAAGTTCTGGATGACCGGGGCGGCCACAACAACGTGTGGCAAGGTGGCAAGAAAAGGGGCGAGCTTGGCGGACATGGCCGCGCCGCTCATGCCGTTCATAAAGCTGGCATTGGAGGGGCTTACCACCAGGTCCGCACCGATGCCGTTGGTGCGCTGTTTCTGGTCGTTCAGCATGCCCATGAAGATGGCGACGATGGACAGAATCATGACGACTTCAATGGCCACGGCTAGAACGCTGATGACGGAACGCAGCGGGCGGCGAATGAGATTGGCGAAGATGAGCTTGTTCATTTTCGGGCCTTGCTTTGAACGAAGAGCCTGATTCCGTTGTTGAATTCAGGGACAAACCAGCGTTGAGATTCCCCACTTTCAAGGGTAACAGCCTTGCCGAGCCGGAACGCATTTCCGAAGGCCGGCGCAGGACTGCGGGCGAGGGTGAATTGCGGACAAGAAACTTACTCGGCCGCAGTTAGAGGGCGGCTCCTGTTCCCTTGGCGGTGAAGCCGTTACCATTTTGGCTCAGCTTATTGAAAATAAAGGGAAAGTGCTTTCTTTTCTTTGACTGCTTCTAAAGCCGGGTTTATTGTGGAAAGATAGTTCAGGCCCGGTATTTTCAGGGTTTTGGTCGCCGATGGGGAGATTTGGAGAAGACCTGCGCATGGAGCGGCTATCCCGCGGCATCGCGCTGGAAGACATTACCGCGGTTACTAAGATCAGCCAGCGTTATCTCGTCGCGCTGGAGCAGGAGAGTTTCCGTCTGCTGCCTGGCGGCATCCTCAGCAAGGGCATCGTGCGGAGCTACGTTGGCGCATTGGGCCTTGACCCCACTGACTGGACCGAGCGCTACCTGAAAGCCTACACCGATTCCGGCCAGATGCTGGACGATGACCGCAGTTGGACCGCATTCGCAGCCAATGTAGGCAAGGCCCGGATCCTTCACCACGAGGTTGTCGAGGTTCGGCTGCGCTGGCTCGGTGCAGTTCTTCTGGCTCTGGCGATTGGCGTTGCCGTTTACTTCAGCTTTCGCTATTACGGTCTTCGCGTCGGCTGGTGGCACACACTGCTTCCGATCAAAGAAGCCCGGTTCGCAGTGCACTCGGCACTTTCCAGGGCACACTCGCTCTTTTCCCAGGTTCAGGCCTCTTATTGGTGTTGATTCGCCTTTGGAATAGACCGCTAAGCACACTGAGTCTCCTTTGAGGGTGCAATGCTCACCGTTCGCTGCGAGTGATTGCTCCGGCGCACCCACGGCAATTATCATGAGAGGATGCAGAGTCGGGCTCCGGTCTGCCTGGGCATATGCGCCACCATCGCTGGTGAGCGGCAAACCGATCAAGAGCTTCCATGCTTCAAGCGGCGGCCATTCCAAAGCCAACCGATCGACGCGGCAAGGGAGCAAAATTGAATCCCTTCAATGGGCAGGAGTTTGAAGTTGAGCGATCGTTTCTTGTTTACATCCGAGTCAGTCACTGAAGGCCATCCAGACAAGATTGCCGACCAGGTATCTGACGCCATCCTGGACGCGTGCCTGGAGCAGGACCCTTATAGCCGCGTTGCCGCCGAGACCCTGACGGCCACCGGCCTGGTGGTGATCGCCGGCGAAATCACCACGAAGGCCTACGTCGATTTCCAAAGCCTGGTCCGCGGCGTTGTGGCTTCAATTGGCTACGACAACGCACTCTACGGCTTCGATTCGAATACCTGCGCCGTGATCTCCTCCATCAACAAGCAGTCCGGCGACATCGCGCAGGGCGTTGACACGGGCGGCGCCGGCGATCAGGGCATGATGTTCGGCTACGCCTCGAACGAAACTCCGGAACTGATGCCTGCCGCCATCTCGCTGGCCCACAAGCTTTGCCGCCAGTTGACCGCGGTCCGCAAGAGCGGCAAGTTGCCTTACCTGCGCCCCGATGGTAAAAGCCAAGTTACGGTTGAGTACGACGAGAACGGGAAGCCCGTTCGCATTGACGCCGTGGTTATCTCGAGTCAGCATTCCGAGAGCGTCACCAATGAGGAGTTGCACGCCGACATTCTCAAGCACGTCATCCAGGCAGTACTCCCATCCAAGTGGCTCGACGAACACACCAAGTACCACATCAATCCGACGGGAAGATTTGTTATCGGCGGGCCGATGGGCGACACGGGCCTGACCGGCCGCAAGATCATTGTGGATACCTATGGCGGCGCGGGACGTCACGGCGGCGGCGCTTTCAGCGGCAAGGATCCGACGAAGGTGGACCGCAGCGCGGCCTACGTGGCCCGCTACATTGCCAAGAACATTGTGGCTTCAGGGTTGGCGGAGAGGGTGGAAGTTCAATTGGCCTACGCCATCGGCATTGCCGACCCGGTGAGTGTGCGCGTTGAGACATTTGGCACCGGCAAGGTGGGTGAGGCAAAGCTTACCGAGCTGGTCCGGAAGAATTTTTCGCTCACGCCCAAGGGCATTATCGAGAGCCTGAACCTGCGCCGGCCGATCTACCGGCAGACCGCTGCCTACGGCCATTTCGGCCGCACCGAGCCCGACTTCACCTGGGAGGCCACCGACAAGGCCGCCGCCCTTGCAGAGCAGGCTGGGTTGAAGGCAGCGGCGGCCAATTAACCGGAGCTGGACGCAATACAATTCAGCGAATCTCGAAAAAGGGGCCCGCTTTTGAGCGGGTCCCTTGGCTTTTGCGCAATTGCCGGTCGCTGATTCCTATTGCAGCCATTGCATGAAGCTGGAGCCTACGTTGCTGAAATCGAACGCGTGCAAGCCGAAGTGGGTGGCCAGTTCCTTACAGACCAGAGTGCCGCGCACGCTGTTTCCTTGCGCGTCCACCTTGGGTGAATACACGCCAATGCCGAGTTGGCGGTTGACCACGCCGCAGATGCCTCCGGAGACACCGCTCTTGGCGGGCAGTCCCACCTCAAATGCCCAGTTCCCCGCGTAGTTGTACAGGCCGCAGCTGAACATCACCGCCAGCACATGCTTGATGAGCTGAAAATCGAAGACACGTTCGCCTGTCACCGGCTGAGTTCCGATATTGGCCATCGTGGCCCCGATCATCGCGAGATCTTTGCAGTTCACCAGCATGGAGCATTGAGCGAAATACTGGTGCAGCGTTTCCAGGACTGCATCGTCGATGATTCCGGAATTCAGGAGCAGGTAAGCGATCGCGCGATTCCTGTTGCCGGTGGCGGTTTCTGAAGCCAGCACCGCGCCGTCAATGGCCAATTTCCGCCCAGCAGCTTTTCCCATCTTCTCGACGAAAGCATCAATTCCGGCCTCCACCGGGTTTGCCTTGATCAGCGAGGCGACGGCAATGGCACCGGCATTCACCATCGGGTTAAACGGGCGTCCTGTCCTTTCATCCAGTTCAATGGCATTGAATGCATCGCCGCTGGGCTCAACGCCCACATGCTTCAATACCTTCTCAACACCGTGCCTTTCCAATGCCATTTGAAATGCGAACGGTTTGCATACCGATTGGATTGTGAACTCCTGTTCCCAGTCACCGGCCGTGAAGACTTCTCCTTCCGTGGTAGCCATACAGATTCCAAAGTTGCTGGGATTGGCCTTCCCAAGTTCGGGAATATAGGACGCGAGTTCACCATCTTCGACATTCTTGTATTTCTCGTAGATCATGTCGAGGGTTTGCTGAAACTTCGCGGCGAGCCACGGCGAACCCTCATCCGCAGCGAGGCTGTTCTCTACATCCTGGGACTCTGAGGAATCTTGCATGTCTGCGAACTCCAAACGATGAAATTAAGAAACCGGGATCTTGCCTACGTTCAGAAGCGATTGCGAGGGTTTTCCACAATTTCGCTCGCTGGCCGCGGTGAGCCAGATAGAACCTGGGTTATCGACTGAGGATTAAGCCAGTGCCCGATTCTCTCAATTGCGATATAAGGAACCCATCAGTTTTTCCGGCGATTTCAACCGAATCTGCTTTCACCTCTCTGCGAGCCGCAGTGACACCCTTGCTCTGGCCGTAGTGCGGTGGCTTGAATTCATGCTTCCGGCCGGGTGAGACACCCTCGCTTTTCGTTCGTCCTGCGTTAATGCCTTAGAATTCTCGGTGGCGCTTGAACACCTTTTGAAAGGAGCTACTGATGCGATTTTGTGTGCTTGCCGTACTCTTCCTTGGAATGGCCGCCTCGGCCGCTGCGCAGAACGTCAAATGGAGCTACGAGGGGAAAACGGGTCCGCTCAGATGGGGCAAGCTCGACCCCGCCTACCAGGCATGCTCCACTGGCCACGAGCAATCGCCGATCGACATTCGCGGCGCACACCTGAATACCGCGCTGCTGCCCATCGAATTCCACTACATAGCAGGCGCCGTTACGCTTGAGAACACCGGCCGCGCGATCGTGGGGCACGTGAATCCCGGCAGCTACATTGTGACCGGCGGCATCCGCTACAACCTGATCGAATACGATTTCCGGCATCCCGGCGAAGAGACCGTCAAGGGCAAACTCTCCGACATGAGCATCCAGCTTGTACACAAAAGCGTGGAGGGCAAGATAGCCATCATCGCCGTGCGGCTCATTGAGGATCAAAACAGGCCAAACGCGCTTCTGGCCACTCTCTGGCCGCATCTGCCCCTGACCGCGGGCAAGTCCGAACAAGTCACCGACATGATCAACCCCGGCGGTCTTTTGCCCGCCGACCGCGGCTACTGGACCTACATGGGCTCGCTGACCACGCCTCCTTGCACCGAGGGGGTGCGCTGGTTTGTCTTCGAGCAGCAGGTGACCCTGAGCCGCGACCAGTTGCGGGCATTTGTGAAACTCTACAAGGTGAACACGCGGGAGGTTCAGGACCCGCACGGCCGGCGCATCGAAGCGAACGAGTGAGGCGGGGAACAGGGACGTAGGGACCAGGGACGTAGGGACTAGGGACGTAGTGAACAGGGACGTAGGGACTAGGGACGTAGGGAACAGTTCTGCGAGCATGGGCGGATTCTTCAGCTCGTTGCTTTGGGAAGCGGCTTAAGAAACCTCCAATCAAGTTCGATTTTGCGTCGAACCTTCCCTCGGGGGTTAAAACCCAGTTGATTTTGCGGCGGCTGCGGCACGGCTGAAGCCGTGCCCTTTCAAAGCATCGCCTTGATCTGCTTTGACGGTGCGTCTAAAGCCGTGCCCTTTCAAAACAACTACGGCGCAACGGCTGAAGCAGTGCCCTTTTCAAAACATAAATTTGATCAGAGGCTCCTCAGGGCTTCTTTGCCTGTGGCGGCTTGGGCACGGCGAAACTCACACTCTGTGGCTCGGCCAATGTCAGGTAGGCTTCCGCTGCGCGTTTGCGGCTTCCCTGCGCCACCTGGTTCTGACCGATCACGACTTTTCCGTCCGCGATTGCAGCGTCTGCTGTCCAGCGATCGAAGCGGGCCAGTTGCGGTGGAACGTTCCCAGCGATTGACCCGTGCCGCCACTCGAAATGAAGCGAGCCTTTGGCCGAGGCTGCCAGATCGTCGCCGGTGTAGCCGCTGAGTTCGATTGCGCCATTTGCATCGAATGTGTCGCCTCGCCAGTTCTCGCCGACCAGTTGGCCCACCGCAGCCGGGTTCAGCTTCTTGAAGTCTCCCGACAGAGAATAGGCTGGCTTGTCACCGGCCGCGAACATACCGGTTGCGTGCATACTGCCGCCGAGCAATGTGGCATCGAGACTCGCGATCTCCGCTCCCGCGGGTTTGAAACTGAGCTCCACTGTTGCGTTTTTGAGTGTCAATGGGCCAAGAATGACCGAATCTGCCTTCACCGTTCCCTTGAGCTGAGGTAAGGCGGGCGCGGTAGCAGGACGAAGCTTGTCAATCAGACCGGACAACAGCGTACCCTTCTCATGCGCACCCAGGATGGCGGTCTGCACAGTGGCCGCATCCACATCCCCAAACTGGATTTGGAACTGCGCGGGGCAGGTCTCTGGCGCAGCGCACTCGGCCGGCACATGGAAGCTGGCGGTACCCTTAAGTGGCCCGTAGGAGAAAGCGACCGGATCCCAAACGCTTTCACCCATGCCTCCGGCGAGGCTCAAGTGCAGCGTTGCACTGGAGATCTCGACATGATTGGCCAGGTAGCTGGCTTTCCAATTCGCATTGTGAACGGTCACGGTTCCGCTCAGCGTGTCCGCTGGTGGGAATGCGGTTTCATCGTCGGCAGGTTTTGCCTGCACGGCGCGATTCGCGGCACTGGGCGCGGCTTCGGGTGCGAGTCCGGCCGCCGGAGGATTGCTGAGTGGAAGCTCCTGCGCGGGCAGCCACGGGCCCTCGGCACTCAGGTCAACGGCGAGCGGATCGCCAGCCAAAGCGTCCAATGTCCTGGCCTGGCTGATTCCTGCCGCAAGGGCGAGTTCTCTGCCCCGCGCAATGCCCGCCTGGCCACGCAGCGCCATGTGGTAGCCATCGAGACCGACGCGGACATTCACTGTGAGAGGAATGGTTCCACCCAAGCCAAGTGCGACGGTTCCGGTGAGCGCCTGCGTATGCCCCTGGGCCGCGGGCGCAGGCGCAAGCTCCAACTTTGGCGCTTGAATGGGCCGGCTGAGACTTCCGCCGCTGAGCCGAAAACCGTTGACTGTGAAGCCGCCGGTGAGCGGGCCCTGAGGTGGAATCGTTTTGGCGGAGCGGGATTTGGCCTGAGTGAGCGGGCTTCCCACCGTTGTGCCTGAGAAATGGCGCATGGATGGGGCACCCGAAGAGGACTGGGTGTGGAAAGCGTTCCCGGGGCTTTCAGCGTAGCTGATCTTGCCGCTTGCCGTTCCAGCGACCTGCAGATCCTGCCCGACGCCGCTGCGCACGGTGCGGAGCGCATCGAGCGCCGCGGCCACTGGAATTCGATCCAGTTCCACGGAGAAACGCGGCATTCCAGCCTGGTCCGGCAGATCGCCTGCCAGCCGGATGTGGCCGCTACCGAGGGGCGAGTCGCACACCAGATTCTGAAGGGCGCGCTCGGAATAGTGGTAGATGAAGGCGCAATTGGCGTCGAAGTCCATTCGAGCGAGGGGCGCAAACTCGGCGCGGTGAACGTCCGTTGCCTGCAGCCTGGTCTTCACCTGGGCCGACGCGGCAGTGCCGTCTACGTGGATTTGGCCTCTCATATCACCGCGCCATCCGGCGTCGGAGCCGGTCGCGAGCCGCGTAAGCTGGCCGAGTTGGGCGTCACGCCATTCCAGGTCGAGATCAATCGGCATCTGGCGAAGCTCGGGTGCCCGGCGCGCGGTCGCATTCAGTTCCACCACTCCGGTATCGGCCAGATCCAGACTCACGTCGGTGCGTGCGGGCTGGCCCCGGAGCCTGATCCGCCAGACGCCCGGATCTTCCTGCCAGAACGAGAGGTCGGTATCGACGAGGGAAAACGGCAGCTTCTCAATCCCGTTCTTGAAGTTGATTCGGGAATTAGTTGCCGCAATATAAGGCAACGGCGGCGCATGCTCTTCCCGGCCGTTGGGCGCGGCGCCTGCCTTGGTTGCCGCCGTATGGAAGAGCGAATCCAGATTCCAGTTCCCCTCCGGGGATCGCACCATGTTCAGGCTGGCTTCGTCCACGCTGACCTCGCTGATCACCAAACGGCCCCGCCACAGAGAAAGCAGCCGGATGGAAGCCGTGACCGTGCTGGCGCGGAGTAGCGGTTCGGCGCCAAATGCCGGGTCTTCTTCGACAGTGAGATCGTTGAGAACAAAGCCTGGCCTCGGCAGCAGGCGCACCCGCACGGAAGAAAGCCGGACCGGCCTGCCCAGCGATGAGGCCATGAGGTTTGTAATGCGGCTGGTATAGCGGCTGACGCTGAGGAAGGGCGGAACAATCAGGACAGCGAGGATGGCCATGAGCGCCGCGAGGGCCCACCAAAGCCGTGCGCGCTGCCTTTGCCGTCCGTGCTGGTCTTCGGTCATGGCCTCTTCAGTGGACAGTGGACAGTGGACAGTGTACAGTGCACAGTTTTCAGGGGACAGATGGAAGTTCGCAGCGACTGGGACTTCTTGCCGATCACTGTGCACTGTCCACCGTGAACTGTCTTCACCGCACCACGTGCAGGGTCCTGCTCCATCGCGTGTCGGAGATGAAGTGCAGAACAACATGGCCCATCCAAGCAAGGTTGGCGCCGATTCCAGTCTGCTCCAACTGCTCTTCAGAGGACTTGAAGGACCAGTAGTTGAACATCGGCCGGCCCACGATGTTTTCCCTAGGCACAAAGCCCCAGTAACGCGAATCGAGACTGTTGTGCCGGTCATCGCCCATCATGAAATATTTGCCGGGCGGAACCACCAGTTCCCCATCCACGATATGACTTGTAGCCTCCACGGCCCATTCTTCAGTGGCGCCTGGATCGTCCGAGGGGGGGATGGTCGGAAACTCGTCGAGAAATACTTTTTCGCTGGGACTCGCCGGGATATCCATTCCATCTTTTGGCTGGCCCTGCGCCACGCCGTTGATGAAGACGATGCCGTCGCGCAGGTGAATGCGGTCGCCGGGAACTCCGATGAGCCGCTTTACGAGAAACAGGTATTGAGGCTTTCCGTCCACATCGTCGGGAACCGGCTTGATGAAGACGACGACATCGCCACGCCTTGGCTCGCGGTAGCGCACCAGCGGCATCCAACTGGCCTCTGGCGCCAGCGTGATGCGGTCCACCACCAGGTGGTCGCCCACCAGCAGAGTATTCTCCATCGACCCTGAAGGGATGACAAAGTTCTGGGCCAGAAAGGTGAGAATGAAAAGGCCCACCACCAGGACGGAGCAGATGCTAGCCGCCGCCTCGAATGGCGTCTCCTCCACCCTGGTTTCTTCGGGATTCGCTTCGGGTTGGTCTTCGATTGGCGTCTTTGGGGTGGGCGTCTTCTTCTTGGTCATATCTCAGTGGTCAGTGGACAGTTAACAGTTTTCAGTATTCAGCGGGTTGTGGTTTTTCTTTCCACTTTCCACTGTCCACCGTCATCACCGGACGACTTGAAAGATGCGCTTCCAGCGCGCAAATCCCGCGAGTCTAGATGAAAGTTCCCTGTCGTGTCCGAGTCTATCATCTCCGGCACTGAGCGAAGCCTGCTGGACATCGGTGGTAGAAGGGCGTTGGAGGGAGAAATAAATGACCAGCGGCCGCGCCACAATGGCTTGGCGCTCCACAAAACCCCAATAGCGCGAGTCCTTGCTGTGATTGCGGTTGTCGCCGAGCACAAAGTATTGATTCGGCGGAACCACAAGTTCGCCTCCTCGCGTGAGGCCCTGCATCTGCATCCACCAGTCGGGATCGACCTGGGGATCGGTATAAATCCTGGCGGGAAAATTATCGCGGAAGGGATTTGGCGGCGCCGGCTCGAAGGTGGCGTAGGGCTCGTCGAGCGCAACGCCGTTCACAATCACGCGCCCGTCCTCGATGCGGAGTCGATCGCCGGGAATGCCCACCACGCGCTTTACGAGCAAGGGTGGCTGCGGATGATGAAACACGACGATGTCGCCGCGCTGCACGGGGCGGTACGGCAGCAGCCAGCGGGCGAGATTGCCTGAAGGCGCGTACACCTGCTTGTTGAAGAGCAGAAAGTCGCCGACCAGCAGAGTGTGCTCCATGCTTTCAGAGGGGATGAGGATTGGCTGCAGCACAAAAGTGAGCAGAAACAACGCTACCACCACGGTGCGCAGCAAGGAGGCCAGAGCCTCGGGTATGGTAGGCAGGTGCAGCCGCAAGTGGGCGAACCGCAGCCCTTGCTGGACTGGCGGCTGGGCAGGAACGCCGGGGGGCATGCTGCCAGAGGTGCTCATTCGAGACTATCTTCCTCCTCGATACTGCCCGGCCTGGGAGACGCCTGTGCGGACAGGTCGAGTCTGTCACGAGTGTCGAGCCTTTCAAGCGCCCGCCGCGCCGCGTCTTGTTCCGCGTGTTTCTTGGTGCTACCCATTCCCCGCGCCAACGGCTTCCCCGGCTGCCCGGCCTCCACCATCAACCGCACCTCGACCAGGAATTTCTTCCGGTGGTCGGGGCCGCTCTCGTTCTTTACACGGTACACCGGCAAACCCGCGTGCCCAGCCTGCAGCCGCTCTTGAAGTGCCGATTTGTAGTTGCCCAGCGCATCGCCGGATCGCAACTCCTCTGCCAACTGCTCGGCAGCCTCGCCCAACACTCTTCGCCGCGCAAAAGCCCTCACCGGTTCCAGGCCACCATCGAGAAACAACGCGCCAATCACCGCTTCCATGGTATTGGACAGCACAGTGCTTCGGCGCCTGAGGCCACCCTTCTCCTCGGCCCGGCTTAGACGCAGATGGCGACCCAGCTCGATAGCCTCGGCCACCTGCGCCATGTGCTGCCTGCTGACCAACCTTGCCCGCACGCGGGTCAGCTCGCCCTCATGCCAATCCGGATGCAGTCCAAAGAGCGACTCCGCAACCACAAGGCCCAGAACCGCGTCGCCAAGAAACTCCAGCCGCTCGTTGTCGCCGGCGCCATTAGGGGGTTCGTTGCCATTCGTGCCGAAGCTACTGGCCTCACCCGCCGGGGCACGCCCATTCTCAAGCTGGTGTTCCAGGGCCGCCTGCTCGTTTGCCAGCGACCGGTGCGTCAAGGCGCGCACCAGCAGCTCCGGCACTTTGAATGGGTGCCCAAGCGCGCTTTCAAGCTCTGCCAGAACTGCTTCCACGTGCGCCTCGCGTTTTACCGGCTCTTGCCGCAACCAAGGATCCTGAAATGACCGCCGCAGCGCCGGGAGGCAAGCGTCAGCTTTGCAATCAATGATTCAATTAGACGCCAAACATGGACTCCATATGCTGCGCGGTCAGATTATTTGGGATTCGCGGTGTCGTCCGGGAATGGGTTTCCCGTTACTGCCTTGCCGTGCGGAAGCGGGCTGGGCGAATCTCCGTCCGCATCCTCGTCGCAGGTGTGCCCGTTCACGGAATAGGCGTTCTTTACGCCGCGCTCGGCGGCCAGGCGCGTATCTTCCCGGCCGTCGCGTACCGTAAGAGCCAGCTTGTACTCCGAAAGGGCCTGATCGCGCTTGCAGTCCAGGTCCAGCATCCGGCCCAGGTAGATGTGCGACCAGGCCAGCAACCGCTGTTCCTTGCTGGTGGACAGCGTCTTTTGAAAGTCGTCGATCGCCTGATCCGGATGGCCGGTTACCGCGGCTGCCCTGGCCAGGACGAACCAGGCGCGCGCGGTGTCTGCCGCGGAAGCGATAGTGTCACTCTGATTCTGGAGCACGCGTTGTGCCATGGCGCTGGCGGAGGCCGTGTCGCCGTTTGAAAGTTTCGCCTCGGCCAGATCCATGCCGGTGAGCTTGTGCGGCTTGCTGCGCCCCAGCACTTCCGCATCGGCTTCCTTGTCGAATTCGATCTGGCGCGCGCGATGCACCTGCTGGTCCACGTCCATGGTGTAGACCATCTCACCGATGTTGTCTTTCAGGCCCGCCGGGTCCTTTTCAAATTGAACCATCTGCTCATAGAAGTACTGGGTCAGGACGAATCCCTGTTTCATATCGTGCTGTGCCGTGGCCACGCGCACTGCTTCCCGCTTCTGCTCGACGAGCTGCCGCTCGTGCTCGTAGCGGGGCAATTGCGAGCGGTCCACATCGGCCGGAATCTTGTATGCGGGAATCCCGGTGTCCATGGTTCGGGCCTCGATCGCCTTGATCAGGCACTCCACCGTAAGCGGCACGGTATCGGAGCGGTAGCGAAACTCCAGGGGCGCCTCGCGAATCTCTTTCAGAATCGGCTGGGCGCGATCGATGGCGTTGGCGCGCGAATAAAGGAGCGGCTCGATCACGTAGTGAAGGTAGGTGTGGCGCACGTCGGTCATGCGAATGTGGCCGTCCACCGGCGAAACCACCACCACATAGTCCGTGCCGTAGATGCGCGCATTCACCGTGCTGGGCGACAGCATTGGCTCGATGACCACGATGAACCGCCGGCCGTCGTAGGTACCCGCGGGCATCTTCAGGTAGAGGTTTGTGGAAACGATCATTTTTGAAAGAGGGTCGTGCAACTGATTGGCAGCTTCGTCGTAAATATGGTGCACGGTGAGCCAGATGCCGTGCAGATCGACCGCATCCGCGAAATCTTTCAGGTGCGGGACAATTTCCGCCACCTGGGTGGCGTCGGGCGGCATCTCCGTGAGGTCCGCTGTAGTCTCCAGTTCCGGCGGAGGGGTGAGGTAGAGCGAGAGCGAAATGTACTGCGCAATGTCCATTTCCGTGCCGGTCATGCGGTGCTGCGCGATGAAGAGGCACAGGGTATCGCGCTTGGCTCGCGCATCCTCGCTGGCGGCCAGCGCCTTTTCGATCTCGTCGCGGACCTGCTTGCGTACCGGCGCGCTGGAATCCAGCCCCTCGTCATAGCCGCACATGTTCAAGGCCGCCGACATTACAAAGACCGGCTCGGCACTGGTGAGGGAGATGGTGGGCCCGGCCGGATCCACCAGCGACGGCGTTCTCTCCCGTACATAGGCCTGCGCGGTAGACGAACCTTGGTCTCCGGTTGGATTGCTGCTGGAGGACTGGGCACGGGCAGGGGAAGCGGAAACACCGGGCACCAGGCACAAGAAAATGACCAAAGCTGAATATTTCGATCGAATTGTCACAAACGTCATGAGGAAACCCTGCCTGCAAGTCTAGTTAGACGCGCGGACAGGGTCAAACGGGAGAAAAGCAGGGAACAGGGAATAGGGAATAGGGAGGACGGAAGAGCGAATAGGGAACAAAAGGACATCATCAGCCGCCTGAGGAGAATCCTGGGCGGTTTCGTTTTTTTTGTGCGCCAGGTCGGCTCAATACCCTTGGCCTATCGATGCACCAGGCTCCCTGTTCCCTATTCCCTGCCTTCTTACCCTCTCACCGACACGCCGGAGAAGGAAAGCACCGCCAGACCGCGGACCGGCTGGCCGAAGAAGCGGGCCGGCTCAAAGACGCTGTAGAGCAGCATGTTCTCGACCTCTGACCGCGTGGCGTCGTCGTTCGGCCCCGAGACAATGCGATAGTCGTAAACCTCGCCCGCATCATTGATATAAGCCTCGACAACCACCGGGCTGGACAGGGCGCTGATGCCGTTTGAGCCCACACCGCTCGACAGGCTAACGAGCCGCGGCGCGGTGGGGTTGCCCAGCGGTACGTCGGTATTGGCCTGCGCTACCTCCGGCTGCGTAAACATGGTGACTAGCACGATCACCGTCCCCAGCAGCAACACCGCGCTGGCCAAGCCGGCTGAGGCCTGCAGCAGAAACGGGCCCAATGTGTTTCTCCATGCCAGGTTCCAGGCATTGAAGATGCTTTGCCGGCTGCGCGCCCGCTCCTGGCTGATGGCGACACGAATCCGCAGCAGCAGGTCCCCGGGCTCGGTGACAGGGCCCAGCGCGGCCAGCGAAATCTGCGCCTCGCGCAGAGACTCCCACTGCCGGGCACACTCCCGGCACCCTTCCAGGTGGGCTGCGATACGCTGCATCTCCAGTCCGTTCAACCGGCCATCAAGATATTCCGAAAATCTTGCCTGCATTGCATTGCAGCCGTTCATCGCGCCTCCTCTCCAAGGGGCATTTCGAACTCTGTGGTAAAGGCGGCCGGGCTCTTGTCCGCACAGGGCGACGTCAGCAGGGCCTTCAAACAGGCCCGCCCACGCACCAGCCGCGACTTTACCGTTCCCAGACTCACGCCTTCGATCTCCGCTACTTCCTCGTAAACAAATCCCTCGATATCGCGCAAAATGAGTGTGGTGCGGAACGGCTCCGGGACCTTGTTCAGCGCCGCTTCGACCAGCGCCCGGTTTTCCGCGTGCACCACGGCATCGTAGGGCGATTCGGCCGGATCCACGAGCCGCTCTTTAAGGCGCAGAGTCGATCCCGAGTCTCCTTCCGGCGCTTCCTGGTCGATGGCCACTTCCTTCTGCTTGTGCCGCATCCACCAGCGCCGCTGGTTTGAGGCCTCGCGCAACGCAATCCGGTAAATCCAGGTCCGAAGCGACGACTCGCCGTGAAAGCTCCCCACCCCGCGGAAGACTTTCACAAACACTTCCTGGGTGAGATCTGCTGCGTCGGCGCGGTCGTAAACCGTACGCGCCAGCAGCGAGTAGATGGGCTGATGGAAACGTGCAATCAGCCACTCAAATGCTTCCTCGGAGCCGGCCCGGAGTTCCGCAATGAGGGCCGCTTCTTCTGACGGGAGCGTCAGCGCGCTGGCAAGATTGCCCATGGTGAGGTCCGCCTGCAATTCAGTGTCCTCCCACCTATACCGCAACGTGTGCACACTTGGCATCTGCCTTTTCTTCCGGACTGGATTTGGTCCGGCGCCAAATGCTCTCAGCTTTGTTGCGGCCACTCCACCCGGAAGCCAAAAGGCGCTGCCGGAAAACCCATGCTGCCAGGAGTACGCGGGATGCGGGAAACACGCGGCAAATTCACCGCGTCTCCCGCGCCCCTATTGTCTTAGACACCGGAACACCCCTAAAGTGTTCCCGGTCACGCATGTGTATGCGAAATAAGTGACTAAACCCGGTCCAGGTTCTTGTAAACATCGCTCACATTGGCGTCCACATCGTCTTGCAGCGGAGGCACGGGCCCGAAATGGGGATGGCTGGCCGAAAGTGTCCGCTCCAGGAACGCCTGGTAACCATTCGACTGCATCGACTTGAGCGAGGAGACGGTGAGCCGGGCCTGTATCTCCTTGAGAGTCTGGCCGGCCTTCTTGCCTGCCTCCACCTTTTCGGCCAACTCTTCGATATAGTTACGCTGGCAGGTCATCACGGTGCGGTCAGGCTGTATTGGCCCGTGCCCGCCCATCACGTATTTAAAGTCGGCCTTTGCCACTTCGTCGATGGTGCCCGGCCATAGTCGCGGATAGCCGTCCGCGATGTTGGGCAGCCAGCCGTGACTTGCGTCGCCGGTGGCCAGCGCTCGCTGTTGCGGACAAAACACGAACACATCTCCGGCCGTGTGAGAGCGCCCTTGAAATGCCAGGTGCAGATCGAAGGACGGATCGGCCAGCAGATACGACTTGTCAAAGGTTATGGTCGGCAGCTCAAGGTGATAGTCCTTGATATCCGCCTGGTAGGCCTCCAACTGCCTAATCTGCTCAGCACAGAATGCCTTCTCGGCAGCGGACGTCGCCTTCTCGGCGCGTTTGCGCATGTCTTCAATCTGTCCGGGAACGGCATCCCTCGAAGCCTCCATCCGCGCGACCGCGAACTCTTCCATCAAATGGCTGGTCATCGAGGTGGCGATAAAGTCCACCTTACTGCCGGTCATGGCGTAGGCGTGGTCGCCCTGCGTGTGGTCCCAGTGAAAATGCGTGTTGATGACATAGCGCACCGGTTTCTCGGTAACCTCGCGCTTGATCTGTCGAATGATCGACGCGGCAGCAGACGGCTTGGAGTGCGCATCCACCACTACCACGTCGTTGGAGCGAACGAAGATGGCGGCGTTGCAGTTGATCACGGTTTGAGGCCGGGCATGGGCGAAATAGACGCCCTCTGCAGCCTTTTGAATGTCGAAGAGGTCGTCGTCCGCAGGAGCAGCGGCCCGCGCCCACGCCGCGCGGTGGTAGGCCAGTTCCAGCACCGAAGCACCGGCCAGCGCGCCGCCCATCAGCACGCGCAGGAAGTCGCGGCGCGAGTTTCGATCGCGTCCGCAGTCGTGGTTATTCGAGTGTGAGTGTGAGTGTGAGTGTGAGTGTGCGTATGCCTCATGCGAATGGCTATTGTCGTGGCCGTGATGATGGCTGTGTTCATGGGAGTTCGTGCTCTTGCACATGTTCGATTCCCTCCGGTTGGGTCTCGCGATTGGGGATTGGGGAGGCGTTGCCGTTGCCGACTGGCTGCCTGGCGATCGTTCTTCTCGCGAGCCCGACCAGTGTAGTCCACGGCAACAAACGCTGTCAGCGCGAATATGATGAAAGCGGGAGTCGCCGCTCATGTTCAAATTCCGTCCCATCGGATTCGTTCACAGCCCCTACAAGGAGACGTCCGCGATTCCTCGCGGCCTTGGCGCCAAGCACGATGCCGAAGGCGAACTCGAAATTCTGCGCGCATTCGAGCCGGGCCTCGCCGACATCGAGGGCTTCTCGCATTTGTTTGTGATTTGGGCCTTCGATCGCGCGGACGGGTATGACCTGGTCGCCCATCCGCCGACTGATGAGAAGCGCCCGCACGGCGTCTTCGCCACTCGCTCACCGCGCCGTCCGAATCCAATCGCGCTCACGGTGGTGGAGTTGCTTCGCCGGGACAAGAACTCGCTTCATGTTCGCGGCGTAGACATGCTTGACGGCACGCCGATTCTCGACATCAAGCCGTACTTGTCGAGTGTTCCCGAGGAGAAGCTGCGGCGCGGCTGGCTGGCTGAAGCGGAGGCGCGGAGGGGTCGGGAACCCAGGAACTAGGGAACGAGAAGCTGGCGTTTTGCGAAAGATGACTCGTGTCGTGAGTCTGAAGTTCGCCGAAGTGCAACCGCAGATCCCCATTCGACTTCGCTCAGGGCAGGCTTTCGACTTCGCAAGCCGCAAAAAGCGCGGCTTTCTTCGCTCAGGATGACAGATTTCAATTAGCGCGGACTTTGGAGACAGGACAGTAGGTTCCCGAGTTCCTGATTCCTTGTTCCATAGTTCCCTTGTTCTCCTGGTCCCTGCTTCTACGGAATTCCAAGAATCTTGTGTGTCTGCAGACTCAGCCGCCACTGCGGATGCTCCATACAATATTTGAGCGCGAGTTTGGTGTTCGTCGCACGATCGGGCCCATCCATCGGCTGCAAAAAGAAATGCCGGAATGCGAACCCGTTAAAGTTCTCAGGCTCAAATCCCGTCTGCGGAAACACCAGCTTCAACTCATCTCCGCTTTCTTGAACCAGCAAGGCGCCGGCCTTCGGGCTTACGCACAGCCAGTCAATCCCGTCGGGAGCCTCAATCGTCCCGTTCGATTCGACGGCGATTTCGAAATCGCGCGCATGCAGCGCCTCGATCAGGCGCGCATCCAGTTGCAGCAGCGGCTCCCCGCCGGTGCATACGACGAAGCGCTTCCCTGCCATAGACTTTGCGGGCCACTTCCGTTCAATCGCCGCCGCCAATTCTTGGGCGCCATCAAATTTTCCGCCGCCAGGTCCGTTCACATCGGCAAAGTCCGTGTCGCAGAACTGGCAGATCGCCGCTGCGCGATCCTGCTCGCGCCCCGACCAGAGATTGCAGCCCGCAAAACGGCAGAAAACCGCCGCGCGCCCCGCCTGCGCCCCTTCGCCCTGCAGCGTATAGAAGATCTCTTTTACTGCGTAACTCAAAAGCGAAGCCTCTACCTTCCAGCAACTAGCTTCTTGCTCAAAGCCCGTTACGTTCGCGACCAATCCAATTACGCGGCATGAAAAAGCAAGTAGCTAGAGGCTAACAGCTAGAAGCTTGCCTTTCGATAGCTCACCGGATCTTCGATACCATTCTCGCGAAACCCCTTCTGGCGCAGCAGGCACGAATCGCATTGCCCGCATGGCTCGCCCGCCGCAGACGGATCGTAGCAACTGCTGGTCAGCCCGTAGTCCACGCCAAGTTCAATGCCCCTGGCAATGATCTCCGCCTTTGACATCGCGATCAGCGGCGTGTGAATCTTCAGCGCCTGCCGGCCCTCGACTCCTGCTTTGGTCGCCAGGTTTGCCATCTTCTCAAACGCTTCAATAAACTCAGGCCGGCAGTCCGGATAACCCGAGTAGTCCAGCGCATTCACGCCGATAAAGATATCGCTCGACCCCAGCACCTCGGCCCACGCCAGCGCAAAGGCAAGAAAGATCGTGTTGCGTGCCGGCACGTAAGTAATCGGAATTCCATGCCCCATCTCCTCGATTGCGCGGCCCTTGGGAACTGCGATATCGTCGGTCAACGCCGAGCCGCCGAAAATGCGCAAATCTATCTGTGCAATCCGGTGCTTGGCAACACCGATCGACGCTGCGACCCGCGCTGCAGCCTCAAGCTCCCACACATGCCGTTGACCATAAGAGAACGAGAGCGCGTAGAGCGTGAAGCCCTGGGCACGCGCAATGGCCAGCACGGTCGCCGAGTCGAGACCACCGCTGAGGAGCACTACTGCATTTTTCGGGTCGCTCAAGCCAAGTCTCCGCCTTTGCCGATGTCCATCGAGGGCGAAATCGGATTGTCCTCGTCGATGTAGGCCTCGATGCATTTGTCCAGCACGCCCTTGGCCTCAAGGATGAATTCGACCGCATCGCGCGCCCCGCCGTGTCCGCCGCGGTTCGGCGTCACGTAGTGCGCTTCGGCCTTGACTCGCTCACGCGCATCACCCACTGCAATGGCGAGGCCGCAGGCGCGCATCACCGGCAAATCGATCACGTCGTCGCCCACGTAGGCGATCTCGTCGAGCGCCACGCCGCCCTTTTCCATGATCTCGCGTACGGCTTTCATCTTGAACGCCTGGCCCTGGTAAATGAACTCGAGTCTCAAGTCCCGCGCGCGCATGGCAACCGTCTCTGAAATGCGCTTGGTGATGATGCCGCACTTGAGGCCGCCCAGCCGCGCCAGCGAAATCGCCGTGCCGTCGTGCGCGTTGTAGCCCTTGGCTTCGACCATTCTGCTGGTGGCCTTGCCGTCAACAGTCACGGGAACCGGAATCAGCCAGATGCCTCCATCGGTGAGCACTCCGTCGACGTCGAAGAGAATGACTTTGATCTTGCAGGCGCGGTCTTGCGCGGAAACTGTCATGCTTCAATTCTACCTAGTGCAACCGGCGCCGCAATGCACACGCTGAGCCGGTTCAAGAGACAATGGTTGCATGGATGAGAATTCGCCCGACATGCCGCCAACGCTCGAACCGGAAGACTACTACTTCGAGGGGCAGAACCTGATCTTCACGGCGACCTATCATCTCAAGCGCGGCACTTGTTGCGGGTCGGGGTGCAGACATTGCCCCTTCACCGAAACCAGCAAGACGACGCAGCCTCCGTCCGATGCGCGGCAGCGGTGAGTTCACTGTCCGCAACCGCGCAAAATACTGCAAATCTTTCGCATGGCCAGATTTGAAGCCGGCGTGGTATAAATCCAATCCATAGTTGAGCCGCCTGGTGCCGGCGTCTCCTGATCAGCAGGAGGATGGCAGTCCCCCATGTCGCACCAAATCAAATCTGCAAGGAGAAAGATATGCATATTCTTTGGTGGATCATCGTTGGAGTGATTGCCGGGTGGGCTACCGGAAAGATCATGAAAGGCTCAGGCTTCGGATTCTGGGTCGACATGCTGCTGGGCATCGCGGGCGCAATGCTCGGCGGTTTTATCGCCGGCCATCTTGGTTTTGCGGCATCCGGCGGAATCATCTACACGCTCGTAATTGCGATTCTCGGCGCAATCGTAATTGTGTTCGTCTTCCGCCTGATCACAGGAAAACGCGGCTGACTCTGCGCGTGACCATTGTTTCGCCGCTCTGGCGTTTCAGGGCGGCGGAACGGCCCTCGACAATCATTCGATAGATTTACTGCAAATGCTTATTGCGCCGGCCCCGTGCCAACCGAAGGCGCAAGAACATGGGCCGAAGCCGGTTCCCGCACAAGGACAGCAAAGCGTGGAAACGCAAAGCTGCCGCCGGCGTCGTCTACTACGTTCAACTGGCACAAATAGGCGCCGGGCTTTAGTGCGGCAAGCGGCACGTCCATCTCCACGGCCACCGCGTCACGGCCTTCCACATTTATCGATTTCGCCTGCACCAGCGGCGACTCGTACACCTTCGTCGACCCCTGAATGAGCTCGAGGCTGCTCAGCAGGTTGATGCCGCGCTTGGCGCCCTTGGGAGCATTTTCCGCCGCTTTCTCCTTCGTCGGGTTGTAGACCTCGTAAAGCAGATACATGTGCTGATCCTGGCGGAAGACGTGCGCGATATTCGGCACGTATTCCTCGCCGTTGCGCACCAAGGGGTCGATTTCCTTGGCTGTCTTCCTGCTGGGCTGGCGCGCCGCGGCGAGCACGATTGAACTCAGCTTCAGCGGAGCCTTCCTCATGTCCGGCAGCGTGACGTTCGCTTCGAACGAACCCATGCGGCCCGTTTGATTCTCGCGCACCACAAACTTCAAATCGTACTTGCCGGGCGGCAGGTTGAAGCTGGTGGTGTATTGAATGTTCTTCTGCCGCGCATTCAGAGCCGGATCAAGATTCAGCTTGACCGTCTCACGCGCGCGGCCGATGGGACGCTTCACTTCGTCGATTACTTCGCCGATAATGTCGAGCGTCGCCTTGTCCTTGTCGCCTCCCTTCACAAACGGAATCTGCGAGCCTGGCACTACGAGCGAAACCGGCATGTAATAACGGTTCTCGTCGATCCGGAAGTACATCGCGTCGAGGTACAACGCCATATCGGTCGCAGGCAGGTCGCTGGCCAGTTCATCTGTCAGCTCCTGTTCGCGGTCCTCCGTGCCGGAGTGTTGGAAGTCCGCGGGCGCGTAGTAGCCCTGCCGGTATTCCACCTTCACTCCCGGCCGCTTCACCTTGACCGTCAGCTTGCGATATTTTCCATCGCGCGCCGGATTTGATGAATGGAATCCAATGGCGTAGTAGGCAGATGTGTCATTCTGCACCTGCGCAAACGCCGGAGCAAAATCGTTGGAGTCGAAGAAAGCCTTGCCGCCGGTATCGCTGGAGAGCGTCGCCATCACTTCCTGACTGGCGAAGTTCGCGTTCATGTTGTTAGTGAGCGCCGCGCCGTTGTAAGCTCCGCTGCCGCGCAGACTGCCCGTAGATGCGTCGCCAAGCGGGCCGATGGCCTGCAGGCCGCGCACGTCGACGCTGTATATCGCGAGGTTGGCGCGCACCGCCGCGTTGATGGCCGCGCGAAGAGACGCCTGGTTCTCGATGCCGTCGCGCGAGATGCCTCCGGAAAAATACAAGAGCGATTTCTTCTCGTCGATCTTCGAGAGCGACTGTGCCACCGCCCGCAGCGCAAACAGTTCGCGGTCGGTGTTCAGGTCGTTGTACTCGCTCTCGTCGGGCGTGTAACCGCTGGTGTCTTCCACCTGGTTCGAATTCGCCGTGGCGCCCTGCGCAAATCCCTGCCCCTCGGTGCCGTTGTAGACGGCCACTTTGTTGATCAGCGCAGCCTTGTCGGCCGTGAAATCCTGATCCACCTTCAGCGTATCGGCCAGCGAAACCAGCGCCACCAGGTCGGCCGGCTGCATCCTGGTTTTCAGGAAGGCCTGCGCCGCTTCCACGCTGCGGTCAAGATCTTCCGGTTGCATCGAAGTGAGGTCGAAGAACATCACGATCAGCCGGTGGTTGCGCAGTTGCTCGGGCTTAGCTACGACAACGGCCTTCTGTCCGCTTGCGCCCGCGGCCAGACCGCTCACGGTGGCCTCATTCAGCGGCGTGGCCATGTCGACACTCTCAAAGTCGAAGGTGTCAATGCGCTGCTCTTTGCCGTTCTCGTAGATGCTGAAGTCGCTCTGCGCGAGCCCGCGCACCAGCTCGCCGGTCTTTGCATCGCGGACAACAACGTTGGTCAGCACCAGGTCGCTGTTTAGCTTCAGCGTGAAGCCGCCCTGAGGCGCATTTGAGACCTGGGCGGCGTTCTGCGCAGGCCCTGCGCCGGGAACGCTCAGCGCCATCACCGCCATCGCCGCTCCGACCTTCCGCAACCAGCCCGTCATGAATTCCCTTCCGCGCCATTCCCTCAGGGGTTAAAACCCAGATCTTCTCAAGCGTCTTTCGGCACGACTGAAGTCGTGCCCTTTCAAAACATCCGCTAACTCCCTAAAACCTGAACCTCGCTGTAAACTGAAACGACCGCATTTGCCCAGCTGAAGTTACTTGTCCAAACTTTGGCTGGTTCACAACCGTGCCGACTCCCGCGTACTGTACGGTGTTAAATACATTGTCGATGGTGGCGCGAATCTCCATGCTGCGAATATCTCCCATCTGCATCGTCTTCGAGAGAGACATATTGTTTGACACCGTGCCTGGTCCTTCAATCGAGTTTCGTGGAGCATTGCCAAAGAAATCGCAGAATCCCGGTGTGTTTGTTGGCGCCTTGTAAGCAGCCGGGTTGAACCATTGGCGCAGCGAACCGCCCCCGGCAGTTACCGAGGCTCCAGTAAGATTGGGCCGCATAACTCCGCCGGTGCCGCAGGTAGTGCTGGTAACCGAAGCCTGATAACTCGGACTGATCCAACCCCCAGTTGCGAACTTGAAGGTCCCTGAGATTGAGAAGCCTTCAAGAATGTGCGAACCTATGCCTGTAGTTACCCAGTACTTATCCTTGCCGAACGGTAACTCGTAAAGATAATCGCCGCTGACCGAGTGGCGCACATCGAGGCTTGAGTTACCAAGCTCGCCTGACACATTCTGCCAATTCTGCACGCCCACGCCTCCAACGCTGCCGAGCGCGCCGGCATCGTCGATTGAATGCGAGTACTGGTAATTGGCTCCCAGCGAAACTCCGCCTGACATCCGCTTGTTGACGCGAACCGTGCCCGCATTGAACCTGGAGAACGACGCTGCTTCTTCATACGTGAAATTCAGCGGATAACATCCAAGCGAACCATTGCAGACGGACGGATCGGTCGCTGGACTCGTCGGAATCGAACGCGGCGCAATCACCGTATCCAGATGGTTACCGCGAGAACCGTTGTAGCCGATGTTCATCACAATGCCCCAGGGCAGGGTCTTTTGAATATCTGCATTCCAGACCGAAACATACGGCAATGGATAGTGCGGATCGATGGCGATGTTACCCAGCGTGGCCGGCGAAGGAAATCCGTTTCCGAGAGTGAAGCAGGTCATCGGCACTGTTCGCGCGCAGGCCGAGGAAGCGCTGTTGCCGACCGCCTCCTGGTTTGTCTGCTCGTTAGTAAACGGCGGCTGATGCGCCATCTCCGTCGCAAAGGTCGCGTACTCGCCCACCGTGTAGCTCATGCCGAAGCCGGCGCGCACAACCGTCTGCTTCAACCTGGGCACGCGCCACGCAATCGCCAGGCTCGGACGAAACGCTTTGCGCCACGGAGATATCAGCGACCCCGGATAACCCGAAGTACCGGCCATGACCTCAGACACGGTTGTAAATCCTCCCCCAGGATTGGTCGCGACATAGGCAAGGTGCCCGTACTTCTCGCTATAGGGCGCGTAGAATTCGTAGCGCACTCCATAATTCAAAGTCAGCGACGAAGTCACCCGCCAGTCATCCATCGCGTACGCGTCGATCACGTTGTCGCGCAGGTAGCTTTTCTGGAGCGAAGAATTAAGGGTGGTCGATTGCGGAAG